>JAEEGF012088683.1_pt1 | contig 19780 bp, 23 predicted proteins | sample 9134171 | NCBI WGS metagenome assembly JAEEGF01 (sample SAMN16246542, study PRJNA631951) | gut metagenome | biome: gut microbiome; feature: rumen; material: AP-attached | host: Bos | place: Iran: Karaj | collected 2018-10
TTTGCGCGCTTTTTTGCCGTCATTGTCTTTGACGATTACGGCTTCTACAACTTCACCTTGCTCAGTTTTACTCATGTCTTTATTATAACCTATTTCTTAATCCGACGTTTTTCGAGCCATTCTGGTACATTGGTAAATTTGATTTCTGGCATGTAATTAATTTCGTCTTCAGTAACATCGAATATTTGTTGGTAGACGATTTCGACGGAACCATATTCAGCATTTGCCATATCGAGACCAAGTTCATTGGCGAGTTTTTCGACCGCTTCGGCTGACTTGCCTTCGATTTCGATAAATGGCGGAACCCATGGCCAGGTATCGATATCAACCTCTACGCCATCTTTTATCCAGGACTCACGATAGGTTTCTTGAAGGGCTTTTGGCGCATGACCACGCGCATGAGTGAGAAATTCGACAGCATTATTATAGTTATCAACGGTAAGGCAGATTTCTTTCATGCCTTCAATGCTGCGATCGTCGCAGTGCTTGAACGACATCGTAATTTGATTGCCTTCGTTACGTACGCGGAAATATTCGTTTGGATTATCACTTTCAAATACGGCGCGTTCCATTAATCTTTCTGGATTAACGAGTTCGGCGCCGATATTTTTGAGTAACTTGCGAATGTTTTCTTTGTCGATATTTAAAAATTTTGCCTCAATCTCTGCTTTCATACTAATAGTATAAAGGTTTTATATTATTGGGACAATTTTAAAGCATGTCCTTCTTCTTAAGCCAGGCAGCGACGGCGATTGAAACTAAGATGGAGATGCCAAGAATGGCCCAAGCGGAGATGTGATCTGTGCCGATGACGCCAAACCAGACGTTCATGCCAAGGAATGATGAAATCATAGTTGGTATAGATAAGACGATAGTGATACCGGCGAGGAATTTCATGATGTTATTGAGGTTGTTCGAAATGACTGTGGCATAGGTGTCAGTAATAGACGAAAGAATCTTGCGGTAAAGACCAGCCATTTCGATAGCCTGGCGGTTTTCGATGATAGTGTCATCGATAAGATCGGCGTCACCTTCGAATAGCTGTACTACATTTCCTTTTTGGATGCGTTCGAGAACGCTGTCGTTTTCGTTGAGTGATGTAATAAAATAGACGAGTGTTTTTTCGGTACCGAGCAAATCGATAAGATCTTCATTGCGGGTCGACTCGCGCAGGACGTCTTCTTTTAGTTCGATGTCGCGATAAATTTCGTCGAGCACGCGCAAATAACTAGCTGCGGCGGTATATAGAATTTGTATAAGGAAACGGCTCTTTTTGGCGGTGCGGAAATTTTTGACTTCGCCTTTGCGAAAATCGTTAAGTAAAGCGATGCTTTTTGGCGCGACCGTGATGACGTAATTATTATTCGTAATGATAATGCCGAGCGGATAAGTAACGTATTTATCTTCTTGGCTGACAAAAGCCGGTGCGTCAATGACGACGAGTGTAGCTTTTTTGTCTACCTCGACGCGTGGCAATTCGTCATCATCGAGCATTTTCTCGATGAGTCCGCGATCCACCTTAGTCATATTGACTACGCGGTCGATTTCTTCTTTGCTAGGTTCGGATAAGTCTATCCAACAATCTGGTAATATCTCGTCAATAGATTCGAGCGTTTGTTTGCGATTATTTGTGCGATAACATTTAAGCATTTCTCTATCCCTCATCTATATCAATTAGTTCATAGTATTTTTTTGCCATATCCATAAGCATATTTTAGCATCCTCAGCGCCTCAGAGTAAAATGGTGTAAAATAAAATTAGCCCCAAATCTTTGCTGGGGTGAACGTTACAATTTTTCTACTTTGACAAAGGGGGTAAACCACGATGAAGCAGAAAAGAATCAAACAACTAATCGATGCGAGCGGCGTGCAGGGTTTCGAATTCGACAACGACGAGACTATGTATGCCTGGTGGGTCACGCCCGGCGCCGGCAAGATGCTGGCAAAGCGCGTGATTGAATGCGACGACGGTGTCTGGGAAGATTACTTTGCTGTTCCTTATGCGGATATGGATGCCTGCGAAGAGCTCTACGACGAAGTGGTCTTTGACTTCGTGGAGTGCTATGCGGAGGATCTGTATTTCGGCTCAGCCGACACCCTGTCTCTGTTTGGCGATGTGGCCAGCAAGGGCGACGACGGCCTGCTGGAGCTGCTGTCTTTCTTCGATAAGACCTACGATGAGTTCCTGCTGGATGTGTTCTACTGGTATGGCCAGTGGGTCGAGGATATGGTTCTGTCCGACGATGACGACGAAGATGAACTGATGCTCGATTACAGCCCTGAAGAGGCTGCTGAGGAACATCTGGTAAAGAGCGTGCTGCGGCATCTGGGCGATGCGACGCTATGTGTCGACTATGGTGACGACGATTGCGTTTACTGGGAGTTTGCCGTGGCGCGCGGTGAGATTTGGTATCGTCGCGCAGATATTGAGTTCGGCGTGGACATGTTCTTCTACTACGACGAGTATGGCCATGTATCACTGGAGGACCCTGACGGCATGGGCGCCCTGCGCGATGCAGTGCTGACCTGCTTCGGTGGCGAGAATTGGTATTACGAAGAAGAAGGCGACGCGCTGGGCATCCTGGGCCTTAAGGAAGAAGACCTGTTCGAAGAATAAATGTCAATAAGTAGAGAAAGTCAATGACGGCCCGGCATCATGCGATGTCGGGCCAATTTTTATCTGTTATTTTATGTCCTTATGCTAATAACTTGCTTTTTTGGGGTATCTGTGATAATATAATAGCGGACAAACCGCCCCCCCGGTTTGTCCTTTATGATGTGGGGCATTAGCTCAGTTGGCTAGAGCGCCTGCTTTGCAAGCAGGAGGTCAAGAGTTCGAGTCTCTTATGCTCCACCATTTTTGTTGCATTAAAAATGCCCAGGCAGGCTTTTTATCTGCTAATCGTCATTGAGCTGTCGTTTTTGCTAGTCGTAATATTGATAGTAGTATCGGTTACGGAAACCGCGTAGCCATAATAGTAATCTTGATCGGAATTGTAATAAGAAAAATCGTATTCGAATGGCTCCGTGATGCTGTAATATTTGATAAATTGTTCAGTTATGTCTTTAACGTATTCTGCCTGGAGACCATTTTCTTCGGCTTTCTTGACGCGATTCTGGGTGATTTTAATGTGCTTGACGGCCTGAAGCTTGAGCAGCTCGTTGAATGTTGGGATGTGACCGTAATCATCTGGAATAGCGCCACTCTCGACATCAAAAGATGACCTGAGTGCGTACTCGCTACTAAAGACTTTTTTCTCGTCTTTTTCATAATATTTTTCAACACAATTATCATAGGCGGCTACCGTTGTTTTAGCGTCTTTGCCGCTAGTAGTAACTGTACAGTAGTCGATATCATCGGCTAAAACCACAACGTGGAAGCCGTTTCGCCCTGCGTAAGAAAAGCCGTTATATGAGTCGTCTGCGTCGACAGAGCTGACTGAAAAATTGTGGTAGCCATATTTTTGGTTTACATAGCTTAGTGCTATAGACGTGACAGAACTAATCTCGCTATTTGTGATATCCCTTGGCCTGTTTTGGCTGAGGGCAAAAAATATTAAGCCATAATACGCGATTGGGATTAAGATAATTACCCCAATAATGATGCCGATAACTTTGAGTGAAGAACTTTTCTTTTCCATAATATAAGTATTAGCATAATACGGCGATAAAGTCATGGAATAACTCGTAGTATAATTTTGATATGGGCGTTTATAAAAAAATAAAGCCATTTCTAAAACCTTTTCTGATTATTTTAGCGATTTATTGTGTCGCGATGATTGCGATTTGGCGCGCGAATGTTGCGTATATTGACGACAATGGGCGTCTAATAACTGGCAAAGGCTGGACTTCGGATTTTAACCGTTACTCTTCTTCGCTGTTGTCGTTTCTTCTATTGCAAATGCGCTTTAGTTTGGTAGATATTTCGCCGTGGTCGCAAATTGTAGCGATGGTTTTTCTAAGTGTCGCGACATTGATTATCGTTTGGCGTTTTGGTGATATAAAAAACAAGGTTCAACTAATAGCTGCGACGTTGATTGGTTTAACGCCTTTTACACTAGTATGCTGGTTGTATAAGTTTGATGCGCCATGTATGGCTCTGTCGCTGCTTGCAAGTGTAATCCCTTTTATCTTTACGAAGAAGAAAAACCTAATTAAATTTAGCGTTATTTCTTTGATTTGTCTCTTGGTAACGCTAACTTCTTATCAGGCTTTTTGTGGCGTATATATTGTATTGTTATTAGCTTTACTGCTGAAGGACATTATTGAACAGAATAAAGTGGCTGATGGCTTAATGACTTTGGGCTGTGGTTTGGGCGTCATGATAGTTGCGGCACTGATTTTTATTTTGGTTTTGCCGTCGCCAGAAGGATACCGTTCTACGGAAACACTAGCTTTGACAGAGTTAATTCCAGGCCTATTCCGCAACATGGGCGCTATTTTTGCGCGAGTATGGGAGGTATTTCCAATTAATTGGTCAATAGCTTTAGTGTGTGTTGTTGTTTCATATTTAGTTTCTTTATTTGTTTTTTCGAAACGTAAAGGTGTGCGTAGGTTATTGGACGTATTGGCCGGTGCATCATTCTTTTGCCTAGCAATTCCGGCATCATATGGGATTTATTTATTGTTAGTCGAGGCGCCAACAAACGCACGGTCGCTCGTCGGTATAGGCTCAGTTTTTGCATTGATGGCAATATTTACGATCAACGGAATCTCCAGCAAAAAAATACTTCCCAAAATTGCCCTGTGTGTGCCGGCTTGTGTTTTAACATATTTGTTTTTCATTTTTGCTTTTACTACCGGAAATGCGCTGGCAGAACAAAGAAAATTCAGTGATTATATTAACGGCGAATTAGCTTCTGATTTGACGGATATTTATGAATCTCGTGAAGAATTAGCGAATAAAAAAGTTCAGATTCAGGGTAGTATTGGCTATACTCCGTCCGTAGAGCACGTGGCGGATTTGTATCCAATTACTTACGATTTGATTGACGATTTTCAGGTGGGTTTGTCGTATTTATCGTGGGGTTCGTGGGCGCTTAGGTATAATTATGGACTCGAGTATAATCATTTAGGTTCGCTTGAGTCGGCATGGAATTGCGACGAGATGGAGCAAAAGATGGACGGATATTATTATCGGATTTCGGAAAAAGACAACAATGTTTGCATAGAAATAAAGGAGGCAAAATGAAAATAACTAAACTCGAACATTCTGGCTTGGTGGTTGAAAATAATGGCGCACTCGTGATTTGTGATCCCGTAGAGATTGTGGAGACGTTACCTGCTTTAGAAAACGTAAAAGCGGTGGTTATTACGCATAAACATAGTGATCATTTTCAACCTGATGTGCTAGCGAAGATTCGCGCTAGTAATCCGAACGCAAAAATTTTCACAACAGAAGAAAATGTGGCAAATATTTCTGGCGCGACAGCGGTAGTAGATGGTGATATTGTAAACGTTGAAGGTTTTGATTTGCGCTTCTTTGGCGCAAACCATGCTGCGATTTTGCCTGGCGTTGTTCCATGCCAGAATATCGGTGTTGTTATAAATGGTACTATTGCAAATCCGGGCGATTCTTTTGATTTGCCGCCAGAAAAAGTCGATTTCTTATGCGTACCGATTTCGGCGCCGTGGTGCAAAGTGCCCGAATCGTTGGATTATTTAAAATCCGTGCAGCCAAAATATGCCATTGCGTTCCATGATGCGATTTTGTCAGAGTTTGGCTCGATGATAAGTAATAATTGGCTTAAATCTACCAGTGCGGATTTGGGGGTGGATTATCGGGTACTAAAACCTGGCGAGTCGATGGAGATATAGAAAAAGCGGCCCCCGAAAGGGCCGCTGATTTTCTGTCTACTCATTTCATGGCAGCTTCGAGATGCTTTTTGCGGATATCGTCAGTGATGCGCGCAATCTCGTCGGGACCTTTAGCGAATCCGGGGACGGCCCAGGAACCCCACAGCTCGCAAATGGTGCTGTGATTAGGTTTGGCGTCCAGGAAAGTGATCGCATGGAAGGTCGGCTGCCAGCCGCAGAAGATGAAGTAGAGCCTTGCGCGCTCCCACTGCCCCGCCGACATGATGACGTGGAGCTGAGAGTACTGGTCGCCGCCGTCAGCGAATTTTTCGGCCGCCATACGGTCTTCGTCGTTGCCGCTGAATACGACCGGGATGGTCGTGATGGCTTCGGCATTGACGCCGCGGTCGATCAGCCATTTGGTGCCAGCCTCGGCCAGCGAGATGGTCTTGTGGCCTTCGTGGACGCCACCGAAGGTCATAAACTCAACGATGAGTCCCTGAGCTTCGAGCTCGGCTTTGACGGACATGGCTTTCTGGAGACGCTGAGCGTACTCGGGGCCAGGCGTGCCGTCGGCGTTCAGCGGATGCTGCGCCTTAATGGCGATGATGGCCTTCTTGCCACCGTGCTGCAGGCGAGCCAGGGTATTGATGCGAGCTTGCTCCTCGAGCACGGCCCACTGGTAGACCTCGTCGGTCATCCATTCCTGGCGCACTACTTTTGCTTCTTTCATAATCTATCCCCTCCTCAGATTATTGAGTAGATTTCTCAAGGTACTATGCTTATGTTTATAAGCATAGTACTATTATAGCACACTTTGCTTAAAAAGTCAATATGCTCTATAATGGGACCAGACTCTAAAAAAGGAAAACATGCAGAAAACTACTCTTGTAATTATGGCGGCGGGCATTGGGTCAAGATTCGGCCAAGGTATTAAACAATTAACTGCGGTGGGACCAAGCGGTGAGATTATTGTGGATTATTCTGTGCATGACGCAATAGAAGCTGGTTTTAATAAGATTATTTTCGTGATTCGCCACGATATCCTGAAAGATTTTGAAGACGTAATCGGTAAACGAATTCGAAAAGTTTGTGATGTGGAATATGCTTTTCAGGAGCTAGATGATATTCCGAGCGACTTTGATATCCCTGCCGATCGCGTAAAACCTTGGGGCACGGGCCAAGCAGTATTGGCTTGCAAAGGTCTGATTCACGAGCCATTCGCCGTGATTAATGCAGATGATTATTATGGTAAAGAAGCCTTTGTGAAGGTGCACGATTTTCTAGTTGAGCATGCTAATGACAAGGCGCAATACTGTATGCCTGGTTTTGTGCTTAAAAATACACTTTCTGAAGAAGGTGGTGTATCGCGTGGGATTTGCCAGGTAAATACGAGCGATCATCTTACGGAGATTATTGAAACGCATAACATTGTTGCGAAGACGGATAATGTGGCCATTTCGGAAGATGATGGGCGCGAGATTCCGATGGCGTCTTTGGCATCAATGAATATGTGGGGTGTTACGCCAGATTATTTGGATATTCTCGACAATGGTTTTTACGATTTTCTCGGTCAAATAAAAGACGGAGACATCAAGGCAGAATACTTATTGCCGATTATTATGGGTGATTTATTAAAGAAGCAAAAAGTCGAAATTACCGTGTTGCCGACAAACGACAAATGGTTTGGTATTACCTATGCGGCCGATAAACCAAAAGTTATTTCTGAGTTTTATAAATTAGTTAACGAAGGTGTATACGAGACGCCGTTAAACGGCTAAATTTCGTGTTCGTAGATTTCGCAGTTTTGCATATGCCAACTCCAGAAATCTAAATCATCATCATAGCCTTCGATGGCAAAATGAAGGCATTTGAGCATAGTACCATGGCCGACGATAAGAATCGTATCGTCGGTTTTATGTTTTGCTTTAATCATAGCAAGGAATTTGTCGGCTCGAGCGAGCACATCTTTGACCGGCTCGACGCCGTCGGCTCCCGTGTTTAGTTTTAGATCGCCAATATCCAGGCCGTTTTTGCGCAATTCCTTGCCGTGCTTACCTTCGTTGTCGCCAAAACTGCGTTCAAGTAGTAGCTCATCATATACGATTTCAACTTTGTGGCCTTCCGTGATGATTTCGGCGGTTTTACGGGCGCGGGCAAGCGGCGAGGCATAGCAGTAATCGAAATGATACGCCTTTAGCTTGTCGCGTAATTCTTGGGCCTGCTGGATGCCAGTGAGATTGAGCGGGATATTCTTGCGTCCTTGCGCTATTCCCTGTTGGTTCCAGCTAGTTTGGCCGTGACGGACTAAGTATAATTTCATCGGATAATCTCATGTTTAAAGAATCGTTCTTGAAATTCAGTAAGCGCATTGATGGCATCGTCGGAATAATTTTTGCCTTCCGGAACTAATATGAGTTTGTCGTCATCATCGTCGGTGCGACGAATGATAGCAATGCATTTGCCGGTAAACTCTTCTACTGGTTCAAATACTCCTAAAATATAGCAATCCAATTCCTCGCCGTCGCCGCTTGTGGTGTTTGGAATGTAACCGTAATTAACTGGATAAATAAAACCATGCTTTGGATGTTTGCTGCCAAATGGCCGATCGATTTTTGCGGTTAGGGTTTGATTTAAATATTTTTGATTCATTTATTCTCCACTGGTACTGCGTTTTCATAAATTGTATGCAGGAATTCGTCGGTAAAACGAGTGTCGCAGTAACGTTCAATAAAATTGCGTGGTTCGATGCCGTGTCGACGGAGATTCTGCCGATATACGGCAACGCACGAAATTATAATATCAAAGATTAGGAAGATTGCGAGTATCTTGAAGAAGATGTCGCCGATTTTGTGGGGGATTTTGCTATAAATCTTGAGTAAGAGCGGAAAAATTACATAGATAAAGAGTAGAAATAGTGCGCCCCAAACAAACATATATGGAACCGTGGTTTTGCCGCCGATATTTAGTGGCTTGTCGGAATAATCCCAGGAACGCGTGCCGAATATTTTTTCCTGCGCAACGGCCATAATGTATTCAAGTACGCCGCCAATGAAGAATCCGTAGACAAAATAGTCGTACCACTTTTTGCTGCGCCAACGACATATCAGTAAGAAGATAAGCAAAGCGCCTGTGCCGTAGATTGGGCTGAGCGGTCCATAAACTAGCCCGGCGCGCGGTAACCAAATGAGCTTGCCGTTATCTAAATAAATACAGATGAGCATGAAGATTTGCTCGTAGAGTGTGCCAAAAATCGAGCCGACTGTAAAAATAAGAACCGCTAAATTGAAATAATCGCGACGGCGTTCTACTTCAAAGAGCCGTTTATTTTGCTTTACTTTTTCTTTGCTCATTTTTTGCGAATAGATAGTTAATAACTTCAATAATCGCAATAAGCTCATTTGCGATTAAGACGGCGACGCCGACGATGAATAATATCGACATGTAGCCATTGTATTCTGCCGTATGGGTTAGTGAATTGGTCTGACTAACGGCGAGAAATGCGATGGAAATAATTAGCATAATAATATGCGTATTGGCGTATTTGACGCGCTCGATGAAATAGTCATGGATGCCCGTCCATCCCAATAGTATGGCGTTGAGTATGAAGCGTCTTTGGCTAATCTTTTGATCTGGGTATTTGCGCGTGCGGAAATATGAAATAATATCATAAATCCACCAAGCGATGTTCGCTACTAGTATTATTGTGGCGATGGTGTTTAGTGTGTAATATAGCGTGGTGCTAGCCGCGTTCATGCTGGGGACATAGAGGTTGTCGATTAATTCATAGCTGAATAGATTTATACGTAATTGAGCACGAATATTGGCGAAGTAGTTGATGGTTAAGAGGAAAGAAATAAGGCGAATGGCACCGCGTTCATGCTCGCCAAGATAGAAATTCCGTAAACCAAAAAGCCCAAATAAAATAGTATAAATCCCGACTGCAAATTGGTTAGTTTTCGTTTTCATAATTGGCTTAAGTTTAAGTAAATTATATCATTTTAGGCCTTGATTATCGTATAATTAGCTTAGGTATGAAGGTATTCAAATTCCTGGGGAGGATGATTTGGGTAATAATTGCAATTATTGCTGTTGCAGTGGTTACCTGTGTACTATTGGTTTCAATTTTTGGGACCAATGTCAAAACTATCAAGGGCGAGGAAAATACGGAGCAAGTTGCTCCGCCTGAGCCTGAAATTACCGGCGCCGAGATGCGCGTGCTGTTTGTTGGGACGACCTTTTGGGGTCGTCGCACCAATACTGATGCGCGTGCCTCGGAGCTGGGGGTAAAATACCCTTTTTCGCAACTCGATACGCTTGATCGTAAGAATTATGATGCTTGGATTGGTGGCTTGGAATGTCCGGTGACGGATAATGGGCATAATAAGGCTGAAGAAGAAAATATTTTCAAGTTTAATTGTGACCCCGACTATCTACCCGAGGCGGCTAAATATTTTACGGCTTTTTTGTTAGGCAATAATCATGCCGGTAACCAAGGTAAAGCTGGCCTCGATACTACCCGTAATTATTTGAAACAGAATGGAATTCAGTATTTTGGCACACCAAAACGTACTGCAAACGATACGCGTGATCCAGAATATGCAAATGATGATCCGGCCATTAATAACTGCGGAATCGTCGTTTTGCCTGTGCGGATTAGTTTAGATAACGGAACAACCGATAAGTACCAGATTCCATTTGGATTTTGTAGCGCACACGGTGTTTATGGCGTTCCTGGCGAAGATTATTTGCAGAATATGAAGACTTTCGCGCAGCATGTTCCAACGATAGCGATGCCGCATATGGGTGCCGAATATAAAACATCCCATGACACGATTCGTCAAAATTTATATCGTAAAATGATAGATTATGGCGTAGAATCTGTGATTGCAGATCATCCGCATTGGCTGCAAGATTCGGAAGCGTATAAGGATAAGTTGATTGTTTATTCGATGGGCAACTTTATGTTCGATCAGACTTTTAATAATGAGGTTGTGCGTTCGGCGGCAATCGAGGCAAATGCCGTAATAAACATTACGAATGCTCAATTAGAGGACTGGAATGCGCTTGGCGAAAAATGCCTTGAGAGTAATGGTGGCTGCTTTGATGATATAGTAGGGGCTGGTTTGTCTAAACTGTCAATAACCTGGACTTATGATTATCATGGTACAACATCGGCCGGTAACCGAATTACGCGCTTGGCGCCAGAAAATGAGCAGGTGGCGATTGGCCAACGTTTAAATTGGGGCGCAATTCCTGCCTCGTTAAAGATAAGTAAATAATTAGCGTGGACGCGTGGTGGCGACTTTGTGGGCGCGTTGTTCGATGCGGTCGTTGAGCGGTTGGAGTTTCTGAGTTTTGCCGGTTTTGTTTTCGAGGGCTTTTAGAATTAAAAAGTCTGTAACGCGAGGGTTCTTTGGCAAAATTGGCCCATGTAGATAAGTGCCAATACAGTTCTTGTATTTTACGCCTTCGGTCATATCTTCCCCATTATTGCCAGAGCCGGAAATAACAGTTCCGAAGGATTGAATATCCTCGCCGAGGTGCGTGAGACCGGAGTGGTTTTCGTATCCAACAACTTCGCCGAATTCTGGCGTGTTGATTGTGATATTTCCGATGAGGCGAGTTGGTCCGCCAATAGTTTTAATATCTAGGATATGGGCCCCCTCAATACGTTGCCCTTCACTGGTTTCGAAATAATTACCAAATAGCTGATAAAGTCCACAAATGACTAATGCTGGCGTGCCGTGTTCGACATAGTCTTTTAGTTGTGGTGCGATTTTTTGAAGATCTTTTTCAATTTTGCTTTGGCCGGAATCTTGGCCACCGCCGCCAAAGATAATGTCGATATCGTCCGGGATGTCGTCGCCTGGCTCATGGTGAATAATTTTAGTTTTGATGCCGCGCCATTCACAACGACGTTTGAGAGCTAGGATATTTCCATGATCGCCATAAAGGTTCATTTCTTTTGGATATAAATGAAGGATATTTATTGTCATAGGATGCTCTTTCCTGAGATTATTTTGCGAATTTCTAGCATGGCTGTGTATGTAGCAAAGATACGTTTTGGCTTTTTGTTGGATTTCGTGAATTTATCCACTGCTACCTCAAGGTTCTCTTCAATTTTTGCTACGTGGATATTGTCATATTTTAGGCGCAAGGCCATATCACTGGCGCGGACGCCGGAAATCATCTTAACGTTTTTAAGCTTGCTAAAATCGACATTCCAAAGCCAAGAGATGTCGCGACCGTCGGCGATATTATCATTGATGGCGATCATATAATCGTGCTCGTCGTCGGCAAACGAGGCGATACTGAGTTGGAATGCGGAAGGATTTTTGACGAGTAGGATTTCGACCTCGGCGTCATTAATATTGAAGACTTCTCCGCGTCCGAAAGCGGATTCGACTTCGGCAAGATTGTCGGTCAATAGTTTCGGATCGGCGTCTTTTAGAATTGTTTTGCATAATGCGAGTGCGCCGGCGGCGTTATAGGCATTATAGATACCTTTTAGGGTTAAATTGGTATTGTAATTCTGTCCGTCGATTTTGTAGGTAGCGGATTTTTCATGAAGTTTTTCGAGTGTAACTTTGGCTGGTTTTGATGATACTTTTACTTCGGATTTTTCGATTAAATTGTCGTCGGATGGGAATTTTTTGAGCATGGTTTCGGAAAGGCCAAAGTATACAGGGTGCTCGGCCTCAATCTTGCCAATACGCGGATCTTCACGGTTTAGTACTACTTCTTTTTTGGCGGCAGTAGCGACTTTCTGGAGTAAGTCGGCAGTGTGGTCGATTTCGCCAAAACGATCAAGTTGATCGCGCTGTACGTTTAATAATAGCGCGTAATTAATCGGCACAACTTCGCAGAATTTGACGGCATGCGCCTCGTCTAGCTCAAGTACGGCAATATCATAATCAAATTTGCCGTCAAGTTTTATATTTTTGAGAATGGCAGAAATAACGCCACGAACAAAATTACTGCCAGATTTATTCGTAAAGACCTTTAGGCCCTGTTTTTCGAGTAATTCAGTGACGATTTTGGTTGTAGTTGTCTTGCCATTAGTGCCAGAGACTACAGCAACGCCATATGGTAGTTTTGAGAGAACGTTTTTAACAAAATTAGGATTAGTTCGTTCTATAACTAGACCTGGCAAGGCGGAACCGCCATTGCCGCGTAGGCGTGTGATTTTTTGAACGCTTTTTCCGAGGAAGATACTTATTTTTTCCATGTCGTGCGTGGGCTCCCGAATAATTTTTTAAAGCTTACTTTTGATGTGAAATCGATTGCGTTGCGACGGAATAAATAGGTAGCAAGTTTCGTCATTAATGCGCTGACTACGATTATGATTGCAAATGCAACCCAGAATTCCCATTGTTGGAGCGTGCCGGATGCGCCGCGAATCATGACGGCCATCGGTGCGCTTGGCGGGAAGAAGGTTAGAAAATATGACATTGGCTGAGGCGGCGTAGTAAGGCTGCTAATAAAGAATATTGGTAGGATCGTAAGGATGATAATGACGCTAGAGAAAGAGTTGGCGTCTTTGGCGGTTGGCGAGACGGCACCAATGGCAACACAGAATGAGGTGAATAGGAAATAGGAAGCGATTAAGTAAGCAGCATACTGAGTAAGACTGATAGCATCGAAAGTTAGTTCGAAATCGAAAGGAAGTGCATCATATTTAATGCCGAGCTTATATAGTACGATGATTGGAATTACTAAGACGGTCAGCTGTATGAGGCCAAGCACCATTAATGAGATGATTTTGCCAACTATAAGATTAGTCGGGTTGATGCTGGTTAATACTAATTCACTGATGCGGTTTTCTTTTTCTTCGGTCATGGCGGCGATGATGCGATTGCCGAGGACTACAATGAGAAGGTAAAAAAGAATTAACGCAAGGACCGGCGCGACAACATCGCTAACGATTTCCTGAAAATCTACCTCGTGGTCGTCCGCGTTGTCATAGGTGGTGGTATTCATTTCGACGGCGCCAGTGATAATAACGAAGTCGATTGGCGAGACATTTTCGGTGGCACTAGTCGTTAGTAGCGTGCGAATTGGCGCAGAATAATCACTAAATAGAGAGGTGCTTTCTGGCTTAGTATATATTTCGACGCTAGGATTTTCGGCGAAATTAGCTGGAATGTAATAGAAAACATCGATTTGGTGGTTTTTAACATCGGTAATACCGGATTCTTTATCGTCGTACTTGATAAGTTCTTGCTCTTCTCCGTTAGCATTGACGAACTTGGTGATTTTAAGGTATTCCGCTTCGTCATAAAGACCGAGCATCATCTCGGTGGTGTCGGTACCGCCTTCGAGGCTTTCGCCGGCTTCATAACCAGCGAGTGCGGCGATTCCAATATAGGCGCCAAGTAGTACTGGGACTAAAATTGCGGCAGCCCAAAAACTTGGTTTCTTGAGGTTGCGCATTACTTCAAAACGGATAACTTCCCAAGTTTTTTTCATTCTGCGTCCTCCTCTTTTTCGCCGTAAACTTCAACGAAAATTTCGTCGAGTGATTTGAAGCGATATTTTTTACGGACATCCGTAACGGTGCCGTAAGCTTTGGCGACGCCGTCTTTAAGCAATAGGATGTGGTCGCAAAGTTTCTGAACTTCGTCCATGTAATGAGTGATAAGAATAATTGTGCTACCCTTTTGGTGTAGTTCTTCGATAATTTCCATAAGTAACTTACGGTTGACTGGATCAAAACCCTTGGTTGGCTCATCTAGAATTAAGAGTTCTGGGTCGTTCATGACGGTAATACCAAGCTGAACCTTTTGCTGCATGCCTTGTGAAAGCTTACTAATTTTCGTTTTGGCGTGCTCTTCTAGTCCGACGCGCTTTAGGTAATTTAGGCTCCATTCTTTTGGATTTTTTAATCCCTTTAGACGGCCAAAATATACCATTGTATCGATGACGCTTTCTTTTTTGTAAAGGCCACGTTCTTCTGGGAGATAGCCGACGCGGATATTGTCGCTTGGGGCAAATTTCTTACCATTTATGAGAAGTTTACCGGAAGTGGCTTCGTAAAGACCAAGGAGTGCGCGAATAGTGGTAGTTTTGCCGCAACCATTACTGCCAAGGAGACCAAAAGTTTCGCCTTGCTTTACCTCGAATGAAAGGTCTTTTATGACGGTTTCGTCTGCGAAGACCATTTTGAAGTGTTTTACTTCAATTATATTTGGCGCAGTTTTATTTATCATACTGCCAATATTTTACCATTTTACAGATAGATTGTAGAGAGTTTATATAAAAAGATTAGGCTCGTGCTTTTTCGGTTATTGGCTTTTGGCTATGATGGGCGCATGAAAAGATTTTTGGAATTATTATTTGGCGTTTTATTCTGTTTATCGGGTGCAAATTGTTGCTTCGCAGAATTAGTGCCGATTGATGGTAGTGACAATAGTATGGATAATGGTGCGGAGGCGGGCGAATTGACGGATTGCGTGGATATTGAGTTTATTTTTGCGCGTGGTTCTGGTGCGGAATATATGAATAGCGACATGTGGTTTAAATATGAGTCAGAAATGTCAAAATTAGCACGTAGATATAATTATTCTTTTCGGGTAACGGATGTTGACTATCCGGCGGTTTCAATTATTGATCCAATTACAAATGCGGTTGGTGCCTATGTATCGGCAGGAAAGTATTATGAGTTTGGTCGAAGTGTGCGTGCGGGTGTAGATTCGTTGCGTGATTATTATGATGGAGTGGCGCGCCAGTGCCCAGATTCGCTATGGGTTTTGGCGGGGTATTCGCAGGGGTCGATGGTGGTGGCGCAAGCGGTTACTTCCTTTCGATATGACAAGGTTGTTTATGTTGCCTTATTCACGGATCCGCAATTGTATTTGCCGGAAGGCGCAGGTTTGTTTCCGGATGCGTGCAGTGGTAACAACTTGTCTGAATATCGGGTGTATGTGCCGGTTTGCCGCACGTACAGAGGGCGGCTAGGTGCGCGTAATCCGTACCAATATGGGGAGTTGGCTGGAAAATATGGTTTATGGTGTGGGCGTGATGATTATATTTGCGGAAGCACAAACGTGCCGTGGCTAATTTCTGGACATACGAAATATGTCGAAAGAATCCCGCAACTTACGAGTATTTTGAAGAGACGTTTGGCGCGAAATGTGGCGCCGGCGACGGTTACGCGTAGCATGGAAAATGGTGATGTGGCGGCAATATTGTCGCTCGACGAATATTATGCGCATCCTGGAGAAGAAATAAGATTTGATGCGTCACATAGTTTTAGCTTGGATGCAGATGTCGTGAACTACGAATGGAGTCTAGATGATGAAGAGTGGTGGCCTGGTTCGGCTGTGATAGCGCGTAGTTTTAATGCGGAAGGATATCACAAGTTGAAACTTCGCGTGACGGACTTTTTAGGTGAAAGTGCGGAGACGCAAGCAGATGTTTGGATAATCGTTGACGATGTAGTGTTCTACGAATTGCCAGCACCGACGGAAGTAACGGCGCGAAAAGAAGGCGCTGAGATAGTATTGGAATGGGGCTCGCATCCGAGCTCCGCGTATTATATGTTCATACGAATAAACGGCTATGATTTGGGTTATGTTGACGTTAGCCAAAACTCCGTTAAACTGACTGACTTAGAGTTTGGCGAAGAAATAGTGGTATCCGTGGCCTGGTCGACCGGAAAAATGAATCTGAGTGAATTTACGGATTTAGAGATTAATGCGGATGATGGCTCTAGCGGCAATACGGTGGATATAGAAGCGCCGAATACTGGGATAACATTCGCAGATGGTATATTGCCGAGTTTTGCGATTATAGCCTGCTTGGGGCTAGTACGACGGATAATGTGGGCATAAAAAATCTGCCGCATGCGCGACAGACTCTTTAAGCGAGGTCCGCTAGGCCTCGAACAGTGTCCAGGCCAAGGACTTGGTGTCGAACTCGAGTGTGCACTCGCGACGACCAATGGCGCATTTAAAGATATGTTTGGCGGTGTCGCCAATAAACTTAATGCGCTCGGAGAGAGTCTCGGTTATTTCTACCTCGTCTTCTCCTCCCTTGCGGAAGTATAGCGGTTGGCATGGAATGCGGCTGTAATTAAACAGCGCCATGACCTCTACTTTCTCGCCTTTTTGAGCTGGATTGTTAATATTGTTTTTCATAAATTACTCCTTGGAATTTGTTAAATTTTTGGGAGTCATTTATGTGAGCCATGAATTTCGGCTCGGTGCCACCCATACAATGACGAATATGGATGACGGCGTATACTCCGACAATCAGTGACCGAAGTGTGATGTCGTACTTTTATTATAGGCGGCTGATTTTGCTTATGGTAGTCTTGAAATGCGAGATTTTTTTCAGCGAAATAGTGTGTATATCTCTGTTATGCCTGTGTAAAAGTCTGTGGAAAACTATGTTTGAGAAGTGGATTAGAAACGGAAATGCATCGCTTGGTAGCGATGCATCTGCGTTTAAGTTTGTGGTTTAACGGAGATGAATCGCTTGGTAGCGACGCACCTGCGTCCTAGACAACCTCAATAATTACATTGTAGCATACTTTTGCTAAAAAGTCAATAGTATTTTGTAAAAATAGGCTAAAATGGCTTAATTTCGGGCAGAAATACGTAAAAATCCATGTCGTAAGTCATATTTTTCCCAATAGCCTTGGCGGCGATTTTACATTGTTTTGAGATGCGTTCGCCTTTATAGAGTGGATCGATGTAGCGGATTTTGGCGGGGTGATTGACGAAATATACTCCTTTTGGCTTAGACTTTGATTTTTGGAGCTTCTTCGCCTTGCGCCAGGTATCAAATGTTTTGCTGTATTTGGATTTTTCGATTATTTTAATAACTTCAGCTTCCGATTTTTCGTAGAGATCTTTCACGCTGATATCGCCGTCCTCGGACATTTTGCGAAGAATATCTGCAATAAGTTGCATCGAATAGCGCGTTCTCTCGTCACGATAAATCACGGATAACTTACTGGTTAGCTTAACGAGTTCGCGAGCGTGCGTTTTTGTCCTAAAACCAAGCTCAGTTTCTCCTTCTGGATTCTGCTGGACTTCGATGTCTCGATATATGTTTTCAATTTGCTCGAGGGTTTTGATCGGGTAAACAAAAGCAGGATTTGACAGTGAATATTCTAATCTGTCGGCTGATAATTGTGGCGTATCGTTGTCGGCGATTGGATAGAGATGGTAATTGTCGACTTCGGAGACTTTGATGCCGTCGCGTTGTAGCAGCGCCATAATCTCTGGGGACTCTTCAATCATTTTTGTCGTCAATTCTTCCGTGCTCTCCTGGGTCATATAATCGCCATTCATAAAGTCGACACAATGTTTAAAGGCGGGTGTGGCGATATCATGAAAGAGGCCAGCGAGGGTTTGCTTTTTGTCGTGTGTGAAGTTCCAGACGATGAGCGCAACGCCAATAGAATGATCGAGGCTAGTATAGAAACCGCTATCTGGAAAAAGGTCGGTATAAATAGTGCCGCAAGTCATGCTAATGCCAGCTTGTTTTTGCATGGCTGGAGTTTGGATATATTCGTCAAGCCATTCTGGATAATTTGGGCAAAGGATTTCGTAGTAATTGCGATATTTTGTTTTTACCATTTAATTTCCTCCATTCCCCACTCTTTTAATTTGTCGTTACATTTGCTAAAAGGTTTTGAGCCAAAAAAGCCGTTATATGCTGAGAGCGGCGATGGGTGCGCGGATTCGATAATATAATGCTTTGTCTGGTCGATCATAGTTTTTTTACTACGCGCGTCTCTGCCCCAAAGAATGAAAACAAGATGCGGCCGATTCTCGTTTAGGTATTTAATGATGTGCTCGGTAAAAATTTCCCAACCTTTGCCACGATGACTGCCGGCCAAATGGGCTTCAACCGTGAGCGTGTTATTGAGAAGCATGACACCCTGCTTGGCCCAGCGGGTAAGGTCGCCATTGTTGGGGATTGGTGCTCCGACGTCATCGTGAATTTCTTTGAAGATATTTACGAGTGATGGCGGAATCTGGACGCCTTGATGGACGGAAAACGCGAGGCCGTTGGCTTGGCGTGGTCCGTGGTACGGGTCTTGGCCAATGATCACGACTTTAATGTCGTTTAAGTCGGTCGTAAATGCCGAAAAAACCTGTTGTTTAGGTGGATAAATAGTTTTGGTTTCGTAGGCGGTATGCAAAAACTCGGAAAGCTCTTTGAAATATGGCTGATTAAACTCGGATTGGAGGATGGGCTTCCAGGATTCGTGCATTCTATATGCTCCAGAACTTTTTTAGACGTTCGAAAACTTCATCGACGGTGCCAGAGGTGTCTAAGGTTGGAACATCAAACTCTTTGGCGACTTTAAGATAGGCATCATTGAGTTTTTTGCCGTATTTAGCGTCCTGAGATTTGAAGAATTCTTTTGTGCGCTTTCCCTGCGAAATCATGCGAGCCTGGCGCTCTTTGTCTGATAGTGTAAGGATGACGATTTTGTCAGGTTTAAAATATGGCTCTGGCATAATCATTTTATGTAGACGCGTAATTAGTGAGCGACTAACTCCGGTGCCGTAGCCTTCATAGATATATGTCGAATACCAATAACGCGTAATAATAACGATGTCGCCATTTTTTAATGCGGGTTCGGCGTATTTTTTGAATTGTTCGTAGCGATTGACGAGATACAAGAGAACGCGTGTGCGTTTATCGATATCGTTGACGCCGCCGTAGTTGAGCTCGGCGATTTTGCGCACGAATTCATTATCCGAAGCGGTGCCAGATTCGGCATAATGCACGACATTTTTACCTTGCGTGCGAAAATAATCTGCGAGTTTGGCGGCCTGTGTGTCTTTTCCGGTAGCATCTTGGCCTTCAATAACAATAAACATTATTTTTCCTCCAGGTTTTTAAAATAACAATGTGCGCAGAGGGCGCGATATTCGATTTTGGTCGTACCATCAATTAAAACATCGGGGCCGTCGGTGACCATCTTGTCATTTAACCAACGCGGATTTCGAGTCGCTTTA
>JAEEGF012092329.1_pt1 | contig 19780 bp, 17 predicted proteins | sample 9134171 | NCBI WGS metagenome assembly JAEEGF01 (sample SAMN16246542, study PRJNA631951) | gut metagenome | biome: gut microbiome; feature: rumen; material: AP-attached | host: Bos | place: Iran: Karaj | collected 2018-10
AGATCATAAAGAATGCCAAGGATACCGCGCTTAACAGCACCTGAAACCTTGCCGCTTACTTCCTTCTCTTCCTTCTCATAGGCTACAGCATACTGCTGACCGTCTGTGAGCTTTGTGTTCTTCTTTTCAGCCTTTTTCTTTTCATCGCTCTCAATTACAAAAGGTCTGCTTCCAACTACAAGATCAAGAGCCTCGCCCTCAACTACTGTAGCAGCCTTCTTGCTCATAAGATCGCCTGAAAGGTGAATGAGAAGATCGCTGATGAAGAATACCGGATCGTCCTCGTCCTCACCTACGTTAAGCTGTACTGTTGTGCCATCCTTCTTAACTACAACGCCGTGGATTGAAAGCGGAATTGTAACATAGAGATATTTCTTGATACCGCCGTAATAGTGAGTATCAAGATAAGCAATATTAGTATCCTCATAGAGAGGGTTCTGCTTAACATCCATTCTGGGTGAATCGATATGAGCACCTAAGATGTTCATACCTGTCTCAAGTGGATCAGAACCGATCTGGAACATAGCGATAGACTTATTCATCCAAACGCTGTATACCTTGTCACCCTTCTTAAGCTTAGTGTTCTTACCGATGAGGGTGTTAAGCTCACGGTAGCCAGCCTGCTCAATTTCATTAACAATGCTGTCGATAGCTTCACGCTCTGTCTTGGCATTATCAAGGAATGTCTTGTAGTTGTCTGCGAAAGTTTCCAGCTCTTTAAGCTGCTTTGCATTATATTTTGTCCATATATTTGTTCTTTTCATTGTGTACTCCTTTTTCCCTCATCCGCCCTTCGGGCACCTTCCCCCAAAGGGGGGAAGGCTTTTTAGCCTTCCATCCGCCCTTCGGGCACCTTTTCCCAAAGGGGGAAGGCTTTTTAGCCTTCCATCTGCCCTTCGGGCACCTTCCACCCCAGGGGGAAGACTTTTAGCCTTCTCCCTGGGGAGAAGGTGTCAGCGAAGCTGACGGATGAGGGTTTTAATTAACTTCTAAGTGTGATGTTAAGGCTCTCAAGGCCATTGAGGATCTTCTTCATTGCTGCGTTTACTTCATCATCAGCAAGAGTCTTTTCTTTGTCTCTGAAGGCCAGTGAATAAGCCATTGACTTGAAGCCCTTCTCTATCTGTGATCCCTCATAGATATCGAACAGCTCAAGCTTCTCAAGCTTTTTACCGCCGCGCTGTCTGATCATCTTCTCGATTTCGCCTGCAGTAACAGCTGTAGGCACAACCATTGAGATGTCACGGGTAACAGCAGGGAACTTGGCAATTCCTGTGTATACACGGTTGTAGTTTGCATGAGGAACGATAGCAGGAAGGTCAAGAACTGCGATATATGTTCTTGTTCCGATACCATAGTTATCAAGAACCTCAGGATGAACTTCACCAAGATAACCGATTGTCTCGCCCTTGAAGGAAACTACAGCCTGACGTCCGGGATGAAGGAAAGGCTTACCTGCCTTAGCATCATACTCAAGATCATCAGCCATGCCGATCTGTCCAAGGAACTCTTCAACAGCACCCTTCATTGAGAAGAAGTCGCCCTCTCCGTAGAATCCGAGAACAAACTGTGCTCTCTCATCGGGAAGTTCCTTGAGAGGCAGCTCCTTTGCGAGATAAATGTTAGCTATCTCATAAAGCTTAACGTCCTTATTTCTGCGCTTGTAGTTTGTAGCAAGGCTTGTAAGGATTACGTTAAGAGGAATTGTTCTCATAATAGAGAAATCTTCTCCAAGAGGATTTGAAATTGTAATAGCATTTCTCTCAGGTGCATCCTGGGCTAAAAGAAGCTTATCAAATACCTTGGGACTCTCGAAGGAGTATCCGTATGCCTGTGAGAAGCCGCAGAACTGTGCTACCTCTCTTGCTGTCTTCTCAACTGTCATCTTGAATGTAAGCTTACCTGTTGTAGGTGCATTCTTAGGAAGAGTTGAAGGAATCTTGTCATAGCCCCAGAATCTTGCAACCTCTTCTGCTATATCACACATACCGATAAGATCCTGTCTGAAGCTGGGAACGATGATCTCATTTGTAGCTTCATCATAGGAAAGCTCTTCTCTTGCGAAAATATCAAGCATTGTCTGTCTGTCAATATCTGTACCAAGAAGCTTGTTGATCTTCTCGGGATCGAACTTAATTCTGTTAAGAGGCTTGATGGGAGACTTAACCTCAACGATGCCCTGTGTAACCTTACCACAGCCAAGCTCGTTTACAAGCTGGCATGCACGGTTGATGGCATCCTCTGCGTTGTTGGGATCAAGACCTTTTTCAAAGAAGCCTGATGCATCTGTACGAAGTCCGATTCTCTTGGAGCTCTTACGGATGTTAGGTCCGTTGAAGGTAGCTGCCTCAAAAAGAACTGTAGTAGCATCCTCTGTGATCATAGAGTTCTCACCACCCATGATACCGCCGACAGCAACTTCCTTCTCGCCATCACAGATCATGATTACTTCACTGTCGAGAGTTCTCTCCTGTCCGTCAAGTGTTACAAACTTCTCGCCGTCCTTTGCGCGCTTAACAATGATCTTATTACCTGCAATGGTAGAAAGATCAAATGCGTGCATAGGCTGACCATATTCAAGCATTACATAGTTTGTAATATCAACGATGTTGTTGATAGGTCTTACGCCGCATGATGCAAGTCTTCTCTGCATCCATTCAGGTGAAGGACCAACCTTGATGTCTGTTGCAACTCTTGCGCAATATCTTGAGCAGAGGTCCTTATCCTTGATCTCAACTGAAATATAATCTGAAGCCTTCTCAGAAGTCTCCTCGACCTTAACCTCGGGAGCCTTGAAGGGAAGCTTAAATGTAGCTGCTGCTTCTCTTGCAATACCAAGAATGCTGTAGCAGTCTACACGGTTACTTGTTACTTCGAATTCAAATACTGTATCGTGAAGGCCAAGAACCTCTACTGCGTCAGCTCCAACCTCTGTATCCTCAGGAAGAATGTAAAGTCCCTCCTCAGGAGCATCGGGATAAAAATCTCTGGATGAACCAAGCTCCTCAATAGAACACATCATACCGTAGCTCTCGATTCCACGAAGCTTACCGGCTTTGATCTTGATACCCTCTTCAGGGTTCGGGCTTCCGTCATGACCACCTGCAACTCTTCCGCCATCAAGAACAACGGGAACCTTATCGCCTTCCTTCATGTTATTAGCACCGGTTACGATCTGAATTTTCTCAGAACCGATGTTAACCTGGCAGATAACGAGCTTATCAGCGTCAGGATGCTGCTCGATCTTATCAATCTGACCTACTACGATCTTGTCTAAGTTTTTATCAAGGCGATGGAATCCCTCGCCCTTTGTTCCGGAAAGTGTAAGTGCATCAAGAATCTCCTGGTCACTTGCGTTCAAGTCCGGTACGTATGCTTTTATCCATGATAAATTTGCGTCCATAGTTTTTTATAACCTTTCTCTATTATTTAAAACAGTAAGCATCAGAATTGTTCTAAGAATCGTATGTCGTTCTCGTATAGGAGACGCATGTCATCAATCTCATATTTCAGCACTGCAATTCTCTCAAGACCGAGACCGAATGCAAAGCCGGTGTACTCGTTAGGATCGATTCCACTCATCTCAAGAACGTGAGGATGAACCATACCGCAGCCAAGGATCTCAATCCATCCTTCGCCCTTACAGAAACGGCATCCCTTACCACCGCACTTAAAGCAGCTTACGTCCATCTCAGCAGAAGGCTCTGTGAATGGGAAGTGATGAGGTCTGAATTTAACCTTAACGTCCTCACCGAAGATCTCCTTGGCAAACTCAGCAAGAGTTCCCTTAAGATCAGCAAAGGTGATGTCCTTATCGATAACAAGACCCTCGATCTGGTGGAAGCTGGGGCTGTGTGTAGCATCAACTTCATCTGCTCTGAAAACACGACCGGGAGCGATCATCTTAATAGGAAGCTTACCCTTCTCCATCTCATGAACCTGAGTTGAAGATGTCTGTGTACGAAGAAGAAGATCTCCTGAAATATAGAAAGTATCCTGCTCATCCTTTGCAGGGTGATCTGCAGGGATATTAAGTGCCTCAAAGTTGTAATAGTCCTTCTCAACCTCAGGACCCTCAGCAACCTCATAACCCATTCCGATGAAGACATTCTCAACGTCCTCAAGAGTGATGGTATTGGGATGACGGTGACCTACGTTATTCTTCTTTGCGGGAAGTGTAACGTCGATAGTCTCGCTGGCAAGCTTAGCCTCGCGGGCAGCAGCCTCCATCTTCTTCTTTGTAAACTCGAGGTTCTTTTCGATTTCCTCTCTTACTTCATTTACCATCTGGCCAACCTTGGGTCTGTCCTCAGGTGCCACATCCTTCATGCTCTTAAGGATACTTGTAAGTTCTCCCTTTTTACCAAGGATAGTTACGCGAACATCATTAAGCTTATCAAGACCTTCTGTCTCTTCGATCTGCTTAAGCGCGCTTTCCCTGATTTTTTCTAACTGCTCTTTGATCATGTTTACCTCCTAAAAAAATAAAATCCCTTACATCGTTAAAGATGTAAGGGACGAATAAAATCCGCGGTACCACCCTGATTCCTGCCATAAAATACATGACAGACACTCATTTTAATCTTAAATTGTAGCTCCGATGCGAAATTTCCGAACTGTCTTTACCAGACAGGCTTCCAGCCAGTGACCTGTCTCTCTATTATGGAAAACAGAACATCCCGGGGACACGCCCCACATCATCAACGCTCTGCCCATTAGTTTAACTACGAGCAAATAAAAAGTCAAGGTGAACCCCTTAAATTTATGGTAGGAAAATATCATGTCCCGTCTGTCATTATACTATTTAGTTGTGTTAATATTATTAATCGTACACAACAATTTCAGATAGGATGACATCATGAATCGCAACAAGAAAAATTATCGTTCACAAATATTAAAATTAACAATCCCGATCGTACTTCAAAATCTGTTAAGCGTCGCAGTAAACTCAGCTGACGTGGTTATGCTCAACTATGTGGGACAAAGCCATATATCAGCAGTTTCTCTTGCTGCCCAGTATGCCAGCGTTCTGTTTATGATTTTCTATGGTCTTGGTACCGGAGTTACCATGCTCTGCTCCCAGTACTATGGAAAAGGCGACATGAAGGCCATAGATGTTATAGAAGGCATCGCTCTTAGATTTTCACTTCTGGCCGCATTTGCATTTGGCGCATGTGCCATGTTCTTCCCAAGATATATGATGCGCGTGTTCACTCCTGACCCGGAGCTCATCACCATCGGAGCCTCATACCTCAGGAACATCAGCATCGCTTATATCTGCTGGGGTGTTATCGAGATATACCTTGCTACCCTCAGAAGTATAGGAAGAGTCACTATCTCAACAGTACTGAACACCATAGCCTTTTCGCTTAATATACTGCTTAACGCAGTGTTCATTTTCGGACTTTTCGGAGCACCGCAGCTTGGTGCCGCAGGTGTTGCTCTTGCAACCTCAATATCAAGAGTTATAGAGCTTATCTTATGTATCATTGTCTCCATCAGAAGTAAAAATGAAAAGCTCAAGCTCTCCTACATGTTTATTAAAAATGATCTGCTTCTCAAGGACTTTTTCAAAATGGCACTTCCTGCCATGCTAAACGATGTATCCTGGGGCCTGGCATTTTCCATGTACTCCGTAATCATCGGACAGTTCCTCGGAAGCGACGTGGTTGCTGCTTATTCCTTCACTTCCCTTGCAAGGAATTTCGGAACGATCCTTTGCTTTGGCGTTGCCAGCGCAGGTGGAATCCTTCTTGGTCAGATAATCGGCGAAAACCGTCTCGAGGATGCGGACGAAGCGTCCACGACACTTATGAAAATGACAGTGTTATTCGGTGCAATAGGAGGTCTTATAATCTTCCTTCTTATGCCGATATTTCTTAGCTTTGCAAATCTTACACCTCTCGGAAAAGACTATTTAAAAACCATGCTTTTCATAAACACCTATTACGTAATGGGTGCCGCTGTTAATACAACTCTTATCGCAGGAGTATTCAGAGCAGGTGGTGACAGCCGCTGGGGCTTTATCTGTGACACAATCGATATGTGGTGCTACGCTGTTCCACTGGGATTTATAGCCGCTGCACTTCTAAAGCTGCCGCCCATGTGGGTTTACTTCCTTCTCTGCACCGACGAATTTGTAAAATGGCCTTGGGTTATCGGTCACTACAAGAGCAAAAAATGGCTCCGCAATATAACAAGAGATGAATACTAAAAACAAGGCTGCCGCTTAATGCGACAGCCTTTCTCATGTCCTTACTTACATTATTAAAGCTTACAGGGAATCCAGCAGATTCTCAAAGGATACCTCCGGCAGTGGTTTGTAGAAATAATATCCCTGTATATAATCGCAGTCTGCATCCTGCAGGAACTTCAGCTGCTTTTCAGTCTCCACACCTTCAGCCGTAACCTTCGCTCCTATTGCGTGGGCGAGCTTGATCGTGGAGATAATTATTGATTCTGACTTCTTGTTGATTCCTATTTTCCTGACAAAACCGATATCAAGCTTGATGATGTCAAAGTCAAAGGTTTCCAGCATGGACAGTGAACTCATACCGCTACCATAGTCATCAAGAAGGATATTTATTCCATGCTTCTTCATCTTGTCAAGATATTCCAAAGCCTTGCTCTCAAGGTCGGCATAAGCAGACTCTGTCACCTCGAACCTTACCATGGCAGGCTCAATACGCTTTATGTACTCGAAGATACTCTCGATAAATGCCGTGTCATAGAAATCAACCCTGGAGAGATTTATTGCGCATGGAACAGCTCTCTTCCCAAGTGTAAAGCACTTCTCTATAAAATCGATTCCCCTCTCGACCATAAATTTATCAAGCAGTGATGTCTTGCCCTCAGACTCGATGATCGGAATGAAATCAGCAGGCGATACCATACCAAGATCTCTGTGACGCCATCTTATAAGCATCTCGGCACTTACTATCTTTCCTGTCTTAGCATTTACTATCGGCTGATAATAGGGTTCAAATTCATTGTCTGCCAAAGCTCTCTCAAAGTCAGACAGAAGGAAACGCTGCTTCACATAGTTTTCCTTCATAGAATCATCATAGTATGAAAAAAGCATATTTCTTTTGCTGATTCTAAGACTCTTTTCCGCAAGCTTTGCTCCGGCAATAATCTGCATGATATCAATAGTCGGATTATTTATCTGGTATATGCCACAGTGAATTTCAAAGGTATACTCCATAGATTCCCCTTTGAAAACCTGTCGGCACATAATTTTTAAATTCTTTTCATTAAGATTCTCATCAGCTGTTATTACGGCAAAATGGTCGCTCTCAAGTCTTCCCATGAGCATAGGCTTAAGGTGCTTCCTAAGAGCATCCCTTGTCTGTAAAATAACCATATCACCCTTTTGGTTGCCAAACAGCTCATTTACCGCTTTAAATCCCTTTACATTGGCGTATACAAGGGAGTAATGATCGTCAGCTGTAAGCTCATCCAGGAACACATTAGCCCTATCCAAAAAGCCTGTTCTTGCATACTCATCAGTCATCCAGTCATGGTCCAGTATAGTAGTAATATCTATATAGATGACCATATACCAGTCAGGATATCCGGGAACTTCCTTAACTCTTATGTTTTTAGCCCTTCGACCAAGAGGAGTATCAACATGGATAGTTCTAACGTAATCTCCCCTCTTATTCATTTCTCTTTTTATGACAGGAAGCCTTATCTGATTAAGATAAGATGCCCGTTCTTCCGGAACAACTGTCAGGGCAAGCTTTTCACATATTTCGTTATATTCCAGATGTGTCTGCACGAAAAGATTTCTCAGGTCATTATTAAGATAATAGACCTCGCACCGCTTGTCATTCTTTTCAACGCAGAATACCATGTCATAGCCCTCTGAAAACAGAGTTTTAATGACAGGCTGCTCCACATACCCCATAAAAGGCACTATTGCGCCTTGTTTTAATGGTGTAACAAGTCCATCCTCTATTATTTCACCCTTGCCTTTGAAAATGGTTCTTCCATCTTTTGCCTTAAAATAGCTCTCATTGGAAATAAAATAGAATTTACATCCAAAGCTGTCGGGAACAATTATGTCATCAACAAGACTAAGGCCATCAACCTTCAAAGTCTGTATATAATCCTTATGGGGAATAATCTGAATATTAGTAAGATCGAGACCATCAGTAAATCTGATAAAGTTCGGATCCATTGCTTCGCCTTCACGCTCAGGCATATGATAAACATAATAGGCAGCGTTGGCAGCACCGGAACTGAGTCCTATAACAATTCCACCAAAATCGGAAATAGCACTCTTTAAGCCAACACGCTTCATAAAATTAAGCTGAGTAGGCGCATGTCCATCTGCAAGATATATAACATCTGCCCAATCTGCACAAGCCTTTGCAGATGACTTCTCATCCAGAACCTTTGTGTCCTTAATCGGAAGCTCTGAAACTTCAAAGGCATCCAGAACCCGCTTCATCTGATGCTCATTTTCTTCAGTCGCTTTTGGATTACATGGAACATAAAGAAAGTTAGCAGGTCCCGGCCATTCTTTTCTAAGATCCTCAAAAAAGCCGTATCTATCTAAGGGCTCTAATTTTTCATACGAGCCCAGTTCCTGATGTGGAATGAAACTGCTGGTAAGGTATAGTACCATAGTCAACCGCCCTCAAGAAACAAATTTCACAGCCTGCAACTATCTTTCACATAAATGTCCTCTTTATATTATAAAACCATAAAGTGTAAATAACTATTAAAAAAGATACTCCAAATTATTAGAGTTTTATAAACTAAAAGCTGTGAAACATATCCTATTAGTTCCACAGCTCCTCAGCTTTATTATAGTATTCCATTAAAACAGGTTTAGTAAGATGATTTATCTCCACGTCCTGATCAATTTCGTCTTTTCCAAACTTGAAAAATGCAGATACATTATCAGCAGTAAGGTATCTCGTATCCACATCAAAGGATATCTCCTCCGAAAGCACACCTCTGCTGGCCATATTAAATCCCCAGTCTCCAAAGGCCGGAACCTGCATATGATAAGCCTTTACATTAAAACCCTCGCTCTCAATGGTCTTGTTTATGCACCAGAATGCCTTAGTCGCATAATAGGGGCTTGTGGACTGAACCACAAGAACTCCCGTATCGTTAAGGCAGCCGCCACACATCCTGTAAAACACATTTGAATAGAGCTTATTTAACACCTCAGTATTGGGATCCGGAAGGTCCACGATTATGACATCATATTTATCCTGGCAGGTCTCAAGATACTTATAGGCATCCATATTGAAAATATTCAGCTTTTCAGATAAAAGACTACCGCCGTTGATAGAGGTGATATTCTCGTTGGTACTGCAGATCCTTATCATCTCGGAATCAAGATCGACAAGGTCTATCCTTTTGACCTCAGGATATTTTAAAACCTCTCTCACAGCAAGACCATCGCCGCCACCAAGTATCAGTATGTTTTCCCTGCTCTTAGTCTCGTTCATCGGAATATGAACCAATCCCTCGTGGTAACGGTATTCGTCCTCGGTTGAAAACTGGCAGTTTCCATCAATATAAAGTCTGACATCATCCTTGTGCTTAGTCATTACTATCTTCTGGTACTGGGTCTGCTCGATGAGAATCACCCTGTCTCTGTAAAGCCCCCCCTCGATGGACTCTGAAATATTATCAGCCATCACCATTCCTACAAGCATTAGTCCCGCAAGCACAACTGCCATGGTCCTGAATACCTTTATCCTGTCTACCCTCTCACCGAACTTCCACATGATGAGGAAGGCCGCAAGAATATTTAAAAAGCCGCAAAGAAAGGATGTTGCGAAATATCCAAGCTTCGGTAAAAGAATAAGCGGAAATGCGATCGAGCCAATAAGTCCGCCGATGTAGTCAAAACTGAAAATCGAAGAAAGCGTAACCTTAAGGTTGTTTTCATCCTGCTCGATGATCCTTGTCATGATCGGAATCTCAGCGCCGGCAAAGGCTCCGATTATGATGATCTCCATATACATGACAAGTGCATAGTTTGATATGTAAATGTTTGCAAGGAAAAGCACCAGGGAACTGATTCCGCCGATAACTCCGATTCCAAGCTCAATGGATACAAATATGTTAAACAGATTCTTTGAAAAATATTTGGAAATGTACGAGCCGATTCCCAGTGACGCCATGTAAAGGCCGATTGTCACCGAGTACTGAAGCGTACTGTTTCCCAAAAGGTAAGAACTAACTGCGCTGATAATAAGCTCGTAGCACATCGAACACCCTGATATTATCAGGGTTGTCAGCATCAGAAGTCTATACTTGCTACTCATTAAAAACGCCTTCCTAAGATTACTGAATTACGCCGCTCACGATGAAAGCAACGCCCATAAAGATACCAAAGATCATGATGCCGGCTGCTTCATTTTTTTCTTTAAGCTCTACTCCAAAGTTGAACTTTCTGTTTACAAGATCAACAACGAAGTAACCGATAAGCAATGCTGCCACACCGATGCCTGCAAACATTCCTGTGCTTATGGCACCGCTCATAAGATCCTGCGCTTCTGAAATGTCAAATGAAATGATCGCTGAACGGATAATGAATCCAAGGCCTGCATAAATGCCTGCTGATACCCAGCCTACTGCCTTGTTGCCTTCATGGATTTCCTTAGGAAAATCAACAGGAATCAAAAGGTCTATGATGAAATGACCTATGATCATTACTGCAAGTCCTATTGCGAGATATACAAATGTTTCAAGTGCTACCATATTTTTAATCCTCCAAGATTTATTTTCTTTCTTATTTACCGCCGCCCATGCCGCCGCCTGAAGATCGTCTGGCATTGATGCTTCGCTGCCTTACCGAAGATGAATAGCTGTCAAAATAGCCATTGCCTATATTGTGAATGGTATCGCCACTATAGGTGCTGTAGGCAGAGGGCGTTCTCTTATAGCTTGTACTGTCCTTAGCATAGCTGGAGTTATAGTAATGACTCCTGTACCAGTGTGTGGTCGAATCAGAGCTCCTATAGGGCGAATTGTCAGATGTATAGTTGTACTTTCTGGGTGATATCTGAACGTAAACCCTGTTGGTATCATCATCGGGATGATACAGCAGGCAGTATTCCTTTTTGGTAACTATAGCAATGCTGTGATTAAGTATGTCATCCTGCTGCGTGACAGATTCGGTCTCTCCCTCTACACCATCTATGATGTCCTTTGCGATGGTGTCCGTCGTAACACCACTAACTTTATATTCGTAAACATCCGCCTTTTGATCCTGATTGCCGGTTATCGAGGTTACATAAGCATAATTGGTATTGGATTTTATATACTTACTGATCTGCTTCACAGGTGCCGGAATATAATCAATAAGACTGGCAAAAATTCCAAAGACAATGAAAGCTACCATCATGTAAAGACCAAATTTGTCACCGCTTACTAAATTCACCTTTGGCTTCTCATAGCCAACAACCCTGATGTCACTCTTATCAAGGTATACTCCCTTGGAATACTCTGTTCCGTCATCCCATATTTCCACAGAGAGTGTATTGTCTTCAGATGCATCCTCGAACTCAACGAAATCAGCTTCATCTCCGCTCTCAACATCCACATCTCCTGATGCGTGAACTACAACCTGATGGCCCTTATCCACCTCGTGCCACTCAGGGCCTACTCTTCCGCGAACTCCATTCTCCGGCCATGACAGTGTATACTCTTTATACACATCATCGATTGAAAGCCATCGCTCTCCATGCTTTGTTTTTAGTCTGTATTCTGTCCACCTCTTATTGCCATCCTCAGTATTTTTGTATGTAACCTCTCCGATGACATGGGCTTCCAGATTACTAATCTGTAGTTTGGATCCAACTCTTATGTTCATTTCTCTATTCCCTCAGGCTCTATACCGCCTGCACTTATATCCCTTTCAATAACCTTTACTTTAACCTGCTTTGCCTCAAACAATTCCTTAAGCTTCTCAGCAATTCCATCCACCACAGTATCCGAGCATGAAAAGATATCTATGGCAGCATAGCCGTACTCCGGCCACGTATGCACTGAAAAATGTGAGGTAGTTATAACAGCAAAATAGGTAACTCCTATGGGCTCAAATTCGTGAACACATTCCTCCACAATACTAGCCCCTACATATTCGATAGCCGTATGCGCGGCCTCCACAATCCGCTTGGGATCATCTATAATCTCTCCGCAGCCATAAAGATCTGCCACCAGCTGCTTAGCCATTTAAAACTCCTTTCCTATCATTCGATATAGGATCTACTTATTTTTTATCTTTTGTTATTATCTGTTATTATTTTTTATCTTCTGTTATCTTTTGTTATTATCTGTTATTGTTTTTTATCTTCTGTTATCTTTTGTTATTTTTCTTAGATTAAAAAACATAGTTCTTTAATACTAACAAATAATCCCCAAAAACACTATTTAAAACTTTCCCGTAAGATGATGCAGCGTTCCGTAGTTATTCTTAGCGCCAGTTCTTGGAGCACCACATTTTTGACACACAGCTACATCAGATCTGTTATAGTGATCGCAATATTCACAAAGCCAATCCGGCTCATTCGTTGTCTTCGCGGCTTCCTCTCTAGTAAGCTCTGCAGACTCAATATCAGCAGGTAAATAGAATAAGGTATCTATTCCTCTTGGCTTACCACAATTTGGGCAGGTGTCAAAACGCGCACGAATACCCTTAGTGCCACAGAATACACAGTCCCATAGCCCTTCAATTCTTTTTTGTTCCATATAAAATCCCATCCATTAGTTTTTTTATTCAGTAACCGTAACGGTTAATTTCTTCGCAATTCCATTTTTAGCATAAACATAGACATCGCAGGTTCCGGCAGCTATTCCGGTTATGTTACCCTTCTTATCGACTGCCGCCACAGCGGAGTTTGTTGATCTATATCTAAGCTTGGGAGCATGGTTATTCGAGAGCTGCTTTTTGCCCTTATCCTCAAGTTTAACAGAAGCCTTTTCCTTATAGCTCTGACCCTTTGCAACAGATATACTCTTTGCTCCAAGCAATTATATTTATGATTGTTATAGATTTTAGCAAGCTCTCATCTTATTGCTTGTTCCGCAGAACGGACATACCACCACTTCATCCTCTATACCGGAAATGGAAGCGCCGCAGGATGAGCATTTGCAGGCAACCTGCTCGGTGGACTTAATACCGAAGGCCTTTTTCATGCCATTTACAGTGCCGGTTACGGATTCAGCAAAGTTCATGAGCTTCTGGAAGTCCTCCTGCTCCTTCTTTGCTTTGACGTCTTCACCTGTAACCGCAAAGATTATTGCATCGATCCAGTCCTCCGCATCGCTTTTCCACTCCATCTTAAAGTGTGCGGTTTCATACGGAAAATAAACATCGAGAAATCCTGAAACGTTGTCGCCATTTCCAAGAACAGCCTGGGGCTTTCCTCCGGACATACAGATGTCCGCCAGAGGATATCTTACAACCTCTTTTACCTTTCCGAATAATTCTTTTTTGATGTGGATTAACGCCTGATTGGTAAGAACAAGCTCATCGCTCCTGACAGGAAGAATTGATGATCCTGTTCCAACCTTGTCATTTCTTAAAATTACTGCCTCCTCAGGTAATAACCTGAATTCACTCTCAACTTCTTTAGCCATGTCCCCCTCCTTAATTTTATTTACATGCATCTAAAAGTCGCTGATTATTCTCTTCATCCTTAACTGCAACGCGGTAGTAGCCTTTTGATAATCCTTCAAAGTTACTGCAATCGCGGATAAGAATACCATGTTCCAAAAGAACATCCTGAAGATTTCTATTTGATTTAATCAATATGAAATTAGTATAGGATTTATACACCTTCATATCAAGAGCATTAAATCCATTACATAACTGTTCTCTTCCTTTTCGTATCATCTCAAGGGATTTCTCCACGTATGAATCATCCATTAAAATCTGCGCACAGATGATACCGGCCTTCTCTGCAAAGACAGACAGATTCCATTCAGGTAAATATCTTCTTATACCTGTTATATCCTTCTCATCAGCGCTGGCATAACCAACACGGACACCCGGAATCGAGAATAGCTTTGTATACGCATCTATTACAATAAGCTTAGGAACACAGCCTATGTATCTTTTTGCGCTGTTGCCACATGAGAGTTTTAAGAAGCACTCATCTATTACAAGAAACGTATTTGTACTTACACACTTTTTTATAATGGCGTCAAGACGCTTTTCATCTATGCATCTGCCAGTTGGGTTGTTTGGATTTGCGATAATTACTGCGTCGATGTCATCGGTTATTTTTTCTATAAAGCCTTCATCCAATGCATAATCATTTTGCTCTGATAATAAGTAAGTCTCCGTGACACATTTATCAAGCATGTTAAGCGCATGTCTGTATCCGTAAAAAGACGGAACAGGCATTAAAACTCTCTTTGGATTTATGTATCTAAGAGCCGATACGAGAAGCTCCGACGCACCATTACCTCCTATGATATTTTCATAGCTAAGGTCACAGCCTTCAGATGCAGCAACCGCTTTTCTAAACGCAGTCTGCTGAATATCAGGGTACAGGTCTACTTTTTCAGCAGCATAAATAACCGCCCTCTTTACCTGCTCAGGACACGGATAAGGATTAAGATTCACTGAGAAGTCGTATGCTATTTTTTGCCCGTATATCTCACCGCCATGTAACATAGATCACTCCAAGTAATAATAATATTGCCATGCAAAGATACTCAGTATTAAACATAAGTCTGCACGCACGTTTAATGTCTTTTGTTTCAACTGGTCTGACATCATCGCCTATAAATGGCTTTTTCACAATTTTGCCAAAGTACCTGGCATCTCCTGCAAGCCTGATAGATAGCGCTCCTGCGCAGGCAGCCTCAGTCTGTGCGGAATTGGGGCTCTTATGGTTGAACCTGTCTCTTTTGAAAATTCTGTAAGCGCCTTTTCCGCTGTATTCCGGACCGCTTATAAAAGCAGCCAGAATCATCAGGAGCCCACTTATTCTTGCAGGAAGGAAATTGACGACGTCATCGAGTCTTGCTGCAGCTGTGCCAAAATGCTCATATCTGTCATTGTGATAGCCCACCATGGAATCCATGGTATTTACAGCCTTGTAGGCAAAGCCCAGAACCGGTCCGCCTATAAATGTATAGATGAGCGGTGCAATCACTCCATCCGAGGTGTTCTCCGCAACAGTCTCAACCGCTGCCTTGGTTATTCCCTTTTCATCCAACATCGCCGTATCTCGTCCGACTATCATGGATACCGCATATCTGGCGTCTTCTATGGTCTTATTTTCAAGGGCATCATATACCTTCATGCTCTCATCCCTGAGGCTCTTAGCTGCAAGTATGTAGCAGGTAAGAATCGCCTCTATGGTAACTCCCAGATATGGATGAAGCTTATATGATGCAAACATGATAGTGCCTGTCACCAGGATCACAACCGTGATAACTACTATACAAAGTAATATCCCTTTTAAAAACTCTGATTTTTCGTTTCGCTTTTTATCCTTTATATCCCCCAGAAGCTTTTCATCAAGAAAATGGATCAGGTTCCCGATAAGCCTTATGGGATGAGGAAAATTCATAGGATCTCCAATTATCTGATCCATCAGAAAGCCTATTGCAAAAGCTATTAAATGGTATTTCATATTTCCTTCGCCTTTAAAAAATTATGCTAAGAACAGCCAGGCATATCACTATTATGCCTTCGCCCATACACACGAAGTACCCTGCCGTATCTCCGGTTACTCCGCCAAACTCCTTGTTGCACATGTGCTTATAAAAAACAGTAAAAAGCGCAAGTGCTGTAGCGCATACTATTCCTGCCTTGATATCAAAATATAAGAAGCTCCCTATTCCGCAAAGCGCTTCTAGTAAAAGAATTACTTTATCAACGCTGCCCGTGCTGTTAGTCTCTGTGTTTAACATTCCAAACTTTTTTGCCTTATCAAAAATGATACTTGTAAGTCCGCAAATTGCTCTTACAAAGAAAAATGAAGCCATATAAATAAACAGATATTTATAGTCTCCCTTTTCAAGTGATTTTGATAACAGCAGGTAAAAAAACGAGAGCCAGATCATCCCAAAGATAGAAACACTTATTACGGCAAAGGCTCCTATGTGAGGATCCTTCATGATCTCAAGCTTTTTCTCTTTATCCTGATATGAGTTCTTTGCATCCTGCACATCCATAAAGCCGTCCATGTGAAAGCCACCGGTCACTATAAGTGGCAATACAGAGAGAAACAAGGTAAGGCAAAACACCGGAATATCAAAGGCCATAGAAAGCCTGAACACTCCATAGGAAAGGCCACCTATAACAGCTCCTATAAGCGGAAGTGCGCTTATGGTATGCTTCATATCTTTTTCCTGCCAGGTAAAAACCGGCATCGGAATTCTTGAATATAATGAAAATGCAATTATTATACTTTTAAAGATTCCCACTTATTATCCACTCTCCATCAGTCAGCTCTATTGTCTTATCTGACTTTTCCTTTAATAAAACATTCACCTTATTTACAAGCTTCACATATCGTCTTGTATCCTCATCGTAAAGAGGATCATCCTCAGGAAAACTGTTGGATACGATAACAAGATTCTTGCTTTTTTCACCAAGCATCATAGTCTCTGTAATTATCCTGTCCGATAGTTTTTCCTGTGACAAATCGTTATTTGATTCAGAATGCATCTCATTTCCCACAAGATTAGACATACATTCAAGAAGAATATTTTTCTCTTCAAGACTGTCTATGTCATCTATAAGTCTGTCTACTTCTATAGGGCATTCTATAGTTATATAGCCCTTGCCTTCTCTCATTTTCCTGTGGCGGGCGATGCGCTCCTCACCCTCTTTCCCGTAGGGTATCATCGTTGCGACATATAGTATTTCGCCGCCCTCAGACATCTCTGTAATAAGGCTCTCCGCCTTTAGGGATTTCCCGCTGTCAGGCGTTCCAAGTATTAGCACTATCATCAGGAATACCTCTTATATTCTTCCATGTTGTAGTCTTCAAATCTCGCTGCTTTTTTATAAAAATCGCAGACTGTATCGATCAAAGGAAAAAGCATTATCGCTCCCGTTCCTTCACCAAGTGCCATGCTGCCGTTCATATATGGCTTAAGTCCCAGCTTATCAAGTGCCATGAGATTTCCCTTTTCTCTTCCTGCATGTGATGCAATAAGGTAATCTCTTACTCCAGGAACAAGCATGTCTGCGATAACTGCAGCGGTAGAGCTTATAAGCCCGTCAAGAACTATGCTCACATGATACATGGCTCCGCCTATAACAATACCTGTCATTCCCGCTATATCAAGGCCGCCAACACTCTGCAGTATCTTAAAGGCTCTTTCCTTTTCATCACTTATTTCATCGAAGCGGTATTTCTCAAGGCCCTTTTTTATGACCTCTTTTTTACGGGATAGTCCATTGTCATCTATTCCCGCTCCTCTTCCTGTTATCTCATCACTGTCTATATCTAATGCGGCTGCAATAACCGCAGTTGAGGTTGTGGTGTTACCAATTCCCATCTCTCCTGTAACAAGAAGCTTATAGCCTTGCTCTGATAATTCCTTTGTAAGAGTTATGCCGGTTTCAATTGCTCTGCACAGCTCCTCCTCGGACATGGCGGGCTCTTTAAGAAAATTCTTAGTCCCATTAGCAATTTTATAGTCCCTTACGCCCTCTAGCTTTTCATCTGTATCTATTCCTATATCTACAGGTATGACATCCACTCCGGCAGATTTCGCAAGTGTACAGGCTGAGCTGATCCCATTTGACAGCGCCCTTGCAACTGAAAGTGTAATCTCCCTGCCGCTCTGGGAAACTCCCTCCTCAACGATTCCGTTATCCGCACACATGATGATGGCGGCGCGTTTACTTATGTTTATGTCCTCTGTTCCCTGCACCTTTGCTATGTCACAGATAAGCTCCTCAAAGTCACCAAGTCCGTCAAGAGGCTTGGCTATACTGTTAAAAACTGCCTTCGCACTTAAGGCTGCCTTTTCAACAGTTTTATCTATTTTTATTTGAAAAATGTCTTCCTTTTTAGTAATGGTCATTTGGTATTTATCTCTCCAGGAATCTAAATATAAATTCAGGGCATGACGGATAATAGAGGTGCGCGAAGCCGCCAAATACATTCTCATTTAATCTGTAGCCCTGCCAGTGCCTGTCACCCACAGGCTTTTTAATAGCACATATATCTCCGTTGTCACTTGTGTCGTAATAGTGGAATTCATGTCCCCTTATGGTCTCGCCTGAATTTAGATATGGATTATCTTTTTCTGCAGTTACACCCACGTATCCGAAGTGCTTAAGAGATGTTGTCATGTGAGCCTCGCCTTGAAAAATGCCAGCCATATCATAGCTCTCACCGCCAGCGTCTGCCATTTTCTTTTGCAGATAGAGAAACCCTCCGCACTCTGCCAAAATCGGCATTCCATTATTTGCTGCGGTTTTGATACTCTCAAGCATAGAGACATTTTCCGATAATTCCTTAGCATAAAGCTCAGGGTATCCGCCTCCAAGTATCAGCTTTGAAACATCAGGTATTCTCTCATCATGTATTGGTGAAAAGGGAACAATCTCAGCCCCAAGCTCTCTTAACAGATCAAGGTTATCCTCGTAGTAAAAACAGAAGGCTTCATCCATTGCAACACCAACCCGGACAGGCTCATGCGTTTGCCTAAACACTTCTGTTTTTTCTAGTAAATCATCACTCTGATCATGATCAGCACTGTCTTTATCTATGCTCAGGTTGCACTTTGCCATATCAAGGAGCTGCATAATATCAAGGCTCTTTTCAAGCTCATCAGCTACCCGCTCTATCTTATCAAGGACATCTGCTATCTCATTTGGCATAACGAGTCCCAGGTGTCTGCTCTCAAATGCCACATCCTTCATTACAGGAAGGTGTCCAATTACAGGGACACCTGTTTCCTCATAGATATCATCCCTGATCTTCTCTGCCAGCATGGCGGAGATGTTATTAAGGATAACGCCCTTAATCCGCTTACCATCACCGTAATCCACAAAGCCCTTTATAAGCGGAATAATGGATTTACTCATACCTCTTGCGTTAACAACAAGTATGGCAGGAATGCCTGTAATCCCCGCGATGTCATAGGATGAACCTTTAGTAGATGTGGCACTTATCCCATCGAAAAATCCCATCACGCCTTCTATCACAGCGATATCAGAATCTGCCATACCCTTTTCGAGACATGATACAAGTCCTCTTTCCCCTGCCAGATAGACATCAAGATTTCTTGAAGGAAGGTCCAGCACTCTCTTATGAAACATGGGGTCTATATAATCAGGTCCGCATTTAAAGGATGCCGGCCTGTATCCATGTCTTTTTAATATTTGTAAAAGTGCGCAGGTAATAAGTGTCTTGCCGCTTCCACTTCCGGGCGCCGCTATTAGTATTCCCGGCACTTGTCTGTAATTATTCAAAGTTTTTCTCCGATAAAAGCTTATTAGTTTAGTTCAAAAAATAACTCAGAAAGAAATTATATATACAGGGTTCTGGGCATCCGGAAGATCGTAGCTTCCTGCCTTTTTAAATCTTGTGGCACTAATCTGTGTTATCTCAGGAGTGAGGTTTTCATACGAAGCTACTACATCCATAACCTCAGATAAAGTCTGGGGTGTAAGGCAGTTAATAACTATCTTTGCCTCCTCATTTAAAGCCCTGACCTTTTCTATAATCTCCTTCATATTGCCGCTGCTTCCGCCTATAAAGGCATGGGTGGGAGCCGGCAGATCTTCTAAAGCTTCCGGCGCCAATCCCTCTACGATTCTGAG
>JAEEGF012251309.1_pt1 | contig 19779 bp, 18 predicted proteins | sample 9134171 | NCBI WGS metagenome assembly JAEEGF01 (sample SAMN16246542, study PRJNA631951) | gut metagenome | biome: gut microbiome; feature: rumen; material: AP-attached | host: Bos | place: Iran: Karaj | collected 2018-10
CCATGGGCTTGATCGCTGCGGTATCGGAAAGCTCGGTGAACTCCCAAGAGGTGGTAGCCGCCGTGTCTGTGGACGCGGTTGCCAGCGTGTAGCCCACTTCATTGTTGCCCGATTTGAGCTTAAATCTATTCTCGGAGCTCGCCTCCACGGTCAGCTTTTTGCCGCTGACCAGCGTACCCGTGGCGCTGATGCCGCCTGCGTCGTTCCAGCCGCTGTTTGCTACGTTCAGCGTGGACGGGATGGTGAGGGTGTAGGTGCTGGTGTCTCCGTCTGCCAGCGCGGTCATGCTAAACGCAGGAACCAGTCCCAGTGCCAGCGCGCCTGCGAGGGCGAGGGAAAAGATTCTCTTCTTGATCTTCATAAAATGTGTACCTCCATTTTGTATTTTTGAATATAAAGAAACCGCCGAACCTGACAGGGTATACTTACCCCGTCAGAATCCGACGGTTATCCATCACGAATACGGTATTCAGTTCCATGCGTCTTTCAGGACGCAAAAATGGCGCAGTTATAGCCTGTGCTCTGCTCTGCTCTGCTCTGCTCTGCTCTGCTCTGCTCTGCTCTGCTCTGCTCTGCTCTGCTCTAAGGATTGTAGTTTTATTCCACATAGCTGTCAACTCCTTTTGTACAGGCTTTTAATCTTTACATCTCTCAATATCTAATAACGAAAAATATATCGGAAAAAAATCATAAAATTATAACCCATATTTGAAAAAAAACTTTCGATACTATTTGTGAAAAAAATATAAATATTGTAGGTGTCAAAAGTACCTTTTGACACCTATATCATATAAATAAACAAAAAAACAGGACTACTTACCTGTCTCGGTAAGTAGTCCTTTGGAAGATCTGTGATTCACGTTTTGTTTGATTTAGGTTTTATAGTCAAAATAATAACTGTCTTTTCAGGCTCATCAACTCTGTATATAACAGTATACTCTTTTACAAATATCTGCCTATTTCCTATAAACTTTCCAGTAGTCCTTATTGTTCCTCTCTTTGGAAATGTAGTAAGCTTTCTTATTGCTGCTTTTATTGTTTCAATATAGTTACGTGCCGTTTCTTTATCAGCTGATAATCTCAAAACAACGGCGTATACATCATCTAAGTCCTTGTAAGACTGTGGTGTAAGAACAATTCTATAATTATCCAAAGTGCTTTGCCTCCAATCTGGCAAAAGCATCTTCAATATCAATTAGTTCTGCACCTTCTTTTATTTCTTTTTCTGATTGTTCAATAGCTCTATCAATCTCCTCGTCAATATCATTATTATCAGGAATCAATGCTCCTTCAATAACTCCGATGATATAATAAAGCTTCTCTTCTGGCACTTGTTCCAAAAGTTCCATTGCTATTTCTCTATTACTCATAAACAAATTCCTTTCTAAGGCCCCCGCCTTGCACATGTACATTGTGCAAGGTCATTATAGCATTTTTTTCACCATATTAGGAATCGATTTTCAAAAAGCTGATAATTAATGTATTATCATCCTTTTATCCTCACAAAATCAGCATAAGTTTTGCTGCATTTCCCCCTAAAATACCTGATTGTTCATTATCTGATAAGGGAAGTCTCTTGATAAATTCAATACTATCCTTCTGGGAAGTCCAGGGGCTGTCAGAGCCAAAGAGAATCCTGTCCGGACCAATGGCTTCAATTATCTTCATAACTCTGTCCTCTCCCATCATAGAAAGGTTCTTGCCATCCCAGTAGCCGTCATTCAGAGGTTTGATCTTCTCCGTTGAAAAAGAAGTATCAAGATATACTCCGGTTCCTGCAAAATATTCAGGGACTTCTTCCCAGTTCTCCCAGCCTCCCATATGGGCAAGAACAAACTTAAAAAATCCTATCTCATCCCATACGTGCCTGCACATCTTCGGGCTGCACTTCACAACGCCGGGAAAGCCAACATCAAGACCTGCGTGAGTAAGGACGATAAGGCCATTCTCCGCAGCACAGTCAATTATATTCAAGAACTTTACATCATCAATATCCAGTTTCTGATATACAGGATGGATCTTGATTCCCTTTATTCCATGTTCTGCAATTCTTCTAAGTTCATTCCTGTAGTCATCAAATTCAGGATGAATGCAGCCAAAGGAAATAAGCGAAGTCTCTTCTTCATTGACTCTGGCTGCCCTGTCATTTATCTTAACCACCTGCTCCGCAGATGTTGCCACAGGCATAATAACTGAAATATCAACTTCAGCCTCCTTCATGGAAGCCTTGAGCCCTGTATTGGTTCCATCAGTGTTTGCAATAATATGCGCCTCTTTACTAAGGCTCTCAATGGCCTTGGCAGCGATCTTTTCCGGAAATGTATGTGTATGTATATCTATTATCATAATGTCCTCGTAAAAATGAAAATGGTGGCGAGCCCAAAAGCCACGCCACCATTAAGTCTAGCATAATTATCACTCTGTGTCGTCTGAAAGTGATGTACTCTGATGTACCATAACTTCCTTGTCGTAGCAGGCAAATGCTCCATCAACGAGAGCCTTGTCAGGCTTCTTGGTGAACAAGGAAACAGCAGGAACGATAACAAGGCCTGCGATCATGCAGAAAGCACCGGCATTGATAGGTGACTGAAGGAGCTTGGGGAAGCTTGATCTAACGAGCATATTGGCAAGCATCACAACAGTTGAGAATACAAAGCTGCACCATACACCGGCCTTACTTGTGCCCTTCCAGTAAAGACCATAGAGGAAAGGAGCAAGGAATGCGCCAGCAAGAGCTCCCCATGAAACACCCATGAGCTGAGCGATGAAGGTTACATTCTGCTTGTACTGGATAATAGCAATTACAACTGAAATAGCTACGAATACAACGATAAGAACTCTCATAATGAGAACCTGGAGCTTCTCATCCATCTTTTTAACAACATGTCCCTTAAGAAGGTCGAGAGTCAGTGTTGAGGAGCTGGTAAGAACCAGTGATGAAAGTGTTGACATGGAAGCTGAAAGCACCAGCACTACAACAACTGCAATAAGGAAATCAGGAAGTCCTGAAAGCATTGTAGGAACTACTGAGTCATAGCCGTTTGCAGCGATATCGATCTTATCGGAAAAGAGTCTTCCGAAGCCGCCCAGGAAGTAGCAGCCACCTGCAACTACGAAGGCAAAGAATGTAGAAACGATGGTTCCCTTGGCGATGGCCTTCTCACTCTTAATGGCATAGAACTTCTGAACCATCTGAGGAAGTCCCCAGGTACCGAGAGATGTAAGGATTACAACTCCGAGAAGGTTAAGAGGATCAGGACCAAAGAAGGAAGCAAACACACCGGGTGTTGTTGCTACGCTCTCATCTGAAATTCTTGCAAGGCCGTCAAGAGCTGCCATAAAGCCGCCCTGGCTGTTAAGTACTGCATAGATAACGGCGCAGATACCAACCAGCATTATGATTCCCTGAATGAAATCATTGATGGCTGTAGCCATGTATCCACCTGCAATAACGTATATTCCTGTAAGAACAGCCATAACGATTACGCATACGGAGTAATCAATGTTGAAGGCCATTCCGAAAAGTCTTGAAAGACCGTTATACAATGAAGCTGTATACGGAATAAGGAAAATGAAAGTGATGATGGAAGCTGCAATCTTAAGGGATCTGCCTCCGAATCTTGCTGCAAAAAACTGAGGCATGGTTGCAGAATCGAGATGCTGAGTCATGATCCTGGTTCTTCTTCCAAGGATAACCCAGGCAAGCAGGGATCCGATAAGGGCGTTACCTATGCCAACCCATGTGGAAGCAATTCCGTACTTCCAGCCGAACTGACCTGCGTAACCTACAAAGATAACCGCTGAGAAATAAGATGTGCCATAAGCAAAGGCCGTAACCCAAGGACCTACGCTTCTTCCGCCAAGTACAAAACCATTAACATCAGTGGAATTCTTGCGGCAGATAAAACCAATTGACAACATCAGAGCAAAAAAGATTACAAGTAATAGAATTTTGATGAACATATATACCCCCTAGGCATTCTTTTTTCTTTTAATACTTTAACGCTTTTAATCGTTAAAGTCAACAGAAAATAAAAGAAAAACTGCACCATTACTGATGCAGTTCCTGTTTTAAAATACCTTTATATCATAGCTTGTTATAAACTCTTCACCCATACGAAGTGCTGTGCCATATTCCCTGTCCTCCAGCTTCTTGGAAAAGCCCACTCTGTCGCAGCGGCCATACCAGGGTTCTATGCAGACAAAAGGTGCTTTCTTGCCTGCCGGTGACCATACTCCAAAGAGCGGAGCATCAAATGCCAGGGAGAAAACCTTCCTCTCATGGGAATCCATCAGGGTAACTCTGTCACTCTGGAAATCTTCAAAGATAAGAGCATCTTCATCAAACATTTCCTCAGAAAGTTCCAATACTCCGTCCTTAAGCTCCAGTGTCTTGGTCCTGTCGGAAAGACAACCACTTCCATCGGATTCAATGATTCCTGAGAGAAGGCTTCCTTTTACGAATTTACCCTCTTTTTCAAAAAGCAGCTTGTCTTTTTTGAGATCACAGTTAAATGCAGGGTGTCCTCCTATGGAGAAATAAATTGTCTTGATGTCTGTATTTTTCACGTTCCAGGTTACTTTAACCGTGTCGCCTTCAAGCTCATAACCGATAGTCAGATAGAAGGAAAAAGGATATTTCTCCTTGGTCATCTCATTATCTCTTACCAGGAACTTAAGGCTTGTATCTGTCATGGCCACAGGATGAAAATCCATGTCCCTGGCAAATCCGTGCTGGCCCATGGTATAGGTCTTACCTTCATATACGGATTCCTTCTCGAAATAATTACCTACAAGAGGAAATAGCACCGGTGATGTCCTTCCCCAGAACTTGGGATCAGCCTGCCACATAAGTTCTTTGCCGTCGCTTTTTCTGATAAGGGACCTTATCTCAGCTCCGTGCTCAGATACTGTCAGTGATAATTTGTCATTGCTAATTATATGTTCAGCCATATATGGAAACTCCTTTCATATCAACATTTTAATTTTCCATCAAAAACCTGTCTTTTTCAAGTTAGTTTATATTTCCTTAATTGTTTAGCGTTTTATCGTATGTTACGATAAATTAGAGGTAATATTTTTATGGGAGAAAAGACAACAAATCAAAATCATCTTATCGATGATTCCGGAATCTATCATGATAATAAAAAACAGACCCAGGCCGCAATATTCATTCTGTACTGCAGATTGGTAACTCTGGTGCTCATAGGTCTTGGTCTGGCTGCGCTCATAATAGGGAATATGTAATTATGTATAACAGAAAAAAACGAATCTACGAAGTAATCGAAGTATCAAATATCGGAGATGATTCCAGCAGAGCCTATGATGTCATGATCACCACTGCTGTCATAGTAGGTCTTGTTCCCATGACTTTAAAAGCAGAAAGCACCTATACTAGGATCATTGAGCTTTTGACCAGCCTCATTTTTCTTATAGATTACTGTGTCAGAGTCTACACCGCTGATTATAAAATGGGCTATCAAAGCAGCAAAGCATACATAGCTTATATCTTTACGCCCCTTGCTGTATTTGACCTTCTTTCAATTGTTCCTGTAATCTCCCTTTTTCTCCCTGTAAATACCCTGATCAAACTTCTTAAGCTCTTCAGGTTCTTCAGAGTATTCAAGCTTGTTCGCTATTCCAAGACCATGATCATAATCGCCAATGTCATAAGAAAAGTAAAAACACAGCTTTTGGCTGTGCTTATACTGATTACAATCTATATCTTTGTTTCTGCCATGCTGATATTCCAGTTAGAGCCGGATATATTCAACAGTTTCTTTGACGCCCTCTACTGGGCAACCATCTCCATCACCACCATAGGCTATGGAGATATCTCTCCTGTCACCTCCATGGGAAGAATGATCACCATGATCTCAGCCCTGGTGGGAATGGCCGTAATTGCGCTGCCTACAGGTATCATAACCGCAGCCTATATGAACGAGATCTCCAAGAAAAAATCCAAATACGAATTATAATCTTATTTTCCGTCCTGGTAGCAAAGCTCATTGGCTTTGTTTATCACTACGTTTATGTCCTTTGCACCGTAGATGCAGTATACAGCACCTGTCTGCAGTTTTATTCCTGACTCGATAGCCTGCTTTTTAAATCTCTCTATATCATTCTGGAAAAAGACTTCTTCCGTTTGAAAACCAAAGGCCACAAGCTTGGAGCCGCTTATTCTAAAGACATTTTCTTTTCCGAATATTTCCGTAAGATAATTGGATGTCTCAATGACCATCTTGTCACCGGAATCAAACCCCAGCATTTTATTGGCATTTTCAAGGCCCTGAATAACGCAGACAAAATAGCCAAAAGGTGACGCTAGATCCAGTTTTTCCTCAAGAAATTCCTTATATGCTCTTCTATTCAGGGTTCCTGCCAGAGAGTCATTGTAGATAAAGGTCCTAAGTCTCTTGTCCTCGTCGCGTCTTAAAAGAAGCTGCGACAGAAAATAAGAAGTAAGTCCGATTATTTCCGAAGCCTCAGAAAGCAGCCCATGGGGAAGCTCAAGAAGTGTGATCATTCCCATAAGCTTTTGATTTATCTTCAGAGGACTGGCAACCATATTTTCAATATGATTTGATTTTAAAAGATTATACAACTGCTGGTTAGAGTTCTTATACTCCTCGATGTCAGAGACCACAAGCCTGTTTCCGGTAACTTCAAAGGTTTTCTCCACATCCTCCACAAATCCCTTATAGGGCAGGTACAGAAGGTCTATTGCCCCGGGATCCTTATCTTCCTGGCACCACTGATAGGAGCCATGGTATTTTCCCTTGCCCTGGTCTTCAAAAATAACAACTCGCCCAACCTGGAGTTCTTTTCCTATATATTCCAGAATTGAACTGATGATATCATCCGGGGAATTGGAGGATATAGCATAGTGCATGATCTTATTGACGAATCTGTCTCTTCCGATAAGCACCTGATCCTTGGACCACCAGTTAAAGAAGCTGATCATCATTACTCCTACAAAGAGCATCATGCCGATTCGGGTAAAGGTACCGAAGGAATCTCCTTTATAGAGCTTTTTCTCATAGACAAACAGATCGATAAGTCCGGAGAAAAGAAGTATAGCAATGCCGATAATTACATGCTTAACCCTCTGCTCTACACCCACTCTCCTGCAATAAGCGCTGTTATCCACGAAAATAATAAAGATAACCAGGACCAGTGTTGATAGATAGGCTGACAGAATTGTTGCAAAGGATTCGATCATATCAATGCCCATTATATATCTTGAGATCATAAGGGCCGACAGAAATAATACAGACAGCGTAAGACTTATATGATGATATCGGCTTCGCTGGGGTTCAGTTAAGGAATTAAAAAATGCCACCAGAGGAAATGCCACAAAGAAAATGATGATTCTGTTTAAAACTCTCCAGACATACACATCTCCATAGAGAATCTGTGGCACGTTGGTATCAATGAAAAGCCATAATCCCATGACAAAGGATGTCACTCCCAGAGCAGCAACGTCAAAGGGCAGACCTTTTCCGTTTCTTACAAATAGGAATACGAACAATAACATGAGACCGAAAATAACGATAATTATGGAACTTATGGCTCCGGGAGCATATTCTATAAGTTTAAAATGTATATAATTGTCAGCAGGACTGATATAAGCCCCTGAAATTCCTGCGCCGCCATAGCCTTCATATACACCTTCAAATTCGACGCGAACGTTTTTGCCCGCATTAGTTTTACATAGCCCGACTTCATGGAAAACCGTTCCATAACCATAACCGGTGATGTTCTCCAAAGAAGTAAAGCTGTACTTTTCATCATCATCGATATAAACCTTCAGATTTGCATTATTAGACTCAAAGCAAAGGCAGTCATCATCGGTAACGTCCATTGGCAGCTGCTTGCTGACACTTACATAACCGCCATAGTCGCCGTTAACAATATTATCAATAAATACCTCTTCACCGCTTTCCAGTGTCCAGGCATCAGAAAAACTCCTGATGTCGTCTCTGTAGGTCTGGTCAAAAAAGTCCGTCAGAAACAGGATCAGAATGATTATCAGCGCCACTGACACACTGAAGGCTATTGTATATATTCTTTTAAATAACGGCACCTCATTGTTCATTTACTATTCCTCAGCATTTCCAATAACTGCCTTTATACCTTCCAGATCTCCGGCCTCATATAATTCTTTGATCTTAGCCATATCATCTTTTATTTCTTCCGGAATTCCACACTGGGCCGATTCATCAAGTATCTTCTTTAAGCCATTTCCGTTGTTCTCTTCAATATCCTTCAAAAATGCATCATAAAGACTCTTTATGAGGAACTTATTGTAATCACCGCAGGAGCATTCATCACTGTTTTCTTCTACCTCGTCAGCAGGCTCTTCCTCATTAGCGCCTTCAAACAGACTCTTAAGATTGCCATGGAAACTTCTGAGTTTCCCGGCAAAAAGAGAATGATGCTGGCTGATATAATCCACATCGCCCTCCTTGCCTGCTTTTTCCAGCTCTCTGGCTTCCTCTGACAATTCCAAAGCTCCAACAAGCTTGGCAGAGCTCTTCATGGCATGTACCTTAATGGTGTAATTCTCCAGATCATCATGGTTATAATATCCATCGATTTCAGCTATCTTATCCTCCAGAGAGTCATAGAAAATTTTAAGCACAGTCCTAAAGGTCTCCTCTGAACCGCTGTTTTCTATAGCGCTCTGTCCGTCAATTCCTTCAATGGTCTCATACCATTCTTTTTCAGGCTCCTGATCATCTTCATCCACAAAATCAGCTTCATTCTCATCATCAAATTCATCACTGTCAGAAAGATCATCAAAGAGCATAGAGCTTATATCGTAGGAGCCACTGCTATTTTCTATATAGGAAACACCTATTGCCTGAATTCCTGCATTAAGCGCAAGAACAGCTGATGCCTTCTGGAAAATGATATTGTAGAACTGATGTCTCTTCAGGATCAGATCTTTAATGTAATCCTGAAGCTCTTCACTGAGTTCCGAGTAAATTACAAAGATCACATCAGGATCCGGCTTTGCATTTAAAGGCAGTACATGATCAATGTACTTTTTGTATACATCCCTCTGCTCACCAAGGCCAATCTGGGTAATTCTGTATTTGCCTTCTTTACACCTGATAACAGGCCTTATGTTGAAGGTCTTCATGATATTTATGAAACTAAGTGAATATGTATCCTTCTTGCGGATATAGAAGGTTCCGTCGGTCACAAAGCTGCAGTGGATATCACCTCTTGCAATAGAGAGTTCCTCCAGTATCTTTTCAGCTGAATCTCCTCTCGAGGCCATTCTCTGGGCAAGCAAAACCAGTATTCCTGATGCACTTGATCCAAAACCGGAATCAAAGACAAATACGTTGCCATAGGCCTCCGCCGCCTGGGATGCCCTCACATACTCATTACTCAGACTTCCGGCAGTGGAGATATAGATAACGTTTATGGCCTTCTTTAATTCTCTTGCAAAAAACTTCTCAAACTCCTGAACTGAAGGAGGCTCAGAAACAAACTCTTTTCCATTTTTCATATAGCGCAAAAGCTCGTCGGTCTGGGCCTCAACGCCGTCAAAATACATTCTGTCTTCACTCTTAACAACAAAAGGAATTGATTCTATCTGATATTTTCTAATTACATTCTTAGGAAGGTCGCACATGCTGCCGGTAGTAATGAGTACAGGGATTTTACTGCTATAGCCCCTGGTTGTATTCATGGAGAGCCTTGTAATATCCCTGTCTTTGGAAAGCTCTATCTTGGTCTTTGGCGCATAATCAAGGATCATATCCTCCAAAGCCCTGCCTGATACAGGCTTCATAAGGTATCCCTCAAAGCCGCTTCTTCTGTACAGTTCCTTATTCTCCGAGCCCGCATTAGCTGTAAGAACAATAATAGGAACCTTATTATTAAGTCCTGCGGCCTGTTTTCTGATATGCTGCATGCACTCTATGCCGTCCATTTCAGGCATAAGATGGTCCATGAAAATAAGGTCATATTTATTCATGGAAGTAAGGTTAAGAGCTTCTTCTCCGCTTAGGCATGTATCAACAACAATCTCTGTTCCGTCCAGGAGCTTGCTTTCCACCTCAAGATTCATTTCATTATCATCAACAATAAGGATCCTAAGCTCCGGCGCTGTAAACCCGGCATCGTAATCCATGCGCTTTTTACTGCCCTGGGTTCCTAAAATATTGATATCTCCTACTGCATCAAATCTGGATACCTTCTGCCACAGCGTCACAATAAAGGTTGAACCCTGAGTATATACGCTGTTTACAGTGATACGGCCGCCCATGAGATCCACCAGCTGCTTAACAATGGACAGACCAAGTCCGGTACCCTCTATCTTGGTATTCTTCTCCACATCCACTCTCTGGAAGGCATCAAAAAGATAAGGAAGGGCATCCTGCTTGATACCGATTCCTGTATCCGATACAGAAAAGCTAAGGGCAACCTGATCTTCATTTACAGTCTCTTTTTCCACATGAAGAGTCACAGAGCCTTCTCTTGTATACTTAACAGCATTATTTAATAAGTTGACCAGAATCTGTTTGATCCTTACTTCATCACCGAAGAGTTCCGCCGGAATTGAAGGATCCACCTCAATCTTGAGCTCAAGTCCCTTTTCCTGGGCACGAAGCCATATCATGTTAACAATCTCGGAAATCATGGAAGCCAGATTGTAGTTAACAGGAACAATGTCCATTTTCCCGGCTTCGATCTTGGAGAAGTCCAGAATATCATTGATTATGGCAAGAAGCATTCTGCCGGCACCCTGAATATTGGTGGAATCTCTGATGATCTCTTCTGAGGCATCCTTCTGCCTGAGAATTATCTCATTAAGTCCGAGGATAGAATTAATAGGGGTTCTTATCTCATGGCTCATGCTGGAGAAGAAGCGGTTCTGGGCATTATTCATGTCCTCGACCTTCTTGGTCTCCTCCTTGGCCTTTTTATTCTCCTCATTATAGAGATGCCTCTGGTACCAGGTCATAACAAAGCATACAAGGCCCACCTCGATTACCGCCAGGGCAGAATCCAGGTATTCGATATCCCTTGATTTCTGGTAGATCATCTCAGGATAAGCGTATCCGATGTAGTAAAGAACCAGCACAGTGACAGACATAAGTCCCAGCATAACAGTTCTCCACCAGCCCGTAATTACCAGACCTATATAGAGATAACTAAAAATAAACCAGGGCACTGTTCCGCCATTTACTCCGCCGCCAAATATAAAGGAAAGGGGAATAATGACAAATACAACCCCAAGAGATATTATCTTGGTGGCAGTATCGATCCGGTTTCTCTTATATGCCAAAAAAGTGGCAATGGGAACCAGAATAAGTGTTATGAGAATAGCCATTATTTCAACGATATTCTCCTTATAGGTAATATCGCCGATAAGCGTAATTACCAGGAAGGACAGACCAATCAGGGTCAGCATGATAAACACGCGCTCTTTAAGGCTTCTTGATGTATCCGATATCAGAGACCGGAATCTTTTAATCAGCTTCATTCCGACCTCCTTCACCGCCCATCAGAGCAGGCTTAAGCTTAAGCATTGTTCTTTCAAAACTGCTAATATCTATGGGCTTACTGATAAATCCATCAAAGCCTTCACGCATAAACATTTCTCTGGCGCCGCTTATGGCATTGGCAGTCAGAGCGATCATGATTATTCTCTTTTGCTTTTCCTGAGCGATGTTTCTTATTCTCTTCATGGCCTCAACACCGTCCATTTCAGGCATCATATGGTCCATGAAAACAATGTCATAGTCGTTCTCATTAAAAAGCTTGATAGCCTCTTTTCCTCCTGAGGCCGTATCTGTGATCATGTTGTAATCCTTGAACAGACCTGTTGCCACCACAAGATTCATAGGTTCATCGTCAACAACCAGAGCCCTCAAACCGTCAAACATTGGCTTTTCGTAAGCTTCAAGGCTTCCCATGAAGCTGTTGACTTCACCATTTATGGCCTTTACGATGGAACCACCATATAGAGGTTTGGGCATAAGGCGAACTTTACTTTCCTTTTTCACCTTGAAATCATCGGAAGCAGCCACCGTTACCATAATGTCCCTGGTGGCAATATCGTCAAAGTATTCAGGATTGGAGCTGTATTCCTCCATTCCGGTAAAGACATGGGTGATGCCGCCTCTGTTTATGAGACTTTCGCATTCCTTCACATTTGAGGCAGAATAAAGATTGATACGAAGGCCTGAAGCCAGATTGGTAGCCATGGCCCTATAGAAGTCACGGATCTTGGAGATCATATATTTATCAGGCTTGTTACACAGGGCAATATTTACGAAGTTGCCGCTGCTCACAGAAAGACACGGCTCAGGATTAACTATCTCCTGTGCCACACATATCCTTATGGTTGTACCCTTTTTAAGATCACTTTCAATGGACACGAAACCATCCATAGCTCTCACAAAGCCATAGACAATGGGAAGTCCGAGACCGATACCGCCTGTACTTCTGTTTCTTTTCCTGTCGGTCTGGTAGCCGCCCTTTGAAAGCATATCTATATATTTTTCCTTAATTCCGATACCTGTGTCGGACACTTCAAAGGAAAGATTGATGCCATAGTCTCTGGTGGTCCCGTATACCCTGAGATATACGCCACCTCGTTTAGTGAACTTATAAGCATTACTCAGAAGGTGGTGCAGGATCTTTTTAAGCTTGTGGGAATCTCCCATAAGTGTGCAGGGTACATTGGGATCGATATCAACGATAAGCTCAAGATTTTTCTTGTTATCACGGGTTCTGAATTCAACGATTATATCGTTCAAAAGGGATATGATCATGTACTTGTCTTTTTCAAGTACAACGTCGCCCCTCTGGATCTCACTGTAGTCCTGGATATCCTCAATCTGCCTTGCCAGCCGTCCGCCGGCTTCTCTTATGGCCTGGACATCCTCTCTCTCCTCTTTTTTAAGAATCAGACTTGATAGACCATTGATTACATTTACAGGTGTACGAAGTTCATGGGAAATATTAACCAGGAAGTCCTCCATTTCCAGCTTCGTACACTCTTTTTCTGTATTCTGTCTGTTGATGGTCTCTTCGTTCTGGGCAGATTTACGGATAATGACGCTGAGAACTCTGTAGGCGCAGACCTCAACAAAAACATGCAAAATGATCCTTGATATATTAAGGGCATCAAATGAAAAAGTCTTTCCATCCAAAGCCAGAATAATCTGAATAAACATCAATACGAAAAATTCAATGAGGATTAGGATAAGATACTCTCTACGACCAAACAAGGTGATAGTGAGCATTAGAAGCATTGATATAACTACCACGTCAAAAAAACTGGTTTCATGTATCCCATGAAAAAAAGAAACCAGCATGCAGAATATCAGATAGTAATGTTCTCTTAGTGCACTCTTGCCATAATGAGTAACATGAATGATCCATCCGGCGCCCAGGCCTATGAGCATAAGCGGCGGCACCCAGAATTCCCATCCCTGCGTAATGGACTCTATGATAGCACCGAGACATGCAACTGAAATGATAATAAGCACTATATTGTGCAGTCTATCATTTTGGGTTGTATCGTCGTTCAATGTACTCACCTTCCTAAATCATGAGCAAAACAAGGAGCATCACACTACTATTGTACGCTATATCGATTACTTAATCTCGAAATATTCTATTAAATTTTTTATTAAATTTTTACTGATAATAGGCCATGGTGGTTTGTCTGAAGGCAGTGATAATTCTGATGACAGATGAATATATAAGACCCAGGCCATATACTATAGCCGCTGTTGCAACTTTCCTGAAAAAGAGGATACAGTACAGTGCTATAAAAATATTTATTAGGCCATGACTAAACTTGAGTCTCCATCTCTTGGCGCCGTATCTTTTGCCCTCCAAAGCTCTAAGGATCTCCACCAGTCCTGAAAAAGCATGTATAATAGCAAGATAAAGCAGAATGTAGATCTGGGGAACATCCAGAAGTGTTGCAGAAAAAAAGGCAAAATCAAGAAGAAGCAGTCCTTTAAAAAGTAAGGTTCTTCCGTTTACCATAAACCTGGCCATGGTGAAATAATATGTAAGGGTCTTTATGGCAACGATTACCGTTGAAACCATAAGGACAGTCAGTACATAGCCGCTGGCCTCACGGGGAAATAATACAAATAATAGCCCGAACGCAAATGTAAGAAGCCCCATTATAATGTTTTGTATCTTCTGTAATTTTGTCATTTATCTGCCCTTTTAATGATCTGAAACATATCCTTTGAAAAACCTGCCAGAATGTTTTGAGATTTGTAGATCCTGTTAGTGACCATGCTCTTATGGGCTATGGCTCCATCAATAAAACATCCCAGATAAGTGCTGTTTTTCTCATCCTTAGCTGCATTTTTATATTCATCGCAGTATTTATCCAGATTAAAATCCGGTATCTCTTCGCCTGAGAGGTCCTGTCCAAATTTCTTCCAATCCTCGCAGGCAATAAGCTGTCTTATACCGATTATCTCTTTTATTCTGTCTTCATGGTCTTTTACCGCATCATAATCATAGGTATCAAGCTCAAAGTCTGCTATATTGCCTCTTATAAACTTCATGGCGTAAATCATCTGACAAAAGGCCTTGAAATAATCCGAAGGGTTGTCCTTGATGATATATCTGTATTCGCCCCAGGCAGGTAAATACTTAAACCTGATAAAGCTGTAATCAGGAAGGTGTCCCGCTCTTCCATGGCCAAGATTCATGATAGAGTTCTCGTTCTGTTGACTGACACTGTTGGAAAAGATATCTTTATCCAGGTCATCCGGCGTGGAGGTACTGTGTCTGAATGTGATATTTCTTTCGATATGAGTATCTCCGTGATCCAGCACTTCATAAAAGTCATAATCTGTATTGTTGATAACAAGAGAAGGAGTCCCGGCAAAATTCGTATGTGCCCAGGTATCCGCCAGTACATGCATGGCGATTCCTACGCTCTGAATAGGCTTATCCTTTGCCAGCTCCACCGTATCCGCCACAAGGCTTCCGTTGGGTCCACAGATAAGCCTGTATTTATTCATATACCTCTGGGTTCTTCCCTCCTTTTCCGCATACAGATTCTTTGGCAAAAAGTGAAAAGAAGCCCATATTCTTGTAATATCCTGAAGTCCGATGATATCGGTCCTTGCATCCATAAGTTCCAGGGAAAGCTGCGTAGTGGCGGCACCGGAGGGTCCCCCTATCCTGGACAAAAAAGATCTGGAGCACAGGTCCACCAGCTGGGCACAGTAAGCCACATCCAGGCTCTCTTCATGGGAATAGCCTGCAAGGAAAGCTGCACAATATGTGGCATAATAGTGAAAATCTTCCTGCATATTAATTAGTCCCTCTTGGTTCCAATTTTCTTTTCCAAGTAACTGATTTTAATTATTGAAATGATCATTTCAATCATAAGAACTATAAGCCCCACATCCACCATAAACGAGACAAGCAAGATATCCAGGTTTGTCAGATCCTCAAACATATTTGCTATGCTGTCAGGGACACAGGAGATATAAAAAATTAGCAAACAAGCAGCGGGAATAAGAAAGAACCTCTTTTTGGAATTATACCTTCCCACCTCCATGGCTTTTTTTCCAACATAGTAATGAAAAACCATTAGAACAACGATTATCACACACATAAGAATGACTAAAAAAGATTTCTGAAAGGATATATATTCAATGTCAAATTCAATATCCTCCAGACCAAATACATCATCACCAGTGATATAGGATATAAATACCTTTAAAATACTCCAAAGGCCATACAATATAACTCCAATCCCGCTAATATAAACAGTATGCTTTAGTTTTGTGAGCTTTTCCTCATTTTCCATAATTTACTCCATAAAAAAATCATGGTAAAAATATCGTTATTATAACAATATTTTACCATGATTTTGTATTTAATTTCTGAAATTATATATTAGCCAAAAAGCTGTAATTATTTACCGAAAACAGCAAGGTAGTCCTTCTGGAACTTCTCGATACCGGCATCTGTTAAAGGATGATGTGTCATCTGCTCGATTACCTTGTAAGGAACTGTAGCGATGTCAGCACCTGCAAGAGCGCAATCTGTAACGTGCATAGGATGACGGATGCTTGCAGCGATGATCTCAGTCTCGATGTTGTGGATGTTGAAGATCTCAGCAACCTCAGAAATAAGGTCTGTTCCACGAACGCTGATGTCATCAAGTCTTCCAAGGAATGGGCTAACAAATGCAGCGCCTGCTCTTGCACAAAGAAGAGCCTGGTTAGCTGTGAAGATAAGAGTCATGTTAACCTTGATGCCTTCCTGTGAAAGAACCTTACAAGCCTTAAGTCCCTCAACAGTCATAGGAATCTTAACAACCATGTTAGGATGGATCTTGGCAATCTCACGTCCCTCAGCGATCATGCCCTCAGCATCTGTAGTTGTAGCCTTAACCTCACCGCTGATAGGTCCGTCTACGATTGAAGCGATCTCTGCAACAACTTCGTATACATCACGGCCTTCCTTAGCAATAAGTGAAGGATTGGTAGTAACACCGCAAATAACGCCCATGTCATTTGCTTTTCTGATTTCGTCAATGTTAGCTGTGTCGATAAAGAATTTCATAATCACTCACCTCTTATAAACGTTAATAATTTAATTAAAACACCAAAAAACATATTAGCACTATTTCGTCCGCAAAAACAGACAATTATTGCTTTTTTTTATTCATATTATGCTTAAGTGTTTGCGTACAGCCTGATCCATTCTCCCAAAGTTAATGGCGTATAGTCCGATTTTTTACAAAAACAGTTGATCATATTGCAGGGAATGGTGCTCTCATGGTCGCTTCCTATGGGTGTATAGGGACTTTCCCTGATCATCCCAATGATGCGCTGCATCAGAGCTTCATCTCTGGTCTCATGAACATGTCCATACATCATGAATACCTTGGGATCACCGTTGTGGCGCTTTCTGTACTGACCTTCATAAAAGGGAATGGGATAATGACAGCAGACTATCTTTTTCTGGGAATCCGTGATCTCTCTGTAGTTATCGATCCATTCAAATCTTCCGGCATCAAAATCCGGTGATTCTACAAATTTGTCATGATTTCCCTTAATAAGACAAAGCTTACCCTTCAGACGATGGATAAGCTCGTTGGTCTCATCAACTTTACCCAGGGAAAGATCCCCCAGAATTATGACTGTGTCCTGATTGGTCACCTTATCATTCCACTTTTTTATCATGTATTCATTCATTTCTACCACATCTGCAAAGCCTCTTTTATCCATCTTGGTATTGAGGGCTGCGTGGTAGAAATGACAGTCAGCAATATAATAAATCATAAAAATATCTTTCTAAAATTACTTGAGGTCTCCGCCGTCGTCGTGAAGCAAAGTGCAGGGATCAGCATCTGCAGCTGTGGTTGCCAGTTCGTCACACCTCTCATTCTCAGGGTGTCCTGCGTGGCCCTTTACCCAGTTCCATTTGATCTTATGGGGCTCAGCCGCAGCGAGAAGTCTCTTCCATAGCTCCACATTCTTAACCGGCTTCTTTCCTGCTGTCTTCCAGCCGTTCATTATCCACTTTGGAATCCAGCCCTCGTTGAAAGCACTGATCACATACTTGGAATCTGAGTACATCTCAACTTCACAGGGTCTGTTAAGAGCCTCCAGCCCCTTAATGGCTCCCATCAGCTCCATACGGTTATTGGTGGTCTTGTCGTAGCCTGCGCTTATCTCTTTCTCATGGACTTCTCCCTTGGGATCAACATAGCGCATAACAACACCGTATCCTCCGGGGCCGTCCGGGTTACCTCTGGCAGAGCCGTCAGAATAAATTTCAACCTTCATATAAACTTTCCTTTAATCCCAGTGTCCTGTGCTAAGGAACTTCTCAGCAAGACTCTGGGCATTATCAACAATATTCTCATCATAGCCAAGTACATTAAGGAGCTTGATGGCATTTCTTGTGGTGGCAGGGCCACTCTTTATCTTGTAGTCAAAGTGAACATCATTGTCTGTGATCTCACCCTCGAAATGATAGATTCCGAAGTAGTCCTTAAGAAGGCTTGTAAGCTCGATATCGTGAGTTGCAGCAAGACACATGATGTTATTTCCCGCAAAATTCTTGAGAATCTCTGTTGAAGCAGCAATTCTCTCAACAGTATTGGTTCCTCGAAGGACCTCATCCACGAAGCAAAGAACCGGATTGCCCTCTTCTCTTGCGGCATCCAGGATTCTCTTAATGGATTTGATCTCAACTATGTAATAGCTGTCTCCCTCAAAGATATCATCCTTAAGAGCCATGGAGGAATATATCCTGTAAAAGGGTGCCTTATACTCTTTTGCCAGAACAGTGTGTATGGACTGGGCAAGCAGGGCATTAAGAGCGCAGGTCTTAAGGAAGGTACTCTTACCGGAGGCATTGGAACCGGTGATAAGAACTCCCTTGTCTGAATTGAGATCATTGGCAACTGCGTTCTCAATAAGAGGATGATACAGTCCTGTTGCCTTATAATCCCTGCCTTCGAAGACAGGAAGACAATAGCTGTCCTTAACAGATTCTCTGTAGCAGGCAATTGAGATATAGGTCTCAAGGCGACCTGTTATAGTGAGAATAGCGTCCAGAGAATCCTTGTGCTCCATGATCTGAACATACATCTGGTTGAACTTGATGATATCGATATGGGTTGCCATTCTGAGGAAATCGATCAGTGCCTCAATAGGATTGCCGGAGTTCATTCTTGTGGGAGACATCAGAATATATGAGCCTCTGATAAAAGACTTAAAATCTGCGGCAGCATCGTTAAGTGCCTTGATGTCATCCTGAATCTCAGGGGCATCAAATTTGCTGAAGGCATCCACAGACTGAATGACCTTCATGATATATCCGTAACTGGTGAGGTACTGCTCTATCTTACCCTTGAACTTGAAATAAAGCATGATGTTGGCCATTACCAGCAGCACAAAAACAGAAAATCCTGCGGTAAAGTTCACAAAGCAGCCTGCAATGGCAAGAACCATAAGACCGAGCATCAGAAAGTGCTTTTTGTTGCTGAAATCCTCTACATTATCAAGATAATCGATATAATCATAGATAGAATATCTTATTCTTCTGCCAATCTTGGCAAAAAGAATCTGCATCTTACGACGCTTCTCATGATTAGTCGCAAAAAAGCCAACTTTTTTCTCAAGGTCATCATAATCATCTTTCTGGCCGGGAGTTCTGAGGATATAGTACAGATACTCCTCACCGGTGGCGCTGAGGCAGTAGTTCATCCTGGCAAACACACCATCCATGTTCAGGTCATTCCAGGTGGCATCATCAATCTGAAAGCCCTCCCTGTGTTTCAGGTAATAGCCCTGTAAATGGTCCAGGTCGTCCGCCTTATATTCCCTCTTTGGAGCCTGACCAAAGTCCTTGGTGAGCTTGGCTAAAAGTCTCTTTTCCAGTAATTTCTCATCCCTGAGGCCCAGAAGATATGCGAGAATGCACACTCCTACAAGGGCTGATAAAAAAATAATCGCTTCCATAAAATTTCCTTTGAGTAATAATAATTTAGTAAATATCAGGCATAGAGCCTTTTGGATATTTCATAAGCCTTGGCATAGATCTCATCCGGCTCTGCACCGATGTTGAACTTGCCTCTGTTATAACGTATGATTCCGCCAATCATGGTCATAAGCACATTGCTCTTGCATCCGCTGTAAACAATATTCTTAACGATATTGTTCTCAGGCTGCATGTTAGGCTGGGTCATATCAAGCATGATGATATCAGCCAGCTTGCCATCTGCAAGAACATCAGCATCCT
>JAEEGF012045829.1_pt1 | contig 19777 bp, 11 predicted proteins | sample 9134171 | NCBI WGS metagenome assembly JAEEGF01 (sample SAMN16246542, study PRJNA631951) | gut metagenome | biome: gut microbiome; feature: rumen; material: AP-attached | host: Bos | place: Iran: Karaj | collected 2018-10
ATTATTTTCGAGTCAAACTCGTACCCAGAGCCGGGGTCGAACCGGCACGGGTGTTACCCCATTGGTGTTTGAGACCAACGCGTCTACCGATTCCGCCATCTGGGCGTCGAAGCGGGTGCAAAGGTAAGTCAATTTTTTGAATTGGGGGCAAAAAATCGGATATTTTTTGTCAAAATGCGTTTTTTTGAGGTGATAAAGGCTGTTGGTGAGGGTGGTTATTGTAAATTTGCGGTCAAAAGATGTGCTTGAATATGGAAAATGAGCAGAATAAAGTGGTAGAGAATCCGTTTGCGCGTACCGAGTTGCTGCTGGGTGCCGAGGCGATGGCGAAGTTGGCGCGGAGCCGCGTGGCGGTGTTCGGCATCGGCGGCGTGGGCGGCTATGTGGTCGAGGCGCTGGCCCGCAGTGGGGTGGGGGCGCTGGACCTGATTGACGACGACACGGTGAGCATGACGAACATCAACCGCCAGATTTTTGCGCTGCACAGCACGATTGGGCGCGCCAAGGTGGACGTGGCTGCGGAACGTGTGCTGGACATCAACCCTGACTGCAAGGTGACGACCCACAAGATGTTCTACTTGCCCGAAAACGCCGATGAAATCGACCTTTCATGTTTTGACTATGTGGTCGACAGCCTGGACACGATTACTGCCAAAATGGAGATAGCACGGCGCTGCCTGCGACTGGGTGTGACGCACATCTGCTCGATGGGGGCGGCCTACAAGATGGACCCGATGGCGTTCCGCGTGGCGGACTTTGACGCGACGCGCATCGACCCGCTGGCGCGGATGCTGCGCAAACTGCTGCACCGCGAAGGCATCCACCATTTCAAGTGCGTGTATAGCGAGGAGGAGCCTCGCTGGAATCCTGACGTGCCTGTATATGTTGACGGAAAAAAACAGCCGGGCAGCAACGCATTCGTTCCTGCCGCGGCCGGTCTGTTGATAGCGCGCGAGGTCATCGTGGACCTCACTCGCGATGTCACTATTTCTTCTTAGATTTTTTGCTTGACGAGCTGGATTTGCCCGACTTGCTCGATGAACTCGACTTGCTTGACTTGCTCGTCGAGCTTGACTTGCTGGATTTACTTGACTTGCCGCTGGATTTGGAATCCTTGGAAGCGCTTTTCTTGTTGCCTTTCTTCTCGGACGCGGCGGCTTGACGGGCTTCGGCTTTGCTGGGAATCTTGATTTTCTCACCAGCCTTGATTTTATTGCCGTTCTCGATGCCGTTGGCACGCTCGATGTCCTTGACCGAAACGCCAGCCTTCTCGGCAATCTTGGTGAGGGATTCGCCCTTCTTGACGGTCACCTCGCTAGGCTGTTCGGGCTTGGATGACTTTTTGCCTTTGCGGCTCTTGGAGCTGTGAGCGCTCTCTTCTTTCTTGCGAGACTTGTCATCACGCTTGTGCTTGCCGTTGTCCCTGCTGCTGGTATATCGCTCGTTGCGCTTGCGCCAGTTGTCGGTATTGGCCCTGGATGCGCGCTGGCGAGTGGTCTGTTCGTCGTTTTTGACCGAGGTCTTCTTGGTCGTGGTGGTGGGCTGGATATCGGACTTGGCGGTATATGAGCCCTTGTACGGCGCTTTTTCGGCTGCCTGGCGTTCAATGTTCTTGACTTCGTCAAACTGCTGCTGCTCGTTGTTGTCGCCCGTGTCCTCCATTGCCAAATCGCTTCCGGTGGACTGGTCGCTCGTGACGGGGATGATGTCCTCGTTGTCGGCGCTGGCGTTGTTGTATTCGGGAGCCTTCACCTTGAGGTTGTCGCCACGGCGCACGCGTTCGTTGCTCATGTTGTTGAGGGACATGAGTTCACCGGTGGTCATGCCATACTTGTCGGCGATGCTCGCGAGAGTCTCGCCGCGTGCCACCTTGTGGTTGATGGTGCGCATATCGGCGAGGGCAGCCCGTCCCGAGAGATACTCATCGGCGGTGGAGACCCTGCCACCCGGCTCAACCACTTCGCGGTGGGCGTACAGGTCGTCACGGTAGTTGTCGATGCTGTCCTCGCTCATGATAAAGCTATAGACCTGCTGTGACGGCAGCACGAGGGTGTAAGGATGGTTATCGCCGGGGATGACATCAGCACGATATTGTGGATTGAGGGTGCGTATCTCCTCGATGGGAATGTTGAGCACCTGAGCAATCTGTGCGAAATGTATGCGGCGGTTGACGCTGACGGTGTCGGTGATGAGCGGCTTGCTGGCGAGCGACGGACTGATGTTGTGCTGCTTGTAGTAGGTCATCGCATAGTTGGCAGCGATGAATGCAGGCACATAGCCACGGGTCTCACGGGGCAGTTCGTCGTAGATGTCCCAGAAGTCGCCCGCATCGCCCTTGCGGTGCAACGCCTTGTTGACGTTGCCGGGACCGCAGTTGTAGGCTGCGATAGCCAGCGACCAGTCGTTGTAAATCTGGTACAGGTTCTTGAGGTACTTTGCCGCCATGGCGCTGGAGCGGTAGGGGTCGCGGCGCTCATCGACGAGCGAATTGATTTCAAGTCCCAGACCCTTGCCGGTACCGACCATGAACTGCCACAGTCCGGCAGCACCCACGCGTGACACGGCGTTGGGGTCCAACGCGCTCTCGACGATGGGCAGATACTTGAGCTCCAGGGGCAATCCTTCCTTTTCCAGTGCCTGCTCAAAGATGGGCATGTAATACAGGCTCATGCCCAGCATCTCCTCGACGAGGGTGCGGCTGCGATAGACATAGCGCTCGATGTGCTTGCGCACGACCTGATTGTAAGGCATCTCGATGACCGAGGGGATGGCTGCGAGACGGCGGATGTAGGTCTCCTCGCTCACCTCGCCGTGTGGCTTGTTCTCCACATCGGCGTCAAGGACTGCATAGTTCTGCAGATACCAGTTGGTCATCAGTTTGTACACGTCGGTGTCAAAGCTCTCGGGGAACACGATGTCATCGTCGGTGATGGACTGCTTGAGCGAGAGGATGTTGTTTTTCTCGCGGGGAGCCGCCAACAGCGATGTCGCTGCCAGCGTCGCCGTGAGTAATAATGTGATGAGTCGTTGTTTCTTCATATTGTCGTGTCGTTAAAATCGTTGTTCTAGAAACTGAAGGCGCACTGCAGCCCCAGTGAGGGCAGTCGCGGTCCAGTGACCCCGATAACGCTGTTGTTGTCGATGGCGGTGGGTGCCACGTCGAGCGTCAGGTCGGGGGTGATGTCAAAATGGGCGAGCGAGGCGTCCACATAGGCATCCACAATGTTAATCAGGTAGATGCCCACCATGGCGATGATGCAGATTTCCCGGTACCGCCTGTAGTAGTCGCGCTTGCTCTTCATGATGCGTTCCAGCCAGGCCTTGTCCAGGTCGCTCTCCTTGACAGTGGGCGGGAAAAAGTCCATATAGCTGCGTGTGTCGGGGTCATTGTCCATGATGTCGCGGTAGCCCTTGGAATAGTCCTTGTACATGCGGTTGTTCCACGAGGTGCCGTAGCTGAGTCCCACAAAGGCCCCCACCACGATGGGCAGTTTCCAGTACCGGCGGTTGTAGATTTGTCCCAAACCCGGGCAGAGTGCCGAGAGCCACAAGGCCCGCTGCGGGTCAGGATTGAAGGTGCGCACCTTGCCCAGCGTGGGCGATGCGGTGCTGTCCACAAGAATCTCGACGCCCTCGAGCCCCTTGATGGAGTCGATGGACGCGAATATGATGGTGTCGCCCGAGGCGTTGACCACACGCACTGGAGCGTTCTCATGGGTTGCTGTGGTGTCGTCGATGACAACCGGGCGCCTCACTTGGTGGGTGGGCACTTGCTGTTTGCCGCCTTGTGTGACAATGCTATCGGCCAGCGCGACAGGCGCGGTCTCTTGGGCCGCAACGGTGGCACCGTGCCACATCAGGCACAGCATGACGATAGCGGCAAGACGTTGCCAGTTCAGGCGATATGTTGTCAACTTAAGCACGCGGGACGGGAAATTAACTGTTCTTCAGATTGTCAAAGATGCTGATGATTTTCTCCAGCTGCTCCTCGGTACTGAACGGGAACGTAATTTTTCCCTTGCCCGACTTGTCGCAGGTGAATTTCACGGGCACGCCGAAGGCTGATGCCAGATGGCGTTGCAGGATTTCATAGTCCTTGACGTTGACAGGCTTGCTGCCGTCGTCCTGCTTGGCGCGGTCTTCGTTGGCGGCTTGCTGCATCTGCTTGGCACGCTGCTCGACCTGACGCACCGACAGCCCCTTCTTGATGGTCTCGTTATAGAGCTTCAACTGCAGTTTGGGATTGTCGAGGGAGAGCAGAGCCCTGGCGTGTCCCATGTCGAGGGTGTGGTCATGCAGGCCCAGCTGTACCTCGGCGGGCAGTTTGAGCAGTCGCAGGAAGTTGGCGATGGTGGCGCGTTTCTTGCCGATGCGCTCACTGAGCCGTTCCTGCGTGAGGTTATACTGGTCGATGAGTTTGCGGAAGGTAAGGGCAATCTCGATGGCATTCAGGTCCTCGCGCTGGATGTTCTCAATGAGCGCCATCTCGGTAACCTCACTGTCATTGGCAGTGCGGATATAGGCGGGAACGGTGTCAAGTCCAGCCAGCAGAGATGCACGGTAACGTCGTTCGCCCGAGATAATCTGGTAGGAGTTGTCACCCATGCTGCGCAGGGTGAGCGGCTGGATGATGCCGAGTTCGCGTATGCTGGTTGCCAGTTCCTCAAGGGCCGCCTCGTCAAAGTTCTGGCGAGGTTGGTCCGGGTTGGGCATGATTTGGCTGATGGGTATCTCATTGATGGCCGATGAGCCTTCGGTCTGGATGTCATCCATCGAGATGAGGGAGTCAAGCCCCTTGCCTAATGCGTTTCGTTTCATATATGTTGGTCAGGTTTTTATTTGGTTTAAGTCTTCTGTTGCGATTACTTTTCACGGGCTATGATTTCCTGTGCCAGCTGCATGTGGCTGATGGAGCCACGGCAATCGGGATCATACAGGATGACCGGCACACCGTGGCTGGGCGCCTCGCTGATGCGGATGTTGCGCGGTATCACGGTGTTGAACACCATGTTGCCGAAGTGGCCCTTGAGTTCCTCAAAAATCTCGTTGGCGAGCCTGAGTCTGGCGTCATACATGGTGAGCAGGAAACCCTCGATGCGCAGTGAGGCGTTGAGTTTACCCTTGATGATGCGTATCGTGTTGAGCAGCTTGCTGATGCCCTCGAGGGCGAAATATTCGGCCTGGACAGGTATGATGACACTGTCGGCAGCTGTGAGGGCGTTGACGGTAATCAGTCCCAGCGAGGGGCTGCAGTCAATGATGATGTAGTCATAGTCGTTCTTGACCTGGTCGATGGCGCCCTTGAGCACGCGCTCGCGGCTTTTTTTCTCGACCAGTTCCAACTCAGCACCCACCAGGTCGATGCGTGACCCGAGGAGTTTGAGGCCGTCCACGCAGGTGTCCACAATGGCGCTGCGCATGGGGTAATCGTCCACCAGGCATTCATAGATGGTTGACGACATGTCCTTGGGTTCAATACCCAGTCCCGAAGTGGCGTTGGCCTGTGGGTCAGCGTCAATGAGCATAACACGCTTCCCACTGGCAGCCAGTGCTGCCGAGAGGTTGATTGAGGTAGTTGTTTTGCCCACGCCGCCCTTTTGATTGGCAATTGCTATTATCTTTCCCATTAGGAGTTATTATCAAATCAAAATATGTTTGTTTATTAACAATGGCTTCGCCTCAGCAATTCGAAAGTGAACTTTCATTGCGTTCGGCTCGCACATTGTTTCACGGGTGCAAAGGAACAGATTTTTACTCAAAAAACCTTGAAAAACTCCGTTAAAATGGGTGAATTGTTTAAAACTAACCCTAATTGTTAATAAATCGTGGAACATTCGCCAATTTGCCAAAATCTGCTGCATACGCGTCCCAATATGGGTCAGTAACAGCATTCCCTCAGTCATATCTGGCGTGAAGTGTCAATTACGCGATGTCAGTAGCTCAAATCACGAATCATCCGAGTAACTATTCACCGAATATGTCCCCACGCAAAGGCGCAAAGACGCTAAGTTTTTATAATCAATGTCATAAGTTTATCTATGGAAATCATCTCATGGCTTTAACACATTGCTGATAGTCATCCCCAGTGGAACAATACATTATTGTTTTTTAAATCAATATCTTAGCGCCTTTGCGGCTTAGCGTGGGGGCGTATAGTGGTGGCCACGCCAAGGCGAGGCCCTACAATGTTGCTCGCAGTTAATAGTTGGCGTCAGCGTTGTGATAAAAGGAAGACAAGCCCTATGTTTGCGCCGTCAAAGTCAAACATAGGGCTTGTTTTTATGTCACTTTGATGCGAAAAATATTATAAGATGTGTTAATTCGTAAAGAATTTAGGGTAAATGCAAGAAAATAGTGTAAATTTGCGGGTCTGTTTGTAGGCAATAAACCAAGGCAGGGTGGCGTGAAGTCTCGTCACTCCAGTTAATGTGACGTTTAACCAACATAGACCAAATAAAAACAAAATAATTGATTTACAAGATGAAAAAATTAACTACATTGCTGTTTTTTACAGCCTTAGTAAGCCTTCAGTTGCTTGCCAATCCAGCCCATCGGGCCTCGGTCATGATGCCTCAGCCTGACGGCACCATGGTAACAGTGAAGCTTGTCGGAGATGAGTTTTACCACTTTAATACTACCGAAGATGGCTACACCATCATGCTCAACGACGCTGGCGCCTATGTGTATGCCCAGCGCGATGGCATGAAACTGGTGCCCACCCAGGTGCTCGCCCACAATGCTGGCAACCGCACGGCAGCCGAGATGGAGTTTCTTGCCGCCACGACAAAAAACCTTGTCGATGAGACCGAAGTTGCCGAGGGACGCTTGCGCCGTGTCAAGCGCAATGTCGACCTGTCGAACTTTGACTTCGCAAACTTCCGCGGCCTGGTGATTCTGATTGATTTCAAGGACCGCCAGTTCATGAGTGACAGTCCCATGTCATTCTATAGCGAGATGTTCAGCAGCGAGAATTTCACGGGATTCCATGACCCCTTCACCGACCGTGATGTGACTTGTCCCGGTAGTGTCCACGATTATTTCAGGGATCAGTCCAATGGCATTTTCCAGCCCCCCTTTGACGTATATGGTCCCTACCGTGCCAAATATGGATCCCCAAATAACATGTATGAAGCCAGGTCTACGCAGTGTCAGAGCCTTTCGTCAGTGATTTTTACCAATGCGTTGAAAGACGCTGATGCTGAAGTGGATTTCACCAAGTATGACAACAATAACGATGGAAAAATCGACATGGTCTATTTCCTTGTATCAGGTTACTCATCAAGTTATTCGGGCAACAATGCAGGTTACCTGTGGCCACACGCTTCTAACCTGAGCGGTACCTATTATACATTTGACGGCAAGTTGATTGACCGCTATGCCAGCTCTACCGAGCTCTATGGTGCCGAGGCTTATCCCAGCACCGTGGCAGTCGAGGGTATCGGTACCGTGGCCCATGAGTTCAGCCATGTGCTTGGTCTGCCCGACTTCTATGACACCGACTATGAGAAGAGTGGTGGTCAGAGCCATGATCCCGGTGGCTGGGATGTGATGGCTGGCGGTGGTGACTACAACTATGGCCGTCACCCTGCGGGTTACACCTACTTTGAGCGCTATGCCCTTGGTTGGGCTCCCGGCAGGACTCTTACCAAGGAGGGCAATTATACCCTTAACCCCGTGAACACGTCGCGTGAGGGTTACATCCTGCGCTCGTCGGTTCCTAACGAGTTTTTCACCATCGAGAACCGCCAGAAGACGGGTTGGGATGCCTATATTCCCGGTCACGGCATGATTGTTACCCGTGTTGACAGCACCAATGCTAGCATTTGGGCGCAAAACAAGATTAACTGTAATCCGGACCATAACTACTTCGAGATGCTGCGTGCCGGCAATACCAAAACTGGAGATTTGTCCAGTGACCCCTTCCCTGGCACGACGGGCAATATCATGATTGGCAATGACACTTACCCCAGTCTCACTACCTGGGAAGGATATGCCAGTCCGTTTATCATCACTGGTATTGACGAGGAGGACCAAGTCATCTCGTTCACGCTCGTGGAGGATGGCTCACTGCAGACCCTTGTTGAAGATTTTGAGGGAATGCCCGTTACCACCAGTACGAGCGAGAAGGATGTTGAGGGCGTTTTTGCCACTTGGACGTTCAACAAAAGTGGCGTGCGTGCTCCCGGTCCCGATAAGGCCAATGGAGAGAACAGTGTGATGATGAAGTTGCCCAGTCTCTTCTACACCACAACGCCTATCTATTATAATGCCTATATGGCAACGCTGACAGTGATTAATCCCACTTCAACCGAGGCAAAATACACACTGGAGTATTCAATCTCTAACGATAGTAACGGCAACCCCGTGTGGGTGACTGCCAAGACTTCCAAGGGCACCGACCAGGCCGTGGCTGGAACCAAGTCCAGGAGCATCAGCTACTGGCTGCTTCCGCTCAAGAATACCCAGCCCGCGCTGTTCCGCATCTATCAGCGTGCCGGTAACAAGAATACCGCCACCTATGTGGATGACTTCACTATCTATTACACGGGTGAGGAAGGTGGTCCTGGCGAAGAGATTATTGGTGATGTGAACTGTGATTGGGAAATCACTATTGCCGACGTGAATGCCATCATCAACGTCATCTTAAACGGTACTACCGATGCTAACCTGTTGCGTCGTGCCGATGTCAATGACGATGGCGAAATCACTGTTGCCGACGTCAATAAGGTCATCAGCTTGATTTTGTATTAACAAGTATATATGTTTAGAATATCCAATTACAGAGAGTAATGAAAAAGCAATTGCTTCTTTTAGTATTGAGCCTGCTGTGCATGACAGCACGGGCTATTCCCGCTGACCCGACGCCCATCAAGGTGGCGCAGCCTGACGGTACCACGCTGACGGTGTGTCTGCATGGCGACGAGTTTTTCCATTTCACTACCACGAGCGACGGTTACACGGTAGTCAAGAATACTGCGGGCTACTACACTTATGCCCGTCTGGAGGGTGACCATATCGTGGCAGGCGACCGCATTGCCCGCGACCCCTTGCAGCGCACCGCTGCCGATCGTGCTGCACTGACATCTATTCCCAAGGGACTGACCAGCAAAGCAATGATTCAGTCGGGCACTCAACAGTTGGGCCGTCGCAATGCTGCGATGCGTCGTGTGGGGGCTGATGGACTGATGGACTATGATAACTTTCGTGGCCTGATTATCCTGGTCAATTACACCGATAAGAAGTTCTCTATGCCTGATGCCAACGCATTCTATGATGACATGGTCAACACGCACGATTTTACAGGCTATACGCTTAACGGCAGGCGTGTGGACATGACTGGCAGTGTGCGCGATTATTACTATGATAACTCCAACCATATCTTTGATCCGCATTTTGATATTGTCGGCCCCGTGAATGTTCCTTTTAGCAGCATCTATCCTCAGGGCACAGACCGTGCAGACCCCATTTTCAAGGCCGCGCTTAATGCCGTGGACAGTCTCGTGAACTTCAATGACTATGACTCTGATGGTGATGGCTACGTTGACATGGTGTTCTTTCTCGTGGCAGGATATGCAGCCAACTATAGCGGCAACAATGATAACTACCTGTGGCCGCACATGTATTATCTGTTTAACGAGACACCTCGTGACGGCACGAGATTCTGGCTGTATGCCTGCTCTACCGAGATTGCCGGTTGGGAGGGATACTACAGCGGTGTGAACGGCATCGGCACCTTCTGCCATGAGTTCGGTCATGTGCTGGGCCTGCCAGACCTCTATGATACAGATTATTCCGATAGTGGCGGCGAGAGCCGCAATCCAGGCGAATGGTCTATTATGGCAGGTGGTAGCGGCAATAACTTTGGTCGCAACCCTGTGGGTTATAGCCTGTATGAGCGTTATGCCCTGGGCTTCACGAAACCTATCACCCTTAACGAGGGCGGTCACTATGAAATGCAACCGCTCGACCTGAACAATCAAGGCTATCGCTTGAACACGATGAACCCTGACGAATTCTTCCTCATCGAGAACCGTCAAGCCGGTAAGTGGGACTGTTTCCTGCCAGGTCATGGCATGATGGTAGCCCGTGTCGATTCCAGCAACGTGAATGTATGGTTGCAGAACACAGTGAACTGCAACCCCAACCGCATGTATTATGACCTGATGCGTGCCCGGTATAATGGTTCCGACAGTGAGTATGACCCCTTCCCCGGAGCGGCTGGAATAACCTCTATCACCAATTTCACACATCCCAACCTCATGACGTGGGACCGCACTTTTAACGACTATATCATTACCGATATTGATGAGAATAATGGCATCATTTCCTTTAATCTTTCTCCCGATACCTTAATGCTGAACGTTATTGAGGACTTCGAGAATATGCCGGTCACCGATAATCTGAGTGCAACTCAGGTGCCAGGCGTATACACAACATGGAATTTCTCAAAATGTGCTGTTTCAAGCCCTGATGATGGTCTGTGTAATGGCTTGAAAGCCGTGGAAATGAAGAAACCCAGCATGGTGACCACAGCATCACCGTTGCATGTTATGCCCTATGCCGTAGGTTACACGGTGATTAACCCCACCAATACCAAGGCTTCCTTCAGGGTGACCTATTCATTGGATAAAGGTGACACCTGGGTTGAGCCACCATTTAACGGCACAGCGTCGATTGATGGCGGAACCACCCGCACAGTCACTGTGGGCCTGCCCACCGATGCTCCTATCATGCTGCGCATTACCGAGACAGCGGGCCATGCCAAGCAGTGTTGTTATCTTGATGACGTCAAGCTGTACTACGACAAGGAATGGCCCCATGCAGTCATTGCTTGTGACGTGAACTGTGATGGCGAAATTACCGTGTCGGATATCAATATGCTCATCAGCTTCATTCTCAACCATAACGCTAATGTGCCCTTAAGGCGAGCTGACGTGAACAGTGACGGCGAGGTCAATATTGCTGACGTGAATATGGTGATTGCCCATATTGTCAATTAATCTTCCTGAACTACTAGTGGATAAACTTGTGGATGTATTATTAATTATTTTTAAATCATGATATTATGAGAAAAATTTTATTGTTTTTTGCATTGGGACTGATGTGCCTCGTTTCGCGAGCGGTTCCGGCCGACCCGACCCCTGGCCAGGTGACACAACCTGATGGTACCAAACTCACCGTGGTTTTGCATGGTGACGAGTTCTTTAACTACTTGACTACCATCGATGGCTATACCGTGGTCAAGAATAAGGCTGGTTTTTTTACCTATGCCCGTCTTGACGGTAACTGTCTGGTCGCTGGAGACCTTATCGCACGCGATGAGGCAAAGCGCACCGCAGCCGACCGTGCCGTCCTTGCCAGCCTGCCCAAGGGCTTGGTCGGTAGCGACATGGTAGAGCGTGGCAAGAAGATGCTGAACCACCGCAACGATTTGCTGCGCGGCGTGGGCCATGGAGGTCACATGGACTACAGCAAATTCCGTGGATTGATTGTTCTGGTCAATTACACGGACAGGAAGTTTGATGATTATGTTCCCAGTAACTACACGCCTGTTGACTTCTATGAAGCCATGATTAATAGCCATGACTATCAGGGTTTCACCCTTCCCTTTGGAACTAAGGTTGAAGCGATGGGTAGTGTTCGTGATTACTACTATGACAACTCGTTCCACCAGTTTGACCCGCACTTTGACATCCTGGGTCCCGTGGACGTGCCCTTCGCCTGCACCGATGCCCATCAGTTCAAGTGCGACTCTATCTTCTTTGCCGCCCTCGAGGCGCTTGACCCCGAGGTGGACTTCAGCCAGTATGACACTGATGAGGACGGCACTGCCGATATGGTATTCTTCCTGGTTGCCGGTCATGGCTCGGATGTCACTGCCAATAACAGGGATTACCTGTGGCCTCACATGAAGAATTTCGAGGATTCTCCCGTGCTTGATGGTGTGAATTTCAGACTCTATGCCTGCTCAACCAATATGACAGGAGAAGAGAATGAGTACTATATCAACTACAACAATGTTGCTGGCATTGGCACCATCTGCCATGAGTTCAGCCATGTGCTGGGACTTCCCGACTTCTATGATGCCGATGGCGAGGGCAGCGGAGGCGTCAACAGCAAGCATCCCATGACCTGGTCTGTCATGGCCAGCGGTTTCAGGAGCAATAACGGCCGCAATCCTGCAGGCTACAGCCTGTTTGAGCGCTATGCCCTCGGATTTGCCGAGCCTACCTTGATTGATAGTGTGGGGACCATCACAGTGCCTGCCCTTGAAAAGAGCAACACGGGTTACCGCATGAACACCGCCAACGAGGGTGAGTATTTCATCATCGAGAACCGCCAGCGCATCAAGTGGGACAAGAACCTTGCCGGTCCTGGCATGCTCATCTGGCGCGTTGACTCGACCAATGTAGAGGTTTGGGAGAACAATTTGGTCAACTCCAATCCCAATCACATGTACTATGAGTTGCTCCGTGCGAAGTTCAGCGGGCTGAACGATAGCTACAATGACCCCTTCCCCGGTGTTGCCAAAGTCACTTCCATCACCAACATCTCAGAGCCTAACTTGCGCACCTGGGACGGCAAGATGAGCAAGTATGCCTTCTTGAACATCGCCGAGGCCGATAGCATTATCACCTTTGATGTAGTCATCGACAATTCCAAGATTTCGATAGAGGACTTCGAGAAGATGCCCGTGGGAGCAACGCTCAACGAGCGCGGTGTGGCTGGTGTGTATGCCAACTGGGACTTCTACAATTGTGCCGTAGTGGACACCGCACAGGTGGCTGCGGGACACGCTGTTGCCTTGAAAAACGGCAGCTACTTCAACACGGTCGAGAACCTGAACAAGATTCCACTTGTTGTGCGCTTCAAGATTTACAATCCCACGTCAGCTGGCGTTGACATTTGGCCACAGTACTCAGTTAACAATGGCCAGAGTTGGAAGAGTCTGGAAACCTACCCCTACAACTTCTATGTCAAGGCTGGCGAAACAATAACGGCGACAGTTACTACACTGCCCACCAATGTGCCTATCATGCTGCGCATCAAGGAGACCTCAGGCAGTTCATCGGAGTACTGCTACATCGATGACATTGAGATTTCCTACGAGAACACTTGGGAGCCAGAGCCCGAGGAACCCGAATTCATTACGGGTGATGTGGACGATAGCGGCACCGTGGACATTGATGACCTGACCAAGTTCATCGACTTCCTGCTCGGTGGTTCCTTGACCATCAACGAGGCAGCAGCCGACATCGATGGTGATGGTGAGCTCACGATAATTGATGTGACCGCACTCATTGACATACTGATGAGCGGAGACTGAGATATAAACCGTTTTTACGCCAGGTTGAAGACTATTGTAAGCCTGGGATATCAATCAAACTGGAAGTTCACATTGAACTTCCAGTTTGATTTTGGCTTACGGAAAACAGTTAACTAAATATAACAATTTTTTGCACTATAAATTTGGATAGTATCGAAAACGGTAGTATCTTTGCAGCAAAGTTGGAAATATTAATACTATTCATCCTAAATGAACATCGCGTTGTGAAACGGGGTGTTTATTTTTTATTGTATATTTCTCTTGAACTGAATTTATCTGGGGCGGGTCGTGAGCCTAATACAGAGAGAAATCACTGACCTCTGCATTCCAACAATTTTATTGTTGAAACTGTATTTTTTTTGGCATTTTTTTGACACTTTAGTGTATAAGCCTTACCTTTGCAGCCGTGAATCAGCAGATTAATGAACCGTGATTGTGAAATGTAATGATCAATGAAGTTTTGATGATTATTTTCTTTTTTTGCTCTTTATTTTTAAGCTGACGATAACCTGTGAGTACTATTAATATTTTATAAACTATAAACTATTTTATGAAGAAATTCTTATTTTTACTTACTGTTTTAGCATTATGTGGTCATAACATGAATGCTAAGAGCATTTCGACCGAACAGGCTATGGCTATTGCCAAGCAGCAGTTCACCAGCTCGACAAGGCTTAGCGCTTCTAATGTAAAGATGCACTTGAGCCAAACCGCTATGAACATGAAAGGTCAGGTTGATTATTATGTGTTCAACCGTGAGGGCGGTCAGGGTTACGTCATCGTTTCCGGTGATGACATGACTGATCCCGTACTGGCTTACAGCGACCGTGGTTCGTTTGACATGAATCTGGCTCCCGAGCCCGTGAAGATTATGTTTAAACGCTATCAGCAAGGCTTGGACTTGATGCGTAAGAACCCTCAAGCAGCCCAGGCTCCCTCGTTTAAGATGAACCCCAACGGTGTAGCTCCCATGTTCTTGAACGAATATGGTGAGGGTCCCCACTGGCATCAGTTTGCTCCCTACAACAACTACTTCCCCATGTCTAACGGTGAGCATTGCTATGCTGGTTGCGTTCCCATCGCTGTTGCTCACATTTTGAAGGGCTTGCAGTTCCCCGCTTATGGTAACGGCTCGAACACCTTCCACTATGAGTTGAACGGCAACATCCAGACCGCTACTGCCAACTTCAACCACAGCTACAAGTACCGCAACATGAAGAATGGTTATACCGAGACCTCAACCAACTGGCAGGATTGCGCTCAGATGATTTATGACGTCGCTGTTGCCCTCAATGCCAGGTTCTCTACCAGCAGCACCAATGTAAGCTATGATCAGATCATGAAGGGTATGATTGCTTACTTCGACTACAATCCCAACATGCAGTTCCTGCAGAAGGCCAATTTTGCCGAGCAGACCTGGCGTGAGAAGGTTTACACCGAGCTCGATGAGGGCCGTCCCGTTCTCTATTTTGGTTACAGGACCGTTCTTAACGATGGTACCCAGAATGCACACGTTGGTCACGCTTTCGTGATGGACGGTTATGATTCTGAGGGTAGGGTTCGCATCATCTGGGGTTTCCAGCCCGAGGAGTACAACAGCTGGTTCAGCTTCGACCTGCTGTCACCGCGCATCTACGGTGACACCCCCTATGAGCACGATGAGTACAAGGAAGGCTTCAACGCCGACCAGTATGCCATCATGGGCATCCGTCCCTCTGAAGAGGGTGAGAACGGTGGTGTTGTAGTTACCGGTACCACCTATCTGCAAGAGGTTATGCCCGCCAACGACGTTCGCGGTTCGTTTGAGGTACAGGCTCTGAGCGGTCCCTGGCAGGGCAACATCCGCTGGGCTCTCGCAACCAAGGGCGATGATGGAAAGTATACTGTAGCATCTTCAGTTTACACCACTGAGGTGAATCTTCAGGAGAATGAGACCGCCTCTATCGACATCAGCGGTTCTTACTACCTGACCGAGGGCACACAGTATTATGTTGTTGTTTGGTCACCCTACTTCCCCAACAACTATGACTGGAACTGGTTCTTCAACGATCCCATTCCCTTCACCGTTGGTGACTGGGTAACTCCTCCCGATCCCACCTTTGTACTCGGTGATGTAAATGGTGACACCTTGGTTAACGTTGATGATGTTGTCGCCCTGATTGACGGCATGCTCGCAGGTCAAGAGTTTGGTGCGGCTGCTGACATGAACGAGGACGGTGTAGTTGACATCGACGACCTGACCTTGCTGCTCGACTATGTGATGCAGAAATAATTTGATTGTCCTCATGGAGTGACTCCATGAAGCATAAGATTTAAATGCTTTGTGACTGTGCCGGGAGCGGCTAAGCTCCCGGCACAATCCTTTTATGTGACAGTCTATAATTTCGGGTTAAGGCATTGCTCAAGTTAAAAAAAGCTGGTTTACATGTCGAGTGATTATTTTTTTTAAGTATCTTTGCGCATTCAACTAATCAACATTCACTTTTTGACCCATATTATTTCATTATGTTAAGAAAGATACGCATTACACTGGCAGCTATGATGATGGTCATGGTAACGCTGCTGTTTCTCGACGTGAGCGGCGCGTTGCACCACTACTTGGGGTGGACGGCGCGCATCCAGTTCCTGCCGGCTTTGTTGGCACTTAATGTGGTAGTCATTGTGGCATTGGTGCTGCTGACCTTGATTTTTGGCCGCATCTATTGCTCGGTTATCTGTCCGCTGGGCATCTTCCAGGACATCGTGTCGTGGATTCATAGCAAGAGAAAGAAGAACCGCTTCACGGCAAGCCCCGAGAAACGCTGGTTGCGCTACGGCGTGCTGGTGGTGTTCATCGCTGCCTTTATTGCCGGCGTTCATGCGCTGGTAGCCCTGTTGGCACCCTATAGCAGTTATGGCCGCATGGTGACCAATCTGCTGTTGCCCGTCTATCAGTGGGGCAATAATCTGCTGGCTTCGCTTGCCGAACGCATGGACAGCTACGCTTTCTACGGTGTTGACGTGTGGATGAAGAGTCTGCCCACCTTCCTGATTGCCCTTGCCACATTTATAATAATAGCGGTGTTGGCATGGCGTGGTGGACGCACCTATTGCAACACTATCTGCCCTGTGGGAACGATACTGGCACAACTGGCGCGATTCTCATGGCTCAAGGTCTATTTTGATGCCGACAAGTGCAAGTCGTGCAGCTTGTGTACCAAGAACTGCAAGGCATCTTGTATCGACTTCAAGACCCACAAGGTGGACTACACCCGCTGCGTGACCTGCGGCAACTGCATCGAGAAGTGCAACTTCGGCGCGCTGCATTATGGTCATCCCAAGGCGATGCAACAAGCGGTGAAACCTGCCGATGGCGAACAGAATGCAACCGACAATGCCCGTCGCGCCTTCCTCTTGGGAACCGCCGTCGTGGGAGCTGACATCGCTCTCGCCCAGGCTGCCAAGAAGGTGGATGGCGGTCTCGCCATCATCGAGGACAAGGTGCCTGCCAAGCGCACAACACCGTTGACCCCTCCAGGCTCGGTGAGTGCCAAGCATTTTGCTCAGCATTGCACCGCCTGTCAGTTGTGCGTCGCTAAGTGTCCCAACGGAGTGCTTCGCCCCTCGACCGACCCATCAAGGTTTATGCAGCCTGAACTCAGCTTTGAGCGCGGTGCCTGCCGTCCCGAGTGCGTCGAGTGTTCGACGGTGTGCCCCACTGGAGCCATCAAGCCCATTACCATTGAGGACAAATCCTCGACGATGATAGGTCATGCCATCTGGGTTAAGGCCAACTGCGTAGTGCTGACCGATGGCGTGAACTGTGGCAACTGTGCCCGTCACTGTCCTGCCGGAGCCATCATGATGGTGCCCAGCAACCCCGATGACGAGTCCTCTCCCATGGTGCCTGCCGTTAACAGTGCGATGTGCATTGGCTGCGGCACTTGTGAGTATGTATGCCCCGCCAGACCGTTTAGTGCCATCTTTGTAGAGGGCCATGAGGTTCACAGCAAGATTTAGGTTCCACATCAATCAATGAAATAACCCATGAACGAGAAAAAGAATAACGAGAATAAAAGCGGCAAGATGTTGAGCCGCCGCACCTTCCTCAAGGCGCTGGGACTGGGTACCGCCACAGCTGCCGCGCCAGCCATCGTGAGCTGTGCTACAGGTGATGACAGGAAAGCGCCAGCGCAGGAACCCCCTGTGGGCAAGATGACCTATCGCGAGAACCCCAAGACGCACGAGAAGGTTTCCATCCTGGGATACGGCATGATGCGCCTGCCTGCCACCAATGGCAAACCCTTCGGCCGTGACAATGATGCTGAGATTGACCAGGAGATGATCAACAAGCAGATTGACTATGCCATCGAGCATGGCGTGAACTACTTCGATACGTCGCCCGCTTATTGCAAGGGCCTGAGTGAGCATGCCACGGGCATTGCCTTGAGCCGCCACAAGCGTGACGAGTACTTCATCGCCACCAAACTCTCCAACTTCGCCCCCGAGACACAGACCCGCGAAGCCGGCATCGAGATGTTCCAGAATTCCCTCAAGGAACTGCAGGTCGATTATATTGACTACATGTTGCTCCATGCCATCGGTGGAGGCACTGGTGAGGAAGCGATGGAACTTTTCAGGAAACGCTACATCTATAACGGAATCCTGGACTACCTGGTGGAGCAGCGCGAGAAGGGCGTTATCCGCAACCTGGGCTTCTCCTATCATGGCGAAATTGCCGTCTTTGACTATTTGCTGGAGAATCACGACAAGTATAAATGGGACTTTGTGCAGATTGAGTTGAATTACCTGGATTGGAGACATGCCAAGGACTTCAACGAGGAGAACACCAATGCCGAGTACCTGTATGCCGAGCTTGACAAGCGTGGCATCCCCGCTGTCATCATGGAGCCGCTATTGGGCGGACGACTGGCCTCGTTGCCCACACCTCTTGCCCAGAAGTTGCTTACACGTGATCCTGAGCGCTCGCCAGCCTCGTGGGCCTTCCGCTTTGCGGGCTCATTCCCGCGCGTGCTCACCGTGTTGAGCGGCATGACCTATATGGAGCACTTGAAGGAAAACTTGTGCACCTACTGCCCGCTTGAGGAGCTCACCGACGAAGATAAGGACTTCCTCTATGGCGTCGCCGACGAAATTGTGGAATACAACACCATCCCTTGCAACGACTGCAAGTACTGCATGCCTTGCCCCTACGGCATCGACATCCCCGGTGTGCTCACCCATTACAACAAGTGCATTGCCGAGGGTGACCTCACCCGAGACCGCAACGACCCCGACTATGCCCGCGCTCGCAAGGCCTTCCTTATCGGCTATGACCGCAGTGTGCCCAAATTGCGTCAGGCCGACCACTGCATCGGCTGCGGCCAGTGCGTGGAGCATTGCCCCCAGCGTATTCAGATTCCGCGAGAGATGGAACGCATCAACAATTATGTCGAGGCTCTGAAACGCAACATCGACCGCGGCCTAGAAGCCTGACGGCTCTGAACTAAACGTGCAGATTGCGTTGATTGTTCTCCCTTTATGACAGATGTTGAAGGGTGGAGTCAACGCAATTGGCGTTTTTTGATGTATTGTAAAATGTCTTTGAAATGGCAGTTTGAGTGTGCTTTGGGCTCAAAATGGGGTGCAAAATTGGTCCAAAACGGTGTTTTCCCCTTAAATATAATAAGGTGGAAAGCAAAAACTTGTTTTTTTTATGCCTCACTTTCAGAAAAAGCAGTATATTTGCAGGCTGAAAAAGTCAAGTGAAACAAAAATTAACAAAAATTAATTAAATAATTCACAATTCAAACAAATGCAAACTAAAGGTTTTATTAGAGTCCTTACTTATGCATTGATCTTGATTTGCTTGTTCTACCTGTCGTTCACTTTTGTGAGCAACCACTATCAGAACAAGGCAGAGCAAAAGGCACTTGCCACTGCTGGCATCAAGTCGATTGACACCAGCAACGAGAAGTACAAGGCTGCTTTGAATGAGTATCTGGACTCCCTCGCAAATGAGAAGGTGTATCTTGGATATTACACTTTCCAGCAGGTTCGTGAGAAACAGTTGGGCCTCGGCCTCGACTTGAAGGGTGGTATGAATGTGACACTGCAGATTTCAGTGCCCGACATCTTGCGCGCTCTCGCGAACAACAATCCCGACAAGAAGTTTAACCAGGCCATCGACAACGTGACCAAGAATCAGACCGCTCAGGACGACTTCGTGGGCTCCTTCTGCAAGGAGTACAAGAAGCTGGCTCCCGAGGGTAGTCTGGCACAGATTTTCCGCAGCATCGAGCGTGTGAAGGAAAAACCCAATGCCAACGACGCTGAGGTTCAGAGCATCCTCAATGATGAGGTCAACAGTATGGTGGACAACTCCTACAAGGTGTTGCGTAACCGTATCGACCGCTTTGGTGTGGTTCAACCCAATATCCAGAAGCTGCAGAGCACTGGCCGCATCCTGCT
>JAEEGF011897700.1_pt1 | contig 19775 bp, 11 predicted proteins | sample 9134171 | NCBI WGS metagenome assembly JAEEGF01 (sample SAMN16246542, study PRJNA631951) | gut metagenome | biome: gut microbiome; feature: rumen; material: AP-attached | host: Bos | place: Iran: Karaj | collected 2018-10
CCCCGCCCCTTCGGCTGTATCGCTACCGACCTGATTACCGACAGCGAGGTCGTGCTCGACCACGGCTCGCTGGCCAGGTCCATCAGGGCGAGTATGGCTGTGCCCGGCATCTTCGCTCCCGTGAGGATGGACCCGTATATCCTGGTTGACGGCGGCACCAAGAACAACTTCCCCGCCGACCTGGCCCGCAAGATGGGCGCCGACATCGTCATCGGCATCAGGACCGACCTCGCCCTGAACGACAAGTACTACTCCACATCAGATATCCTCGAGCGCTCGGTGGGAGCCGATATCCACAACCGCAGCGATGAGAATGACAAGTATTGCGACCTCATCATCCGTGTTCCGGTGAGGGGCTATTCAGCGGCGCACTTCTACCGCTCGGCCATCAAGGAGCTGATTAAGCGCGGCGAGGAGGCGACAAGAGCCAAGCTGGACTCCATCATGATACTGAAGGAAAAGGCTGGTGTGCCTGCCGACTACAAGCCCGACTACAGCATCATCCATCTGAGCGACATCGACAATGACCAGGCCAACAAACTCGTGAGCGAGACCAATGCCAAGAACTCCATCAAGGCTAGCGTGGGTCTGCGCTATGACAGCGAGGAGCTGGTAGCCGCCCAGATTGGCGCCACCTACTACTTCGGCACCAAACTGGACAAGACCCTCGACCTCACCCTCAGGCTGGGCAAGCGCACCATGGGCCGCCTGGCTTGGAACATGATACCCATGCCTCACCGCAAAATCGGCTTGTCCTATGAGATTTGGCATGAGGACATCGACCTGTACATGGGGAAGAACCGCTCCGACAATCTGAAGTTCGTCTATCAGAAGGCCAATGCCACCCTGCTCTCGCTCGATGCCCTCAACTTCAACTTCGACGTGGGCGTCTCTTGGGAGCACTACCACCACTACGATATGCTGACAAGCATGTACAGCATCGATTATCTCAGGAATTACGATTACCTGTTCAAGGAGTTCGAATACTATTTCAACTACCATGCCGCGGCACGGTACAACACCGAGGACAACTGGTACTTCACCCACAGGGGTATGCGTGCCGAGGCCCAGTATGCCTACTATACCGACAACTTCGCCCAGTGGAAAGGCCATGCCGGATTCAGCGAGGTGACAGCCCGGTGGCGCATGACACTGCCGCTGGGCAGCACAACCCATCTGCAGCCCATGGTCTATGGCCGACTGATGTTTGGCAAGGACCTCCCCGCTAGTGCCAACAACATGTTGGGCGGCAACCGCGACGGCATCTATTATGCCCAGCAACTGCAGTTCTCCGGCTTCGGCCACTGCCATCTCATGGGCAGCAAACTGCTGGTTGCGGGTCTCAAGCTGCAGCAACGCCTGTTCAAGGAACACTACCTCATGGTAAAGGGACACGTCGCTGAGCAGAACGACAAACTGGACGGCATCTTTAAACGCAGGCCCATCTGGGGCGCCCAAGTCGCCTATGCCTACAACAGCATGTTCGGTCCGCTGGGCGGTTCCCTTAGCTGGAGCAACTTCACCAAGCAAGTCTCCATCTACATCAACCTCGGCTTCGAGTTCTAACCCCAAGCCACAAGCCAAGAAATCAGCGATGCGGCTTGCCTGATGCCCTACGGCGTTGCTGCATTTTCAGCGGTCACTCTGGCCCCCTCATGTTCGTCTGTTCGTCTATTCGTCTGTATTGCGTGTTCAGTCTCACGGTTATCCTGTCGACCTCGATGAGCCACCCGCGCTTTACAAAATCCTTGAGCAGGTTATAGGCTTTCGCCCTCTTTATCGGGTAGTTCTGTTCAAGGAGTTCGGCTGCCACACTGCGCTTGACAGGGGAACCGTCCTCAGGGACGGCGGTGAGCAGCATTTCACGCAGTTTGCTCTCGTTTAGCTGGCGCTCCAGTTCGACCTGCAATTGGCGGTCGGCAACAGCATCCATGGGCACGGCATTGGCATCGAGCTTAAAGGCGATGTCCTCGCAGCTGCGGTGACGGCTCACGGCATGGCTGGCGACAAACACGCTGCCGTTTTTCTCCACGTTGAACACGTCGCTGCACTTCTGATACAGCAAGGTGCCCAGGTGGCCCTTCATGTTCTTGTCATGACTGCCCTTGTTCTGGTGCATGACCACAACGATACAGCATTTGTGCTCGTTGGCGATGGCAGCCAGCTTGCTGACCACTTCCTGGCTCTCAAACACGTCGTTGTAATTGTAGATTAAGTCGGCGATGCCGTCGATGATAACCAGGTCAGGGTGTTCCTGCATGATGGCACAGGAAATGAGGTCAATGCGCGAAGGCTCGGAGCTTTGGTTCTGGTCGCTGGCTATGGGCGCAGGCTGCAAGCAAGCCACCTTGCAGTCGTCGTGGCGACCTTCGGGCATCATCTCGTCGATAATCCTTTGAAGGCGCTGGGTGTCGCTGTCCGACTGCTCGGTGTCAAAGAACAGGGTCTTGCCCGTCTCTTTCAGGCTGCGGCAATTAGCGAACTGGTCGCTGCCCATAAAGATGGCTGTCAAGATGCTGCAAAAGAAGGTTTTGCCGTTCTTCCACTTGGCACTCACGGCGACGAGGTTGCCCTTGGGCATCGTGGGCACGCCACCAATCTCAATGAGGTACTCGGGGTCGGGATACTCGATGCCACGCTTGATGAAATAAGGCTCTATCATCTTGTTGTACTCTTGTGCTAATCTCTCCTCGGGGGAGAGCTCTGCCTGCCGGAACATTTCATTCAAAATAAATTCTGCATTTTCCATGGTTTGAATGGTTTTAATGGTCAATAAAAGTTTCTAGTTGCTAGTTGTTAGAAGGACGGATGCTAACTCCTAACTCCAAAAGGTCGCTGCAAAGATACTGCCTGAGAAAAACCTTGCGCAATGTCAAAAAGCAAAAAAGCGGAAAAAAATCAACTGCCCTGCGGGGCAAACGCGAATTACACGAATTTATCTAATTATTATCGCGAATTTGGCTTCGTCGAGCTCAAGTGACGTATAAAAAAACTATCAAGATGGCGACGAGCACAACCAGCAAGATATATCACTTGCATATCTTGTATTTAATGATTAGGGTGTCCGGCAGATAATCTTCCAAGCCCAATAAACAGCTAAATATCAACATTTTAACGACGATTTTATATAAATGGGCTTACTTTAAGCCCGTAGGGCTATCAGGCTATAGGCAGGAGTGTAGCGAAGCGGAACTCCTGTAAATGACCGCCACACACGAATAATAGCCCCATTAGGGGCGACACGTTACAGGGGTTGCACTCGGCTTCGCCTCGTTATACCCCTGCCTATACCCTACTCGCTCCTAACGGAGCTTTACCGAACACCCTAATGTTTTTCAATCATTGGGTATCGACAGGTGGAGGAGTGATTCTTGTTCCTGTCTTTTCATCCGTTCGTCTATCTGTCCATGTGGGTGTGTAGGCGAGAGGAATCAAGAGGTGAACAATTCTACACGTCTGTTTGGATGAATAGACGAGTAGATGAGAAGATAACGGTTAACAGATTCAGTAATCTCTAAATACTAAACTTCAAGTTTTCTAAAGAGGTTGATATTCTTTAGAAACTTGAATATAGAATAGTATAGAATAGGTTTGTGTCAAAACTTGCGATGACACAACCCATCTATTCATCTATTTGTCTATTTATATATAATAAAGTAGACGAATAGACGAAAAGATGGTTAGGAGAGAAGAAGCAGACGAGAGGAAGAAAGACAGCAACCCTCAACCTCTCCCCCTCATCCACAAGTATTTGGACGGATGGATGAATGGATGGGGCTGCCCATCATTCAAACGCCGACACTATAACCGCCCTGCGGGCGGGAAATTAATCAAATTATATTTAGAATGTAGTTGCGAACTGTTGCTCTGGGAATTTTAATTTGAAATATTTGTTTAATTTCCCGTGCGTGGGCACGGTTTTCATGCGTGTTTGGACGGATGGATGAATGGATGGGGCGGTAGTATGAGAAAAGAAGGACGAGAAAGCAGTTGTGTTTCTTGCCCTTCTTGTCTTCTATATGGGGGTTGTCAGGATTTCCTCATGAGCTGGACGATGCGGCTCATCTGGTTGGGGATGCGTATCTGCTGCGGGCACTTGGACAGGCACGCCTCGCAATCGACACACTGGTTGGCTCGGGCATCGGCTGGCAGGGCAGCGCGATAGCCGGTGAGGAAACGCTCCTTGCGCTCGGCATAGTCGGGTGCTGTGGGCACGGGCAGGGGCAGGATGTGCTGGTTGACGGCTTCGTTATAGAAGCTGAAGTTGCCCGGGATGTCCACGCCGTAGGGGCACGGCATGCAGTAGGCACAGGCGGTGCAGGGGATGACGGGGATGCCTGCCATGCCGTCGGCGATTTTCTCGAGCAGGGCGTTCTCGGCATCGGTACACGGGTCGAGCGGTGAAAGGGTACGCACGTTCTGCTCGAGGTGTTCCATCTGGTTCATTCCGCTCAGTGTGGTGAGGATGTTGGGATGGGAGCCCACCCAACGGAACGCCCACTCGGCGGGCAGGGCATCGGGACGCATGTCGCGCAGCTGCTGGGCATACTCGTCGGGCATATTGGCCAGCGCACCGCCGCGCAGGGGCTCCATCACCACGACCTGGATGCCTGCCTTCTCGAGTTTGTCGTAGAGATACTCGGCATCGGCGTCCTGTTTCCAGCCCTCCTTGTTGAGCGAGGCATGACGCCAGTCCAGGAAATTCATCTGAATCTGCACGAAGTCCCAGTGATACTTGTCGTTGTGGTCGATGAGCCAGTCAAACACCCTGACGTCGCCATGATAGGAGAAGCCCAGATGGCGGATGCGGCCCGCCTCGCGCTCGGCGACGAGGAAATCGAGCAGGCCGTTGTCGATGAAGCGGCTGTTGAGGTTTTCCAAGCCACCCTGCCCCACTCCATGCAGCAGGTAATAGTCGATGTAGTCCACGCGCAGCTCGCTGAAGGAGTTCTGGTACATCTTCTTGGCTTCGTCAAGGTCCCACAGGCGCTCGTTGTAGTTGGACATCTTGGTAGCCACATAGTATTTCTCGCGGGGATGACGGCTCAAGGCGGCGCCGGTGATGCCCTCGTTAAGACCACCGCCATACATCGGGGCGGTGTCGAAGTAGTTCACGCCATGGGCGATGGCATAGTCCACGAGGCGGTTGACCAGCTCCTGGTTGTCACGGGGCAGGCGCATCATGCCGAAGCCCAGCAGGGAAATCTGCTCGCCGGTGCCACGCTGCACGCGGTAGGTCATGCGGACGGCCTGGTCGGGCGCTGTGCCTGGGGATTGATGACTGCTGGTCGTGCCAGCCAAGGCGCTGAACGGCTCGAGGGCCGCCATTGCCGCCGCCGAACCGGCTGTGATACCGAGGCGGCGCAGGAATTCACGTCTGTTGATGTCCATAACTATAGAGATTTGGTAATATCAATACTAGAACCTGATTCCAGCCGAGATAGAGAAATCAAGGAGGGAGCTGATCAGCCTGCTGCCATGCGCACTGTAGCGGTGATGGTCGGCATAACTCTGCAATCCAAGGAAAAACTGCTTGTGGTTATAGACGGCAGCCATGCGTGCGCGGCAGTTGAGCGAGATAGAACTGTCAAAATCATTCTCGGTTTGGAAATGGTTATAACGGTAGCCGACATAGGGAGTGATGGTAAAGTTCAACAGCCACTTGGGACTCAGTACCCAGTTGTAGCCGTAGCCGAAGAGCAGGCAGTAGTCGTTGTAGAGAATGCGGGGGGCATCGGCTTGCGTCGGGAAGTAAACACGCATCTCATCGGATAACTTCTCCACATCAATTTTCACGTCATAATGCTGCAGGCTGAATCCTGCCAGCCATGAGCCGGCGTTGCGGCGCTGGTATTTGGAGAAGCAATAGGCCGCAGCCTGGGCATATCGGCGGTTATTGAAGAAGTAATAGGCCGTCAAGCCCATCGCCTTGCGGCTGATGCCCGACTGCCTGAGCTTGTGACGGACATTATCCACATTCTTAAGGGTATAAGTCGCATTAATCTCGTTGTTGTTCTCCCAATAGTAGGCATCGGCGGCAAAGCGGGCACAGGTGAACGAGAACTCGACCTTGTTGGAGAGTTTTCCGCCATGTATCAGGTTGCTCACACCCACCGAATAGCCCACTCTCACGGCCATAAACGACAACGAGAGACCGATGTTGGACACCAGGTTGCTGTTGATGACCTGGTTCACATCCTTGACAGGATGGCCGATATAAGAGTCCACCCAGTTGTTGCTCTTGAGGATGAGTTTCCAGTTTTTCCCGGTGCTCACGACATAGGAGCTGTCGTAGCTGTTGAAGGCCCGGTCACCCCACACATAGGTCCTGTAGCAGAACATCACAAACTTGGGATAGCCCATCGTGCTGTCCTTGAAGTTCACCTTCCCGTGCTTGAGCGCGCGCCACCAGTAGCCGCTGTTGCGGGTCGTGTCGTAGGGCTCGTTGAGCTTTTCCTGGGCACGCTCCTTGATGCGCAGCTTCATCTGCTGCAGTTTGCTCAGGTCCTGGATGGTGTCCTGACGGGGCGTGTCATGTTGCCCCGATTCTTGTCCCCAGGACAGCATCGCAGTGGTGAGCAGTAACGACAATATCAATATGCAACGTCTCATTATCGGCTGCAAAGATAATGAGAATAAATGAATCTTGCTCTAGAAGTCGCTGAAGAAATTCGGGCGAATCAAAATGCCGATGCGCAGGCGCAAGTGGTACTTGTTGTAGTCGAGCAGGTTCTCGCCGTAGCCGTCATAGAAGTGCAGCATGAAGTACTGGTTATCCCTCTTGCTGAAGCGGAATCCCAAGTTCAGAATCGTATTGAAGTTGAGGTTCCATCCCTGGCGTTTCACAAAGGTGACATCGGCGACCCAACGCCTGTTGGACGAGATAAACTGTGAACCCACCTGGAAGATACCGCAGTACTTGAGGATATCCTTGTTCTGCTGCCCGTCGATGATGGGAATCCACGTCTTGGCATACACCTCCAGTCGAGGGTCGATAACCGCCGCATAGCCGAAGGTCACCTTGTTCCAGCTGCGCGATGCCTCACCGTCACGACCGTTGGACTCATGTTCAAGCATGATGGTGGCATTTCCCACAAGTCTTCCGTTATGCATAACCATATTCTGAACACCGATGCCGGGATTAAAGTTCAGGTCATGGAAGGGCAACGACTCCTCAAACACGTTCCAAATCGCCTTCTGTGAGTATTGCAAGAACAGGTGGCTGTGGAAGGGCAGGATGGACTTGGTGAGCCTGTGGCGGAAGCTGATTTGGAACTTCACGTCGCTGTTGTACTCGGTGGGCTTGGTGTTGAGTGCTGTACCACCCACGAAGTAAGTGTCCTTGTAGATGCCGAAGGCGGGGCGGCTGTCAAAGTCATTGATAATGCTGTCCACATTGATTCTTTCTCGCTCCACGCCTTTTATTGACGTAACTATCTGGCCCATCACAGGTAAAGCGACCAGTGCCAGAATGGCAAGAAATAATGCTCTCGTATATTTCATAACTTCAATTTTTAAATCCTTATAATATTGTTTCAATTATCGTCAAAGTATCGTAAATCCTGATATGGACAAATCCTCATAGGTCATGATGATTTTGCCATTCATCCACAAATGACTACGTGACTCGTCAGTGTCGTTATTATATTCAAAGGTGAGCATATACACGTCATCGCCATAGGAGTGGATTTCGATGACATTTGAACTGGTGCATTCCCATCCCGACAGATAATGTGCGGGAACGCCATCGGTCCACAGGGTGGCGATAGACTTATTGTTGTAATCATGTTCAAAGCCTGCCGCATAGATGTGGCCGTTACACTTCGTCACCGATTCCACGCTCCCGATGATGTTCAGGCCGTCGAGTGTCTCCCTGGGATAGCTGACAGGATAAATCTCATATTCCTTCTCGACCCAGACTGCAGGCTTGGCATCAATGAAGCCGCCGATGATGGTGTGGTCGCGGTCATAGGCATAGATGGCATGGCACTCGCCCGTCACGGCACCCTTGGGCATGGGCAGGAACTCTTTCTTGTAATTGGTGTACAACACTGGCAAATAATGACCGTCAGCGTTATCATCGTCACTGAACCCATAACCGATTACATAGCATTTGCCTTCACTCACGGCGAGCGCATGCCTGGGGGGAACGAAGTCATGGAAATTCTCAAGCGGGAAGATACCGCTGTTCTTCAGTACATTAGGAACATCAAGCAAATAGAAGTAATAATCCCATTTGCCGATACCATAGACCCAGTGGTCCACATCATCGATGAAATCGACATGCAGCGTGTTCCACTTGCCGTTTTTCCAATACCCCACGCGGCCCTTGGCATGGGTACCCGACGCGAAAAAGTCTTCTCCATCGGATATGATTTCGGCTGCATAAAGACAGTTCGGCAATTTCGAGACCAGATCACCATACTGGTCAAAGACCTCACCGTTGTAGGTCAACACCAGCACCGTGCGCTCATCAACCGGCTTAATCGGGTTGACTGGCTCATGGTGCTCACACGACGAGAGCGACACCAGCGCACACATCATGAATAATTGATATAAAAATCTCTGTTTCATCATTAAAAATTTACAAAACCACGAATCCTGTTGGTTGGATGCCTTGATAAGACATGAGTATTACAAAGCTGTCAGCAGTATTAAACTCAACTGTAAAAAACGACCTTTGACTATCATAATCATAAAAGTATAAATATTTACATATATAAAAAGGCACACTTCAGCCCTTTAGCTGAAATATGCTAAAACAAATTCCCACTAACGTTCAGCGAATTAACATTACTGCATTCGATAAACGACAAACACACATACCGCAAATGGGGCGCAGTGTGGTGAGGTATAATATACTGAGCCACAACAACTTGGTTGCTCATTTACGACTTTTGCCAATATTTAGCCGTTCGGCTTCTTGATTCTTTATTCAATTTCAATCGGCAAATATAAGATAATTTCTAATAATTTGATACGTTTTTTTTTGAGAAAAAACTCAAAATACAGGCAAATCTTAATAATACTACCAAATAATCATTGAAGTTATTCCTTTCTACCCTAGTGTCTTGAAAAAATTTGGGGAAGCCATGTGGCTTCCCCAAATCAATGTGCGTGTATTTAGAATAAATACAGTTTCTTAACAAATCATCTTAATTAGTTAGGAGTTAGAAAGTCAACAATTCCTGATTCCTAATTTATTCGATGGGGTTATTCTCGGCAAAGATGGCCATGCGCTCATCGAGAATCTCGTACTGGTGATCCTGGATGAATGAGGTGCACACGCGCAGACCTTCCTGCCATGAACCTGTAGTGGCAAGACAGATGGCACTCACGCCATAGTACATCAACTCACGAGCCAACTGGCCGCTAGTCATGTTACCGTAGCCGATGGTGAAGTAGAAGCCGTCGGCGATGGGCTGGTCACCGTCCATGCCATAGACGATGCGGAAGCCGTGGCGGGTGAAAATCTCCTTCAGCTTGTGGGCGCGCTCGCCATAGACGATGACGTCGTCACGGAAGTGGTACTCGCCGTTGCTGGCAGCGTCCATAATGGCTGCAAGCGCATACTGGGCGCTGTGGCTCGTGCCCGATGACAGGGCATAGAGCGTGCGGGTGATGAACACCTTGCCGAAGGGCAGTCCGTCGTAGCGTGCCGACAGGTCGGGATAGTGGCGGTGGAAGATGGTCGGACTGATGCAGGTCATAGCAATGCGCTCGCCGGCATAGGAGAAGGCCTTACTGCCACTGATGTGCATGATGTAGTTGTCGGTATATTTTGCCACGCTGGGCTGGAAGGGCGGTTCAAAGGGCTTGCTGATGTCCAGACGGAAGTCCATGGCGAAGTAAGCCAGGTCCTCGAGCACGATGACATCATACTTGGTAGCCAACTCACCGATGTCCTTCAGCTCCTCGTCGGTCAGGCAAATCCAGGCGGGGTTGTTGGGGTTGCTGTAAATCAGGCAGCATACGTCGCCCTTTGCCATATACTCCTCGAGCTTGGCACGCAGTTTCTTGCCGCGGAACTCGTAGATGTCGAAGGTCTCGTAGGGGACATCCTGAATCTCGAGCTGCAGCTTCTGCACGGGGAAACCAGGGTCGATGAACAGGGCTTTGTTTTTCTTCTTGTTGCTCTGGGTGATGGTGAGCAGCGAAGCAAAAGTGCCCTGCATCGAGCCAACGGTGGGAATGCAGCACTCGGCGGGAATGTCCACGTCGATAAACGCCTTGATGAAGCGTGACGTGGCGTCCTTAATCATGGGTTCGCCGGGCAGGGCGGGATAAAGGCGGGCGCAGCCGTTCTGCAGCGCCTTGATTTGAGCCTCAACGCCGATTTTGGCAGCGGGCAGTCCAGGGATACCCATCTCCATCTTGATGAACTCCTGTCCCGACTCGCGCTCAGCGCGCTCGGCGATGGCCTTGACTTCACGGATGGTGGCGTTGGCATAGTCGATAATGCCATACTCATCAATCGCGCGGTCGATGATCTCGCGGCTAATGGGAGTGGGTCTCATCGCTGGGCCTCCTTTCCGATAGCAAGAGCCTTGAGGTTAGCGTCCACCACTGCGTCGCCCTTGCGGCCAAAGACGCGGCGGATGGCATTCTCCAACTTTTCGTACTCGATATTGAGGGCCTTCTGGGCAGCACCCAGCAGGATGACGTTAGCCGAACGGGGAATCTCGTTGTCCTTAGCCAGCTGCTCGATGTCAAGAATGATGACGTTTTTCACCTTGTTCAGGTCGGCCATCACGGTTTCCACCTCAGGATAGTTGGGGATATTGACAAAGGGTTTGCTCGAAGTGATAATCCAGCCCTCCTTGCTCAGGAAAGGCAGATAACGCAGGGCCTCCATCGGCTCCATCGAGATGATTACATCGGCCGAACCGAGAGCAATCAGGTCGCTGTTGATGGGGTCGCTGCTGATGCGCAGGTTAGACTGCACGTCACCGCCACGCTGTGACATACCGTGAACTTCGGCCTGCTTGATATAAAGATTCTCGTGCATGGCTGCTTCGCCAATCACGGTAGCGATGGAGAGGATACCTTGTCCACCCACTCCGCACAAAATGATATCGGTTTTCATTGCTTTGCCTCCTGTGCTTTCTTTTGTTTGAGATGACGTTGTAATGTTTGCATGCACTCGCGGCGCGGGATAATCACGCTAGTGCCGCGGTAATTGATCTCATCACGCATGATTTGCGTGATTTCGGGCATATTCTTGGGCAGGGGAACGACCACTTTCAGGTGCTCGTCGGTCATACCCAGTCCACGGCAGATGGCCTCGAACTTGCCTGTGCCTGCCGAGTCCTGTCCGCCAGTCATACCGGTGGTGAGGTTGTCACTGATGATGACAGTGATATTGGCATTCTCGTTGATGGCATCGAGCAGACCAGTCATACCCGAGTGAGTGAAGGTCGAGTCGCCGATGATGGCAACTGCGGGCCACTGGCCGGCATCGCTGGCACCCTTGGCCATCGTAATGCTTGCACCCATGTCAACACACGAGTGGATGGCCTTGAAGGGAGGCATGAAGCCCAGGGTATAGCAACCGATGTCGCCAAACACGCGGGCATTGGGATAATCCTTCAACACCTCGTTGAGGGCAGTGTAAACGTCGCGGTGTCCGCAACCCTGGCACAATGCGGGGGGACGCGGAGCGACATTCTCACAGCTGGGATAACCCTCGCTGACCTCGATACCCAGAGCACGCTTGAGCGCGTCAGGGCTCAACTCGCCGGTGCGGGGCAGTTCGCCAGTGAGGCGTCCCTTGATGACGGCATTGCCGGGCATCACGCCACGCACGAGGTCCTCAACGAAGGGCTGGCCTTCCTCGGCGATGAGGACGGCGTCACAGTCGGCAGTCATTCGGCGGATGAGTTCCTTGGGCATGGGATACTGGCTGATTTTCAGCACGGGATAGGGGCATCCGTCGGGATAGCACTCCATCAGATAGTTGTATGCAATACCGGTAGCGATGACACCCATCGAGTGGTCGGCAGCATCAATGTACTTGTTGTACTCGCTGTCAACGGCACGCTGCTCGAGGTCGGCCTGCTGGCCTGTCACCGTGATGTTGCGCTTGATAGCGTTGCCGGGGAGCAATACCCAATGGCTGGCCTCGGCGTTGTAGTTCAGTTCATTCTCGGCACGCGGCGTCTCTTTCACCTCTACAACGGCACGGCTGTGGGCCATGCGGGTGGTGACACGCATGAGCACGGGGAGACATACCTCCTCACTCAGTGCATAGGCCTTCTCCATCATGTCATAGGCCTCCTGCTGTGTGCTGGGCTCAAACGTGGGAATCATAGCGAACTTGCCATAGAAGCGGCTGTCCTGCTCGTCCTGTGAAGAGTGCATCGAGGGGTCGTCGGCCACAAGGACTACCAGACCACCGTTCACACCCGTCATACCCGAGTTAACGAACGGATCGGCGCACACGTTCAGACCCACATGCTTCATGCAGACCAGCGCACGCTTGCCCATGAAGGACATGCCCAAGGCAGCCTCCATAGCCGTCTTTTCATTTGTACACCAGCGGCGATGAACGTTGCGTTCCACCGCTAACTTAGAATTCTGAATGTACTCCGTGATCTCGGTCGAAGGAGTACCCGGATAGGCATACACACCACTCAGGCCCGCGTCAAGCGCGCCCTGGGCGATAGCCTCATCACCTAAGAGTAACTTTCTCATTATTATAAGGTTTAACTAGTATGATCTGTTTCTTTGAATGTATTAGAAGTATATTTCAACCCCCAAAATTACACAAATATATCCACCCCACAAATTTTTTAAGGATTTTTGACCAATGATATTATGAAAATAGTTATATCTTTGTCGTTGTCAAAGAGGGCCTAAAGGGCTAGACCAACATGTTAAACCAATGAAACAGAAGATTCTAGCATCACTCATTCTATCCATCTGCATCCTATTGCTGCCAGGATGTGGTGACACCACGGTGCCCCCATCACAACTTCCTGAGGCAGTCACCTCGTTTGTCAAGGAGCATTTTCCCAATGAGGCCATCACCTATGCCGTGAAAGACAGCAAGATTTACGGCACCAGGTATCATGTCGAACTTGTCAACGGCGCCAAGATAGAATTTGACACCGATAACGTGTGGGACAAAATCGACTGCCAGAACCAGCCCGTTCCCTCGACTGCAGTGCCCATGGCCATCACTGCTTACGCCCAAAAAAATTACCCATCAATCGCTATTGTCGAAATCGATAAGGAAAACCATGGCTATAAAGTGGAACTCATCACGGGTATTGAACTGAAATTCAACGAGCACGGTGCCATCATCAACGCCGAAAGCTCCAACTGGAGATAATCCGACTCTCATCAATATCAAGGAGGAGGCAACCCAGCAACAGGTTGCCTCCTCCATTTTTGTCTCTGTTCCAACGGCAGCGGGAACGGCCAGGTCATCTATTTCAACGCCTTGTCATAGCGTTTCTGCTCGGTCTGGAGATACTTGTTCAACGCCTTGGCAATCTGGGGATAGAAGCCACTGATGGACTGATACTTGCCACGGTTGTTGGCATAGTCGGCAAGGACGGAAACCAGTTCGGGCATCCATGCAAAAGTCGAGGTTTTATTTGACAACTGCCATTGCAGACTTTGGGCATCGGCACCGTTCTGCATCATGTAGATGATTGAAGCAGCACTTGCCAAGCTCTCGCTCAAGACCGCTGCGCCATCATTGATGCCCCTATTGCTCAACGCTTGCCTATTGCTTTGATACAGTTTCTCCCCTATCCCATTCATTTCCACAGATTTCTTCATGTCTTCGAGCAGAGGAGCGACTGAAGCTCTGCTGAGCATACCGACCAACATACCAGCCAGAGAGTTGTTCATTTCGGCATATTGCGGGTCGGAGAGGTCAGCATCATAACCACCCAGGATGGCAAACAGTTCGCTAGCCTGTCCTTGGGGACTGCAGGCAGCACCATAGCCGCCATTAGTACCATTGGCAAAACCGAGAATTACCCTGAATTGATTGTTTGAGGGTTTGCCAAGGAAGTCGTTGAACCATCCCTGCTGGAAATGTGTCATCACGTTGTCGTTGAACACGTCGAGTTTCTCTTTGTAGAAAGGCTGATGCTGCACGAAGAACTCGTGGAAACGGCTATCGGTATAGAACTGGTTGAGCAGACCCAGGAACTCATTCATGTTCACATAGTTCCAGCGGCTATCCAAGCCTTTCTCTCCGGGTGCCAGCTGTTCGTTGACTTTGACAATCTTTCCGTCTTTGAGCGCGAGGTGCACAGCCAGGCTCATCGGTGCGTCATAGGCAATGCCGTATTGCTGCCTCAGCCCCTGGTAATACTCGATGACGGGGTGCTGTTTGAAGGGCTCAAACCACTGCTCAATGTCCTGGAGATAGGTTTCAGGTTTGTCATTGTAATAATACTCCTGATACTTTGCCAAATGTGACAGGACACCCATCAGTTCGACAGTTTCCATGACCTCGGCTTTGGCGGATGCTGCCCCGTTAGCGGGCATTGGCTTGACCTTAGCGTTCAACGCCTTATCAAATCGCTTTTGTTCGGCATCGGCATAGTTGTTCAACGCCTTAGCAACCTTGGGGTAATAGTCCTTGAGGGTCGGGTATTTGCTGCGATTGTTGGCATAGTCGCGCAGAGCAGCGACAGCCTCGGGCATCCAAATGAACCCCCTGCTCGTGTTCATGCTCATTTCTGCAGCAATCTGCTCGGGGGTGTAACCCTGTTGCTGCATATAGAGAATCACGGCAGCGCGCACGAGCGTCTCATTATAGACAATGCTAGGCTCGGGATAGGCCTGATTGCGCATCATGTTTTCCGAGAAGCTGAACAGTTTGCTTGCGATGGGGTCCAGCATAGCCTTATTGTCGTCATACAGGTGATTGATGAAAGAATGGTTGAATTCGTGGATGAGAACCATCGCCGAGCCCACCCCATCTTCAAATGCCTTGCCTGTCCTTGGGCTGACATAGTAACCGCACACCGAGAACATCTCTTTGGGCTTACCGGGCAACTGGCGGCTTGCCCCATAGTTGCCACCGCCATTGGTGAATCCGATGATGAGGCTATACAGTTGATTAGGATTGGTGCCATAGAAAGGCGCGTACCAGTCCTGATGGAAGTGCTTCATGACGTTTTCGTTATACCGTTTCAGTTCCCCGGCATAGAACGCCTGATGCTGTTCGAAGAACTCATGGAAACGGGTGTCGGTATAGAACTTGTTGAGTTCGGTAACAAAAGCATCGATGTCAACATTAGCCCACCTGTCATCCATGAATTTCTTATCACCCACAAACTTGATGCCCTGTCGGTCAATAACGAGGTTGACCGCCAAATCCATCGGAGCGTTGTAACCGATGCCGTATTGCTGTATCAGACCTTGATAATAGCCGACCGTGGGATGCTCGCTATAGGGGGCGAACCAAGCCTCGGTGTCCTTAGTGTACTGGCCACCCATGTCCATGTTGTACTCCTGAGCGCCCGCAGTGCGAGAGAGGATACTCATCAACTCTACGGTTTCAGATACTTCGGCCTTCACTTGGGCTTGCATCGACATTGCGATAAAAGCAAGCGCTGCTAATAAAAATATCTTTTTCATAATTATATTGTTTAGTGATTAATATTTATGGTCTTTTAGTGTAGTTAGAAAAGCATTGTTTTCAACTTTCAGCAGTAAAATTATCCTACATTTTTATCATAGTCAATCACAAAAACACTGTTTTTTTGAAATTGTCAAAAAATTTTACAGTAATGTGTCCAATTATTTTACACTATGACCAAATCACCCCCATCTTTTGGGGGCAGAAGCATCTTCAGAACTTAAATAATATGACAAAGGGGATGGAAATGATAAAGCAAATTGGTCTAAAACCGTTTCCTATTCGGTCTTGATGCTGTTGACAGGGTTCTCACGGGCTATGCGCCAGCACTGCAGTGCTATGGTGCCCAACGTGATTGCTCCAACGAGCGCCAGCGACAATGCAATCGTCCACCAGTGAATACCCACATGGTCGGCAAAGTAATCCAGGGTTTTCTGGCCGCAATAGATGGCGAGGGGTGTGGCAAGGACAAAACTGATGAGAACCAACGGGATGTATTGCCAGCTCATCATCCACACCACTTCACTTGTCCGGGCGCCAGCGATTTTGCGGATACCGATTTCTTTGCGCCGGTATTCCGTCTCAAACATGGTCATGCAGAACACTCCAATCAGCGTAATGACCATAAATACCACGCAGATGAAATAGAACCACTTGAAAAAGCGCAATTCATTATCGTAGGACTCCTCAAGCTTCTTGTCATAAGACATGAGAGACCGGGCTTCTTTGCCAAAGTGCTCATGCAGGATTGCATTGGCTTGCTGCCGCACGTCATCAAGGTCGGCATCCTTATTGACGCTCAAGAAGAGATTGAACATCCCAATGGTTCTTTTCGTTGTGACGAAAGAGAAAGGCTGATTGCTCTGTAAACGGGTTGTGTTGTAACGGGTATCCTCGCACACGCCAACAACAGTCACACTGTCTCTTGCTCCGTTAAACGGTATCCTCATTCCGATTTTAATCCATTTCCATTGTTGCTGTGCTGACTTGCTGATGATAATTGCCGCCGTGTCGGTGGCAATGAAATCGCGTCCCTCAATCACCTTGATACCCATGGTGCGCAGGTATGCAGTGTCCACCGCCGAGAATTCCAATACGAGATTCTGATTGTTCACATTTATACCATGTTTGTAATGGACATCAGATAGTCCCATAGTACCATCGGACCATGCCACGCTCTTGACACCCGGCAAAGCCATGAGTTCTTCATATAATTCCTTTTTAACATCTGCATCTCCTTCGATTTCAAGAGGCAAAGTCGATACGAGGACCTGATTTTTATTGAATCCATAAGAGGATTTGAAAATAAAGCGATGCTCATCGATTAATATGCCCATATAGATGACCATCAAGGACGAAGCAAACAATTGTATACACAAGACGGTTTTGCGCAGTTTGTTGCCTTGTGGCGTGAGACCGAAATCACCTTTCAGTGCCATAGCCGGGACAAATGAGGTGACAAAGAAGGCTGGATAGGTGCCAGCCGCCATGCCGACAGCGGCTGCAAGGATGAACATCGACAACGAAAGCGCCCAGTGGTTTAACGGCGAGATGTCACCGTTGATCAGCTTTTCCACAACAGGCAATGATGCCAACGCACTGCATAGCATCAAGGCAATGAAGCAAGCGAAAATCGAGATGACAACGCACTCGGCGAAGATGCCCAAACGCAGTTGTTGGCGAGTGGCGCCCAGCACAAGGCGCGTGTTCATACTGTGGACACGCATCGGGCTTTGGACTATAGTAAAATTCAGGAAATGGTTAATGGCGAGAATGATAAGCAACTGACAGGCGAGAGCCAAGACTATAAACATGGCTTTATAACCATATTCACCACTGTTATCAATACCTCTCTCGAAATAGCTGTATGCTATAGGAGTGAATCGGAAATGCGTGTTCTTGATATCTCGCTTGTAATCAGGCACTTCATTGGTTGCCGCATAGTTCTCCCACCCGTCTTTTTCCATCATGTTATAGACAGCCCTGTTGAGTTTCCTGTTCAGGGCCTCTATGTCCTTAGGCTTATGTTTAAATTTGACGTAGCACGAGAAGGTGACATTAAAGTTGTGCTTTAAATACTCTTCACCCCCCATGTAAATGTAAATGCCGTTCTTGAATTCACTGTTCGACGGAAAATCCTCATAAACGCCTCGAACCAACAAACTCTGGGCTTGTCCACCATCCTCACGATCAAGCCACATCGTATCATTAGCCACATCTGTTTTCCCGAAATATTGCTTGGCAATGCTCTCAGATATGACGACATTCATGGTAGAGGACTCGTGGTCTTTCAACTCAATATCACCACTCAACTTCTTGCTGGAAAGCGTGCTGAGGGCTGTCTTGTTACAGAAGTAGCATGGTGATTTCATTCTTTCTCCATCTTTGTTCCTGAACGAAATATTGTAGAAATTGGGAAAGAAATCATTATCGAAGACATAGCTGATCACGGACACAGATTCCACTTGAGGCAGGCTGTCCAAGGCTCTGGTAAAAGGGTAATGGATATTGTTATGGAATACATTTGCTTTTACCATATAGTCCGTGTCAAGCCGATATATCAGCTTGTAATCATCCACATCGTGATTATAGGTGAGTTGATAGATGATTTGCGACATCATCAGGTAGAACGACGAGAATGCCACCACCAGGCCCAGCAGATTTAAGAAGGAGGGGACCTTGAAGCGTTTTGCAAAATAGAATATATTCCTGAACACCTCAGTCATCGTCAATGAACTTTTTTCTGTTATGGTGGCAAATCGCAGTTGTTCTGCTTGCAAATGTACAAGGCTGGCATTGGGCTGTCAAGTTTTTTGGCGTAAAAAAGTTGCCTGAACGGTCATTTTTGCGATTTTGTGTCCAATTTTTTGACACTTTCTTGCCCGAGGGGGTGTTCCTTTGCCGTGGCTGCGCCTCAAGAATACTCAAATAAATTTGGTATTCCCCTCGACTTGCACTACCTTTGCACCCGAAATAACAGAACATAAACCAAAGATTTGAGACGCAAGATTTTGCGTCTCTACAAAAACAAAGAATAACAATGATTAACCAGCAATTACTGAATCCTAAGAGTATTGTCGTCATTGGCGGCAGCAACAACGAGCAGAAGCCCGGTGGCGCTATCGTGCGCAACCTCAAGCAGGGCGGTTTCAAGGGTGACCTTTATGTCCTCAACCCCAAGGAGGACGTGGTGCAAGGCATCCAGGCCCATCACGACATGAAGGACCTGCCCAATGCCGACCTGGCTATCCTGGTCGTGGCAGCCAAGTACTGCCCTGAGTATGTTGACTACCTGACCGAGCACAAGGGCGTCAGGGCGTTCATCATCATCAGCGCCGGCTTCGGTGAGGAGACCCACGAGGGTGCCATCCTGGAGCAGCACATCCTGGACACCTGCGAGAAGTACGGTGCCGCGCTCATCGGCCCCAACTGCATCGGCCTGCTGACCACCAACCACCACAGCGTGTTCACGCTTCCCATCCCCGCACTCAGCCCCAAGGGAGCCGACTTCATCAGCGGCTCGGGCGCTACCGCCGTGTTCATCATCGACTCGGGCGTGAGCAAGGGCCTGCAGTTCAACAGCGTGTGGTCCATCGGCAACGGCAAGCAAATCGGCATCGAGGACGTGCTGGAATACATGGACGAACATTTTGACCCCGAGCACGACTCCAAGGTCAAGTTGCTCTATATCGAGAACATCTCTCACCCCGAGCGCCTGCTCAAGCATGCCCGCTCGCTCATCAGCAAGGGTTGCCGCATCGCCGCCGTCAAGTCGGGTTCCAGCGAGAGCGGTAGCCGTGCCGCATCGAGCCACACAGGCGCCATCGCTTCGAGTGACACAGCCGTTGATGCCCTGTTCCGCAAGGCAGGCATCGTGCGCTGCTACTCGCGCGACCAGTTGACCACCATTGGCTGTGTGCTCACCCTGCCCGAGATGACCGGCAAGAATGTGGCTATCGTTACCCACGCCGGCGGTCCTGGCGTGATGCTGACCGATGCCCTGTCCAAGGGCGGCATGAATGTGCCCCTGCTCGACCCCAAGATTGGCGAGGAACTCAAGGCACAACTCTATCCCGGCTCATCGGTAGCCAACCCCATCGACTTCCTGGCAACGGGTACTCCCGAGCACCTGGGCATCTGCATCGACTTCTGCGAGAAGCGCTACGAT
>JAEEGF010681849.1_pt1 | contig 19772 bp, 24 predicted proteins | sample 9134171 | NCBI WGS metagenome assembly JAEEGF01 (sample SAMN16246542, study PRJNA631951) | gut metagenome | biome: gut microbiome; feature: rumen; material: AP-attached | host: Bos | place: Iran: Karaj | collected 2018-10
GAACGCTCCTTCGACGAATTCCTGCTCCCCTACTATCAAAAAGTCGTGCCCTTTATCAAGGAACACGGCACGAAGGTGATCGTCGACAGCGACGGCGACGTCACGACAATGATCCCGTGGCTGAAACGCGCGGGAATCGAAGGCATCCTGCCGCTTGAGCATCAGGCCGGCGTCGACGTGAACAAGCTCCGCGAGGCGCACCCCGACTTCCTGTTTATCGGCGCGTTCGACAAGATGACGATGCGTATCGGCGAAAATGAAATGCGCGGCGAGTTCGAGAGGCTCCTGCCGGCGATGAGGACCGGCGGGTTCATTCCGAGCGTCGACCACCAGACGCCGCCCGACTGCCCGCTCGAGAGATACAAGGTCTACGTTGAAATGCTGCGCGAGTACGGCGAGAGGGCCGTTCGCGAATGGATTTGAAATTTGACCTATATTTATGGATATAAAAGTGGCCGCCCCCCTTTTGGTCATTCATTTTAAGGGGGCGGCCTTCTTCTATAAATAATTATGAAAGGATTTTCCTGATTGCCCACAGCCTGAGCCTTCGCGGCAGCGCTCCGTATAGAAGGAGCAGCGGGTTCCGGTTTATCGTGTAGACGTTTTTCGGGCGCTTGACCTCGAGAGCCTTTTTGATCACGGACGCGATTTTCTCAGGCGGAACGTTTCTCGACTCGACTCTCTCGACGACCTTTTTGAACCTCTCCGAGCTGACCTTGTACGTTTTCGTGCTCGCGCAAAAATCCTCGAGCTTTTTGACGGACACCGGCAGCATGCCTGTCTTGACCGCACCGGGTCTCAGAACGATGACCTTTTTGCCAGTCAGCTGAAGCTCCATTCTGAGCGCGTCCGCGTACCTGTCGAGCGCCGCCTTCGTGATCGCGTAGATTCCGGTGAACGGAAGCGGCGGCAGCGGAGCGAGCTCGCTCGTGACGATGACGACGCGACCTTTTTCCGCGAGCACCGGCGCGAAAACCTTGTTGACGCGGAACGCGCCGAAAAGATTGACGTCGAAGTCCCGCACGAAGTCCTCCTCGGACATCTCGATCAAGGAGTTCAGGTCGTAAACGCCGGCGAGGTTTATGATCCCGTCAAGCGTGCCGGCCTCTTTTTTGACCGTCTCAGCGACCTTTTCGAGTTCGCCCGTTTTTCTCACGTCAGCGCGGAAAATGTGAAGCCTTTCGCCCGCGGTCTCATACGCCGCGACGTCCGTTCCCCAGACCGAGTGGCCGTTTTCGACAAGAATTTTCGAGACAGCGCGGCCCATTCCGCCGCACGCCCCGCTCACGAAATAATTACCCATTTTTCACCCGTTAACGATTTCCTGCCCGGCAGCCGCGATTTCCGTCGCCGGCTCTATTTTCGCCCTCTCAAACCTGTAAAGCAGGAACACGCCGGCCGCGATCTGCGCCACGACGATCAAAAACAGCGCCTCAACAAGCAAGAGCGGCATAGCGTTCGCGGCGAGAACGATGCCCGCGTCGACCGTGAAGTGGATCCCAAGCGCGAGAATGAAGTACGCCGCGTTCCTGTTCCTGATCGAGCGGTACACGAAGTACGAGAGGCAGATCTGAAGCACGAACGCCCCGATGCGCTCGACCGGCGCGATCAAAAACATGTACGACGGCTGCAGCCAGAGTGGCGAAAGCTGTGCCGCAAGCGCAGGCGCCTGCGAACTCAAAATTCCGCCGAGAAGCTTTTCCATAATTCCCGCATTGATGAGCAGCGAGAACATAATATTCGAGATTCCGTTCAAGCCGCCGAGAATTACCGCCTCGGCGCCGCCGTGTCCCACGCCGTACAGAAGCGAATTCTGCTTCGTCAGGAACTTTTTCATAATGACGCCCATCGCCAAAAGCCGCCCGAACTCCTCGAAAACAGCCGCAGCCAGTCCGCCGTACACGGCGTAGACGAATCTGTTCCCGAGAAAGAAATCCGGGAAAAGCGAAAACAGCACCTGATGAAGAAGCTGCTCGACAAACAGTACGAGGACTATAAAAGTCACGGCCCCGATCAGCGAGCTTATCAGCTTTCCTTTTGTCTTCTTGTAAATTATTATAAGCGCCGCGACCGCGATTCCGATCGACACGATCGCGCTGACCGCCATTCCCAGGATCGAGAGCAGCGGCACCCTTCCGAGTTCGTAAATGTTCCCGCTCATAATGGTTCCTCCGTCGTTTTTTACCTTCGTTTAGACAAAAATTCAAGTCATACGATTCATGCTTTCCGCGCGGATTTAAGTCTTCCGGCGGCAGTATTCTTCTCTTGTTATCACAAGCTCGATGATTTTTTGTTCTTTTCCGTCGACCGTCTCGGTCTTGACCTGCGCGTCCGGGTTCGCGCGGAAGCCGGCGGAAACGTAGCAGTTGTACGCGCGCATGTTTTCCTCGAAAACGCCTATTGTGACGAGCGAGGCGCCCATGACCTCGAACGCGAAAACGAGCCCGAGCCCGAGCATCTCCCTGCCGTAACCGCGGCCGCGCTTCCTGCCGTCGACGACGACCCAGCCGAACCTCAGTTTCCGCCTGTCGCCGCCAGTGTACCTCACAATGAGCTGGCCGACAGGTTCGCCGTTTTCGGTCGCAATCATCGGGTAGAAATTGTCCGCCTCCGCGCAGCCGCCGTTTTCCCGGGAATACTTCCCGATTATGTCCTCCGCGGAAACCGGGTAAGGCGCAAGGTGCGGCCCTCCGAGCATAAAATACGTGTCCCTGTCGCGGATCCACTCTGCCATTTTGAAGGCGTCGGACTCCTTAAAGGGCCTGAGGCTTAAAAAGCCGCTTCCACCTCCGCAAGCGCAAGTATACGGTTTATCATTTTCGGAAAACATCTCTTTCACCGGCTCACTTTTTCTTTTTGAGATTTTCGAGCGCCTGCGCGTTGTTGCCGGTGATCATTGCGAGCTTTTCGCAGCCGTCCATTTCCGTGCAGTCTCCGCAAGTCTCGACGTTTTTCGCCATGGCGCACTGCCTGATCGGGCACAGTTTGTCGCAGAAAGGCGTTTTCGCGCCCGCGACCCTGCAGCCGGTACAGTTGATCATCTCAGGCGTGATCGTGACGCCGTTAAGCTCCGACCACTCCTTCGCCACTTTTTTGCGCAGCCCGTCGTTGTCCGTGAGCGTCGCCTCGCGCGCCTCGCATTTTCCGCAGTCAAGTCCGCAATACGCAATCAATTTGTTCATAAAACACCCCTTTTATTTCCCGGAAATCCGGAAAAGTCACTTGTTGTCCAAAATCCAGCGGTCCAGGAACGCCAGCTGCTCCTCTGTGTGGAACCAGTGTTCCCCGTTTTTCATGACCGTAACAATCGCGCCGGTCTTGTCCGCAAACTTCAAAATCTCGCCGTAAGGCACAAGAAAATCGTTTTCGCCGTACAAAACCGCGGTCGGAACGTCCCATTCAAGACTCTTCTCGCGGACACTCTTAAGGTAATCCCACGAGAGCTCCGCGCCGGAATCCGTCGCGATCCGGCCTTTTTCGCGAAGCGCCTCCTCAGAAACGCCCGCAGACGCCATCATTCGCAAGATCAGCGCCTCCATGTCGACGACAGGCGAGATGAAAAAAGCCTTTTCGAACCGGAAAGCATTCGTGCCGCCGAGTGCGTACATCGAGAAAAACGCGCCGAGACTGTTCGCGACAAGCGTCACCTTATCATATTTCCGGAAAATACTCCCGAAATACGCCGGGAACTCCGTGGCGGCCTCGCGCGGCGCAGAAGCCATGTAATCAAACCCTTGCACGTCGCAATTTTCAAAAAGCCGCTCAAGCCTGTCAGCCTCGCCGGCGCTCCCGCCCTGTCCGTGGACGTACACCACGGCTCTTTTTCCCTGATTCAAGCCAGTAACACAGCCTAATATGCTCTTCCACTCGCCGGTCAGCTTTTCCGTGCTCCACGCGGCGTTCGCGGGGCTTGTCGAAGGAAGGCACACCGCCTCCCTGCCCGTAACCGGGAGAACGTACCTGTTGTAGTATCTTTGCGCGGTCCGTCCGTTCACGAACACGGCCTTTATGTCCGCGGCGGCGAAAATCACACTCAGATCGTTGGGCGTCACGTTTTTGATGCTCGCGTCCGACGAACCCTCGATCTCGCACGACCCGATAACGTCCCACAGCGCAACGCGGTTTCTTCTCAGGAAGACCACCTTTTCGTCCACGGAATCCGGAACGTTTTCGCCGAAAACCGCCGCCAGCACCTTCCAAAAACGATTCTGCGGGTGACCGTAGAAAAAGCCCGCCTCCCGCGACTTCACGGACGGAAAGCTGCCCAAAATCAGTATTTTTGAGTCACTGTCGAAAACAGGAGGAATCGGATGAACGGTCATTTCAGCCCTCCGCGGTCACTTGTAATACTTTTCAATTCCGCCGTAACCCGTAATCAGCTTGTTCTCGCGCGTCCTGCGGATGAAATTCTCGAGGCGTTTTTGAAACTCGGCGGGCCTTTTTCTCGCGGCGTCGACGTACGCGACCCGGATCCTTTTGTACGGCTCCGGAAACGACTCAAAATGTTTCCACGCCTCGCCGTCGCTCCGGATCGCCTCCAAAATGTCCTCCGGATACACGAACGGCGCCGTGATCATCGCTTCGACGGACGGTCTGATTTCCGGGTGGATCTTTCCCTCCGCGTCAAGCTTTATCAGCCGCTCAATGTTCGGTCTTGAATACGAGCTGCCCTTCCTGCGCGGTGTGAAGCGGCGGAGCTGGTGGGTGGCGTCAAGCGTTCCCGCTCTTCCGTCAATCCATCCGAAGCAGAGCGCCTCCTCGACGGCGTCGTTGTAAAGAACGCCCTTCTCGCCCGAAGCCGCCGACGGAAAAACGAACCACACCTCGTCGCAAGTCTTAAAATGCTCCTCAAGCCACGCGCGCCACTCGCCGCGGTCTCTGCAAAAAAGAATCCCGCCGCCGGCCATTTAACACCTCTTCCGGCCGGCGTCGTCACAAAAAATCCGGCCTGAGACTATTTTACCACATCTCAGGCCGGTTTTTCATCTCTTATTCAAATTTAAAAGCGCTTTATCCGTTTTTCGCGTCTTCAAGGCCGTTCCGCGCCGCGCGAACCGCTTGTATTATATTTCCCTGATTTTTTCCAGCCTCACGAGCCCCTCACCGTCGACGGCGGCAGAGCCGTTTTTGTAGTTGTAACCCATTTTCAGGTAAAAACCGACGGCCGTCACCGACGCCGGTATCTCGACCCGTTTCGCGCGCAAAAAGAACTCATCGCCTTCAAGCGTCTCGATGATCTTCCTGCCGACGCCCTTTCCGATATACTCCGGCAGCACAAAAACAGTCGACAGCCAACTCTCCGTCTCGCTGCCCCAATACGGCCCGATTCCGCCGCAGCCGACGATTTTTTCGCCCGCGCACGCCACGTAAAAATGCAGCTGCGCCGCCCTCTCCAGGACGTCCTCCGGCCGCTCGCGCAAAACAAGCGCCTCGATATACTCGTGCGAATAGTCTTTTATGCTGACCTCGCGCAGCGTTCTTGCGATAAGCGCGGACACCTCGCCGGCGTCGCCGTTTTCGAACCGTCTCACAGTCACGCCCATGCCCTCTTCCGTCTGCCACACGAAAAGTCCCTCGCCCGCGGCAATCGTTCTGACAAGCGCGAGCAGCTCCTCGTCCGGGTTGAAAAGCGTCAGATGCGTGTCGTCCGGCTCGGAAATGATAAGCGCGTCGCCCACCCTGACCGGCACGTAGCGTTTCCGCATCTCCTGCTCGATCTTCGCGGGAACAGGATTCACCTCGGGCGGCAAAACGCCGTCTGCGTCCTCGAGCGTGACGTCCCTGTAGCAGTTCAGCTTCAACACAAGATTCACGTGCTTTTGCTTGATCTCCGCAAACCTTTTCCTGCCCAGGTAGTACTTTTCGACCTTGAAATATTGGCCGTTGCAATCCGCCGGCACCTGTTCGGGCAGGATGTCGACGATCCAGTAAGGCGTATTCAGCAATTCTTCGACAGTTTTTTCCATATAAAAGCGTTCCTCACGTCCGCCCGGGCGAACGTTCTTTCACAAATTTCCGCCAATCAAAAGCATGATCAGGACGATCATCACGACCGTCGCCGCGCCGCAAACGATAACGAGCGTTTTGTCGAGCTTTTCGCGGTTTTTAAAAATACGCGTCAGCAACAGATAGATCCCGACGCCTATCGCGGTGCCTGCGGTGTTCGTGATTACGTCGGTGACGTCCGCCGCCCCGATCCCGAGCGCAAACTGAAGCGCCTCCAGCGTAACGCTTGCCGCCGCGCCGATCAGAATCGCCTTCCACGCCCCGGTTTTGAGCATCCCGAGATAGACGCCGAGCGGAACGAACGCGATCACGTTTTCGAGCACCTCGGTCAGGTGGAAGGAAGTCTCCTCGCTGTAGCGGAAAGGAATCAGATTCCACGCGCGAACGGTCCCGAAGCCGACGTCGTCAAGCCTCACTGCCATCTTGAACAAAATGATCCACGTGAGCGCCGCCGAGTAGACTGCCAGCAGTATGATCAAAAAGGTCTTTGTTTTTTTATCCATTTCCGTCGTCTTTTTCGAAAATCATACGCCGCGGCTTGTCCGTCAGGCTTTTTTCGCTCTCTTTTTCGTCTCCGGAAGTTCCGGGTACATCGCCTCGATCAGTTCTCGCAGGAACTCCCTGTTGTCGATTTCCTCGACGAGAAGCATCTCCTTCGCGCCGTCGTACGGAATCTCCCTCGCGGCGTCAGGCATCATCGCCTTCGAGCTCGCGGTCTCCTTCACGAGAAAACGGTCGTCGTATATCCCGCCGACAATTTTCCCGCGGTAGTAAATGATATACTCACCCATCATAGCGCGGCATGAAACGTCGTCAAGCGACGAGAGCTGGTCAAGCACAAATTCAAAGTAACCCAAACTTGAAGGCATTTCGTTTTCTCCTAAAATCGGTTAAATCAGACTTTGGTGTGAAATACGGCGCAGAGCGTTCCCGCCACGGCCAGAACGGCTCCGATGATGAAAAACACAATCATCCGGTTGTGGAGCCTCGCGTAGAGTTCGCTCGACCCGTCAAGCACGTTGTAGTACGCGTGCCGGAAAAACACGCCCAGCAGGAGCGATATGACTCCCGCGACGATCAAAACTATTCCGCCGATAAGCATCACTTTTTTCATTTTTACCTCCTGACGGTTTGATTAATGCAGCGCTTCTCCGGAAGCAGTCTCCTTCTCGAGTTCCGCCAGAAATTCCTCCATGAACCTGTGGCGCTCCTCCGCCATCCCGCGGGCCGCCGCAGTGTTCATCATGTCTTTCAGAAGCAGTAGCTTGTCGTAAAAGTGCTTCACCGACTCTTCCTGAGACCTGCCGTGTTCGCCGCCGTAGGCAAAGGTGCGCGCGATTCCGACAGCGCCGATTGCGTCCAGCCTGTCAGCGTCGCGAACTATCGCCGCCTCCAAAGATACGGGCGGTTTGTCGCGGTTCTTACTGAAAGAGACGTCGTTTATGATCTCGCAGATCCGGTCCTGTGTCGCGGCGTCGACTCCCTGAGAATTCAGGAACGCGCGGGCGTTCGCGTTGTTTTCGGTCCGGAACAGCTTGTAGTCGTCCGCGTCGTGAAGAAGCGCCGCCAAAGAAACGAGCCGCACGTCGCAGCCCTCGCAGCTTGAAGTAATTTTGAGCGCGTTCCTGTAGACCCTTATCGAGTGGTCCGCGCCGTGGCCGTCCGCCCTGTCCCGGAAAAGCTGCTCAACGTATTTCTTTGCGTTTTCGACTGTTTTTTCGTTCATTTTTCTCTCACTTGTCACTTGCGGCGTCTCCGCCGGTTATTGATTAAAGTGTGAAATCAACCTGTTGTTCGCCGGAATCCGTCAATATCCCGTACCGGTCCGGCTTGCGAAACTTGGCGCCCATCACTTCGTTTTCGCGGTACTCCCGTAGCATGTCAAGGTCGACCTCCGCCACGTAGACACCCTCTTCCCCGGGCGCCTCGAAAACGCACATATCGCGGACGCCAGGTTCGTCCCGCAGCCACGCGACGCCGTCGAAAACGGTAGAATGCCCGTTGCAGTCCGGGTGCCCTTCCGGGTAGTTGCAGGTCGCGACCGCGAGCATATTCTCGTACGCCCTTGTGCGCAGCGTGGCAAGCCTGTTGATTTCCATCGGACACGCGTTCGGCGCCAGAACGACCTCCGCCCCTTTGAGCATCAAAATCCTCGCGCTCTCCGGGAACTCACGGTCAAAGCAGATCATCGCGCCGACCTTCACGATGCCGAGCCCGGTGTCCAGATCCGCCACCCGAAAACCGTCCCCCGCCGAAAGCACATTTTCGAGGTCGAAGTCGCAGGTGTGAACCTTCGAATAATGCAGAACCTGCCGCCCGTTCCTGTCAAAAAGGATCATCGAATTGAGCGGTTTCGGCTCGTGCTTTTCAAGAAAAGTAATCCCGATCGCCATCCGGAGCCGCGCCGCAAGCTTCCCGAAAGCGCTCACGAATTCTCCGCCGGCATCAACCGCCAGTTCCCCGAGCGCCGCAGGGTCCTGAGGCAGACTGTAACCGTCGCTCCACATTTCCGGGAAAAGCGCGATGTCCGCGCCCGCCTGCTTCGCTTTGACGCACGCTTCACGTCCCTTTACGAGAAGTTCTTTCCGCGTTTCCGGCGGCAGTATCTGAAGCAAAGCGATCTTGAGTTTCATGAATTTTCTCCTATTTTCCGGCCAAATTGCGCCAGTCCGGAACGTTGTACGAGTTAGGAACAGCGTCTTCAAGCTCGAGCAGTTTCAGTTTGTTCTCGATGCCGCCGGCGTATCCCGTGACCTGGCCGCACGCGCCGACCACCCTGTGGCACGGGATGATGATTGAGATCGGATTCCTGCCGACCGCGCCTCCAACCGCCCGCGGGGAACTGTGCAAAAGCATCGCGATATCCCTGTAGCTGACGGTATACCCGTACGGAATGTCCAGAAGCATCTCCCATACGCTCTGCTGAAAGTCCGTTCCTTCCGGATTTAGTTTGATGCGATACGGGTCCGGGTTCTCGCCCGCGAAGTACGCGTCGAGCCACTGCCTGGCGCGCTGCAGAATCTTGATTTCACGCCGGGCGGCCTTCCCCTCGAGAACCGGTTTCAAATGAACTTCCGCGAACTTCTGGTTTTCGATGACGAGAGCGGTGATTGCACCGCCTTCGGCCAGAACCGTAAGCTCCCCCAAAGGAGAATCGTATTTGATGTAATAATGCATTGAAACCGCCTCCTTTCAGCCGTCCTTTTCCCGCCTCACGCGGATTTATTATTACAGCTTCATCACGGCAGGAACCTCGTCCCACCCTCTCGGCAGCTCTTTTTCCTCAAACCCGAACGAGCGATACAGCTTCCTCGCCACTTCGTTCCCCGGCTCGTAGGAAAGCCAGCAGTACTCCGCTTCGCCGAGGGGCTTGGTTTTAATGAAGTCCAGCGCAAGCTTCAGCGCTTCGCTGCCGTAGCCTCTGCGTTGATACTTCTTGTCGATCATGAAGCGCCACAACTCGTAACTGCCGGGAAGAAAATAGGGTATTTCTTCGCCTTCGTCACATTCCTTTTGGGCGTATTCGAGGTCCGGGCAGTAGCCGATCATCAAAAACCCGACCGGTTTGTCGCCCAGATAAATGCCGAACGGCAGCGCATACCCCTTCGAAGCGACAACCGCGTACGCCTCCGCAAGGCTGTAAATATTGCTCGCCACATAATCTCTCTGGTCAACCCTTACCCTCAAGTCGATCAAATCATCGTAGTTCTCGTAATTGACTTCTTTAAGCGTGATTTTCGGTTTCATGATCTTTCCTCCGAAATTTGATATTGAGCGGTCTCCCGGTAGCGGGAATGCCGCCTCTTCTAATTATATTGTGTGCCCGAGATCCGTTTCCCGTCTGTAAATTTCCCGCATCCACTGCCGGATTGAAGCGTCGTCCGCTTCTTTAACGGTCTTCGTGTGGCTTTTGTCGACCCATTTCATGTCGACGCCCCAGAACGCGTCAATCAGCGCGTACAGATATGGGAAAACCGCCTTCTCGCGGTTCGTGAACGGCCTCACATTAAGGTACCCCTCCAGGAACGCCGCAAAAATGGTTTCCTCCTGTTTACCGGCAAGGTCTTCCGGGTAATCCATCAGCCGCGCCTCAAAAAACGCCTGCATGACGGCGTCGAAGAAAAGGTTGTTGTCGCCGCTGCGGTTGAAGTCGAACACGCCGAGGGTTCCTTCTTTTGTCCGGTAAAGGTTGCAGTCGCTGATGTCGCCCTGAACCGCGTACCGCGGGTCGTTCCGTAGCGGCTCGATCCGTTCCAAAAGCTCCGCGTGCTTCCTGACGATTGTATCATATAAATCGCTGTCGACGGAAGTCAGTTTGTCCTTTTTACTCTCGAAAGAGTCGTAGAAGACGAGGTCGTTGTCCTCCAGCGGATTAAAGAGGACCTCGCTGTCAACGTGAAAATCATTCTCCTCCGCAATGAGGTGCATTCTTGCAAGAAGTTCGCCGGTGTCCCTCGCGGTCTCTGGGTCGACTTCGCGCAGCTCGCCCTCCTTGAAATCCTCAACGGTCACGACGACTTCGTACCCGTTTATCGTATATTCGCGCGCGTAATTGCCGCCTGAAGCGTACACTTTTGGCGTCTCGATACCGTTTTCATAGAGAAGGACCGCGAACCGGCTCTGGGCTTCGATGACTTTTTGCGGGGCATCGTCTTCGTTTTTGAAGCGTAAAACCAGCGAACTGCCATCGTCCGGAACGGCCTTGACGATCAGCCGGACCTGTTTGGTGTCCGGGTCATCTTCCTCGTAGTTGTAGCGCTCGATTTCTTTGAAAGACACCAGAGCGGCCGCGATGCCGAAATCGTGAATTACATTCTCAATGTCTTTGTCTGTGAGTGTGAACATTTTAACAACCTCTTAAAGGCTCTCCGTTTGTACAGTTAACCCGGCCTGCAGTTACTGTTTCAGGAAACAATTCAACGAATGCTTACGATCTTCGGGAACACGCTTGCATTTCATCTGAACAGGCTGTCAGGATTAAGAAGGAAATCAACAATACCCATAACAAGGATTCCGTCATCGGTTCTCCATGATTTTATATTGTCTTTCACAACAATTATTTTCTTAAAACTGTCCCTAATATGTTTCAGCGGTCTGCTTTCCTGTATAGTTTTCTCAGGCGTATCCAGATTCAGTGCAGACTGAATGTAAACCCTGTTATTTCCCATATTGCAGACAAAATCAACCTCTGTCCGGATTCGTTTTCCATCTTCACGGATTTCAACAACACCTATGTCAACATTATATCCCCGGAAGTTCAGTTCATTATATATTACATTTTCCATTAAATGATTCTCTTCCTGCTGTCTAAAATTCAGTCTTGCATTCCGGAGACCCAAATCCGCGAAATAGTACTTTTGCGGAGTGCTGATATATTGCCTGCCCTTCACATCATAACGCAACGCCTTTTTCACGATAAACGAATCTTCCAGCAAAGACAAATAGAAATTAACTGTGTTAAGTGAAAGCTCTTTCTCGCCATGACTCTTAAATGTATCATATATCTTTTGGGGATTGGTAAGCGATCCGACAGAAGAAGCGAGCGCGTCCACGATGGCATCCAAAACATCAGTGCGTTTGATTCCGTGTCTGTTTATAATATCCATAAAATATGTTTGAGCAAACAACTCTTTGAGGTAGTGGCTTTTTTCTTCATCTGATTTCATCGATAAGATTAGCGGCATGCCTCCGAATGTCAAATAATCATTCCAACAATCATATCGGTCACCGCTGCATGCAGCATAGTATTCGGAAAAAGCGAGCGGGTTTACATGTATTTGATCACCACGGCCCCGGAATTCCGTGATAATGTCTGAAGACAGAAATTTCGAGTTGCTGCCGGTAACATATACATCAAGATTTTTCTCGTACAAAAAACCGTTCAGTACGAGTTCAAAATCTTCAACCAATTGCACTTCATCCAGAAGCAAATAATACATGTCATCGTCTTCTATAAACGAGCGCACATAAAGGTCAAAAGCTTCAGCATCCTTATAAAACTTTTTGTTTGATATTCGATCCAGCTCGATCTTAATTATATGATCTTCAGGGATTCCCTCACTGATCAGGTAACTCTTGAAAATTGGATCGAGCAGGTATGATTTTCCGCATCTGCGGATACCTGTAATAACTTTTATAAGGCCATTATTTTTCTTGTCGATTAACTTTTTTAAATACGCATCCCTCTTTATTTCCATCTTTTCACCTACTGTATTGATGATTATTGCCTATAATGGCGCTTTTCTTCAATAGAATTATAGCAGAATCTATTTAGAAAGTCAATTGGCCAATTGAATAAATTTGCCCAAAAGGGCACTTTTCTTCATTTGACGCGAAATAACTCCTCACTTTGATTTTTCCTGTTTCCCGAGAAAAAAGAAAAGAGCCGCCAATGCTTGTGCGCACAAGTAGCTCTTACTGCATTTTCTGTATGATATTATGAAGGTTATTTCTTGTCCTGCTCCTTCTCTGCATCCTTGATTCTGTGATAGTTTTCCATCTGCAGATCCCGTCGTAGATATGAGTCAGATTTTCGGTTGCTTAAGAGGCATACGACCTCGCAGTGCCTTGGGACAATAGCGTGAATAAAAATGCCACTATCTATGCTGTCCACACGACCCTCGGCGTCAGGAATATGCCGTTGACCAGTTAAGTCAGGACGCCACGGATTGACACATACGAAACCTATACGGCCTGATTTTTTATATCAGTTTATAGAAGCGGAAAGCCTCTTTAATTAGTTCTTCTTTATCCGGTGGGCAATGAGCCTGTCTGGAATTGTCATGTTTGGGTTTATTATATGATTCGCCAAAATCCAGACCGTATTTGCGCTTTATCTGAACAATGTACAGGCTGGACACCTTTACGTTATGGTGTTCAAGGATATAATCACGAATTTCGGCGTACGTCGGCTTCGCTTCGCTCGCCGTGAGGTCTTCTGGTTTGAGGTCAATATCGACAGTGATATAGTCCTTCGATTTTAGTTGGGACAAAAGAACTACCGTCTCGCAGTGCCCCGGAGCTCTCGTATCCGTGTCCGATATGCGCTGACCGTTCGAGGGAACAAGTCAAGAGCCTGTGGTCGTTTGCGGAAACATATCTATGCACCGTGAGCGTTCGTGGAAACAAGTCATTTTCGTTTACCTTAAAACTATTTATTCCTGCTTTTGCGCCAACACCCGGTCAAGCGGCACCCAGCCCAGATACTTCGGATGATTGCCCGTTAGCGCAGTCAAACGTTCAATCTCCGTATAACCGTCAATTCTGACCACGTCCCATGCGTGAATGACCTTCCCGTCTCCGAGAGAAATTCCGCAGTGCCCCCAGTTTACGGGACCGTCTTTGCTCAGACAGAGGCAGTCGTAAAAGACGAATGCGCCTCTTTCGGGAATGCCGGTCTGAAGCGAGTCCTTATACATCTCGCAGGATTTCTTTGCGGACTCTCCGCCGAATACTTCGATATTATTGCTGATTTCAAGTGCGTCCTCTATAAACGCAAGACACCAGCCTGCATACTCAGCGCTGTCAAGTTTGCTTTCGGCCCAACGAATCATATTCTCTGTCAGTTTCTCCATCTGAGAATCTAAAGCCTCCACAAATGAGTATCTATAATATACAAGTATTCTTCGGTTGAGTTTTAAGATATTCCTGAAGGGCGGTGAATTCCCGTAAGTAGATCCCGCGCTTTTCTTCGCTGACATCTGCGTACGACTGATGACGGGAAAAGATTTCCATTGCTTCCGGAAGCGGGATCCATTTGGGTTCAGCACCACGATGGACTTCTGCTTCTGTAAGATGCATCCGGCCAGAGCCCGTCACTTCGCAGATGAAATAATGGGTGATATAGCAGTATTCTTCATAATATTCAAACAGAACGGTAAATTCCTGCAACGGCAGGATGAGATTTCCTGTTTCTTCCTCTGCTTCCCGAATACAGCATTTTTCCGGTGTTTCATCTTCTTCGATTCCTCCGCCGGGTACGATCCACAAGTCTGAACCGGTTTCATGAATGAGAAGGATCATTCCATCTCGCACGACAACAGCTCTGCTTGCGTCTCTGGTTTTGGTATAGGTTTCAAACCGGTTCTCCCCGAGTATTTCAACTTTGGTCATATCTGTTCTATCCTTGTCAAATGGCGATTTGTTCATTTCCTCGTCATCAAGGTCACGCACTCCACATGACCCGCAAAAGGAAACATGTCCACCGGGCAAACCTTCACAGTGCGCCAGCCGAGCGCCGTGAAGCGTTCGAGATCGCGGGCAAGCGTTGCGGGGTTGCATGATACGTATACGATTCTTTCCGCGTTCAGGTTGCTGAGCATTGCGGGAATTTCGTCGCCGAGGCCTTTGCGCGGCGGGTCGACCACGACAGTTTTGACCGCTTCGAGCATTTGGGCGGCGTTCGTGCCTTCGGTCTTCTTTATGCTTTCGAGAACCTGCTGAGCGTCGCCCGCAAAGAATTCAGATTTGCAACTGATACCGTTCAAGGCGGCGTTGCGGCGCGCGTTCTCGACTGCCTGGGGCGTCCACTCGATTCCGATGAGACCGCCCAATGACGGCAGTTTCTTCGCGAAAAATATTCCGATCGTACCGATTCCGCAGTAGAGGTCGAGTAACACGCCGCCCGCTCCGGCATTTTCGTTTTCATCGGAAAATGCGTACTCAAAAGCCTTTTCGTAAAGTTTTACGGTGGCGGAGGGGTTAACCTGGAAGAAGGAAGCCGGCGATATTTCAAAAATCGCGTCGCCGATGCGGTCTTTTATAACCGGCGGTCCGTAGATGTGCCGGAAGTCGTCCGAAAAAACTGTGTTGGTGCGGTCGCGGTTGACGTTCACGGAAAATGACACCGGGAAGCCGCACTCCGCCTCGATTTTGCGGGCGATTTCAGACGCGCGCGGGAGCTTTTCGCCGTTTATGCACACGCAGACGCAGGCCTCACCCGTAAATGAGGAGACGCGGACCATCAGCGAGCGGAGAAGCCCCCTTCCCGTCGACTCGTCGTAAAGTGAAAGTCCCGCTTCAGTCGCGATTTTCGAGAACGATTCGCGCACTTTTCTCGAAGATGCGTTCTCGGTCGCGCAGAGGGGCGTCACGACCGTATCGTGGCTGTTACGCCTGTAGAAGCCGCATTCAATGCCCTTTTCCGTGCGGATGAAGCGGTAGATGTTCTTGTTGCGGAAGGCCAGCGTTTCCGGTGAGGGAACAATCGGCTCAAACTCGAACGAGCCTTCTTCCAGATGGGCGATGCGCGAGAGGCAGCCGGCGACGAACTTTTCCTTGATTTTGAGGCTCTCTTCGTACGTGAAGTGCAGAAGCGAGCAGCCGCCGCAAGCCGGGAACGAGCCGCAGACAGGCGACGAAACACCGCCGTCCGTTCGCGCCACGAGGTAGCTGGAAGCGGATTTGATCACCTTGACCTCCGCGGTCTCGCCTTCGCGGGCGCCGAAGCAGAACACCTTCCGGCTGTCTTCGTGAGACACCGCGGTGCCTACGCCGACGCCTTCCACTGTTACGTCCGAAAAATGTACCGCGACCCTGTCGCCTTTTTTCAGTTCTGCCATACGCAGCCGCAGCCCCCTTGGAACCCGTTTTTAGCGGGAAGTAAAATGAAGGCCGGCGCCCGCAGGCGCCGGCCCCCACATTTCAGCCTTTTATTTAATGTCGCGCTTGTTGAACGACTGGAACGCGGTGAACACAAACAGTGTGATGAACACCGCGAGGTAAATCACCGAGACCGTCAGGCTGTTCCCTTTGATGCCGAAGTTGCCGGTCAGGAGCGCAAGGAAATCAATTCCCCCAGTCTCCAGCGACGTCGAGAACAGTTTTTCCTGAAGCTCGAAGTTGGCGGGCGGGAGCACCTCATACAGGTGCTTGATTATCAGCGAATCCTCGCCCATAAGCCGGATCAGGCTCACCGTGTCGCCGAGAACGAACGTTCCGACCATCGAAAGCGCGATTGCCGCGCCGTAGTTCCTGAGAAGCGCGGACAGCATGAACGCGAAGCAGCCGGCAAAGAACGACTCCGCGGACATCAGCAGCACGTACAGCAGGTAGTAAAGAACCGGATTCATCAAGTGAGCGACTCCTGCGAACACGAAAACGTGATTCGCGAACCCGAACCCGAACACCGCGCATACAAGCATCAGCGTCAGGAATATGATCAGCGACTCAACCAGCGCGAACGTCACGAGCATCGCGAACTTGGCCCCGACGATCTTTCTGCGCTTGACCGGCGCGATAATGAGCGTCTTGATGGAGCCCGTCTGGATTTCCTCGGCGATGAGCATGCCGCCCATCAGAATCATTGCGATTCCCGCGATTGCAACGCCGGCAGACGCGATCATTCCGACTCTGGTCATCTCCTCTTCGGTCTGGTTCCCGCCGAAGCCCGCGGCTTTGTTCCCGATTCCGAGAGTGAGCTCGCTGATCTGCGTCTCGAGCTGCTTAATCTCTTCATCGGTCATGTTCCTGCCGTTGCCTGTCTTGCCGGAATCGAGCTGGATCTTGCAGTTTGAAAGCAGATTCAGCTTCTCATTGAGCTCGCTCCACGCCTGCTCGGACATGTTCGGCCTGTAGGCCTTGCGGAGGAGTTCGTTCCCTTCCAGCTTGATCTTTTTCTCCTGCTCGGTCAGCGTCTCGTCCTTTTTGATCTTGTCGGCCATCGCGTCGATGTAGACGTTGAAATCCGCGTCGCGGAGGATTCCCTCAAGCTTTTCCTTTTCGCCGCTGTAGGTCTCCGGGCTCATGCCCACCGAGACCGGGTTGAAGTCATAGTACTCATAATACTCATACGCCTGCGGGGCGTCCTTGTAAACGTCCGCCAGAATCTGCTCATATCTGTCGTACGCGCGAATGGACGCAAGCCGTTCCGCGGTGTCGCCGAGGAAGTGAAGGCGTGTCGACGAACCGGTCTGGGAAACGCTGAGCACTCCGATATTGAACATCGATTTTTGCGTGCCTTCCGGGAAATACTCTTTGAGGATCTTCAGGTACTCGATTCTCACGAGCTGCCAGCCGATGTCGTACGGCAGTCCCTGCGAAATGTAATAATTGGTCTGCCCTGCCTCCTCTTCGTATTTTTCTATGTCGACGGTGCCGTCCTCATTCATGTAAGAGTCCGCAAGCGTTTTTTGCAACGAAGCAACCTCTTTTTTGTAATATTCAACGCTGTTCTTGATGTTTTCCTCGAAATTTTCGATTTCCGATTCGTACATCTCGTTGTCCCTGTACCCGTTGTCATAGCTCGCGCTTATGTCGAGTTTGAGCACAAGGCCCGTGAAAAGCATCGACGCGACCGTCAGCGCCACGAGAACGATAAATATAGGTTTGTGAATGACTTTCGTCACTTCATTTCTGTAGAGAGCGGAAAACTTACGCAATTGTATTACCTCCTCCCGTTATCGCGATGAACGCGTCCTCAAGAGAATTCTCCGTCTTCCTGACGGCGAAAACGTCGACGCCCTCCGAAACGAGCGCCCTGACGATTGCGGGAACGTCTTTAGTCTCGACCTGAGCCGAAACCGAGCCGTCGGCGGGATCGCATTTCACGGAATCCGCAAGGTTGTCGGCGGCGTTTTCAGCGGGAATTTCAGCCGGCGTTTCAGCCGCGTTCACAGGAGCGTTTTCCTGAATTTCCCGACCGCCTGCGTTTTCCGCCAGATACTTCTTGATCACCGCCAGCGCCTTCACCGGGTTGCCGGTCTCGAAAACGTAGCCGTTCACGCCGCTCGCCCTTCTGTTGAGCGCCTCAAGCGTGTCCTCGCACACGATCCTTCCGTTGACGATGATCGCCGCGCGGTCGCACATATTCTGCATTTCCGCCAGCTGGTGGCTCGAAATCAGAACGCCGACTCCGCTTTCGTGGGCAAGCGTGGTCACTATGTCGCGAAGTTCTTTGATTCCCGCGGGGTCGAGTCCGTTCATAGGCTCGTCGAGAATCAGAAGCTTCGGGTTGTGAAGAAGCGCCATCGCGACGCCAAGCCTCTGCTTCATACCGAGCGAGTACTTCTTGACCTTGTCGTTGATGCGGTTTTCGAGGCCGACAAGCTTTACGACCTCGTTGATGCGCTCCTTCGTCACGCCTTCGTGCGTTCTCGCGTACATCTCGAGGTTTAGCATTCCCGAAAACTGCTTGTACATATCCGGGTTCTCGACGATTCCGCCGGCACACCCGAGCGCGTTTTCGTAGTCCTTCTTAAGATCGTAGCCGCAGATGTTCACGCTGCCGCCGTCGTCGGGAAGGAATCCCAGGATCACTTTTATCGCTGTCGTTTTTCCGGCGCCGTTAGGTCCGATGAAGCCCATGACCTCTCCGGCCCTGACTTCCAGATTGATGTTGTCGAGAATCTTGCGGCGGCCGAAGTATTTATTCAGATTTTTTACGGTAAGAACGTTGTCCATAAAACTCCACCTCCTGCGCCTCAAAACAGATAATCCACGTAGCCGTAGTAGTTATATCCCGACTCCCACGCTTCGATCTTCCACTCGCCTTTTATCTTGACGAGCGAGAACGTATACGACGCGACCGTTTCGTACGAGTAGCCCGAATTGTTGCCGGTCGTCAAAAGAATGGTCGCGGTTGCCTTGCTGAACGAATTGACGCTGGCGTCGATTGAAACCGCCTTGTCGTCCTTCTCGATTGAACTCCAGACCTCGTTTTTGATCTCGATGGAATCTACCGCGGCAGTGCTGTCCGCTTTTCCGGTGTAGTACTTCGAGAGCGCCTTGTCCGCGTCAGCCAGCAGCTGTTCGGGCGTGTCGCCTATTTTCGCGCTGAGCTCCCATTTGACCAGGTCCGTCTCGAACTGTTTCATCAAGGTGTCTATATCGCGTCTGTCCTTCTCGTTGATGCTGCACGCCGCGATCACATACACGAGGCAGGCAACTATCGCGATTCCGAGGCAGATCAGTCCGATATTAATTTTTCTGCTTAATTTCATCCGGATTATTCCTCCTTACTATACGTTGCGGATGTTCGCAGTTAGTGCGATTGTCTCCGCAGATCCTCCTTCTTTACGTTGCGGGAATCCTCCGCTTCCGAGGCTTTTTCCGCAGTTTCTTCTAATTTTTCCGCGTTTTCGCGGGTTTCATCTTCCGTATTTTGCGCTACTTTTTCAGGAATTTCCCGCTTTTCTTTTTCGGGAATTTCCCGCTTTTCTTCTTCGGGAATTTCCCGCGTTGTCTCTTCGGGAATTCCGTCCGGTCCGTCATTCTTGCCGTCATTCTTGTCCACGTGCGCGTACCCGACCGCCGCCACCAGCAGGAACCTCAGCACGTTCACGGCGAGAAGCCCCCACGTAATGCCCCAGATTCCGAACTTCCACACGAGCGGGATCACGATTGCCGCGAACAGCGCCGCATAGACCATGTTAATAATCAGCTGGAAGCGTTCGTGAACGAACCTCAGCACCACGACCATCATCGTTCCCGAGATGAAGTAGAGCACCTGGCCCGCGTTCGCGACCAGGAAATAGACCGCCGCCTCGCTGTAGACGTCCGGGTACATCCACTTGACGAAAATGTGCGACACCAGCACGCCGCCCGCCGTGAAAATCACAGACACCGCCAGCGACGCCACCGTTACAACCGTGAAAAACTTCGCAGTGAATTTGCCCTTGTACCGCGTCAGGTAGCCGATAATGATGCCGTTCAGCGGCGTCGTGAGCATCGCGATGACCTTCCCGATCAGCGTGGCGATGTAGAAAACGGTGACCGCCTCTCCGTTCACGAACACGTTCAGGAGCAGCTTGTCCGCCTGAAGCACGAGC
>JAEEGF010084234.1_pt1 | contig 19770 bp, 18 predicted proteins | sample 9134171 | NCBI WGS metagenome assembly JAEEGF01 (sample SAMN16246542, study PRJNA631951) | gut metagenome | biome: gut microbiome; feature: rumen; material: AP-attached | host: Bos | place: Iran: Karaj | collected 2018-10
CTCCGCCGATATGTTTTGTATTGATAAGATCGGTCTGATAATCAAAATATTCATTTGATACAAATGCTCCGTCGGCAAGAAGGAAAAGGGCAAGGAGCATCAGAAGACAGATCGGCCAGCTGAATTCATTGGTGGCATACCAGGCCAGAACGCTTCCGAGAGCTACTCTGAAGATCACTGCCAGATGTTTAGGCAGTTCCTGTATTGATATCCATGCATGAAGCTTTGATTTATTCATAATAATCTTTCTTGGCACATAGTAAATCAGTATGTGAGTTTATCAAAATAAGTGCAAATAATAATGAGACCTGCGGTCCCAATATGTATAGATAGGCTTACTTTGCAGTGTTTCTGCTGGTTCTCAGGGTGGATAAATAAAGCTTTTTTGCTTCGTATGAAGATCTGCAGAGAGGAGTAGCGACAACGCCGCTGAACCCTATGAATCTGGCTATTTTGGCAATGGTTCTGAACTCTTTGGGAGTATAGTATCTGACCACTTCATGATGGCTCTTGGATGGGCTGAGATACTGCCCTATGGTTACTATGTCGCAGAGACTTTCTTTCAGGTCGAACAATGTATTGATTATTTCTTTTTCAGTTTCTCCAAGACCGATCATGATGCTGCTTTTAGTAACGATCGAAGGATCCTTCTGTTTTGTGTATTTAAGAACGCTGAGGGATCTGTAGTAATCCGCTCCTGGTCTTACGTCTTTGTATAGCCTTGGGACTGTTTCAATATTGTGGGCTAGTACTTCCGGATGGCTTTTTATAACAGTATCGATTGCTTCTTTATTGCCCTGCATATCCGGAATCAGAACTTCAACTTTGATTTTTTCATTATGAAGGCCATATATTGCCTGACTGAAAGCTCCTGCTCCGAAATCGGGAAGATCATCACGGGTCACTGATGTGACAACAACATATTTGAGCCCGATTTTCACGGCTGCACTGATTACTCTCTGTGTTTCATCAGGATCGAGAGGCAGGGGTTGTCCGTGATCGATGGCACAGAAGCTGCAGTTTCTGGTGCAGATACTTCCCATTATAAGAAATGTAGCTGTCCCTTTATTGAGGCAGTGAGATACATTGGGACACTGGGCTTCTTCGCATACTGTATGAAGTCCGGTAAGCAATTTCTGGATGCGGGGAGCCTTATCGATATTCGGCATTTCCTGTTTGAACCAGGGTGGAAGTCTTTTTTCCATACGATAAGTATAGCTTTTTTCACTACTTGAAAAAAAAGGCATAATCAATGGATAATGTGTCAGACAAATAAAGAGTTAAATACTGAAAGGGTTTATTATATGGATTGGAATGCATTTTTAGGAATATTACTTGGGCTCTGTTCTTTTGCAGTTATTGGAGTATTTCATCCTATTGTTATTAAGGCTGAATATTATTTCACGGAAAAATGCTGGCCTGTCTTTCTTGTAGCTGGTATCGCATTTTGTATCGGTTCATATTTTATCGGCAGAGCTGGCAACTTTTTCTTTTCTACGCTATTGGCTATCGTGGCTTTTTCATGCTTCTGGAGCATTAAAGAACTTAAAGAGCAGACCGAAAGAGTTGAAAAAGGCTGGTTCCCCAAGAATCCAAATCGTAAATAATAAGATTTTCCATGAAACTATAACGACCAACCCTGAGCGACGTTCAGAGTTGGTCGTTTTTCGTTTGAGAATTATTCAGTAATGGAAACTGTAACTATTATTTAGGCAAAAGGTATATTGATAAAAAATCCGCGGATGACAGAGGAGAAGTCATCCGCGGATTTTCTATATGACAAGTAAGCTAGTTGGATTCTTTAAGTTCTGCATTGACTGCATCAAAAGTATCTTCGATTTCCTTATCAGGTTTGCCGGTCAGCAAGCTGACAACAACGATGAGAATAAGTGCGAAGATAAATGCAGGAAGAAGTTCATAGATATTGAATGCTCCGCCGAGAGGTCGGACTGCATATTTCCAGATGAAGATCATGGCACCGCCGCCGACCATGCCTGCGAGAATACCCCATTTGTTGGTTCGTTTCCAGAATAAACCGCAGAGAATGGCAGGACCGAAAGCTGCACCGAAACCAGCCCATGCGAATGAAACGATAGTGAATACGGAACCTTCATTTCGTGCCCAGATGACACCGATGACTGCAATGAGAACGATTACCAGTCTTGAGATGATCATGGATGTTTTGTCTGACATTTTGATGCCGAAGAAATCCATTGCGATGTCTTTTGAAACACTGGATGAAGCTGCTAGCAGCTGAGAGTCAGCAGTTGACATGGTAGCAGCGAGGATACCGGAAAGGACGATACCGCCGACGATGGCGAGAATCACGCTGTGTGAACCCATCAGTTTTGCAAATTCAACAATGATTCGCTGACCATTGGCTGCATCGAGATCGATGGCGCCGTTGGCGATTGCAGCACTGCCGATGATACCGATGAGGATGGCAATACCCATGGATAAGAATACCCAAACTGTAGCGATTCGTCGTGAAGTCTTGATGTTCTTTGAGTCATTGATTGCCATGAATCGAAGAAGGATATGAGGCATACCAAAGTAACCGAGACCCCATGCCAAAGTTGATACGATAGGCAGGAAACCGAAGTCTACTGCGGAACCTGTCACATAATCATATGTGCTTGTCATACCAAGATAGCTTGGAATGTTATGAGCATTTGCCGCTACATTATCCCAGCCTCCGGCATAATGGATGCCAAAGAATAAAACGACGACCAGTGCAATCGACATAACGATAGACTGGATAAGGTCGGTTGTTGATGCAGCGAGGAAACCGCCGAGAGCGGTGTATGCAACGATTACGATTGCAGAAACGAGCATTGCGGTGAAGTAGGGGATAGAGCCGCCCGACAGCGAGTTGAAAAGAGTTCCGCAGGCATTGAAGCCGGATGCTGCATAAGGGATAAAGAAGACAACAATGACAACCGCTGCTGCGAGTGACAGGATGTGTTTATTGTCTCCGAAACGTTTGCTGATAAACTCAGGGATGGTAACAGCGTTGATCTTGTGTGAATAAACCCTGATTCTTCTGGCAACTATAAGCCAGTTAAGGTAAGTACCGATACCGAGACCGATGGCAGTCCAGCTGACTTCAGCCAGACCAGCGGCAAGTGCCAGACCGGGAAGACCCATAAGCAGGTAGCTGGACATGTCTGATGCTTCCGCACTCATTGCCGTTACCAACGGACCTAACTTACGGCCACCAAGGAAAAACTCGGCGATATTCTTCGAGTTCTTAGAAAATTTAAGACCGATAAATATCATACCGAACAGATAAATCACCATTACGGCGATAATCCAACCGTTCATAAAAATCTCCTTATGAATGTAATGCGGAAAGTGTAACACTATAAAAAATAGACTGCAATACAGAATGCAGTCTAAACTTTTTTACGATTAAAAATCAGTTCAAGCGTAAAAATAGCCTTATAGAACTAGAATTATATATGAACTTTAATATGAAATATGATAGGAATCAAGCTTTGATGCAGCTGATCATCTTGGGCAGATTGATCTCAGAATACGTTTTCAGTGAGAAAGCCCAGTCACGCATGCACCATTCACTGATCAGTGCACGTTCGCACATGGCATATAGGTTGACGATCTCATTGACTGACATGGAATCGGTGAGTTCCTTTTTCTTCTGTCCGTTGATAACTATCTGTTTGAGCAGACGGTAATACAGACGGTCATGATCAAGAAGGCTTTTTTCGCCTTTTCTGATCAGCTGTGTTGAATAAAGCTTGGCTATGAGTGACGGATCGATCTTATTGTCTATCAGTTCGAATAGTTCTCTGTTGAGATAAATCAGAACATCAAATGCATTCATATCAGAACTGATGGTATCTTTGAGTTCTTCGTATTTATTGTCAAAAAGATATGCCAGAGAGCCAAGAAGTGCATCTTTACTCTCAAAATAGTGGTAGAAAGAACCTTTGCTGGTTTGTGATTTATCGACGATATCATCAATTGTCGTGTCATCATATCCCTGACTGTAAAACAGATCCCAGGCTGCTTCTACGATCTTGGTCTTTGTGTTTTTTGTTTTCTTCGGCATGAGAGAATTGTAACAAAAAGAAAAGGTCGTCTCAATCGGGACGACCTTTTCGGATGATCAGAATGCTTTGATTTATTTCTTTGTTGCTACGATCAGTTTGTTGCCAACGGTAAATTTGAGGATAATCAGGATGCCGACCATCAGAACGATGGAAAGAGGTAACATGATCCAGGCATTCTGTATGAAACCTGCGATGATATAGCAGATAAAGGATACGACTGCCACTGACAATGCATAGGGCAGCTGTGTCGAAACATGATTGATATGGTCACATTGCGCACCTGCAGACGCCATGATCGTTGTATCTGAGATAGGTGAGCAGTGGTCACCGCAGACAGCACCGGCCATACAGGCTGAGATTGCAATGATCATAAGAGTGCTGTTCATATTGCCGTCGAAGATATCAACAACGATGGGGATGAGCAGACCGAATGTACCCCAAGAGGTACCGGTTGAGAATGCCATGAATACTGCAATACCGAAGATGATTGCTGGCAGGAAGTTCATCCATGCTCCGGCATTATCTTTTACTACTGAAGCGATGTAATCGCCGCAACCGAGTTGATCGGTCACTGCCTTGATTGTCCATGCGAAAGTAAGAATAAGAATGGCAGGGACCATGGCTTTAAAGCCTTCAGGAATTGCTTCCATGCAGCCCTTGAAGTTAAGGACACCGCGGAAGAGATAGTAAATGATTGTGATAACCATGGCAACAAATGCTCCGAGCATCAGACCGACTGAAGCATCGGAATTGGCGAAAGCGTCGATGAAGTTGGCATCGCCGGAGAAGAAACCACCGGTGTAGATCATACCGATAACACAGAAAATGATGAGAACAACGATAGGAAGAATAAGATCCAGTACTCGTCCTTTTTCGTTTACGGCATCATCTTTTGCGTTGGCATAGGGTCGATCAGGAGTGGTGTATAGATCACCATTCAGCTGAGCATTCATTTCATGAAGGCTCATGGAACCATAATCGAATTTGGCAAAAGCCAGAGTAAACATCATTGCGATGGTAAGGAATGCATAGAAGTTATAAGGGATAGCTGAGACAAACAGTGAAAGACCGTCAACTCCATCTACAAAACCGGTAACTGCTGCAGCCCATGAAGAAATAGGAGCGATGATACAGATAGGGGCAGCAGTGGCATCGATGATATATGCCAGTTTTGCACGTGAGATTTTGTGCTTGTCAGCTACAGGTCGCATAACTGAACCGACTGTCAGACAGTTAAAATAGTCATCAATGAAGATGAGCATACCAAGGAGAATAGTGGCGATCTGAGCACCGATTCGGGAGTGGATGTTCTTTTCAGCCCATCGTCCGAATGCTGCAGCACCGCCGGCTTTGTTCATAAGAACTACCATTGCACCGAGAATGACAAGGAAAACAAGAATGCCGACATTCCAGCTGTCGCCAAGCTGAGGAACCATAGCGCCGGTGAATGTGAAATCGATCGCATCAACGATGCTGTAGTTCGTGTAGTAAAGTGCACCTACAAAGATGCCGATGAAAAGTGATGAGTATACTTCTTTGACGACCAGTGCCAGAACGATGGCGACTACAGGAGGTACGATTGACCAGGCTGTACCGACTAACTCACCGCCTTTGGCTTTAACTATCAGGCCGGCAATAAGGAAGATTAATACCCATACGACGGCAAATAACACACGGCCTTTGCCCTTAAGGAATGATTTCATGGAATCCCCCTTCTTTAAATAAAAATTAAGTCATGATCCGCATCATGACTTAATATGAAATCGTCCCATATTGAATCATGATAGCTCTCCACTCAGTGTGACAGTCCTGCAGATATTCTCTTGCAGAACCGGCTTTACTAGATTTCTTACTTTCCAGCAAAACCTCGGCGGATTCCCCTTCCAGCTGTGGCAGTAAGGCCGTTTGTCAGCTTACTTATGTCATCCGCGCCTCTATCAAGACTTATTGTCGTTATTATATGTCCAATATTATTTTTGTCAACCTGCACAGGAGTGAACATAGCTTTGACAGTCGGTTCATTTATAAGTCGACTGTTTCAGTTGGTGCAGTGAATGAGCAGAAGCTTGCCTTGGCATTTTTCAGATAAAAAACAACGGTGTTTCCGTCATCAGCATCATACATTTTCTTCAGGCCTGGGTAGGCTTCAAGCATTGATACTCGTGCTTCACGTCTGTCATCTTCGATCAGCTCTCCGCATACACGGATCCAGTTTCCATCCTTGAAAGCGCATAATTCCACTTTGTGATTATTCTTTATCTGTTTTGCAACATCTTTGATCTTGCCGGTCTGGATATAAAGCTTATCTTCGAAGACATGTGCTGTTCCGAATGGTCGGACACGGGGCTGGTCTCCGTCAGCCGTGGCAAGATAATAGGTGCCTGCTTCTTTGAGAAAACTGACTGTTCGTTCAATGTTTGTCATTTCTTGTACTCCGTTATCGTTATCGAATATCTGATTAAAAGTATATAGGCAATTTATTATTCAATATACTTTATGTTTGAAGGGATACTGAGTCTGAATTATAATGCAAGCATGGGAACATTCGATAAAGTAAAGAAAAAAGTATTAAAGCCTCTGAAAAATGCAGGTAAAACTTTTGTCACTGATCTGCACCAGTCCGCAAATGAGGACAGGGCAGAAATGAAAGTTAAAGCCAAGAAAAAATCCGTTGAATTCAACAATAAGGTCGTTGATCCGATGAAAAAGGCAGCATCGACCTTTTCTGAGGAAGTCAGAAAACCTGTCGAAAGACATGACGATGCGCTGGAGGATTTTGACCAGAGTGAGGAAACTGTAGCAGTCAGACGTAAAACTATTTTTGAAAACCCGTTCTTCTGGGTCTGGCTGGTCGTTTTCTTTGTTACACTGCTTATTGTGCTGTTCATCAGGGGAACAGATTATTACAGCTGGGATCTTGCCTTTAGCAGATTTATTCAGACGGCATTTGCTGCACCGGTTTTTATTTCCATAGCAAAAGTTTTCTCTTTTATTTTTGATACTCCTGCATTTATTGCGATTGCTGTTGTCATGACGCTATTTTTACTGATAAGTCAGAAGAACAAAAAGCTGGGACCTGTCATGCTTGTAGGTTCTGGCTTGTATGCTGCTGCTTACTTTGTTAAGAAATTTGTTGAACGCCCGAGACCTTCAGCGGATCTGATCAATGTTCTGGAAGTTAATTCTGATATGTTTAGGTCATTTCCCAGCGGGCATGTTGTTGCCGCATTCATGTTCCTTGCAACACTTGCAATGATCATTTACTTCATTACGAAGAATAAGTTCCTGACATTTCTTTTAAGTGTTCTCTTTGCTGTTATCGTTGTTGTTGTGATGCTCAGCAGGGTCATTGTTGGGGCTCACTGGCTCAGCGATTGTCTGGGCGGTTTACTGCTGGGTATCTCGATGTTCATGCCTTATATTTTACTGGTCAATCTATATTTGAAAGCGTATAAATCGATATCCAAAAAATTTTCAAAGTAGGATTAAGCTATGAAGATTGCTGTCATATCCGATATTCATTCAAATGCAATTGCCCTTAAAGCAGTCTTGCGAGAACTTGAAAATGTCAAAGGCCTTGAAGATGTCTGGTGCCTTGGTGATATCGTCGGTGCCGGTCCCGATCCTTCAGAATGTTTTTCTCTTATGGCACAGTACAATGCGCTTGCTCTTATGGGTGAGTATGACAAAGCAGTCGGTTCCGGAAGAGTCCCTGACAGCATGTCTGATACACTTGAAGATGTACTCAGCTGGACGCGAAGTATTCTTTCCATTGAACAACTCGATTTTCTGACAAAGCTGCCGGAAGAAGTCTCCGATAAGGACTTCACTCTGGTTCACGGTTCACCAAGGCTTCCTCTCCAGGAAGGCGTGCTGACTCTGGGCATGGCGAGGTCCAATTTCCAGTATTTTGACACCAAGTATTGTCTGGTGGGACATACGCATGAGGCATGTATGTTTACTCAGACTGCAAGCGGAGAATGCAGATTCCAGAGACTTCAGGACGGGAAGATCTATGAACTGGGTTCTGAACGTTTGATCATAAATCCAGGCAGTGTGGGATATCCCAAGGATGGGGACACCCGTGCATCATATGGAATAATCGATTTTTCCAATATGACCTGGGAACACAGAAGGGTTGAGTATTCGCTGGCAGATCTTCTTAAACAGTTCCAGGAACTGAATCTTCCATATGAGTTCTACAAAAGAATTGAACGAGCAGAGTAACAAAGATTCTTTAAAAACGTTTACCTTTATCCGGCTTGAGAAACTGGGAATCAGTCCGTCAAAAGGTTTGGGTCAGAATTTTCTGATAAACCAAAGCATCATAGACAAAATTATCTTTGCCTCAGAAATAGTACCGTCAGATACAGTTATCGAAGTCGGCCCCGGCATCGGAGCTCTTACCAGATCGCTTGTAAAAACGGGCGCGGATATCAAGGCGATAGAGATAGATAAGAGACTGGCATCAACTCTGAAAGAAGCCATCGGAGATCCTGAAAACCTTGAGGTCATCAACTGTGATGTTCTTGAAAGCGATATAAATACGTTCACCAATGGCAAACCATATAAAGTTGTCGCCAATCTTCCGTATTACATCACTTCTCCCATCATCCGTCATTTTCTTGAAAACGATCATCAGCCGTCAGAAATGGTCATAATGGTACAGCTGGAAGTTGCCCAGACCATCATGGCTGATCCCGGGGATATGTCGCTGCTTGCACTCGGGGTGCAGGTGTTCGGTGCTGTTTCACAGGTTTGCAAGGTTACAAAAGGAAACTTTTTCCCCAGTCCAAAGGTGGATTCTGCTGTTATCAGGATCGTTCCGTATGATGAACCTCTTCTGAGAAAAAGTGAAAGGAATGATTTCTTTAATCTGGCCAGAGCAGGTTTTTCCCAGACCAGAAAACAGATACATAATCCGCTATCCCATGCTCTTCCGCTTGAAAAGGATGATATCATTGATATGCTCGAAAAAAGTGATATCGATCCCAGACGTCGGGCGGAGACTCTGAGTGTTGAAGAGTGGATGAGATTATTTGAAGAATACAAAAGCAGGACTTAATTTTGATGATCAGCCTTGAAGCAAATGCCAAGTTAAATCTGTCACTTGAATTGCTGGATACCGAAAGAGATGACGGCTATCACGAGATAAGTACGGTTATGCAGACTATCTCCCTTTCCGATCACATCACCATGGAAGAATCATCGGATATTTATGTTACATGCGATCTGAATGGGTGGGATCCAGAGAAGAGTCTTATCAGTAAAGCGATCGTTCTCATGCAGCAGGAAATAGCAACCGACAAGGGTGTTCATATTCATATTGCAAAGAATATTCCTCTCAGCTCAGGGCTCGGTGGCGATTCATCCGATGCCGCAGCTGTTATTGTCGGTCTCAACCAACTATGGGATGGAAGGATCGGCAATAAGGAATTACACCATATCGCATCCAGACTTGGAAGTGATATGCCGTTCTTTATTGACGGAGGGACACAGTGGTCGAGAGGCAGGGGAGAAAAACTGACTCCTCTTTCGTATCCCGGAAAGATCAAGGCAGTTGTGGTTTATCCCGATGTACAGATTCCTCCAGGCAAAACAAAAGCTCTTTACGGAGAAGTTCAGAAGTGCGATCTGACAAATGGTGATATCGTGAATTCACTGCAGTGGAAGATCAATACACATGACAATATTGTAGATGCAGAGAAATTCAATATATTCACGGGTATAGGCAAGACAGTATACCGTGGTATTGATAAGGCCGTGATGGATTTTGAGATCATCGCAGGCCGGCAGATACTCCTTTCTGGGGCAGGACCGGCATTGTTTGCAATATTCGGTGAGGATGAAGATGTCTCATCCGTTGTAAAACGATTGAAGACAAACGGATACACCGTCTGGGACTGTGTCTTCACAGACAGACGGTATTCAATGTAACAGTTTATAAAGAAAGAATCAGTCGGAATGAAAGTACGAAATGCTGAAATAAAAGATATTCCGGAACTTATCGAACTTCTTCATCAGGTATTGGAAATACATGCCCATGATTTTCCTGAGATATTCAAGTCAGGTACAACAAAATACACTGAAAAAGATCTAGAAAAGATAATTGTCGATCCGGAAAAGCAGATCTTCGTTGCTGCAGATGAAAATGACAAATGTGTCGGATATGCCTTCACTGTGTTTGAGCATCATCCCGAGACAAATAATACGTATGCTGAGGATGTCCTTTATCTTGATGACCTTTGTGTTTCAGACCAGTGCAGGGGACAGCATGTCGGCCGTCTGCTTTTCGATCGTGTGAGAGAATATGCAGAAGAAAAGAACTGCAGACGTATCACTCTGAATGTCTGGGAACATAATGATAATGCCAGGGCATTCTATGACCGCATGGGAATGAGGCCCGTTAAAACTATGATGGAGTATCCTGTTTCAGAGAAATAACAGGGTTTACTTTAAATCCCTGATCTTACCCAGGGCGTCTGCTTTATCCGAGATCTTACCGTCAAGCTGAAGCATATATAAATCGGCAAGCATCTTTCCGAATTTAGCACTTTGCCTGATGCCGGCCTTCTTAAGATCATTGCTTGATATTAATGGTTTGATCTTCGATATTTTTCCGGAGTAGAAGTTCAGCATCCTTTTCAGTTCTCCTGAAGCAAGCTGCGATGAAATTCCGATAGCTTTTACAGAGTATCCGGAAAGAGTTTCGTAAATACGGCTCGGAATACGTGAGGTTTTAAGATGCATTATCGCATTGACTTCTTCTGCCAGCTTTGAAGTTGATTTGGGAAGATTCAGTTTTTCATGAAGCTGAGAGATATTGTCTTTGTCCATATTTGCACACAAAGCGCAGAGTCCTGTTTCAAAGTCACAGCTCTTCAGTTTATTCAGATATTCAATGCCTGTATCATCGAATCCCAGCATGTCGAAGAGTTCAAACTTGTTTGCCATAGACAATACATTTTTAAAATCAGGTTCCTTAAGCATGCACTCCAGTTCATATCGGATACGTTCGGAGGTAAGAAGGGAAAGGTTAATCTTTCCTCTGAGGAAAAGTCGGAATGTTGCAATATCAAAGTTGAATCCAAGCCTGGTCTGGTAACGGATGGCACGATACAAGCGCGTAGGATCATCAATAAAGCTGTTCTGGTGAAGAACCGATATAACCCTGTTTGAAAGATCCTTCTGGCCTTCGAATGGATCCAGCAACTCTCCCTTGTTTTTTCCTGTCAGCCGTATTGCCATGGCGTTTATGGAAAAATCTCTCCTGCCAAGGTCATCAGATATATCGGACTTTTCGATTACAGGAAGCATGGCGGGCTGTGGATAGATCTCAGTCCTGCACATTGCAATATCTATATGCAGGTTGCTGTTTATTTCAAAAGAAGCAGTATTGAATTTTTCATGTGTTATCAGTTTTTTATAGCTGATCTTATCCTGGAATACTTTTATAAAAGACTTTGTGTCACCTTCAAGAGCCAGATCGATGTCTTTCATATTCTCTGCTTTGTTAAGAAGGATGTCGCGGACAGGCCCGCCGACAAGAAAAAGACTGTAACCCATCTCCTCAGCCGTCTTTGCCGCAGATGTTATCAGTTTATAGCTTTCGGGAGACAGATGTTCTTTGATTTTTATTTTGTTCATGGCATTATTCTATCACTGTAGTGCTTTTTTTATATTGATTTTTTATTTTATGGTGTATAATTTAAGACGTAATCACTAAATAGGGAGAAATTCAAAGTATGGCAATGAAAATTACTGACAAATGTCTGAAGTGTGGAGCTTGCGAAAGCATGTGTCCTGTCGGCGCAATCTATGAAGGCGACGAAACCTACATGATTGATCCTACCAAATGTGTTGAATGCAATGGTCACTACGATAAACCCCAGTGTGCAGATATCTGCCCTGTCGGTGCTCCTTGCAAAGCTGACTAATCGGCTGATCATTTCGATAAAAAAAAGCGAGTTTTCGGAAACTCGCTTTTTTTATTTTCTTTAAGATTACTCTAAAGGAATAACTGTTTAACACTTCCCAGACTGTCCGGAAGAAGAACAGCTACGATAGGAACTGTTTTAAGCATCAGTTCTGCCAGCACGGATTCTGATATGACGTGAATGTTGGGGAATGAATGCAGGATTACGGTTAGGATAGCCCCGATGACAAGTGAAGCTGTGATCAAGGCGGCAATGCCTCCGAGCAGATGGTCCACCCATTTGACGTTCAGTTTCTTTAATGTTGCACTTAGTACTGCTGCCAGGATAGCCGCAATTATAACTGCGAGAAGCAGTATGACAACAAATCCGAGTATCTTGGAAATGGTTTCATTGTGTACGAAATAAAACCATGTCGATGTTGTTTCGTAGGTCTTTCCGGCAACGTAGATACCGATACCGACACCGAGCATGGATGTTCCGGCTTTAATAATTCCTCCGATGGCGCCCAGGATGGTTACGCCTGCAAGAACTACCAGTAATAAAATATCCAGCCAATTCATAATACCACCCGACCTTTAAGTCAGTTTATCGCACTACGATATTAAGCAGTTTTCCAGGTACGTAAATATTCTTGATAACTGTCTTGCCATCCAGTGCTGATTTGATTTTAGCACAATCTTTTGCCAGTGCCAGTACTTCGTCTTCTGTTATTCCCGCGGGAACCGTGAGTTTATCCTTGAGCTTGCCATTGACCTGAACTACGATCTCGATCGCATCATCCTTGGCAAGTTCGGCATCGAATTTAGGCCAGTCCTGCTGATGGATAGAATAACCGTAACCCAGTCTGCTCCACAGTTCTTCAGAGATATGAGGTGCGAGTGGAGCCATCATAAGAAGCAGGCTCTTGATGCTCTCATCGTATAACATCTTGCTGACGTTGCCGTTGTCTCTGACTTTAGTGGCAGCGTTGGTAAGTTCCATAAGTGTTGCGATGGATGTGTTGAATCTCAATTCTTCAAGATCAGCCGTTACCTTGGCAATTGCCTTGTGCATGATTCGAGCGTAATCTTTCTCTGCAGTTTCATCGACTGCCTTCTGTTCGAACGGAGTAAGAACAAGATTCCAGACTCTGTTAAGCCATCTGTACAGACCGTTGATACCCGAATCATCCCAGTCACCGCCCTGATTCCAGGGACCGAGGAACATGAGGTATGTTCTCACTGTATCTGCACCGATGGTGGTTACGTAATCATCGGGATTTACGACGTTGCCTCTGGATTTGCTCATCTTGTCGTGGTCTTTAGTTACAGTACCCTGGTTGAACAGACGGGTGAACGGTTCATCAAAATCGACCAGCCCCATGTCACGCAGAGCCTTTGCAAAGAATCTGGCATAGAACAGATGCATTACGGCATGTTCAGCGCCTCCGGTATAGATATCGACAGGCATCCATTTTTTGATTTGTTCACTGCTGAAAGCTTCTTTGTTGTTGTGAGGATCACAGTATCTGAGGAAGTACCATGATGAGCACATGAAAGTATCCATGGTATCTATCTCTCGTTTTGCAGGACCGCCGCATTTTGGACAGGTAGTATTTACGAACTCTTCGCAGTACTTCAGCGGGGATTCGCCTGTCGGTTTGAATTCAACATTGTCAGGGAGCAGAACAGGAAGATCCTTTTCGGGAACAGGAACTATACCGCATTTATCGCAGTAGACCATCGGAATAGGTGCGCCCCAGTATCGCTGTCGTGAAATAAGCCAGTCACGAAGTTTATATTTGACCGTGCGCTTGCCCCAGCCGCTCTCTTCGATATATTTTGCAATTTCAGGAAGAGCCTTTGTGCTTTCCATTCCGTTGAATTTGTTTGAATTGACCATGATGCCGGGCTCAGGATGGCATTCAGCCTGTTTTACGGCAGGATCATAGCCTTCATATGTGATGACAGTGCGGATGGGCAGTCCGTAACGGGTCGCAAATGCCCAGTCACGTTCATCGTGTGCAGCTACACCCATGACTGCACCTGTACCGTATGAATTCAGTACATAGTCTGCGATCCAGATGGGTACTTTCTCTCCGCTGAGTTTGTTTATTGCATAGGAACCGGTGAATACACCGTCCTGAACTTTTTCAGTTGAAAGTCTGTCGATTTCACTTGTTTCACGTGTCTTCTTGATATAAGCTTCCACCTCGGCTTTATGCTCGGGGGTAGTCAGCTTTTCAACCAGCTGGTTTTCGGGAGCAAGGACCAGGAAACTGACACCATAGACAGTATCAGGTCTGGTGGTATAAACAGTTATATCCTTCTCTTCAAGATCATCTCGTTCTATCTTAAATGTCAGGTCCACACCTTCGCTTCTTCCGACCCAGTTGTATTGCATGGTCTTGATACGTTCGGGCCAGTTGATGCCAATATGATTCTGAAGCTCATCGGCATACTTTGTGATCCTGAAGAACCACTGTTCAAGGTCACGTCTGGTGGTGACTGTGCCGCATCTCCAGCATCGGCCCTGTTCAACCTGTTCGTTGGCAAGTACAGCCTGACACTGAGGACACCAGTTTACAGGAGCCTTTGCACGGTAGGCCAGACCTGCTTCATAGAGCTTAAGGAAGAACCATTCAGTCCATTTGTAGTATTCGGGCAGACAGGTGACTACAACTCTGCTCCAGTCATACATCGGACCCATGCTCTTAAGCTGTTTGGTCATATTTTCGACGTTTTTGAGAGTCCAGTCCTTGGGATCGATATTGTGTTTTATTGCAGCGTTTTCGGCAGGAAGACCGAATGAATCAAATCCGACAGGATGAAGGACGTTATAGCCCATCATTCGTTTGAAACGGGCGTATGCATCGGACGGAGCCATTGCAAACCAGTGCCCGACATGAAGATCACCGGAGGTGTAGGGGAACATCGTGAGAGCATACCACTTGGGTTTCGGGCTGTTCTCATCGACCTTGTAAATGCCGGTCTCCTCCCATTTTTTCTGCCATTTTGATTCAATTGCTACTGCATCATATTTGTCGATCATAATTCTTCCTGTCCTTGAATTAAGTTAAAAAAGATTTTAGCACAATATGGAAGTTGCTACCCACTTTAGTGATATTTGAATGAAACAAAATATAATTAGTGAGGACAGTCATAACAGTCCATTTATTTTGTTACTTTAATTACTTATAATCTTAACGGGATGAAATATACTTAAACTACATTAATTTATTTGATGGAGTATACAGAAAGGAGAACGGAGATTCGCAGAATATTCTCTGCGACGACCAGACTGAATATGGAAATACAACATCAGATTAATCTCACTGTATATGGAACCAGAGGGTCAATACCAGTGAGCGGTTCATCTTTTGCAAAGTTCGGAGGCGCCACTTCATGTTATCTAATTGATGCTGACGGACAGCAGATCATTCTTGACGCCGGCACAGGTATCAAGAACATTCCTTCGGTCTTCCTTGGTGATAAACCGATCAATATACTTTTATCTCATACGCATATTGACCATATCATTGGACTTCCTTTTTTCACCCCCATGCAGGAAGAAGGAAGGATAATCAATGTCTATTCAGTGCCTCGCAATGGCCTTTCAACATATGACCAGTTATCCAAACTGTTTTCATCTCCGCTTTGGCCTGTGGGTATATCTGATTATCCTGCAGATGTACGCTGTTACGATATAACAGCGCCTTTTACTGTTGGCGATTTTGCAATAGATTTCATAGATTCTCCTCATCCTGGAGGTTCCGTAGTATACAGTATCAACTATTGCGGACATAAGATCGTTTATGCCACTGATTTTGAACATACCGGACACAGCATTCCTGAACTTACTGAACTTGCAAAAAATGCAGATGTTCTTATGTATGACGGTCAGTACACAGATGAAGAATATGAAAACAAACGCGGATATGGTCATTCCACTCCGCGTATCGGAATGAAGATATTTGAAAACAGCGGAGCAAAGAACCTGATGTTCATTCATCATGCACCGGAAAAGAATGATGATGCTCTTCTGGAACTCGAGGATGCAGTACGTACAGACAACATAAGATATGCACGTGAAGGAGTTAATTTAATCCTTTGAGCTATTACAGTATTCAGCAACTGATCGATACCGCTATCGCGATATCCACAGAAAAGGACATAGATGCCCTGCTGTGGAAGATCATTGATGATGCGATTGGTATAACCAATTGTGACGGTGGTACTGTCTATATCAGAAACGGTGATTATTTGCTGTTTCATAATATCGTGACGCGTTCGAAAAATATACGTGTTATTCAGCACGAAGAGGATGAACAGAAGCTTCCTCCGGTTCCTGTTGACTCAAAGAGTCATGTGTGTGCCTGTGCAGCCATGTCTGGTGAAAAGATCAATATTGCCGATGTCTACACATCAGTTGAATATGATTTTGCTGGCGCACAGAGATATGACAAACTGAACGGATATCGAACCAAATCTATGCTGGTCATCCCGATGGTGGATGAAAAATTCAACAACATCGGTGTCCTTCAGCTTATCAATGCCATGGATGAGAAGGGCAATGTAATTCCGTTTGACCCCTCGTATGAATCACTGATATCCGCCCTGGCATCGCTTGCTTCAGTAGGACTTAATAACAACCAGCTTTCCAAGGCTCTTAATGAGCTTTTGCATTCATTCGTCTCAGTAATGGTCGATGCTATTGATGCAAGGTCTTTATACAACGCCAATCACACAAGAAATATGGTTGAGTACGGGAAAAAGTTTGTTGAATGGCTGGATGAAACCAACAATGAAATGAGAATCCCTGAAGAGGAACAGGATCCGTTTATTATGAGTATCTGGCTGCATGACATCGGTAAGCTCGCTGTTCCTTTGGAGATCATGGATAAACCTACCCGCCTTGGAGACAGAGAAAACGATGTTATGCACAGGATCGAAACTGCAGTACTGATGGAGAAGATAAATGCTTTGTCTGAACCTTCGAAAGCAGAATCTGCTGAAAAAATGATCGCTGAACTTGCAGAGATCAGAGAAACCATCAGTAAGGCAAATGTCGCAGGTTTCCTTGATGACGAAATAATGGAAAAACTCACAGCTTTGAAAGAAATGAAAGTACTTGCATCAGATGGCAGTTTGACTAATCTGCTAGATGATGATGAATATAACAAGATCACAGTCCGTAAGGGCACTCTCACAAAAGAGGAAAGACTGGAAATGGAACGACATGTCGTTTACACCGAGAGATTCCTTTCCAAGATGAAGTTCAGAGGAAAGTATTCAATCGTTCCGACTTGGGCATCAGAACATCATGAATATCTTAATGGAACAGGATATCCGAATGGCATCGGTGCTGACAAACTGTCCAAATATGTCAGGATACTCACGATCATAGATATTTATGATGCTCTTACAGCTGTAGACCGTCCATACAAGCACGCTATGCCGGCAGAAAAAGCTTTTGATATACTTTATGAAATGTGCGATGAAGGAAAAATAGACAGACATATTCTTACTCTGTTCCATGAAAGCAATGCCTGGGTAAGAAATAATTGATAGAAAAGCCAAAGGAGAACAGAACTATGAAAGAGATAAAGAACCGGAAAAGGTTTCTTGTTTCAATAGCAGCCGCTCTTGCCATCGTAGCAGGTTCGCTGTTCGCAGCAGGATGCAGTGGAGGAGGTACGACTACAAATACCCCGACCGAGACTGCTGCCAGCATGCGACTTATCAGAGCCGAAGGCGATGTAAAGCTCGAGGATTCCTCTGGCACTGTAAAAAATGCAATCGTTAATGTTCGTTTCCAAAGCGGACAGGCTGTATCTACCGGCATAGAAAGCTTGGCATCGATCAGTCTGGATGACGACAAGATAGTATCCCTGGAAGAATCCAGCCGAGCTGAGTTTATCAAAAACGGAAAGTACATTCAGCTTACTCTGACAAAAGGCGGCCTTTTCTTCGATGTAAAGAAAAAGCTTGATGAAGATGAGACCTTCGATATCAAGACAGCTACAATGATGGCCGGTATCCGAGGTACATCAGGTTATTTCGGTCAGAATGAAAATGGCGATGATGTGTTTTATCTGACTGACGGTACAGTTCAGGCGACTTTCATCAATCCTGTTACAAATGAGACACAGGAACTGGAAATCAAACCGGGTCAGAAAGTTACTGTCTCCTTAAATAATAATAATCCTGGCAATTCAATAGTTCTTAATGTTGAGACTTTTACGCCGGAAGAGCTTCCGAATTTCTCAAAGAAAATGATCTCCGAATCCGACAATGTAAACCTTATCAAGAGAATTGGTGATGCCAATGGCTGGACCACTGAAGAGATCATCAATGTCGTTGAACATACTCATAGATTTGTGAACGTTGCTCCTGTTGCCGCCACCTGTGAAACAGCTGGCAACACTTCATACTGGTACTGCGATGAATGCGGTAAATACTTCGAAGATCATTCTGCATCACATGAGATTACTCTTGCTTCGACTGTTATCCCCGCACTTGGACATCATTTGAGTCATACAGCAGCAGTTGCCGCCACCTGCGAAACAGCCGGCAACAGCGAATACTGGTACTGTGATACATGCGGCAAATTCTTCAGTGATGCAGGCACTACACAAACAATTACTCTTGCTTCGACTGTTATCCCCGCACTTGGACATCATCTGACTCATACAGCAGCAGTTGCCGCCACCTGTGAAACAGCCGGCAACAGCGAATACTGGCACTGTGATACATGCGGCAAATATTTCGGCGATGCAGGTGCTAAACAGGAAATAACTCTTGCATCAACTTCAATTCCTGCAAAGGGACATGATCTGGAAATGATTTCTGCGGTTACTCCTACTTGTGACAGAGCAGGTAATATTGAATACTGGCATTGTTATGAATGCGGTAAAAACTTCAGTAATGCTGCAGGAACAAATGAGATCGCACTGGCTGATACTGTACTGCCAGCCCTGGATCATTCATTGGTTCATGTCTCTGCAACCGAACCGACTTGTACAGAACAGGGTAATATCGAATACTGGTATTGTACAGAATGCTTCAGGTTATTCTCAGATGACCAGGGTATTAACGAAATAACTGAAGCCAGTGTTATCCTCACTGGCGGTCATTCCCTGACCCATGTTGCAGCTGTTGAAGGCAATTGTCAGCATGCAGGCAATATCGAGTACTGGCACTGCAGTGAATGCGGTAAATATTTCAGTGATGCTGCCGGTACTGCAGAAATTACTCAGGCCCAGACAGTAGTGGCCGGAGGCACACATGATCTCGTTTACCATAAAGCAAAAGAATCGACTTGCAGTGAACATGGAAATGCCGAGTACTGGCATTGTCAGGCTTGTGGAAAGAACTTCAGCGATGAAACTTGTACTGAGGAAGTATCGGATAAGTATATTGAATTACCTTTGTCAGATATCCATTCATTCCTGCTTTACTTCGAGGAGCTCGATCCCACATGTACAGAGTATGGTAATAGAGAATGTGTCTTATGTTATGATTGCAAACGTACCTTTGAACCAGGTGATTATTACGAAGGCGAAGCTGTGGAGATAAATGGAAAAACAGCCTATTATGCAGTAAGTGATGAAGAATTCCCTGAGCTTGGAGAAGAAATTGATTCTGATGATGCCCTTATTCCTCCTCTTGCACATCAGGACGCATCACATGTTGAGGCATCTGACCCTGACTGTGATGATGATGGAAACATCGAATACTGGTACTGTGAGACTTGCGGCAAATATTTCTCAGATAAAGACA
>JAEEGF010284757.1_pt1 | contig 19770 bp, 20 predicted proteins | sample 9134171 | NCBI WGS metagenome assembly JAEEGF01 (sample SAMN16246542, study PRJNA631951) | gut metagenome | biome: gut microbiome; feature: rumen; material: AP-attached | host: Bos | place: Iran: Karaj | collected 2018-10
CGCCAACGGCCTGTCCGCCGAAGACCTTGCCCTGAATCGTGAAATCCGGGCCCATGGGCAACTCGTGCTCAATAATCTCACTGATGCGGCCAACATTGATGGCGGCATAATTTGCACCCTGTGCAATCTTTTCAATCTGTTTCATTGTGTAGTAAATTTGATTAATGGTTTTTATTGGATGAATATTTCTTGCGGTCATTCAAGATGTCGGCGAGGTTGGCCAGCGCCCACTCAATCAGGCTGTTGATGTGCGGCATGAGCGACTTGCCACGCTCGGTGATGCTGTATTCCACCCGTGGCGGAATCTCGGCATAGGCCTGCCTCAGTACCAGCCCGTCGGCTTCCAGGTTGCGCAGCGCCACGGTGAGCATCTTCTGCGAGATGTCGGGGAGCGCTGCGAGGATGTCAGAATACCGCATCGGCGAGTCCTTGCCGTCGAGCGTGTACAGTATCAGCATCGACCAGCGGTCGCTGATGCGCGACAGGATATTGCGTATCGGGCAATCAGGAAAGTATGGATCAACTATAATGTCTCGTAACATATTTCGTTCTGATTATCAGTTATACTAACTTTTCTCTCGTTTCGGTTGCAAAGTTACTAACGATGTTCCGAACCGCAATGAACCACCCGAAATGTTCGCTACGCACTTTAATGTTAGAAATGGACAAATCAACAGATTAGAAAACTCACTTTTATGTTTTGTTAAGACTTCAACATCAATACTCAATTAAATGGATTCAAGCAAATGAGATACAACCCCCCGCGTCCGTGCCGTTCTGTATTGCGGGTTGTTAACCCGCACCTGCACCCCACCCCCGCGCGTCCGTGCCGTTCCGTATTGCGGGTTGTTAACCCGCACCGCCCCGCCGCGTCCGTGTTGTTCCGTATTGCGGGTTGTTAACCCGCACCCCACCCGCACCCGCCCGCCGCATCCCCGCCCTCAGGGCGGTTATAATTCCAGCAGATGAAGAAGGGGGTGACGGGAGAAGAAACTCGTGGGGATGCAGACAAGTTCTGCACCCCCACGGGAAAATGATTCAGAATCTATCGTCTGGCTTACTTGACGAAGACCTTCTTATTGCCAATCAGATAGAGACCGTTCAGGCCCTCAAGGCTGGTGGCTTGGCGGCGCACCAGACTATTCCGTTGTTTTTTATAGGGTGTGCATGCCGTTAGCTCGCACCAGTTCGATGGCTTGTTTGCCGGACAGGTGCTCAATGTCGAGCCGCAGGAGCAGCACGTGGTCCAGCGACTTGTCGATTTCGTGTTGCAGGCCGTGCTCGTCACCTGGCGAGTAACGGCTGCCCAACAGGCGTAGGGCTTGCACTTTCTCGTTGTCATCCTCGAGGATTTGAATCCGGCCAAATGCTATCACGCTCCTGAAATAGGTCGTGAACTCGGCAGGCTTGATTTCGTCCTGCTCGATGACACAAAATGAGCAACAGTTGTCACGCCTGATGGCATCGACTTTGTGCCCTTCCACCGCCGAATGGAAGATAATCGCCCCGTCGGCATACACGTAGCTGAGCGGCACGGCATAAGGGTAGCCGCCGTCGCCTGTCACCGCGAGCACGCCCGAGGTGCAACGCCCGAGGATACGTTCACATTCTTCTCTTGATAACTGTTGCCGATGGCGGCGCATGGGTCTGAATTCCTTCATGTTGAAAATGGTGTTAGCAGTTATTTCATTCGTTTCTCGAACACGAACAGGCCGTCACTGGGGTCAAACTGCTCGGGCATGTTCGGGTCACGATGATGTGAGTTGAAGAACTCGATGGCATGGAAACCGCAGCAGTTGATATAGAAGTGGATGTTGCGGCGGTCGAAATAAGGGGTTCAGGTCTCCCACACTTCAACCTCGGGGTGCATCGCCTCGATAGTATTCCAAATGACCTGGCCGATGCCCTTGCCCTGAACGCCGACTTTCACATAGAGGAACGCCAGCTCGCCATGATGCTTGGCGCTGTCAATGGTGACGATGGCACCACCCACGCGCTTGCCGTCGGCATCGACAGCCTCGTAGGCCTCGGCGCCCTCTGCCCGTAATGCCTGATAGAAGTCCCCATCGGGCAACACCTGCCACTGGTTGGAGTTATCGGCATCGTCTCGGATATGCCCTTGAAAGCCGCTCTCAAATGCCTCCTGCATCTCCTCTTTGAAGGCGACAGTACGCTCCTCAGCGAGCCTGATAAGTCTGATCCCTGTTTCCATTGTATTTCGCTTCAGGTCTGTTCTTGATTTCCATAAATACCAATCTATCTGTTCGCTTTGTCTAAGTAATCAAATAGGTCGATGGTACCGACGACGCTATCGACATCAAGCGCCGGAACCGTCTCCACCATGCGTGTCTTGCCACTGGCTTTATTGACAAAGAAATACACCAATGCGCCCGTATAACTGCGGAATATCACCTGATATTCCGTTTCGGTCTCCTCCCCCATCGTGACAGACATCATCGAGGGATTCTCTTCAGCAACGCTCCAGTCATACTCGCTATGGCAATATTTGTTTACCCCCTCGTAGGCCATTCCGGCAGTGACGCGTGGCGACTGTATCACATCGGTTTTGCTCCTGTTGCAAGCGCAAAGCAGCAAGACCATCAATACGGATGTTATTACGATATGTTTCATATTTCAGGATTGATTAAATTTTCTCTATAATCATCTCGGCGGAGCCTTCTTCCAGCGAATTATGCTCATCATAATGGATGTGGCATCCGGCATCTGAATCTGCCAGGGCCATCAACTGCCTCGCCAACGAGAGCAAGCCCTCTTTGTTGGCACAAACCACTACCGAACCCTCATCGACCTTCACTTTGATAGTGAATCCGTCTTCCCATTCTATATCCATAATTCACGATTTGTCTTTCTCACATTGCTGCAAAGATACTGTTTTTTCGCTAAGAAATCATCTCTGATACCCCTATTGAAACTGTTTTCTAAAGTTCCGTCAACCATCACCCGAAGGGTGACATTTGAATAACCCCCGATAAATCAGGCGGTTGAGTGAAGCGAGGGCGCCTCATTCATCGGGGGCATGATGCACTGCGACCTGTCGCCGAAGGCGACCCCTTCATCAACGGATGGCGCAAATGGAATCGCACATTCGTCATAATCTCTTCTTTTTCATTTCATCCCGCCAACACTTCTTCTGATATTGATGTCCGTTAAAAAATAAGCTGTATTTTTCCATTAATTGAGTTTTTTTCCCTAATTATGTGGCTGCAATCAAAGCGGCAGCTCTTATCATGGCACGCCATGCAATGGTCGCTGTTTTGCACACCGTTTTTTATTATCACATTTACTCACGTCAATTAATCTAATTATTCCGATGATGAAGAAATCACTTTTTACCTTGATGCTGATGCTCATGTCGGCAATCGTTCTTAACGCACAGAGCTTGACAGCCCATCAATGGGGCACCAAACTCACCGATGATGATGGCAAGGATGTGCTCGTGGCTTTGGCATTTGACAAAAACGGAGCCTGCGAACTCCTCGTCGGCGCCGAGCATCAGATGAAAGAAGATGGTGTGCCCATCACCATCACGGGCAGTGTGACCGTTCCCGGCACCTATACCCTGGATGGTAAAAACTTGACCATGGACCTTAACCGTGGTAAAGCAGAGGTCGATTTTGACTATGAAATCAAGGGAATGGACGCCAAGACCAAAGCCAAGATGGACAAGCAAATCAGGGGAGAACTCAACGGCATGAAAGGCGAATTCAAAAATACTATGCTCAACGGCATGCCCAAGATGCACAAGATGAAAATCGTCAAGCTCACCAGCAGTGAACTCACCCTCCAGATTGACAATGGACGCGAAATGCCCTTCTACGCATTATAACGATTAACCCATCATCACAACACAACCAAGAGTGCTGGCTGCCACAATCCTGCACCCTTCATTGACTAAAATAGAGCCAATCCCCAACTGATGGCACCCTTGAAAGCCAAGAGAGAGTGTATCGGCAAAATAAAACCGCCAGGCCATAAAAAAACCTTAGCGCCTTAGCGCCTTAGCGTGAGGCAATGCGATGCGGATGCCAACTCTAAACTCTAAACCCTAAACTCTAAACCGCTCGCAACGCGAGCATCAACGCGGATGTCATTGTATTTATTGTATTTATTGTTTTCCTTTTTTCCTTTTTTTCACTTCATCGAATTAACTTTTATGACTTTTCTCAGTCTAACAATTAACGAAGCCAAGATAAACGCTTCAGGGAACCAGATTATTTGGGTATTGAACAATCCGAGTGATGCTTTAATCTGGCATCTTGCTGTTTATTAATTGGAAAAAAATATCAACTATAAAAAACGACATGACTATGAAACGATTCTGGAAATTTAAAGCACTGGTCACGGTTGCCATGCTGACCGTCCTGCAAGCCTGCGTTTGTGATGACAGCATGCTCAATGTCAATGCCGAAGAGCCGCCTGCACAACATAAGAAAATCTCATTGACCGAAGCCCAACGCCAGATGCGTGACAACAACAATGAGTTCGCATGCAACCTGTTCCGCACTATCAACGCACAGAAAACAGGTGATGCCAGCACCATCGTGTCGCCCATCAGCGTGAGTTTTGTGCTGGGAATGCTCAACGATGGCGCCGACGGCGAGACGCGCCAGCAGATTGCTGACGTGCTAGGGCTGGGCAATTCGGTAGAGGAAATCAACCTGTTCTTCAAGAAGATGATTGAGGAGGCCCCCTATGTCGACACCCAGGTAACGGTAAAAATCGCCAACAGCATCGATGTCAACTCGGGATTGGGCATCAGCCTCATCCCGCAGTACGAGGCCGACATGATGAAGTATTACAAAGCCCCGGTCTATGCGATGGACTTCAACGAAAACAGTAACTTGGCGTTCATCAACAAGTGGTGCAACACCAACACCGACGGCATGGTTCCCAGTATTCTTGACGAGCTCAACCCCCTTGCCGCCATGTATCTGCTCAACGCCGTCTATTTCAAGGCCAACTGGACCGAGAAATTTGACCCCAAGGAAACCCGCAACATGTACTTCACGAAGCAGAATGGCACTAACGTCGAGCGTAAAATGATGCACCTCAAGACAAAGGCTGACTATGGCAAGAACGACTTGTACAAGATGCTGTGCCTGCCTTATGGCAGCAAAGGCTACTGCATGTATCTGTTGTTGCCCAACGAGGGAAAGACTATCGACGATGTTATCCAGAGCCTCACTTCACAGTCACTTGACAATCAGCGGTTAAACACTTTTTCGGCTGCTGTCGATATCCTGATTCCCCGTTTCACCACCGAAAACGAGACAAAGCTTGAAAATGTACTCTCATCGATGGGAATGCCGCTGGCATTTGATTATGACCTTGCCGATTTCCCCAACATGGCCCAGGGGTACAATCTGTATGTCTCGATGATGAAACAGAAGGCAAAAATCGAGGTCAACGAGGAGGGCACCAAGGCTGCTGCGGTCACGGTTGCCGAGATGACAAATAGATCATCGAGTAGCATATCGAGTTATACGTTCCACGCCACGCGCCCATTTGTCTATTTCATCATGGAAGAGAGCACGGGCTCAATCTTCTTCATGGGCACCTATTGCGGTGACTGATAAGCCCCCATCGTCCCAATACATTTGCAGATTATATCACAGTTCCGCAGGTGGGCTATTTGTTTCCACCTGCGGAACCTGCGATGATTAGTCATTTGTCTGGCAAAAGCTCCGTTAGGAGCGCTCAGGTCATAGGCAGGGGTCTAACGAGGCAAAGCCGAGTGTAACCCCTGCAATAGCGAGCATGGAAGTCTTAGCCCCGTCGGGGCGACAGTAAACCATTGACACACAGCGTGTCGCCCCGAATGGGGCTATTATTTGTGTGTGGTGCGGTCATCATCAGGAGTTTCGCTTCGCTACACTCCTGCCTATAACCTGACAGCCCTACGGGCTTAATAGTAAGCCTCTTAATATATAATCTCCATTAAGACTTTGATATTCAACCGTTTCTTGAGCTCACTTGTCTCCACCTGCGGAACCTGCGATGATTAGTTCTGGCAAAAGCTCCGTTAGGAGCGCTCAGGTCATAGGCAGGGGTCTAACGAGGCAAAGCCGAGTGTAACCCCTGCAATTGTGAGCATGGAAGTCTTAGCCCCGTCGGGGCGACAGGATAATCAGAACTCGAGAGGAATGGTGAGCTTGACGATGATGTTGCGTCCCATGTTCAATACACCCTGGCGTCCGGTAACAGGATTGACCTCGGCATATTTGAGTCGGCTCAAGTGGCTCTGATAAGCCTTATTGGTAAGGTTGGTTCCCATCAGGCTCAGGCATGCCACACGCTGTCCCTTGAACATGATATCTGTACCGATGGCGGCATTGAGCAGACAGTAGGCAGGAGTGGCGGTTTCGGTGTTATCGGCACGGTAGTAATGGTCCTGCTTGAAGTTATAGTCCACTCCCAGCGAGACGAAGGCATTGTTCAGCACACGGCCGTCATGCAGGATTTCCCACTTGATGTCCGACTGCCAACGCGGGGCCGGAGTGAACGGCAGGTACTTCGATTCCTCGGGCTGGTGCAGTTGCACGGCATTGACCATGGCAAAACTGGTGCCCAAGTGCAGGAAATGCCAGGGATGGATATCCAGTGCCAATTCCCCACCCAGCAACTGGGCATCGCCGCTGTCGTAGCGATAGGTCATGAACTCATCGATAATGACCGCACCCGTGCGGTGGATGAAGATATAGTTGTCGATGCGGTTGCTAAACAGTGACAACTGCGCATCCAGCCAGGACGTGGTCAATTCGGCACCCAGGTCGAACTGCAGGCTGAACTCGGGCTTGAGGTCACGATTACCCACCTCATAGCGCAGCGAACCCTCGTGCACACCGTTGCTGGCCAGCTCGCTGATGTTGGGGGCGCGGAAACCACGGGCGGCGTTGGCCCTCAGGTCCAGGTGCTCAGTAGCGTGCCACACGGCGCCCACACTGGCGGTAAAGCCGTTGAAGTTGCGCTTGAAGTCCTGGAAGCGCACGTAGCCCATTTCCGTCAGTCTGCGGCTATCGAGGTGGCGGTTGTCAAAACGCATACCTCCATTCAATGCCCAGTTGCCGACGTTGGCGGTTGTCGTGACGAAGACACCAAAGTCAAACAGGTTATAGTTGGGAATCAGGAACTCGTTGCCCTTGTTGAGCGAACTCTGCCACATGCCGCTCACGCCGCTGGTGATGCGCCAGTCTTCGCCCAGGCGCCGCGTCACGTAGTGGAAGTTGTAGTTGACCGTGTGCAGCTTGAGATAAAGCCCGTACTCATCAGGGTAATCAAACTCCTGGCGGCGGTTCTGCTGGTAGGCCAGCACGGCATTAAGTCTCCCCTCACCCAGATAGAACGCGTTGTCGAGCACGGCCTTGTAGTGATACACCTGTTGGTATGGCACGCCGTGGTGATAGGTCTTGGAGTCGGTGTGGGGCTGCTCCAACTCGCCCGTCAGCGGGTCACGCCAGCCCTCGGCAATGCTGGGCGTCAGGTGGAAATAGGAGCCTATCAGGCGCGAGTGGCCCCAAGCCTTGTTGACACCCAGCATCCCCGACAATGCACGCTCGCGGAACTGCGTGTTGGGCACATAGCCATCGATAGGCGTTTTGTAGGCATGGGCGAACTTGTCGCCATAGCGGATGTTCCATGACAAGCCCTGCTTGTTGCCGCCGAAGTTGAACGAATAGTTCACCAGGCCGCTGTTGGAATGATATTCAGTGTTCACGTTCACGCGCATCTTGCCCAGCGGCACCACGGGGTCGGTGTTGAGTTTGAGCACTCCTGCCAGGGCATCCGAGCCGTAGAGCAGACTCGCGGGGCCCTTGAGCACCTCTACCGAACTCACAGCATTGCCGTCAATCTCCACACCGTGCTCGTCGCCCCACTGCTGCCCCTCCTGGCGCACGCCGTCGGCAACGACGACCACACGGTTGTAACCCAGTCCGCGGATGACGGGTTTAGAGATGCCGCTACCACTGCTCACCTGCGACACGCCGGGCAGTTTGGCAACCGCGTCAACGATGTTGGTAGCCGGGGTCATGCGCAGGCTGTTACGGTCAACGACACCTGCAGGCATCGACATATCCTGCATCTTCACTGCACCGGTCGGACCGGTGACGACCACTTGTTTGAGTTCTATGTGGCGAAAGAACACGTCGGTCGAGTCCAGCACGACCGCTTCTTGTGCTACCGCCGTGCCAACGCACGCCAGCAGCAGAAGAATCGAAAGGTATGATTTCATTCTGTGATTCTTTTTAATGATTAAACGGGATGTAAGCGAAAAGGCCGGATAATCCGTCATAGGACTATCTGGCACGCAATATTAAATCACAGAACGAACGGGGGAGCACGCAGCGAGGGATGCACAACGGCCCTGACGACGGGCTCATTGGGCAAGAAATACTCCAAATGGACTGCCGTTTGCTTCACCACAAGGTCGGTGACCATGCGGGGAACATCTATCTGTGTGCTGAGGAAACGGCACGACAGGCACTCATCAATGTGATGGTTGCTAGCGGTGATGTGGCCCGAGTGGTGAGCGGCTGTATGGCATTGGCATTGCTCGCAGTCTATTGCCTTGGAGAAATCGTTAAGCGAATGCACATGAAGCGAAGCAAGCAGCACCATCGGCACATAGACCGATAGCATCACCCAGGCAAACAGTCGTTGCCTGCGAGTGACACCGTTATGTGTATGCTTGCAGTTCATCGCCCGCAAAAGTAATGATATTTTTCAAAAAACAAATCCCAAACCACAATAATTCAGATTATTTAAGCAATCCTAGCCGATTTGTTTTCAGTCAAGCCCATAACTGTGTTCAGAGACAAACCAAGCGTGTCATAATTATTTGTTGCTGATTGAATCACACTGCTCACGAGAAATCCAACAAAATAATCAATGAAATTATAATACAAACCCGTTGGCGGAATTAATTGTATAAGTAGAGTGTACGCGATAATGCCTAGGTGACTTTGGCAAAAACGCCCAAAGGGCGGTCATTTGAGTAACCGTGGGTGATGCAAACCGCTGAGCGGTAGCGAAGTGGTTTGCATCACCCACGGAAGTGCAATACTATCCTCGTCGCTGGAAGCGACCCCATTCGATCTAGCCCATGTTGAAGGTGTCGCCTTCAGCGACTGGTCATGGCTCATCACGCCCCCGATGAATCAGCCACCTTCGCTCTGCTCGGTTGCCTGATTTATCGGGGGTTACACAAAGGTCACCCTTCGGGTGTCAATTGACTGGCAAATAAATCGATTCTATAATCCCGCCAACGGGTAATACGATTTTTTTTGATTTCTCGGCCGTTAGGCCGATTATAACGGGTTCAATAGCAGTTTAGCAACACCCTCATTGAAACCATTGGGGTCTGCATCACTCTCCGCGGGCCAACTCGTGCGTTGCAAATATCAATGTAGCAAATCGCAAGTGCGTAATTCCCCTGAATCCCGTCATGAACACACGCATGAAACGGATGTTGGAGAAATCCTGGATAGAACCGAATTTCCTCTCGTAATCAGCCAGTGGAATCATGAAGTGGTACCATCTAGCCTGTTGAGTCTGGCCATTGCGCGTGTGTACATTTGCCACCCGCAAGTCTGTGATATAGTTCTTACCCACCAGCATCGAGTCGGGATGGATAGCAATGCGATATTGGAAATAACGCTCATTCTCATTTAGCGTGTTATCATTGTTGATATCCTCGGTATCGGGCGTTGAACGAGCCTGCTGGTACTGACTGTCAGCAGCATCACTCTGGGACAGCGAGTTGCCATCTGTGCCATTGTAGTGCTTGTAGCGCTCGAGAATGGCACTATGTTGCAAGTCGTAATAATTGTTACGGCAGTAAGCATAGTTGTCACCTGCCGGGTCGTTGAACGGAGAGAACGGATCATTCAGCATAGCAACAAGCGTGGACTCAGACAACATAGCGCGCAGCTTATACAAGTAATTGGCGTAACTGGGATGAGTGTACTCATCCTGGTTGATGAGACCGTCAAGGCCGACATCTTGATGGATGCGAGCACCACTGGCGTTGTCGTAGGCATAAGTAACCGGACCCAGATTAGAGACTCTCCCCCAAACCGTTGTGACAAGATTTGTATTGTCACCATTGGCGGGCAAGCCGTTCTCATAACTCTTGAGACCATCCTTGAGGACATCCTCACTCACATCACCCAAGTTGAAGTACAACAAGCCTCCATCCTGGTTGTCCAATTCGGGGTCCATGAACGGGTCAAGCATCCAGAACTGGATATACTTGATGCCAGCCTGCTCAAAGTTGGTATTGTCAATTTTGCACATAATGCCACCCCATCGCATCTCGGGATAGAGCAGATATCCTTCAACGTCAACATTGGTAGCATCCAGGTTGTAGGGACCGCGTTCACGAGGATAGAACGAGAGGTTAAGCGTCTGGATGACGGACGATTCACCATAATTGATGTCACGACCTGGAAACACTTCGTTAATCGCTACCTCACGGGCGTAGGGATAGGACAGCGCATCCAAGTCATTCTTGATGTATCCAGGAGCATAGGCAGAACCGCGTTTTGTGAACAGCCGGTCGATGGTATACCACGCCAGCAGCGCACGATTCTTGCCATAGGCGACGTCATTGATTAATGAAGCCTCAGGGAATTGTATTGGATCGGCGGGAACCGAGGCGAGCGACCAAATCTTTGGATTGCACAGGTCAAAAGAGGCCTCAGGAGTTTCGGGCTCGTCAATGATGGAGTTACCCGAAGTAGAATCAGAGCAACTCGTTAATACGCCACACAACAATAAGAGTAGCAGGATACTTTCAATTCCTTTCATAATTCTAGGTTTTTTTAATTAACGTAAGTTTAATAACAATTTGGGTAATGATATTCTCTTTCCTAAATATAGCATTAAAATGTAAAATATCCGTTCAAAGTGACCATCCGCGTGAAAATAGCCCCTTTTTCTAATAAACGGAATAAAGCAAGAATTATTATCTGAAATAAAGGTGTATGAGGGCGATTTACTGAATTGGTTTACAATTCGCTATAGAGCAGGACAATATCCTCGTAGTGCCCGTCCTTCATGAGAAAACCCCGGGGAATGCGGCCCAACTGCGTGAAGCCCAGACGCTCATACAGGTGCAGAGCATGGACGTTAGCAGCCACAACCGCATTGAACTGCATGAGACGGAACCCCAATCGGGCACCCATTGCCAGCGAGTCCTTCACGAGCAACTCGCAGATGTGCAGCCCGCGCTTGTCCGACCTGACAGCGTAACTGGTATTGGCGATGTGCCCGCAACGGCCCACGTTATTGGGGTGCAGGATATAGAGGCCGACAACCTCGCCCGTCTCGCTGTCCACAGCTACGCCCGTATAGGACTGGCTGTTGAAGAAGTCGTCAGCCTCTCGCTCGGTCAGTTCCTCGACCTGCGGGAATGCCACGCCTTCACGCACCACCTCGTTCCAGATACCCATGGCATCGGCCATGTCCTGTCGCTGATATTCCCTAATCGTAATCATATTCACAATTCAATCACATGAGGCTCCACATCGGTGTCGTGCGTAGCCAACGACGCAACACACTCGAGCGACATGCTCTGCTCGCGTATCCATTGCAGCGACGCGCGCTGCAGTTTCTTGTCCAACGTGATGCCCGAGGTAATCATGTCGCGCCACGACTTGGTGGCATAACCGCCGTCGGCAAACAGCAGGACATATTTGCCCTCGTCATTCTTGATTTTCAAGGCGCACAGACCCTCGCTATGACCCGGGATGTTCACCATGACCAGGCTGCCGTCGCCCAGCACGTCATAGGACTTGCCGACAGGCCCTTCCGAGCCGTTCCAATCAAATGTCTGCAAGTTCACGCCGTCCCACCAGCGCTTCTGGAAACGGATGCGGATTTGGAAATTCTTGCGCGTGGTGCCCTCCATCTCGGCCTTCGAGACAAGGATGTGCTTGGCGTCAGCCACCTGCTTCAGACCATTGGCATGGTCACAGTCAAGATGCGAAATAAGGACATAATCCAACTCCGACGGCTTGATGCCCATGCGCTCCAGATGCTCGTTGATGGCCTCGCCAGGAGCGATGCGGCCCTGATTGATTTGATAGAGCAGGAACGAGCCCAGGGAACGAATCTGTGCCCGAGTGTCATACACCCCTTCGGGCGACATCTCCCTGTGCCAGCCCGTGTCAAAGAGAATTTTCCCCTTGGGATGCTCAATCAGGAAACTGAACACGGGCAGCCAAATCCATTTGCTCTTCGGTGTCGTCACACCCGAAGCCTTAATGATGCTGCAATCATCACCGCCAAAAGGAAGGTACGGTGAAACCCTCACCTCACCAGTACGCAACACATGAACCTTTATCTTTTCCATAACCTATGTTCGTTTTTCTAACACTCCTGCAAAGATAACGATTTTTTAATAAACACATACGATTGTTAGATGAGCATGAAGTTTCACCGTGCCATTGTGTTGCTGGTCATGACTGCCGCCTCATTTCAGGCTGGCGGTCAAGTATGCGTCGTTGCCAACGACGCCGATACAGGAAAAGATATCGAGCCCGACAGTTGCAGAACTTGAAGTAAATTCTTACCTTTGCAGGTGAAGAACCATTCAACAGGATATGATTATGAAACATTTATCGCTTTTTTCTATCGTTGCACTGCTGTGCCTGATTGGGCTCAGTGCTTGCGACAGCCCAGTGCTAGACCTCGATAAGTACCACCGCAATGCCAAGCAGGCCGTCGAGGCACTCTACAACGAGTTGCCCAACAAGAGTGACAAGAAATTCCTTAAGGAAGCCGTGAAGTTCAAGGAGAACGACAAACTCAGTGACTACCAGAAAAACGAATTCTTTAAACAGTTGATACAGAAGAATTTCAAAGTCACTGCCAAGAAGGTCAAGGTGCGCGATGGCTACACCGAGGTAGTCTGCGACCTCACTTTTAGCGACGGCACCGTGAAAAAGAAAAAATTCCACCTGTACAAGGAGGACAATGTGTGGAAGACACAAATCGGCTTCGCAGATCTAAGGGATGCCATTTACAAGTAAGTTCCTATCAACATCGCCAAGATACTGAAAACCATTAATATGCGTATGAAGAAATTTTTCATTTTTGCCATCATATTGACCATGTTATCGTTGCAAGATATTGCCGCCCAGTCCCTTGAGGGCTACAGGGCAATTAACCTGAAAGAGGAGTTCACCGACAACGCGTTCACGTTCTTCTCACGGGCGCCCATCCTGCTGTCAGGCGACAAGACCGCCCACAACGCCATGACCATCGGTTGGGGCAGCCTTGGTAATTACCTGGGTTACAACCGTTTGACCGTGAGTGTCTATGTCGCTCCGGCACGTTACACCTACGAGTTCATGGAGCGCTACCCACGGTTCACCATCATGGAGTTTGACGACGAACAGGTGGCACAATACATGGGCAGCCACAGCGGCCGTGACGGCGATAAAGCCGCGGCATTGGGCCTCCATGTGGCATACACCCCGAGCGGTACGCCCTACTACACCGAGGCCAAAACCGTCATCGAGTGCGAAATCATCACCGCCTTTCATCAGCAGGAGGGGGACTTCCGCAGCGACACCCCGCGCAACTTCTACGACAGGTTCAGCGCCGGCATCCACACCGTCTACATCGGCGAAGTCATCGGCGCCTGGAAAAAATAACCACCGCTATACAGGCCAGGCCAATCAAGACCGCAGGTCAATTAATTGTCCGCCCTGTCTAAAAAGTTGTCCACGTTGTCTGAAAAACCTTTGCGCCTTTGCGCCTTAGCGTGGGGTATGAGCGCGGATGCCCCTCTAAACTCTAAACCCTAAACCCTAAACCCTAAACTGCTCGCTACGCGAGCATATCATTTCTTCTTGAAAATCAGCTGCATCGTCGCGGGGTCAAGCGGCTGCATGGTGGGCAGTTTCAGGCTTTTCACCATGTGCAGCGTGCCCTGCTTGTACTTCTGGAAATGCTCCGTCTTCAGGTGCTCCTGATAGGCGGCATCCGACGCATAAATCTCAAGGATACGAATCTGCGTGGGGTCTTCGGCACTCTGCATCGGGAACAGGCAGATGACGCCAGGCTCGCGCTCCACGCTCAGGCGGTCCACCTCGTTGGCAAACTCCAAATACGCTTCCAAGTACTGCGGATACACCTCAATTTCGGCAATGCGGACAATCATATTTGAAGACTTTGCTGCAGCCGAGGGCTTCTCCCCTGTCCGATGAAACAGCCAAGCGGCATTCTTCCACAGGAACATATCCTTGAACGGTGCCAGATCGGGCTCGTCGGTGAGGTACTGCTTCATCCTCGCGAGGCCCTGCGTGAGCACCTGTGGAGCCACATAGGGATAGTCCGAGCCATACAGCAGATGGTCGGGCGTGGTGATAGTGAGCATCATGCGGATGGTCTCGGGCGAATGGGCGCCTGCCAGGTCATAATAGAGCGTGGCGAGGTTGGCTTCCCAATCGATGTCGCCCACCATTTTGTTGGCCTGCATGACGGGCGTGAGCGATTTCATGCGCGGCACAGCCAGCGGCAGATAGGCCCCGCAATGGGGAACCACGACCTTCACGTTGGGATAGCGTGCCAGCACATTGCGGCTAATCATGTTGGTCACGGCGCGGGTGGTCTCGGACAGGTATTCCTGCATGGCGAGCGGTGTCTGCGCCATCACTTCGCCGTTGACTGGGTTAGGACGGTGAGGATGCAGGATGACGACGGCGTGCCGCTCATTGAGCACGGCAAAGAGCGTGTCCAACTCCGGCGCACCCAGGTATTGCCCCCGCACGTTTGTCGCCAACTTGATGCCGTCGGCACCCAGCGTGTCGAGCGCATAGACCGTCTCGCGGATAGCGGCATCCACATCAGGCAACGGCAGGGCAGCGCAGAACAGATATCGCCCCGGATGCTCGCGCTTGATACGGGCGGCCTCCTCATTGGTCGCTCTCACCACAGCGGCCGATGACGGCTGCGGCGCGGCCAGCGTCAGCACCGAGGTCTCGACACCTGCCTCGTCCATCCACCTCAGATGGCTCTCCAAGTCATATTTCGGCAACGGGAAGCCCTCCTCCATAAGCCTGCCCTCAGCCTCCAGTGCAGAAACGAAGCCAGGGGTGATGATGTGGCTATGCACATCCATCACTCCCTGAGCCATCATGCTTAAGGCCATAGCCATGTATATAAACGTGACCTTGACTCTCATATCATTCCATACTGTGTTCCCAGCCTCCACGGGTGTCAATACCAGTGGCATCAGCAAGTTTCTCTAATCTTGCCACCTCTTCGTCGGTCAGTTGAATCTTTGCGGCTTCAGCGGCCTCAATGACGTGGCGTTCCTTGGTCGCTCCAATCAGAGGCAACGCGCCCTTGGCGATAGCCCAAGCGATACCTATCTGTGAACACGATGCACCGTACTTCTGGCCGATAGCGGTCATCTCATTGGTCAGCGCCTCCAACTGGGGCAGCACGGGGTTGTACTTCTTGCCGCGGTCGCTTTCCTCGGGCAGCGGGTTCTCCTTGTTATACTTGCCGCTGAGCGCACCCTGTTCCAGTACCATATAGGCCCAAAATTCAATGCCGTTCTTTTTGCAGTAGTCCAGCACGCCGCCTTTCTCGCTCGAGCGGTACAGCAACGAGAAATGGTTCTGCACGGCCGACACCTTGAAGCCTGCTTCGCCCAGGATTTCGTTGGCGCGCTCAATCTCCTGGATGTTATGGTTGGATACGCCCACGCGTTTCACCTTGCCCGACTTCAACAGGGGAATCAGCCCCGGTGTCCAGCGCTCCACATCCATGGGATTATGAATCCAGTAGATATCGATGTAATCACAGCCCATGCGCTCGATAGAGGCCTCGGCCATATTCTCGACGCTGTTCTCATAGATCTCAGCAAGTTGAGGTGTAAACTTGGTCGAAATCACCAATTCGTCACGGTTCACCCCCTTGGCAAGAGTGCCGAGGATACGTTCCGATTCGCCCATGCCATAAACCGTAGCAGTGTCCCACAGGTTCAGTCCAGCCTTCATCGCAGCATCAAACACAGGTTTCAGATTCTCAATATCGGTATTGGAACCGAACACGGCATCTCCGCCAAAAGCACCTGCGCCCCAAGCCCAAGTACCCAACGCAATCTTTGTCTCCTTCATCATAGTTTTTCTTGATTAAAAAAGTTTCTGCATGCAAAATTACAAAGAGATCAAGGTCTAGCACTTATACAAATTACTGATAAAACAACCAATTATTTGGAATATGACTATTTCCCCTTCACAACACCACCAATCCACTCAAACAATTCATCGAGAACACACTCACCACCCCAACCACAACCAAGTGCCACGTCCCATCCGTCCGCGCCGTCCAGTATTGCGCGATGCCATCGCGCACCACCACCAGCCACTGCACGCGGCGCACCCCGCGCCCAGTCCCCCGTGCCGGCGCTTTGCGACGGCCTCACGCCAGCATTAATAACCATCAAGTAAAATCAGTCAACCACCGCAGCCACAACCAAGCACCAGGCCCCATCCATCCGCGCTGTCCCAGTATTGCGCGATGCCATCGCGCACCACCACCCCGCCGCCAGGACGACGCCGGCGTTACTCGCCATTCATGCGCAGCATCATCACCTCTCCATCGGTTAAATCCACGATAGCACGCCCAAATTCATCCCCTCCATCATCAACCGTAATAAGACTATCACTTAAACGGTCTTTGAATTGCGGAATCAAACTCGAAGGAACGAGATTGACAAAAACCATCCTGTGCCCATTGTGTTTCATTCCCAAATACTGTCTCGCGTATCGGCCAAGGTGCATCAGACTGATTAGTCGAAACTTTGTTTTACCGATTTTTTCACAAATAAGATACTTTGCCCTTCCTATTTGATATTCATCTAGTTGAATGAACTCACCGCGCAATGATTCATCATACTGCTGCAGCTTTTTCAGCTCGCTTTCAGGGAGAGAAAAGTCAAAAGAATCAGGACAGAAAAAAGGTTGGCTAAAACGTTGTATGCAACATTCAGAGATTTCAATATCTATTTCTCCTTTACGAACAAGTTCTATGATAAGAGACGAATCATTCAAGACCTCAACTTCCTTGGAATCGTATCCGATATAAGAGAAATTAAGGATAGCGCCTTTCTCAACGTCAATGCAGAAATTGCCATCAAAATCAGTGGCAGTACCGCGGTCGGTACCCTTAATCTGAACGCCCACACCAATCAAAGGCTCATTATCTCCTGCATCAACCACCGTACCAGTTATCCTAAACTGCTCGGCATTTACACCACAGGCAATCAATATGAATAAGTATAGCAATATCTGTCTCATCATCCAATTCTTTTTAGTTATTGCACCGCAAATATACATATTAATTGATGAAGAACAAATAAAAAGACTAGAATACGCAATAATAACAACAGTTTTCTGAGAGATTTGCAGGAAATTTTGTATTTTTGTGTGCTTAAATTAATGGAATGAAATCTCTTGGCCCAAAACCCTGCGGGGCTAATGCTAATTACACTAATTAGACCAATTTAATGCGAACATTTAATATTTCTTCGTGAAATTGGCTTGTTTAGCGAAATTCGCATTAAAAAAAAAATTTTAGGGTCAACTTCTAAATCGTTCTCTAAATTATATAGGTTATGGAATACGTAAAACTGGGAAACTCTGACTTGCGCGTTTCGCGTATCTGCCTCGGCTGCATGGGCTTCGGCGACCCGACCATCGGCCAGCACGCATGGACCATCGGCGAGGAGCCGACACGAGAAATCATCCGCCGCTCGCTTGACCTGGGCGTGAACTTTTTTGACACCGCCATCGCCTACCAGTTGGGTACGTCCGAGCAGTATGTCGGTAGGGCTTTGCGAGACATGGCACGGCGCGAAGACGTGGTCGTCGCCACCAAATTCCTCCCCCGCACCGACGATGAAATTGCCACCGGCATCGATGGCCGCCAGCATGTGCTGAACAACATTGACAGCAGCCTGCAGCACCTGGGCATGGACTATGTCGACCTGTACATCTACCACATCTGGGACTACAAAACGCCTGCCGAGGAAATCCTGGAAGGCATGAACGAGGCCGTCCGCTCGGGCAAGGCACGCTACATCGGCATCGCCAACGCCTATGCCTACCAACTCGCCAAGATGAACGCGCTGGCCGAGAAACGCGGCTGGGCAAAGTTCATCAGCGTGCAGAACCACTACAACCTGATAATGCGCGAGGAGGAGCGTGAAATGCAGCCGCTGTGCCGCGAGGACAACATCGCTCAGACGCCCTATAGCGCCCTGGCATCAGGCAAACTGGCCAAGCGCCCCGGCGAAACCTCCGCACGCCAAGAGAAAGACGCCTTCATGCATTTCAAATATGACGCCACAGCCGAGCAGGACAACCGCATCGTGGAGCGCGTCGTGGAACTGGCCAACCGCTACGGCGTGGAGATGACGCAGATTTCACTAGCATGGCTACTGACCAAGGTCGAGTCGCCCATCGTGGGAGCCACCAAACTCCACCACATCGAGGGAGCCGTCCGCGCGCTCGACATCCGCCTGACCGCCGATGACATCCGCTACCTGGAAGAACCCTACGTGCCCCACAACCTCTCGGGCGTGATGGCCGTCAACAAACCCGTCATGGACACCGATCCCGTCTGGGTCCAGGCCGCCAAAAACAAATAACAAAGTACTCTCAAGCCAGTAACAAGACGACGAATGCGCCCCCAAATAATGAACAAACGAGCCTGGTTTTTTGACCAGGCTCGTTTACTTTAGTCAGGTATTGTAAAGTACTACTTCACGAACACTTTGGAATCGATGCCTATCTAAAACGATGCTGTTAATCCACTCAAACAATTCATCGAGAGCACAGCCGCCACCCCAACCACAACCAAGTGCCAACCCCCGTCCGTCCGTGCTGTCCAAGTATTGCGCGATGCCATCGCGCACCCCAGCCGCCAGGACGGCGTTGGCATTACTCGCCATTCATGCGCAGCATCATCACCTCTTTGCTGGTCAAATCCACGATAGCACGCCCAAAGTCATCCCCTCCATCGCCAAGGTGCATCAGACTGATTAGTCGAGACTTCGTTTTACTGATTTCTTCACAAATAAGATACTTTGCCCTTCCTATTTCCCCTTCACGATGCTGTTAATCCACTCAAACAGCTCATCGAGGGCATAGTCGCCGCTGTGCGGACGGTTCCATGCCAGCAGGAAATTGACATCCTTGCCCGCGTTTTGGAGTTTGAGAGCGAGGTTGATGGGCACGGGGAACGAGGTGTCGCGGTCGCGGGCACCGTGGCGGATGTACCAATGCGGAGCCACGTCGGTCACGCCGTCACCGATGAAATTCATCGGGTTCATCAGACGCACGTTCTCACGGATTTCATCAGTCAGCAATGAGCCAGTCTTTGCGGCGCTGTAATCGGTAAAGTTGACACTGCTGCCGCTCTTGCCGCCGAATTCCTCGTTCTCGCCCGAGGCACGGCCGCCTGCCACGCCCTGGGTGTCAAAGGCAGGGGCCGTCTTCAGCGGCTGCGTGGAAACGACATAGTTGAGGTATCTCGCCATGTCCAGGTCGATGATATAATCACCCGGCTGGAGATGCAACCTCACGGGCGGACGGACTTGAATATCTCGTGACATCATCTTGTCAAGTTCATTTTCAGACAAATGCATCTGATTGGCTAACTCTTGTTTAGATACACTCTTCACGCCGCCATTGATCGGAGGCATTCCGCCCATGTCCTCCTTGCTGAACG
>JAEEGF011292477.1_pt1 | contig 19769 bp, 13 predicted proteins | sample 9134171 | NCBI WGS metagenome assembly JAEEGF01 (sample SAMN16246542, study PRJNA631951) | gut metagenome | biome: gut microbiome; feature: rumen; material: AP-attached | host: Bos | place: Iran: Karaj | collected 2018-10
CAACCGGAGAACAGGATGTTAGGATACTGGCCGGTCGATTCCCAAAGCGCCCAAATGGAAATGGTCATTTCCGAAGCGCCTTTGAGGCATTGCGGCGTCGGCAACTTCGCGTAGGAATCCTCTGGATTGAGTTTCATGGCCGTGCCAAAGGCGCATTTGACCCATTCGGCGTTGACATAGATTCCGTCCAGATGGTCTGGACCGACGTCTGCGACGCTTTCGTCCGTTCCGTCGTCGAATTTCCAATGGGCGGCGAGGCCGTTGTCGAGATCCTGCGCGAAGCAGACGGACGAACCGACGGCCAGAGAAAGGATAAAAGTGAAAAGTTTCATGGTGGCTCCTATTGTAAAATTGCCAAACAAATATACCTTAACCTAATGCATGTTGGATGAGAGGCAAGCGGGAAAGCGGATTGTTTTGTAAAAAAGGCATAATAAATCAAAAGGAGCGAAAGATGCGGACAATAGCGATTTTGGCGATGTCATTGGCGGTGGCGGTTAGCGCGCAGGAACGGCCGGGCTGGAAATTAGTCTGGGCGGAAGAATTCGACAAAGGAACGGCGCCCGATCCGGCGGTGTGGAGCTATGAACATGGTTTCGTGCGCAATCATGAAAACCAATTCTATACGAAAGATCGTAGGGAAAACGTGCGAATTGAGAATGGCATGCTCGTCATCGAAGGGCGTAAGGAGCATTTCAAAAACGACCTTTTCAGAGAAGACGATGCGCGTTTTCTGTGGTTCAAGGAAAACCGCCTCAAAAATGGTGAAAGACCATGGAACATGGCGGAATTTGCGGAATATACGTCTGGCAGCATCAACACGAAGCACAAGAAATACTGGCAATACGGCCGCATTGAAGTCCGCGCGAAGCTTCCCGCAGGCAAAGGCATGTGGCCCGCGATTTGGATGATGGGCGAACGGAAAGGATGGCCCGCCTGCGGTGAAATCGACATCATGGAGCATGTCGCGAAAGAGCCGTTGAACATCTACGGCACAATCCATTGGCTGGCGGCAGGACAAAAGAAACACAGCAGCAAAGGTACCCGCGTGTCAAATCCCACGCCGCAGGCGACTTATGACGACTTCCATATCTATGGCATCGAATGGGACGAAAAGCAGATTGTCATCTTCTACGACGACAACAAATATTTCACCTACGACATTTCGCTGGCTGATCAGGAAGACGGCTCCAATCCGTTCCGCCAGCCGCACTACCTCCTGCTGAATCTTGCAATCGGCGGCGGCTGGGGCGGCCCAGTCATCGATGAAAACGCGTTTCCCGCGAAATATTATGTAGATTACGTGAGAGTGTATGAGAAAATAAAATAGAAGCTAAAAGCCAAAAGCTTAAAGCTTAAAGCAAATGCATAAAGGCATAAGCCATAAGCTTTAAGCCCTCTCCGCCGCGGAGCGGTACCTCCCCCAGAAGGGGAGGCTTATTTCGCGTTAAGCAGAGCTTTTAATGCTGCGTCGCCAGCGGGATCGGGCGTGGTGCCGTGGTTGCCCGTGGGCTTCGTGTGCATGTGTTTCGGCGTCGTTGACGGAATGTTGTTGTAGACGGCGAAGACCTGCGGCGGGATGCAGGTCGCGTCGGCAAAACCTTCGGCCATGTAGGTTGGGCATCTCAGACGCTTGGCGAAATGGACCGTGTCGTAATAGACGATGGAATCAGACAGTTTCTTCCAATGGCCTTCTTCTGGATTTTCCATTTTGTAAAATCTTGGGAATCCGACGGTTGACTGCGGCTTGTTGAGAACATAAGAGGCGTGATCCGCATGGCCAGGGGCGTTGGAGAGGCAGAGCGTTACAAGTGGATCGAGACTGGCCGCCGCGATAGCTTGCGCACCGCCTTGGCTGTGGCCTTTCACAATCAAATCCTTCCCGTTCCATTCAGGCAGCGAACGCGCATATTCGAGAGCGCGGAGCATGCGGAGATACATGCCGAGATAATAAACGGTTTCGCGCTGCATACAGCCGCGATGGCGGTAGTCCGCCAGTTCGCCTTTGTCAAGCTTCGTGTAGAAATCCAAAGGCTGGCCGTTGATGATGCCGTGGGCGTTGACGTCCAGACAGATAGCACCCGGCATGCAGCGGATGACGGAACTGCGGACTCCTGCGCCATGATAGACCACGACGACTGGAAGTGACTTTGGCGCAGTGCCTTGCGGAATGGTCAGATAGCCAGAAACAGGCATGTCACCGACGCAGGAGACCTTGATGTCGTAAATATCAAAGCCTTTGTGCTTTTCGTTTTTCGAATCGAATTTGACGCGTTCCAACTCCTTCATTGGCACTGTCTTGAGGCGTTCTTTCTGGGCGGTCCAGAAGGCATCGAAATCGGCGGGTTCCTCACGGCCTTTGACGAATTTCTCCGGTTCGATCAACGCGCCGACGCCATACGGGCCTTTTCCTTTCACTTTGACGGTCTTTCCATTTTCATCCAATAGCGTGAAATGGACGAACAGCCAGCCAGGAGCCTGCATGGTTTTCGCAGGAAGAGAGACAGGCGTTTCGGCCGTTGTGATGACGCCTTCTTCATTGAGCGCGTCGTGGTCACGGAGCGTGTAGGAAAGCTTGCGGCCGGCGGCGACTTTTCCGTTGTCGAGCAACTGCACGGAGAAGACGATAGGCTCACCAGCCTTGTAGAGGCCGTCTTCATGGTTGGCGGTGGCTTTGATTTCGAATGGCGCGGCGTCCAGTTCTTCCAATTCCATTTCCACGCCTGCGGCGAGACAGCCTAAAAGGATGATATTAAAGAATTTGTTCATCGTCATCTCCTGTATGTTTGATTCAAATGCAATTCTCTGGGTAGCAAGGCCGTCTCGGCCTCGTTACCAATTACTTTACAAAATACTTGTCGGCGATTTGGAGATAGTGGCCCCAATCGAGAGGCTGCTGAGAGTGGACGCCTGTGCGGATGTGGTAGCTGATGTGGCCCGTAACATATTGATCCGGAGCGGGATCCGTATCAGCGGGAAGGCCTTCCGAACCGAAGAGGCGATAGACTTCGCTGGCGGCTTTGGCGGAAAGGAATTCGCCGTGCGGATCCGCCCAACTGTCGGCCGTGGCACTGGCGACGGCGAGAAGACGCGGCGCGGCGAGTTCGAGCAGTTCATGCTGATCGAACGGAGCGGTGTCTTCATGACCGATGAACTGTTCGATATTCTTCACAAGCCAGTGCGGGAAAACGGAATGCATGATGAAGAGATTTTCGCCGAGAAGACGGCGGGAGAGCGCCGCGCCGCCACAACCGGAGCAGTTGGAGACGACCATTTTGAAGCGACGATCCGTCGCACCCGCCCACAGAGCGGTCTTGCCGAGGCGCGACAGGCCATGAACGGCGACCTGTGAACCATCGATCATTGGATCGAATTCCAGATAGTCGAGCATGCGGGAGAGGCCCCATGCCCAGACGCCGATGGACGTGTAGTTTTCATGGCAGCCTTTGAAGCCATCGACATTGTCGAAAAGCGTCAATGCACTACGATCCCACGCGGCGGCGTTGTCGGGGAAAATATCGTGATAGCAAGCAGTTATGGATGCATAACCACGGGCGACCGTTTCTCGGAAGCACCAAAGGTCTTTCTGCGTGGCGCGTTTGTCATGATTCGCTTCGTTTTCGGGAACGAGGCCGGAGCGGCGGACATCCAATTCGTCGATGGTGAGTTGGTTGCCGCGGAAGTTCAGCCCTGCGAAGGCGGGCACGGGCTTCGTGGCGTTTTTGGGAATATAGAGGAGGCAGTCGAAAGCGTGCTTTTTACCGTTATTTTCGGAATGGATGCGGATCTCCTTGCGGATGGCCGTGTTGTTCAAAGCGTCTTCCTTGATGGAAAGGACTTCGAACGAGAGAGACTGCGGACGCGGAAGAATGCGGCCATAGACATTGTCGCTGAAGAACTTGAGGATCTTCGGGCGTTTGTTCGTCATCCAATCCATCGCGTTTTTCACATCTTCGACACCGGACGGAAGCGTAAATGGTTCCATGAGGGATTCGTCTTCAGCGACGATGGCACGGACTTTTTTCAGAAGGTCTTGGTTCCATTCATTGTTGAGGACAAGGTCTTTGTAATCTTGGAATAGTGACATGGCTTTCTCTCTATGGCTAATATGTTCTGTTTATCACGCGGAAGCGTGATTTTGCTGATTAGGTTTTGGAAGCGTGTATGCGAAGATGGAATTGCAAATGGCCATGATGGCGGAGAATGTGAACAGAAGGCCAATGCCGTATTTCGCCCAAATCCAGCCGCCGACAGGGCCTGCAAGAATGGAGATGAAATGATTGATGGAGATACCTGTGGACATCGTGGAGGATAGTTCATCGTGGGTTTCGGCGATGCCACGGATGTAGATGTTTGTGGCGAGAGCCGTCGTGCTGATGATGGCGTCAAAGATATAATTGATATAGACGACCCAGTAGGCGATGCTTCGCGGGAAAATGTCGCCTGCGAATCCGTAGAGAAGGCAGACGAAGCAGAGGATGATGGTATCCCAAATCATGATATTGCGGTAGCCTAATCTATCGGTAAGCTTGCCGATAGCGGGTGCGGCGAAGATGTTGATGATGGCGCAAACGGCGAGCAGGACGGCCATGCGGGCCGTGGAAAATCCGTATTCACGGATGAGCACGTAGGGAGCGAAGGTGAAGAAAATCTGTTTGCGGGCGCCGTAGAAGAGTTCCAACGCGTAGAATTTGTTGAATTTGCGATGGAAGTAGAGTTTCGGGCGTTTGGCCGTTTCGTCCGGAGCGTTTTTATTGAATGTGCTGATGGTGCTGACGATCATGAGCACGGCGATCAAGCCCCATACAATATCATATAAATAGCGTTGTTGCAGGCCGCTGTATTTGACGCCGACATAGAAGATGACGGCGACGATGGCAGAGCCTGTGACGTTGCCGAAATTCATGGCGGATGTCAGAAAACCAAGCGACTGGCCTGCGTTTTCTGGCTTGGCGATCTGAATGGCGATGGCTTGGCGGACTGGCATGATGAGATGTTCGCCAAGACTCCAGATCATGATGAAAAAAGTCACAATGACTTTATTGGAAGGGACGAAGAGAAGCGCCGCGCCGAGCATGGAAATCATCGTGCCCAGGCGGAGGATTTTCCAGTCGGACATGCGGTTGAGAAGCGCGAAGAGGAAGACGAGTGCGAGGCCGGGCATTTCACGGAAGAATTCAAGCGAACCGCGATCTTGGCTCGTCATGTCATGCATGTCCGAGAGGAAATTGTTCATCGTCGCGGCGAAACAGCCTGTGCCGATGCCCCAGACGATGATGCTCAGAAAGAAGGAGAACGCGGTGCTTTTGTTTTTGAAAACGTCGGTGAATTTCATGTTTGTGGATGGCCGACCCGTCTTGGGCTGGATCAAATGATGTCTCAACTCTCCTATAAAGTAATATGAATCATGATGACTTCATTGCAACTTTTTGAGCATGTTGATATCAAAAAAATGTTTGGAAAAACGCTTATTTCGCAGGTTTTGGCAGATCCTGACGGAAAAACAGTCGTAGATCCGTGACGGCGTCCGGCAGTTTGTGTGAGAACGAATAGTGGTCTACATCCGGATACCATTTGATGGGGCATCCGATCTTGTCCGCTAGCATTTGGGAGCATTTCGGCGGGAAGACGTTGTCATTCTGTGCGTTGATCATGGCGAACTTCTTGTTCTTCGCGAGAACGCTCAGCGGCTCCGTCAGATTGATGGGATCGTACTTCGCAAGCTTTTGATAGAGTTCATCCTGCTTTTGCTTGTCGTCACGCGAGAAGAAAGCGAGAAGGTCTCGCGTCTCGTTGGTGTTGGTGGCAAGAATGTCCGGCAGGCTGCCGCCGCCGATGATCATGAGGCCGCGTTGGATACGGCGGTCGATATAGGCGGCGTTGGCCGTTGCAAGCGCTCCGAGGGAGATGCCTGCGGCGCCAAGCTTGTTCGGATTGACTTCAGGGAAGGAAAGCATGATGTCCGTGAGGCGGATGATATCAGCCCTCATCTGTTCAAGTCCTTGGAAGAAAGCTTCTTCCGTTCTCAGAATGGTGAGTGGGCCAAGCAGTCCGCCGCGCTGGCCGAAATAGGGCATTTGGAAATAGGCGGCGACGATGCCGTCTTTTGCGAGCAACTGGCAGATTTTCTTTTCTAGTTGGAATTTGTCTGGACCGATCGTATGGTAGATTTGGACCGCGGGCAACTGGTGGTCAGGCTTGGTGTTCAACGGGATGTAGATTTCGCCAGGGACGGTGTTGTCGATTGGAAAATCCGTCGTGATGGCGGATGGGAAGCGGAAAGAGAATCCGCGGCAGTCCTGCATTTCCGGAAGTGGCGTGAGTTCAACGTTGAACGCGGCTCCGAAGGCAGGTTTGGCGATTTGACGAGTTTCGGCCATGAGAATGGTCGAGGCGAGACAGAGGAAAAGGAAGAATGCTTTTTTCATATTGAAGACCTTCTAAATGATATTGATAGACTAAACCGATAATACGATAAAATACTTTCTCAATATGAAAACGCGATTTAAAAACACGAAAAAAATACAGTGTTTGGCTTGTTTTTGCAGATTGTCAAATTAGAATAAGGTATTGCTTTTTTTCGCATGCGTGCAAACAATCAACAAAAAGAGGGCAAAACCATGCTGGAATTACTTGAAAAGGCATTTTTGATGGGTCTTGGCGGCGCGAGTCTGACAGCGAAGCGTGCGGAGGAGTTCGTGAAGAAAGCCGTAGAAGACAAACAGGTCACCGAAAGCGAAGGCAACCAGTTGCTGAAAACGTTGGTCGATGAAGGCAAGAGGGCGAATGAAAATCTGACGGCGAAGGTCGAAGAGATCATGAAGACGCGCGGCGAATCGTTGCTTCCTTACTGGAAGAAGATTCAGGATTTGGAAGCCCGCGTGGCGGCATTGGAAGCGGAATTGGCCAAAAAGTCGGAATAAGACCGACGGGATTGAATGATCGGGGGGCGTGTTAAAACGCCCCCTTTTTTGCATGATACTAAAGAACGATCCCGCAGGAGCGGGACCCTCCCTGTCCATTTGGAGACGATTGACGATGCGTGATTTTGACGCGGCGCAGGAACAGCGCTTTTTCGATATTTTCAAAAAATACTACGATTTGGAGAAGGACGCCGGAAAACAGCATAATCCGGAAAACTACTCTCTTGACAGGATGTATCCGCTGGCGGAACTCGTCGGAAATCCGGAAAAGCAGTTCAAAATCATCCATGTGGCTGGAACGAAGGGGAAGGGGACGACCTGCCATTTTATGTCCGCCTTGCTCTCGAGCTGCGGAAAACGCGTCGGCTTATTTACAAGTCCGCATTTGTCAACGGTTAGGGAGCGTTTCCAGATCGACAACGAACTGGTCAGTTATGATGTCTTAATCGCGGCGGCGGAAAAGCTTGTGAAAGCCGTTGACGAGGCAGGGCTGTCACCATCGCTGTTTGAATTGTTCACCGTCATGGCGCTGCGGATTTTCGCAGATGCGGGCGTGGAATACGTTGTGTTCGAAACGGGCATCGGTGGACGGTTGGATGCGACGAATTATGTCCAACCTGCGCTGACAGTCATCGTGCCGATCAGTTTTGATCACATGGCGCTGCTAGGCAACACGATAGAAGAAATTGCCGGCGAGAAGGCGGGCATTCTGAAGCCTGGTGTGCCGCTCGTTCTGTCCCGTCAAAGCTTTCCCGCCGCGGAGGAGACAATTCTGAAACGCGCGCAGGAAGTCGGAAGCCCCGTTCGTTGGCCGGTCAACGACGATATGGTTACACCGTTTGCGAAGCCGCGTTGGGCACCGTATCTGCGGGAAAATTTCGCGACAGCGCTGTCGGCGATTTATCAGTTGGGCTTGACGCCCAACGCCGCGAATCTGCGGATTCCGCAACTGCGCGCACGTTGCGAAGAGATTCGCCATGAACCACTTGTGGTTTTGGATGCCGCTCACAACGGCGATTCCATGACGCGTCTTGTGGAGGCGATAAACAAGCTTTATCCGAACGTCCATTTCACAGTGGTTCTCGGCATTGTGAAAGGAAAGGACGCCCACGGCATGGTGGCGGCGTTGAAGAATCTCAACGGTGAGTTCATTCTGACGAATCCGCATACAGGCAAAGGCTCTGATTTGGAGAAACTTGCGGCTGAAATGAAGGATGCCGGACTGGATGTACGCGGAATCATCCCGCAGCTGACGAAAAAAGAACAGTTGCCGACTGATAAACCGCTGTTGTTCACTGGCTCGTTCTTCACGGCGCTGATTGGCGAGGAGTTTTTTGACTAACAGAGAATCAATATGAAAATCAATGTCCCAAATGGCCGTGGTGTAGCGGTGTTCGATGTGCCGGACAGCAATCTGCTCGGCGTCTATGAATCGTCTGTGAATCGCGTCGCGCCACCAGCGGATGCAGAGGCGGAAGTCGTTGCGGCGCTGGAGAATCCGATTGGTTCACCGTGTCTTCGGGAACTGGCGGCGGGCAAACAGAACATCGTCATCATCGCCAGCGACCATACGCGGCCCGTTCCAAGCAAAGTCATTATGCCGCAGATGCTTGCTGAAATCCGCGCAGGCAATCCGTCGGCGGATATCACCATATTGATCGCGACGGGCATGCATCGTGGCACGACGCTTGAGGAATTGAAAGAAAAATTCGGTGATGAAATCGTCAAAAACGAAACCATTATTGTCCATGAAGCGCATGACGATGCGTTGCAGTCGTATTTAGGGATTCTTCCGTCTGGCGGTGAATTGTGGGTTGATCGTGTGGCGGCGGAAGCGGATCTCCTTGTGTCGGAAGGATTTATCGAACCGCATTTCTTTGCGGGATTTTCTGGCGGGCGGAAAAGTATTCTGCCTGGTATCGCGGGAATGACGACTGTTCTGGCCAATCATTGCGGCGAATTCATCCATTCTCCGAAGGCCCGTACAGGCATATTGGAGGGCAATCCAATTCATCGTGACATGGTGTGGGCGGCGCAGAAAATCGGCCTAAAATTCATCGTAAATGTCGTCATCAACGGTGATAAGAAGGTAATGAAAGCATTCGCGGGAGACTGCCTGGCCGCCCATGCGGCGGGTTGTGATTATCTAAACGGATTGTGCCGAATCGACGTGCCGATGGCGGACATCGTCATCACGAGCAACGGCGGTTATCCATTGGATCAGAACATCTACCAATCCGTAAAGGGCATGACGGCGGGCGAAGCCGCGGCGAAAGAAGGCGGTGTCATTGTCATGTCATCAAGCTGTTCGAACGGCCATGGCGGCGAAGGCTTTTATAAGTTCATGGCGGAAATGCCATCGGCGAAAGCGTTGTATGAACAACTCAGCGCTGTTCCGCAGGCGGAGACGAAGCCAGATCAATGGCAGGCCCAGATACTGGCTCGCGTCATGGCGCATCATGATGTCATCGTCCTTTGCGATGAATGCTCACGCGATCTGATTAACAAAATGGGCATGCATGCCGTAGCGACACCGGAAGAAGCTATGTCGTTGGCGTTCAAGCTGAAAGGAAAGAATGCAACCGTCGCCGCGATTCCTGACGGCGTTTCCGTGATTGTCAAAGGGCAGTGATTAGTGGTTGGGAGGGCTGCACTCCTGTGCGGACGGCGGTTGGGAGGGCTGCACTCCTGTGCGGCCGCTTATTAATGTTTTTTTAATTTCATAATGATAGTGTCATAAACATTGTAAAAGGAGATTCGAAATGGCATTGAAAGTTTGGTTGTCGGACACGTGCAAACGGTATTTTCCGAAAAGCGCAGCGGAAGCGAAAAAGACGCTGTCAATGGACTATGCGTTGAATGAACGCATGAGTTTCCAAGTGTTGCTTCGGCAGGACGGTGCGCCACAGAAGGTGAATGTTGTCGCGGCAGGGCCGGAAGGATGGGACGTTCGTGTCCGTCGCATCGGTTATGTTCCTGTTCGCCATGCAAATACGGGAGCGGAAAACATTCCCGCCAAGAAACTTGCGCAAGAAGTGGATTGGGGCGATGGCCTACCGGGCTTTGTTCCGGATCCGCTGTTCGACGAGACGCGTCTCATCCTCCCGCAGAATGAAACGCATGGTTTCTGGATTACAGTAACGCCGTCTGTAAAGGCCGTTGCGGGAACGTATCCTGTCGTTGTCAAAATCGAAACGGAACGCGACAAGACGCACAAAGTGACGTTCAAGGCGATTCTCCATGATATTAAATTAGCTCCCCGCAAGGACTTCCATATCACACATTGGTTCTATGCGGATTCACTGGTCGCTCAATATAAGGTAAAGGCGTTTTCGGAGGAATTCTGGCCGATTTGCGAAGCATTCGTGAAAGACTATGTGGCGCATGGTCTGGACACGCTGTATGTACCTGCGTTTACGCCACCTCTGGATGGTGTCAAACTGCCGACGCAGTTACTCGGCGTGAAGCGGAAAGGAAAGAAATACGTGTTCGATTGGACGAATGTCCGCCGCTGGCTGGAAATGGCCAAGAAGTGCGGCATCACGAATTTCGAATGGGTCCATCCGTTCACGCAGTGGGGCGTAAAGAACGCGATCCGCATCTATGAAGGCCAGCAGGAAGACGAAAAACTGCTCTTCCCGCCGGAAACGGAAGCGACATCGCCTGAATATCGTGAATTCCTGACGCAGTTCTTCAATGAGCTGTACGATTTGCTGAAGAAAGAAAAACTATTGACAAAGTCGTTCTTCCATGTTTCCGACGAGCCGCACGGAGACGAACATCGCGCCAACTACAAGGTAGCCCGCGCCATGCTAAAAGAGATCGCGCCGTGGATGAAGACGATGGACGCGCTGTCCGAAATCGCCTTTGGTCGTGAAAAGATCACGGACATGCCTGTCCCGAGCATCCGTACGGCCGTGCAGTTCTACAAAGAGGGAATCACCTCATGGTGCTACTACTGCTGCGGGCCGCGTGGTACTTATGTGCAACGTCTTCTGGACACGCCACTTCCGAAGATCTGGATGCATGGCATTCTGTTCTATCGCTGGCCGTTCAAAGGCTTCCTGCATTGGGGCTTCAACTACTGGTTCGAATCATCGACGCGCAATCTCATCGACGTCTATGCGGAACAAGATGGCCTCAGATGGCCGGGCTGGGCGTATGGCGACACATGCCAGGTCTATCCTGGAAAAGACGGAAAGCCCGTCGATTCAATACGTTGGGAAGTCTTCAGCGAATCGCTGCAGGACTACCGCTTGATGCAGACGCTCGGCGTCAGTCGTGACGATGAAATTTTCGCTCCGGTCAAAGATTTCAACGATTTCCCGAAAGACGCAAAATGGCGTCTGAAGATTCGTAAGAAATTGCTGAAATAAAAAATGATGGGGCTGTTGCTTGCTTTTTAGGTTTTGCAACAGCCCCTTTTGTTTTTAGGAAGAAGCAACGATTCCAGAAGATCCAGTCATTAGCCGTTTGTCAACACCGCCATCTCTTCATCTGTAAGCGGGATATCCACACCGCTGAGATTGGAGAGGAAGTGTTCTACGGAGGAAGATGCGAAGAGCGGGATGACTTGCGGGAAGGCGGGCAGACGGTAAAGATTCGTCATCCATGCAACGACGAGCGCTGATGGATCAATGCCTTTGGCCTTCGCCATCTCCTGCAGGACATGCCAACGGTTGTCGAATAAATAACTGGAAGGCAATCGGTTGGGATCGCTGTAACCGCCTTTCGCCAAAGACGAATACGCCACCAATGGCATGTTGCGGTTCTTCAAAAAACGAAGCCGTTCGCGGCTCGTGTATTCGTTGAAAATGTATTTTGGGGGCTGTTCCGTCCGTTCCGCCAAATAGGTGAACCGTTGCTGATTGATCGTGAACGGCGTCAGGCCACGTTCCTTCGCGAGAGCATTTGCGTCTGCAATGCGCCAAGTATCGTAGTTGGAAGCACCTAGATAACGCACTTTGCCCGCTTTTACAAGTTTATCGAAAGCGGTCATCGTCTCTTCCTGCGGCGTACCGGCATCGTCCGTGTGGGCGTAATAGAGATCGATTGTTTCGATGCCGAGCTTGCGAAGCGATTCATTGCACCAATATTCGATTTGGGCGGCTTTGAGGCCCGCGCCTTCGCCATGGCGGTCGAAACCGACCTTTGTGGCGATAACGACTTTATCGCGTATCTTTCTGGACGCGAGCCATTTGCCGAGGCATGTTTCCGATTCGTCTCCCGTGCCTGCCCAATGGGCGTAGTTGTTGGAGGTGTCAATGAAATTACCGCCTGCGTCAACAAAAGCATCGAGCACTTTGAAGGCGTCTACTTCGGAAGTCGTGGTTCCGAAATTCATGGCGCCGAGACAGACGGGGGAGAGTTGCAAGTCGTTGAATTTTATGGTTTTCATGGATTCATTCTCGCAATGACATCGTTTTGGATGGTTTTGCACATATCGACGAAAACGCCACTGTAACCAGTGATGCGCACAAGCAGGTCGCGGTGATTTTCCGGATGGATTTGGGCGTCTTTCAAATCATCGACGCTGACACAGGAGACCTGTACATGGAGGCCGCCGCGGTTGAAATAGTTACCGAGCAATTGACCGAAGAGCCGCCGTCCGTCTTCGCCTGCGAAATTTTCGGGTTGCACATCCAGATTGAGCCCTCCAGACGTGTATTCTTCAAACGGCAGATGGAGCAGGGAGGAAAACATGGCCGTCAGGCCTTTTTTGCAGGAGCCGTTTGCGGGGCGGGAGCTTTGCGTGAACGGTTCGCCTGCGAGACGGCCGTTGGGCGTCGCGCCGCAAATGGCTCCCATCCTGAGATGCCATGTATCGCCTTGTAACGACTGCATTAGGAAGAGCTTATGCTTTTTGAACGCCTCGGCGCCCAATTCGCGGCAAATCCGCAAGGATGTGCGGGCGATGCGTTCCGCATGACCATTGGTCAACGCGCCGTCGGAGCCGAATTTTTCCGCTTTGCGGCAGAGGGCGAGCAACTTTTCATAACCTTTATAATTGGCATCGACGGCGGCGACGAGTTCGCTGAGCGTTGCGCTGTGGTCGATGAAAAGCAATTGATCCACGGCGGAGAAGCAATCGACAAGCGTGGCGATGCCGCAGAACGTCTGAATCTGGAAATGGTATTTGGCTGTGGCGTTTTTGCATTCGGCGCGTTCGATGGACCAACGGTTGATACAGTCTCCAAGCGTCAATAGCCTAGCTGGATGTTGTTGGCGCAGTTCAAGTTCCAGAACCAGATTGTCGATTTTCATCGTGATGAACTCGCTGAAATACTTGAAGAAAAGGTCGTAGAAATCTTCGATGCTGGTCGGAGGATTTGGCCTATCGTTGAGTTCATGCATGACGTTGACGAATTCCGCGGGCCAGCCGTTGGGGCAGCGTGTACGGATATACGGAACCTGCAATTTTTTGCGGACATCTTCCGGCATGTCTGGAACGAAATGGACGGCGCGCGGCGCCGACGACATCCAGTGAGAATTCGGACCAGGCGAACACCAGTTGCAGGCGAAATGCTCGTAGTCCGCCGCGTCTTCTGGTTCAACGCCAGCCAGAATCAAGCCTGATTTGATGTCGTCATCGTTGTAGATCATCATGGAGCAACTTTGCAACGCCTTCTCCATAAGGATGTTCCAAAGATCTGGATAGGCGGTGTCCATGCCTTTGAAATAGCGGATGACGGGAATCGGATTCTTCATGCCGGGCATGAGAGCGCGGGAGAAAAGATATGTCAGGGCGTTGACGACTGGGCGGCCTTGCTTGTCCGTTCCGCCCAACGGCAGATATTGTGGCGCGTCAAAGTTGAGAATTCGCTCGAAGGAGGTGAAGTTCGTGGCGTCTCCCATTTGATGTTCGCCGCGTCCCATGATAAGATTGTGTTTGCAATAGAAGTCGATAATGATTTCCAACGCAGAATCTTCCGTAAGGCGGCCTGCTTTCAAATCTGCTTCATACAACGGTAGGAGGAAGATGTCCAGACGGCCTTGTGTAAGCGTCGGATTCAACGTCAGATAGGAATCATCGGCCAAATTGATAAGCCAAATGAGTTGCAACGCTTCGCGGAAGGTCTGCGGGGCGTTGCGCGTAATTGAAAAGAGGGTGTCTGCCGCTTCTGTAAGACCTGCATTTTGAGCGGCTTCCGCATAACGGCGGGCGAAATTGATGAATGCGTCATAGACGCGGACAGCACCTTGCAAGAAGATGGCGTGTTCGTTGTCCTTCGCGTTCGGAATGCCCGCCAATGCACGTTCTTTGAGGCCTTGCAGACCATATTGGATCAGCCATTGCCAATCCAATGTGCAGTGGCCGGTCTCGTAAAGTGTTGTGCGATAGAGATTTTTCGGATCATGCAGAAATGCCTGGAAGAACGCCTCTTCGTCCGCGTTCAACGGTTTGTCCAGATGACGGCCGATGATGATGTCATGCGGCTCAACGGGCGTGGAGACTTGATCGAAAAAGTCATAAAGGACGTTTCCGAAACGCAGCGGATGCGGTTGCCCGTCGTATTTGTGCTGCAACTTGTGTAATATTTGCACGCGTTCGAAGGTCGTGCTTTTGAGGGGCTTGGTGCGAAGGGCTGTGAGTGCTTCTTCTATTCTCAAATTACAATTCATAATTAACAATTTACAATTATACGTAGAGGCTTTTGTATTTGCTTTAAGCTTTTAGCTTTAAGCTTTTAGCTGTCCTAGCTCCATGCGACGCGATGGATGAATTGGACGAAGGGCGGGAAGGACGGATAGTCGCAACCATGGCCATAGCCTTCGAAGACGAGATGGGTGACGTCTTGATGGCCGTTGAGCTTCAGCATGCGGCAGAAATAGGCGTTTTCCTCCGTGCGGCCGCACATTTCCATGTCGCCTTGGCCCGTCGTCAACAGGATGGGCGGCAGATTTGGCGTGCCAACATGATACAGCGGGGCGAATTCGTCGCAGGTTGGCTGCGTCATGGGAATGCCCTGTTCGGTGCGGATCGTGAAATGCGTGACGCATTGTCCGCTCAACGGCATAAGGCCTTTGAGCTGCGTGTAGTCACAACCGTAGCGACGGAGATATTGCGGATCCATGCCGATCATCGCCGTCAGATAGGCGCCTGCGGAATGTCCTGAAACAAAGACCTTTGCGGGATCGCCGCCGTAACTGGCGATGTTCTTCAACACCCATGCGACGGCGCATGCCGCGTCGTCGATGCAGGTGGCGCCTTTCGCACCGTCCGTTCCCGCAAGACGGTAGCCGCAGGCGACGACGGCGGACGGATGTTCCGCATCCATCGTCAACGCCATGGGCGTGTGCTTCGCACCGCCCGTCAGGCCGCCTCCATGGAACCAGATGACGGTCGAAAAGCCCTGCTTGCCCTGCGGAATCGTCAAATCCAGTTTGCAACGTTCGACGTTGGCTGGGCCGTTTTTATAGAAGCTTTCCTCCCGATAAGGGACGTTTTCCGTGACGTTGAATTCCTGACCGTTTGCGTTTTTGATGATGCTCATGTGCTGTTCCATATTTAGTGATGTTTATGACAATGAGTAGAAATATAATGCTGATTATGTTGATTTCTTTGTAAATCACTTTATTTTTTTACCACGAAATATCTGGAGCGGCCTTTGCCACAACCAAATTTTTGAAACCACAGATCACACGGATTACACAGATTTTAACCACAAAACACACAAAACACACCAAAATGCCTCGCCGCCGGGCCGTCAATCCGCTGAAGGATTTGTTTGGATAAAATGAATTCTGAATGCTGAAAAATCCAACGGTTCCGGCAGCTCGGCGGTTGTCATCGCTTCGCGAGATGCAAAGGATGTCATGCGAAAACTCGTGGCTATGGAGAAAATCTTCGCGGAATAACAAGAAAATAAACGATAGTAGTACGAAAATTTTTGAAATCGCAAATTACACTGATTACGCAGATAAGGATAAACACCATGTCGATTTACACAGCCGTATCACGAGGAGATATCCATCGCACGTCATTTGATCCTAAGAACCAGATTCCGTTGTATTTAGGAAGCGGAAGCTGTGGTGCGCTATTCGATTCATACGGCCTGATCGGGCAGGTGGATGAACAGAAGACAGGCGCCGACGTCGGAACGTTTAAACATGCGGACTACTATGCGCAAGGCCATTATGGCATCGACTATTGGCTGTCGCTCTTCACGCTGAAACTGGCGGATGCGCCGCAAGCAGTGCCGTCGGACTATCATCAGTCGCTATACCTATATAAAGGATACTTGGAGACATCATTTTCACAGAATGGAAAATTGTTTTCCGCAAAGACGTATTTCCATCCGTATCAACGGGATATATTGGCGTATGAGCTGCATGGTGGATGGAAATTGACACTGTCGCCTGTGACGCATCCAAATGGTTCCTACAACGAATCGTTCGATGTGACGCCGCAACTGACAGATAACGGCTTCCGCATGCAGACGAACCGTGTCACGATGGAAGTCGGCATGCGTGTTATTTGCGAAAACGGCAGTTATGGCATTCGACGAAACGGTGCGGATTGGACGTTAACTCTCAGCGACAACGCAACTTGCCTATTGCTCATCGGATGCGCGAATGAAAAACGATTCGCTGCTGTTAAATCGGTCATGGACAATGTGAAATCATTAGAAGAATGGCAAAAATCGGCGGAAGACGGCTGGAAGAAACGTTGGGGCGATTCCTATCTGGATTTGACGGATGATCAGCGGCAGGCGGATTGGGTGCGTTCAATGTACTATGTGCTGTGTTCGTTCTCGCCCGACGGAATTCCTTCCGCTCCAATGGGGTGGACGGGCGCTGGCTGGCGGTTCCATTTCCCGCAGGACATTTCATACATCCATCCCGCGTTGTTGCGCATGGGGCATTACGATTTGGCGAAACGGATTGTGGAATTCTACCGTGAACGGATCGACGATATTCGGTCGATTACGCATAGAATCTATGGCGGCCGCGGTACGATGTGGGCGTGGGAGTTTCCAATCGGCACGGGAACGGATTTGTTGAAAAACGACTCGCCGAATCCGTATCAGTACGAAATCCATAACGCGGCATATCCTGCGCGAATGGCCTATGAGACATCATTGCATTTGAACAACGCCGCATGGACGGCGGAGGTCGCGATACCTGTCATCCGCGAATCAGCGGAATTCTACGCGAGCCACATGGTGAAGGAGGCCAACGGACGGTACAGTTTGGAAGTCACACCGTCGATGTCACAGGATGAATTCGCCAAGCCAAACGGTCGGAACTACTTGTGTGCTTTATATTCTGCCCGTTACACGTTCCGTGTCGCCTCCCTGATGGGCATGCACGAATACGATGAATTCCTGCGGGCAGGACTGGCGTTCGACCGATTGATTGATTCAAAACACGGCATCTACTGCACTGGCGAAATCATGATGGAGGAGAATTTCGGCAAGGAGAAGCATCCCGTCCAGTTGAATCCGCTGATCTTCCTACCGGCCAATGATTTAGACGAATACGAACGGAACGCCTACGAAATTCGCTACGACATCTGCAGTGATGCGAAATTGCGGATATACCACGGATGGACGTTGGCGATGTTCTGGCTGGCGTCATCGCATCTTGTTCGAGCAGAGGCATTTGCGAAAGAACTCGCCATGGCGGACGACAACGATTATCGCGATCCTGAACGGCTGGAATTCTATGAATCCAGCCATGTGCCGTCGAGCATCTACTATGTGACGACGCATGGCGTCTATTTGCAGGCCGTGCAGGACGCCTTCGTCTGCGATTTGTTTGGCGATGTGCGCATAGAGGGCTGCGTTCCCGCTGCCTGGAAAGGCAGCGAATACGTAAATCTGCATGCACGGGACGGACACATATATTCTGGCGTTATCGCTTGATTTTGAACCACGAATGCACACGAATGCACACGAATTTTTAACCACAAAACAGTCCACAAAATACACAAAAAAACTCAAAAATTGCCTCGCCGCCGGGCCGACAACGCCATCAAGGATTCAATGATAAAACAAGATGTTGATTGCTAATGATGCAAACGGCTCCGGCGCTGCGGCGGTTTCATGCGCTTCGCGGAAGCAAAGGTTGTCATGCGGAAGCTCTGGCGGTTTTCTAGAAGCTCTAGCGGCTCTAGAAGCTCTAGCGGCTCTAGAAGCTCTAGCGGCTCTAGAAGCTCTAGCGGCTCTAGAAGCTCTAGCGGCTCTAGAAGCTCTAGCGGATGGTAATAGTGTGCTGTACTTTTCCTCCATCTGCTAGATTTTCGACGGTGATGTTCCATTGGCCGGGTTTCTCGTTAGACGGTATGGAAAGATTCAGTTTCAGTTCGCCGTTGACGGCGGCATGGTAGCCGCTGAATTCGGCAGGTTTGCCGTCTGCATCAAGAATCGTGATTTTCAGAGGAATGACGGCGTTTGGGAAATGTGTTCCATCGAATGCACTATGTATCTCGATGATTAATGGAACTTCTGAACCGCGTGTCACTGTACCATTACCGCCGATATTAATGGTTCTGGCATTTATCTGTTCTTTCGTCCGCATGAACAGCTTGCCTTCGCCTGGACCGAAGGAAACGTCAAACGACAGGCCGCCGTCCTTTGGCGTCGTCGGAACTTGTTTGTGCGCAACGAGATCGTAGATGTATCCTTCGCCGGGCAACCATGCGGTTCCTGCGTTGTCGAGGCCTTTTTCCATGACGAGACCATACTGGCCGACGTAGTCGCCGTAAGTGCGTTTGTCATTGATTAAGAACAAGTAATCGGTATCACCGAAACGACGCATGCGGCCGACGATGTCCATGTTGGACGTCTGGAAGTCGCGTTTGAAGAACGGATCGAGTTCGTTGCGGAGATTGGCGGCCATGACCTGCAGGGCGGTTTTGTCCACATCCGCCTTGCGCGTCCGTTTGTAGGCGGGAATGATGAGATCGGGCATGATGGCGGGGCAGAGGCGTTCGTCGGAAACGACGATGCCGCCGCGCTTTTGGAATTTGACGATTTCGTCATAGACGGATTGCGTGAGGACGTAACAGTTTGGCATGACGAGAATTTCGTATGCGTCCAATCCATTCTTGCGGACGGTTTCGTCGTAGATGATCTGCGGCTGGTAGCCTGCCCATTGGAGGATGAGATGCATGTCGGCCTCCCAACTGTTGCTCCAACCATTGCTGCCGCATTGCGCATACATCTGGGATGCAAAGCTTTCCAGAACGGCAACGCGTGATTTCGCGTCCGGAATCTCCAGTAGCGACGGGCCGAGCGGCTGGATGACGTTGTGGACGAGTTTCGAAAGTCGCGGGGCGGTTTCGGGATTCGTCATGCGATAGCTAGTTCCGCCAGTGACGGTGAACAGCGAGCCGCGGCCGTGGTACATGATGCCGCGCACAGGCCGCGCAATCATGCTCCACAACGCGATTTCCAGATGGTCGGGAGCGATGGAGATGAACTTTGCGTCTGGAATGTCGCGCTCCCATTGGACTCGTTTGTCCTCTTCCTTCGGCATCCGTTCGATCGGCGCCGTGCCCGAACGATACCAAATGATCTGCGTCATTTTCATGACCTTCTGATTCGGATAGCCTTCCGCCATGGCGAACAGTTCGTCGCAGGACTGCCCGATTTTGATCGGATCCGGATAGCTGTACGTCCATTGGGAGACGATATCGACGTGGCCGCCGCTGCCCCAAACGGACGGAACGCGAACGGCGGGATCAAAGAATGTCCAGAAGTCTTTGCGGCCCGTGGATTTAAGACCGTCGTGGATGCGCGAATGGAGCGGATTCCATCCGTCGCCGTCCTTCCAGAACCATGTGTAGAAGCGGAGGATGGGATCGTCGTCTGGAATGACGCGGCTCGGCGGGAAGTTCGG
>JAEEGF012185302.1_pt1 | contig 19762 bp, 15 predicted proteins | sample 9134171 | NCBI WGS metagenome assembly JAEEGF01 (sample SAMN16246542, study PRJNA631951) | gut metagenome | biome: gut microbiome; feature: rumen; material: AP-attached | host: Bos | place: Iran: Karaj | collected 2018-10
GTCTTGCGATTGGAATGGCTGACCAGATTGCCGGACATGGTTCCTTTCTTGCAGACTTCACAGAACTTACCCATTCAGTCCACCTCCTTGCTAAAACTCGAACATTGCAATACTACCACAAGGTTTTTCAGAATGCAAGCATTATTTTCGGAAAAACAGACTTTTTTTCTGCGATTCTCCCTTTTTTTCGGGAAAATGGGACGATTCGGGGACAGGTTTTCACCGCATGCCGAAAAAATCGTTCTGCCGAAGCGCCTCATAGACGACGATCGCGACGGCGTTCGAAAGGTTTAAGGAGCGCTGGCCGTCGCCCATCGGGATGCGGATCGCCTCGTCCGCATGCGGAACGAGGATCTTTGCGCCAAGGCCCGCCGTCTCCTTGCCGAACACCAGAAAATCGCCGTCGCGAAACCGCACCTCGTCGTAACGGCGCGCCGCGTGCGTCGAACAATAGAAGAAGCGCGCGTCGGGATAGGCCTCCCACACCTCCTCGATGCTGTCGTGATAGAACAGCGTCAGCGAGTGCCAGTAATCGAGCCCCGCGCGCTTTAAGCTCTTGTCGTCGGTCGAAAAACCCAGCGGACGGACAAGGTGCAGCGCCGCGCCCGTGACGGCGCAGGTGCGCGAGATATTGCCCGTGTTGCTCGGGATCTCCGGCTCCACCAATACGATATGCAGCATAACCCCTCCCCGCCCGAAGGGCGCGCCTTCCGGGCCGTCTGATTGTAAGCGCATTGTACCACAAATGCGGACGAATTGCAAAATTTACAAAAACAAAACGAAAATGTATTGAGAATCGAATCTTTCCTTGTTATAATACGGAATCATGGAAACGATGGGAAGAGCGGGCGCGTCGCGTCCGCAGACAACTCCATACCGACGTCCCGCAGCCGTGAACCGCAATGCGGAGGATCCCTTCGAGGCGGCAAACGGCACGCTGCACTTTGCAAGCGAGCGCAAAACCGCGTCCCGCAGCGCCGCCGCGCCCTCCCGCAGCAGCGCCGCTTCGCGCAGCACGGGCAGCGCAGGCCGCAGCACGTCTGGTACGGTCCGCCGCACAACGTCCGGCGGGTCGTCGCAGCCGACGAAAAAACGCAAGCGCAGAAAAAAGAAGAATCAGCGCCTGTTCCTGATCGCAATCTGCTTCCTGCTGTTCGCGATCATCGTGCTCGTCACGGCGACGGTGCTGGCCTGCAACGGCTGCAAGGGCAAGGGCGAAGCGGGCGAGGCGACGGAACAGCCCTCCGGCACCGCGGATCTTCCTTCGCTCGAAACGCCCGTCCCCGTCACCGGCGAGACCGTGATCCCGGCCGGCGCGTCGATCAACGGCGTCAATGTCGGCAACCTGACGGTCGACGCGGCGAAGGCGAATCTTGTTTCGGCGCTCGATGAAAAGAGGAACTCCGTCGACATCACCGTTTCGTACGAGAGTTATGAGCCGCTGCTGCTGACGGCGGATACGATCGGCCTCGGCTGGTCGGAGCAGGACCTTCAGAACGCGCTCGAAAGCGCCGCGCGCGGCGGATCGGCGACGGTGCCGATGACGTTTGACAGCGAAAAGCTGCGGAACGCGCTCTATGCGCTGAACGACAAGATCCCGAACCACGCGATCAACGCGCAGGCGACAGTCAAGTATAAGAACAACAAGATCGACGGCGTGCAGTATCCGCAGCCCTACTGGGACATCACCGAGGGACAGAACGGCGCCAAGATCGACTTTGACGCGCTCGAGAAGCAGGTGTCCGCCGCGATCGACGCGGGCGACTACACCGCCTCGCTGACGCCGTCGGTCACGACCTCCGCTCCGGAGATCACCGCCGATTCCCTGAAGGCGCAGCTGCAGCTTTTGGGCAGCTACTCGACGTCCTACTACTTCACCGGCTCGTCCTCCACGGACGCGGCGACGCTGGAAAACCGGCAGGGCCGCGATCACAACATCATGAAGGCGATCGGCATGATGCAGGTCGTCGAGCTGAAGCCCGGCGCGCGGTTCAGCTTCAACAAGACCACCGGCGACCGCACCGAAAAGAAGGGCTGGGCGCTGGCGAACGCGGTCTATCAGGGCAAGGGCTACCGCAAGGAATCGGGCGGCGGCGTCTGCCAGGTCAGCACGACGATCTTCAACGCGGTTTTGCGCTCCGGCATCACCAGCATCACGCGGTCCCCGCACAGCATCCCGTCCGATTATGTGACCAAGGAGTTTGAGGACGGTCTCGGCTTCGACGCGACGGTCGACTGGAAGGACAATCACATCGATTTCGGCTTCAAGAACGACACCGGCCACACGATCTATATGTTCGTGTACCTCACGAAGAACAAGGACAGCAAGCGCAAGAAGAACATCAACGTCGAGATCTACGGGCAGAAGGAGGACGGCGTCGAATACCGCTGCCGCAACGAGATCCTGGAGACAACGCTGTGGAAGGCCGACGAAAGCAGGTTTGAGATCGAGTACGACAAGACGATGCTGGCGACGGCAAAGCGCGAGCTTCTGAACACGCCGCACGACGGCTACAAGGTCAAGACCTACGTCGACAAGTATAAGGACGGCAATTTCGTCAAGACCGTGCGCACCGAGGAGACCATCTATAAGCCCGTCTATCCGAAGTATCGGGTCGGCACCGCGGTCATCACGCCCGAACCGACCAAGACGCCCAAGCCGACCAACACCCCGAAGCCGGAAGAGACGGATCACTGGGAAGACGAACCGTAAACACTGTGAGAAGGCGGCCGACCGCCTTCTCTTTTTGCGCGTGATTCCAACCATTGGTTGGGAATTCTCCGATCAAGTTCATATGGACTTTCTGCCAAGGATGCGATATGCTTCCATCGAACCGGTTACAAAAGAAGCAAAGGAGAACAACCATGAATATCGGAGCAAGAATCAGAACGCTCAGAAAAGAAAAACGCGTCACGCAGGAGGAGCTTGCGGAATACCTGCACATTTCCTCCCAGGCGGTGAGCAAGTGGGAAACGGGGGCTTCGAGCCCCGACATCGACATGCTGCCGAAGCTCGCGATCTACTTCGGCACGTCGCTCGACAACCTTCTGGACTTTGACCAGAGCAAGCTGGACGCGGCGATCGAGCAGATCCTCATCGAGAGCGGACGCGGCGGCAAGGACCCGGCGCGGTCGGAGGCGTACCTCCGGAAAGCGCTCGAAAAGTACCCGAACAACGATCTGCTGCTGACGTGCATTCTGGAGGACATGCAGGAGCAGAATGCCGGCGGCAGCCGGAGCGCGGAGATCATCGAGATCGGCGAACGCATCCTGAACTGCACGAAGGACGACGCCAACCGGATCGACGTGTACCGCATCATGGCGGAGACGTATCACAGGATGGGCGAACAGGCGATGGCGGAGCTGTATCTGGAGAAGATCCCCGGCCTGCACTTCATGTACTATGAAATCGCGGCGGCGATCCGATCCGGCGAGGCGCGCATCCAAAACGTCGCGTGCGCGGAGGATCTCTGCATCGACAAGCTGATCTGCATGCTGTGGATGCGCCGCGAGGAAGCAAAGACGGCGGATGAAACTGCCGCGATCGACCGGCAGGCGCAGGAGACCTTCGCCTTTTTCAAGCAGTATCCGATCTACCGGGCGATCACGGAGGTCATGGAGGAGTTCTGGAACAACGGCGGGATCATGCGCATCTATCAGTAAAAAAGGTATAAAAAGACGGCCCCGCAGGGGGCCGTCTTTTGTGTTACCGTTCGATGGAAAATGCGCGGAAGCTGTTTTCGTACAGCGCTTCGGAAAGCGTTTCCGGATCCGTTTCGCGAACCTCGGCCATCTTCTGCAGCGTCAGCACGATGCGGCGCGGATCGTTGCGCGTGCCGCGATACGGCACCGGCGTCATGTACGGGCAGTCCGTTTCGATCAGCAGCCGGTCGAGCGGAAGCCGCTTTGCGATCTCCCACTGATGCACCGCGTTCTTGAACGTCAGCGCGCCGCCGAACGCGATATAAAGGCCGAGGTCGATGCACTCCTTCGCGATCTCATAGCTTGCCGAGAAGCAGTGCATGACGCCGGACAGATCCCCGCGATAGCGCCGGAGAAGGTCCATCGTGTCGCCGTGCGCCTCGCGGTCGTGGATGATGACAGGCCGATGCAGCTTTGCGGCAAGCGCAAGCTGCGCGTCAAAGCAGTCGCGCTGCACGTCGCGCGGGGAGAAATCATAATGATAATCGAGCCCGATCTCGCCGATCGCGACCATGCGCTCGCGTAACAGCGCCGCTTCGATATGGTCGAGCGTTTCGGGACGGAATTCGTCGGCCGAATGCGGATGCACGCCCGCGCTGCCGTACAGGTACGGCACGCGCGCAACCAGCTCGGCGACGCGGTCGATGCCCGCCTCGTCGCAGCAGGCCTCCATGACGTGCGCGATCCCGGCTTCGGGCAAGGAAACGAGCAGCTCTTCGCGGTCCGCGTCGAACTGCTCGTCCAGCAAATGTGCATGGGTATCGAAGATCCGCATCAGCGTACCACCCAGCCCGGCGTCAGCGCCTTTGCGGGCGTGACGAACGCAAGCTCCTTGTCCTCCGGATCGGATGCGCACAGGATCATGCCGTGGCTTTCGACGCCGCACAGCGTCACCGGCTTGAGGTTTGCGACCAGCACGACCGTCTTTCCGATCAGGTCCTCCGGCTTGTACCAGTTCTTGATGCCGGACACGACCGTGCGCTGCTCGCTGCCGATGTCCACGGTGAGCTTCAGAAGCTTTTTCGAGCGCTTGACCTCTTCGCATGCGACGACCTTGGCCAGACGCAGATCAAGCTTCGCAAAATCGTCGTAGGTGATCTCGTCCTTGATCGCGGGAAGCGCGGGCGCCTCGGGTTCGGGCGCTGCGGCCTGCTTCTGCTTTGCCTGAATCTTCTCGACCTCGGCCATCACGACCTTCGGATCGAGCCTTGCGAACAGGATCTCCGGCTTCTCCGCGACCTTGTTTCCGGATTCCGGATAGACGCCGAAGGTCATCAGCGAGTTCATCGTGCGCGGCTCCGTGCCGATCTCCCTGAGGATCGCTTCCGCGGTCTTCGGCAGGAACGGCGCAAGGAGGTTCGTGCCGATCGAGATGCTCTCGATCAGGTTGTACAGCACCTCGGAAAGCCGGTCCGCCTTTTCGGGATCCTTTGCAAGCACCCACGGCGCGGTCTCGTCGATGTACTTGTTGCTGCGGCGGAAGATGTTGAAGATCTCGTTCAGCGCATCCGCAATGCGGAACTCGTCCATCGCCTTCTGCACGCGCGGCAGCGCCGTCGTCGCAACGAGCTTCAGCTCGTCGTCGACCGGCTCCATGACGTCCGTGCGGCGCACCGCACCGCCGAAGTATTTGTTGCTCATCGCAACCGTGCGGTTGACGAGGTTTCCGAGCGTGTTCGCAAGGTCCGCGTTCAGCCGTTCGATCAGCACGTCCCACGTGATCGAGCCGTCGTTGTCGTACGGCATCTCGTGCAGCACGAAATAGCGCACCGCGTCCACGCCGAACAGGTCGCAGAGATCGTCCGCGTACATGACGTTGCCCTTGGACTTCGACATCTTGCCGTCGCCCTGCAGAAGCCAGGGATGACCGAACACGGTCTTGGGCAGCGGGAGGTCAAGCGCCATCAGGAAGATCGGCCAGTAGATCGTGTGGAAACGGATGATATCCTTTCCGATCACGTGCAGATCGGCGGGCCAGAGTTTTTTGAACAGTTCCGAGGATTCGCCGCCGCAATTATAGCCGATGCCGGTGATGTAGTTTACCAACGCGTCGAGCCAGACGTAGACGACGTGCTTCGGATCGAAATCGACCGGAATCCCCCACGAAAACGACGTGCGCGACACGCAGAGATCCCGCAGTCCCGGCAGCAGGAAGTTGTTCATCATCTCGTTCTTGCGCGAAACGGGCTTGATGAAATCGGGATGCGTGTTGATGTAGTCGATGAGCCGGTCGGCGTACTTGCTCATCTTGAAAAAGTACGCTTCCTCCCTTGCGGGCTGCACGTCTCTGCCGCAGTCGGGGCACTTGCCGTTCACGAGCTGCGACGGCGTGAAGAACGATTCGCACTCCACGCAGTACAGACCTTCGTACGCGCCCTTGTAGATGTCGCCCTTGTCGTACAAATATTTAAAGATCTTCTGAACGGCTTGGACATGATCGTCGTCGGTGGTGCGGATGAACCGGTCGTAGCTTGTGCCGACAAGATCCCAGAGCCGCCTGATCTCGCCGACAACGCCGTCGGCGTATTCCTTGGGCGTGACGCCTGCGTTCTTCGCCTTCGTTTCGATCTTCTGACCGTGCTCGTCCGTGCCGGTCTGGAAATAGACGTCGTAGCCCTCGTAGCGCTTCCAGCGCGCAATGGAATCCGCGAGGATCGCCTCATAGGTATTGCCGATATGCGGCTTGCCCGATGCATAGGGGATCGCGGTGGTGATGTAATATTTCTGTCTCATATCATTCCCTCTCCTTGTTCCTGTCATTGTAAGGATTCCGATCCGATTTGTCAATGATAAATACCCACGGACTTAACCCGCCCGCCGCCGTGCGCCGCTTTTCGCGCAGTTTAAGACCCGGGCTTTCGCGCAGCAGGCGTTCGAGAAGCCTTGCGTCCGCGGTATACAGCGCCGCGACGCCGCCCGCGTTCAGAAAATGCGGCAGACGCCGAAGAAACCGCGCGTACAGCGTTTCGTTCTCGTGATGCGAGCCCACGCGCGTGCCGAACGGCAGGTTAGAAAGCACCAGGTCCGCGCCCCGCTGCGCCTCATAGCGCAGAATGTCGCGGCAGATGAACCGCGCGCGGCTGTTCGCGGCCTTTGCGTTGTCCCGCGCGGTCGCGATCGCGGAGCCGCTCTTGTCCACGCCGAACAGACTTTTGCAGTCCGCCTGCGCCTCCGCCGCAAACAGCAGCGAGCCGGACCCGCAGAACGGATCGAGCACCGACGGGCGGTCCGTTTTCACAAGCGACAGCGCATACCGCGACAGCGCGTACGCCATCGCCGGATGGATCGACGCGGGGACCGTGCCCCTTCGCCACGGATAGCGCCCGTCGCGCACGTTCCACAGCTTCCAGTAGAGATCGCAGCGGTCGTTCCGCGAGTCGATGCGCAGCTCGCAGTCGTACGCAGACGGGTTGTTGTGTCCGTCCAGCAGACTTTTCAGCCGCTCGATGAACGCGCTGCGGTCTTTGAGATACCCGCGGATCTCGATGCGGTAGTACGTGCCGATGCACGTCTTTGCCGCGGCGGCGATCGCCCTTGGCTCCATCGGCACGTCGTACGCGATCGGCAGCAGCGCCTCAATCATGCAGTTTGCGCGATAGACCCGCGCAATGTCGGCGGTCACAAGCCGCACCGCGTCGCCCTTGCACGCTCCGGAAAACCCGAGCGCGGAAAGCTCGTCCGCAAGCTCCTTTGCAAAGCCGTGCGGCGCAAAGCACAGGACCTCGCGCGGCGCGGACAGCGTTTCGAGCGTGCGCTCCGGCAGCTCGGAAAACTGCTGCATCGCCTTTTCGTAGGCGATCCCGATCTCCGCGATATGCTTGTCCTCCGCCTCCGACTGCGAGACCGGCACACGATACGCCTCCAGCGCGTCCTTTGCGCCGAGCCGTCCCAACGCCAGCAGCAGGCTCGGCACGGCGAACAGCGTCGTTTCCGTTTCGAGCGCGGCGGACAGGGCCTTTGCGTCGTCCGCGTGTTCGAGCGCGCCGACCAGCCGGTAGACGTTCTTCCGCACCTTCGGCTGCGGACTCTTCATGAGCGCGGCAAGCAGCGCGTGATCGCCCAGCGCCGCTTCGATCTCCGCACGTCCCTGCTTGGTCTTTGCAAGCGTGCAAAGCGCCGACAGCGCTTCGGTCGCGGTCTCGCCGTTCAGTTGTGCAACGAGATCGGCCGCCGTCATGCGTTCGCCGCTTCGCGGATCAGCCGCAAAATCATTTCGGTGCCGTCGACGCCCTCGGCGTTTTTCATCGTCTCGATATAGGTCTGCCGCTGCGTATACAGCGCGGTGACCTCCTTTATGACCGATTCCGCGCCGACCTCCTCGGCCTTCAATACGCGCGCATAGCCGCGCTTTTTGAAATATTCGGCGTTCAGCTCCTGATCGCCGCGCGTGGATGCCGCGGACAGCGGCAGCAGCAGCATCGGCTTATGAAGCGCCAACAGCTCGAACACGGCGTTTGCGCCCGCGCGCGACACGACGACGTCGGCAAGCGCGAACAGGTCCGCCATCTCGTCGCGGATATATTCATATTGGAGGTAACCCTCGGCCTTTACGCTTTCGTCCAGCTTGCCCTTGCCGCACAGATGCACGACGTCAAAGGTTTTCAGAAGCTCCGGCAGCGCTTCGCGCACGGCGACGTTGACCGCGACCGCGCCGAGGCTGCCGCCGGTGACGAGCAGCACGGGCTTTTTCCCGGACAGGCCGGTGAACGCAAGCGCCTTTTCGCGCGAACCCGCGTAGAGCTCCGGACGGATCGGCGTGCCGGTGTGCACGCCCTTGCCGCCCTTGACGAGCGGCACGGTGTCCGCAAACGTCACCAGCACCTTGTCGGCATAGCGCGCGTCGATCCTGTTTGCGAGGCCCGGCGTATAGTCGGATTCGTGCGTCAGCACGGGGCAGATCTTCTTCGCCGCCGCGACGACCGGCACCGACACATAGCCGCCCTTCGAAAACAGCACGGCGGGCTTCAGCTCCTTCAGGATGCGCTTTGCCTGGTGATAGCCCTTCTGCACATGGTACGGCATCGTCAGCGTCTTGAGGCTTGCGTAGCGGCGCAGCTTGCCGGAGTCGATCTCGTGATACGTCACGCCCTCGACCGGCTTCAGCAGATCCTTTTCCATGCCGGACGTGCCGATGTAGTGGATGTCCCATTCGCTGCGGTCAAGCTTTTCGATCAGCGCAAGGTTCGGCGTGACGTGTCCCGCCGTGCCGCCGCCCGTAAAGACGATCGTTTTTTTCATGTTGGTGTTCCCCCTCGTTTCTATCGTATGCGCCTTGATGTGCGGTCAATCCGAGAACGTGCCGGACGTCGTGAACGCGAGCTTGGTTTCGCCGGGCTTGGTCAGCTCACTGTCCTTTAAGAGCACGCGTGCGGTGATAAACTTCATCAGGCTGTATTCGGCAGGCAGGTTTTCCATGTCGAGCTCCAGCATGACCATGACGAGCCGTTCATCCTCCGGCGCGACGGCCGAGCCGTCCTTGTTCGCCTGCCGGAAGCCGATGAACCACGCGATTTCCTTCTTGGCCTGCGAGCTCTTGTCCTCCTTGTTGCCGACCTCCGCGGTGCCCGTCTTGCCCGCGATGATGTAGCTGCGCACGCCGAGATACCGGCCCGTGCCGCCGTGGTCCTGCGGCAGCTTGCACACGCCGATCATCATCTGCGCCATCTGCTCCGCATGCGCCTTTGAGCAGATCGTTTTCCAGGTCTCGCCCTGCGTATGCCGGTATGTTTCGACATACTCCGTCTTTTTCTTCGTCGTCTCTTCGTCTCCCGAACCGTTGTTCTGCTCGTCGGGATCGTCAACGATCTGATCCTGCCAAATCGACTCGACGACGTACGGGACCGGCGCCTTGCCGTCGTTGCGGAACGCCGCGATGTAGCACGCCATCTGCAGCGGCGTCACCAGCAGCTCGCCCTGTCCGTAGCCGCTCATTGCGAGCAGGCTGTAGGTCTCGGTGCTGTTCTCGTTCTTGATCTGCGACGGCATGGCCGGAATGTCAAACGGCACGCTCTCGCCCATGCCGATATACGTCAGGTAATCCTTGAAGCGATCCCATCCGAGCTTCAGCGCGAGCCATGCGAAAAAGATGTTGTCGGAGTCGATGATGCTCGATTCCATGTTCATCGGCGTATGGCGGTTCGAGGAGCCGGTACGCGTGATCTCGTCGATGCCGGTGTAGGCGTAGGTGCCCTTCTTGACCTCCCATACGTCCTTCCATCCGCTCGACGTCTTATAGCGCGCGTTGTGGATGTGCTGCATCTCCTCCTCCGGGAAGAGCGTATCCACGGTGGCGATGCCCGCCTCCATCGAGCCGACGCCGGTGAACGGCTTGAACGTCGACCCGGGCGCGTAAAGACCCTGGATCGCGCGGTTCAACATCGGCGTCTGCGGGTCCTTTTTCAACGCTTCGAACGCGTCGGTGCCGACCGCGCCGCGGCTGAACGCTTCGACATCGTAATCCGGGAACGAATACATCGCCTGGATCGCGCCGGTCTTTGGGTTCATCACGATGACGGTGCCGGAAATGTTGTCGGCATAGACGACAGTCTTTACGACCTCCTCGACGCGCTGCTGCATCTTAATGTCCAGCGTGAGCCGAAGGTCCTGTCCGTCCTTTGCCGGATTGTTGTACAGGATCATGCGGTTCTTGCCGTCGATGCCCTGGATGTACGCGTAGCCGCCCTTTTCGCCGCGCAGCAGTGATTCGTACTGCTGCTCAAGGCCCGCGTAGCCCATCCAGCTGTCCTTCTCGTAGACCTCATATTCCGCGACGATCTTCTCCGCCGCCGCGATCTCTTCCTGGGTCGCTTTCGGATTTTCCAGCGTTTCCCTTGCCTTTTTGATCTCCTTCCACGTCGATTCCCACATGACCGCCGCAAAGCCTAAAAGGTGGGACGCGGAACGGCCGTACGGGTAGGCGCGGAAGCGCGTGGAGGTCATTGCGCCGTTTCGGTCGATGCCGATGCCGATGATGTTCAGAAGCCGCTCCTCGAGCGTGTCGTCCATCTGATCGGGATAGAGCTTTGCAAGAACCGCCGAGGAATTCACGCTGTAGATCGCGTCATGGATGATCTTTTCGTATTCGTCCTGCGGTGTGCCGGAGGGCTTCAGGATCGGGATCGCAAGGATCTGCTGCATGACGGATTCCTTCTCGTCCTCCGGGATCTGGTTCGGCACACAGAACACCGTGACCGGGGAGAGGTTTTTCACCAGCAGCTCGCCCTCGGCATCGAAGATCTCGCCGCGCTTCGGGTAGTTGACGCCGACCAGCAGCTTGTCCCCCCATTCCATTGCCGGGAAGATCAGCGCCGGCGTCCAGAGGATGCCCCAGCGGCCGCCCTCGTACTGCGCGTTGACCGTGTATTCATTGACCATCTCGCCGAGCGAGGTGTCGAACGTCATCTGAAAATCGACCGAGCTTGTGACCGACGCGTCCGAAACGGTGCGCACAACGTAGCTGATCTCCTTCAGACCCACGGCGTCGAAGATCTGCGTGTATTTTTCCGCAAACTCGGACGCGCTGATCATCGGATCGCCGGCATTCGTCTTTTCGCCGGAGGTGTTCTTGATCGAATCCGCCAGCAGGTCGTAGGCAGCGCCGTAGCTGCCCATGGCGATGTATTCGATGAACTCCAGACAGACGTCGCTGCCCTTTCCGTGCGACGACGCACAGCCGATCGGCAGAACCGCGCCGACCAGCATGATCAGAATCAATATGCTGCAAATTCCTTTTTTCACGTATATGAACCTCGGGTGATAGATTTCCGTTTAGCATTATAATAACAGAAGAAATGCAATTTGTGTGCTTTTTTTGCGATCGTTTTCAAAAAAGACGCTTTTGGGACGCATTTGCTTCATACAATGCAGCATGAACGTCGTGCTTTTGCTGCTCCTCGGGTCCGGGATCGTCGCTGCGCTTGTGTCGGGAAGCGACGCGCTTGCGCTGCTGCAAAGCGGCGCGGCCGCCGCCGTCGACACCGTTTTGCGTATGTCGGGCGTGTACCTGCTCTGGATGGGGCTTTTGAACATTGCGGAGCGCGCGGGCGTGATGCGCGCGCTGTCGAGGGCGCTGCGTCCGGCGCTCAAACGGCTGTTTCCGGACGCGGGCAGGGCGCAGGAGGCGATCTCGATGAACCTTGCGGCCAACATGCTCGGCATGGGCAACGCCGCGACGCCGTACGGGCTCAAAGCCATGCGCCTCCTGAACGAATCGAACCCGCGGCCCGGCGTCGCCACCGACGCGATGTGCGTGCTGCTGTGCATCAATGCGTCGTGTCTGGAGCTGTATCCGGCCTCGCTCGTGGGGCTTCGGCAAAGCTTCGGTTCGGAAACGCCGTACGCCGTCGTCGTGCCGACGCTTCTGGCCTCGCTGCTGTCGACGGTCTCGGCCGTCGTTCTGTGCCGCATATGCTGCTCGCGGTCCTGACCTTCATGCTGCTCGTCACGGCGGCGATCCGGCGCGTCAATGTGTTCGAGGCGTTCCGCGAGGGCGCGGCGCAGGCGCTGCCGCTCCTAAAAACGATCCTGCCGACGCTTGCGGTGTTTTCGGCGGCAATGACACTGTTTCGCGAAAGCGGCGCGGCAAAGGTCCTCGAAACGGCACTCTCCCCCGCGCTGTCGTTTCTCGGGATCGACCCGCCGCTTGTGCCGCTGCTGCTTTCCCGTCCGTTTTCCGGCGGCGCCGCCGTCGCCGCGCTCAGTGATATCTTCACGCAGTACGGCCCGGATTCGCGCGCGGGGATGACGGCGAGCGTGCTTTTAGGCTCGTCGGAGACGATCTTTTATTCGCTTGCGCTGTACTTCGGCAGCGTCGGCGTGAAGAAAACGCGCTTCGCCGTGCCGGTCGCGCTGTTTTGCATGCTGGTCTCGATCGCCGCCGGGCTTTTGCTGTCCTCCCTGTTTTTCGGTCCGTGATCCGCCGCGTCTCTCGCACCGCAGACGCATATCGTTCCGAAGGAATATCGTGCCGCCGGGCATATCGCGGCGAAGCCATATCGCGCCGCGAAGCGGCTGACAGGCGGCTGACGCCGCCGCGAGATGTTTGCGGATCGCAAACGCGATATGCTGCCGCGATACGACAGCTCGATATGCTTGCTTCGCAAGCGCGATATGCGCCTGAGGCGCGTGAACACCTCATCCGTCGCTCCTTCGTCGCGCCACCTTTCCCAATGACCTCACATGGTCGCAGTGCGTCGCTGACGCTCCTGCTGCTTTCTGTTCGGCCCGCACTGCGCCTCGCTTCTCCTCGCACAGCGAGCGCTCGGCTCCGTGCCCCCTCAAGGGGAAGGCTTTTGGGAGCGCAAAACAGGACCGCCGAAGCGGTCCTGTTCGATGTTGTTTTTTTCAGTTGTTGTATTCCGCTGCCGCCATTGCGTAGTAATACAGCGCGCAGACTGCGTTCTGTGCAAAGGCGTTGTTCGCGTATGCTTCGGATGCCAGCAGGCGGTCGATATAGGACAGCGTGCAGACGGTGATCGTCTGGGTGTTGTCGCCTTCCGTCGCGGTGATCGTGAACGTCTCCGCAAGCCATGCCGCCTTGACGCCCTTGATCTCGACCATGACGCGGTTGCCCTTCTGTGCGGTCACCAACTGGGTCTGCGCATCCCACGCTACGTCATCATTATCCGGCATCACGCTGATCGTCACGTTTTCGGCGTTCAGCATCGAGCCGTCCTCATGCGCGAGGAAGATGCGGATCGCGGTCTCGCTGTCCAGCACCAGCGACATGGACGGCGCCTTGAATGCGCCCTCCGTTTCTGCCGTCATCCGATAGTTGTCCGCCGCTTCCGACCGGACCGTGCTGACGGTATAACTGCCCGTGTACGGATCCTCCATCATCGCCGCATAGTCCGTGCCGAGCGTCCAGCCGTTCACGCTGCTGAGGAAGAGCTGCACATAATGACCGTAATCCGCAAGTGCATGCACCAGTATATCCGTTTTTTCGAGCTTGTCGGGGTCGCTAATGCCGGTCGTGCCGTTCGTGACTGCGGTGTCCCATGCTTCGACGTAGTCCTTCACGGAATAGGTCTTTTCGATCGTCTGCCCGTCGCCGTAATGCAGCGTTGCGGTGATCGTGTCCGCCATCTGGATCGCGTTCACGAAGAACTTGAAGCCCCGTTTGTTCGCGGCGCCTTCCGCGTCGTTGTACGGTACCGTCGTGACCTTCAGCGTTTCTCCGTCTTTTCCGGCCTTGTCGTCGATCGTGAACGTCATATAGGTTTCCGACAACTCGGCTTCGCTCAGCATGCTCACGTCCACAAAGAACTGCACGCCGATCTCGCCGGACAGGATCAGGTTCTGCGTTACGAACCTGGGCTCGGGCTTAACGTACTTGTAGAGATAGACCGGTTGCTGGCTTGTCGAAGTATAGCAACTGAACAGCTTTGGAGAATTGGAGCTGTTAAACCGGATCACCTTTCTTGTCGTGGCGGTCGTTCTGCCGTCAATCACAGCGCTTCCGTTTACGCTGATATCAAACCGTTCTTTGTTGGCAGTACCAATGCTTGCAGCCGTCTTCAGATAGTTGCTGTTCGATCCGCCTGCTGCGGACAGGTAGCCGCCGCCGGTTCCCCATACCGCGTCATAGAACGTCCAGCCGTCTGTTGCGTCTCCGCCGAGCGTCAGTTCATGCGCAAGCGCGTCGTCCGCCGCCGCTGCGATTTGCTCGTCCGTCAGTACGATGGTTTTATCCGCGGTCACCGTAACCTCATAGGAATTGCGGTTGTTTCCTTTGTCGTTTGACAGCACATAGCCGGCTCCCGCTGCTCCGGTGCTTGCGATCAGGACCGTATCGCCCGCCGCAAGGGTCGAAGCATCCGTCACCAGCACATAGGTCTTTGTGCCGACAGCCGGCGTAGGCGTCGGCGTGGGCGTCGGCGTCGGCGTCGGAGTGGGAGTCGGCGTCGGAGTGGGAGTCGGAGTCGGAGTGGGAGTCGGAGCTGCGTCGCCGCTCCATGTGATATTGATCTGGTTCAGATAGATTGCGCCGCCTGACGAGACCAATCCGACATGGGCGTAATTGCCGGAGATATTGAGCTCCGTGCTTGTGCCGTAAACGATGGTGCCCAGAAGCGTGCCCTGCTTGCTGCTGTCGTACAGATCGGCCGGCGACGTATACGGCGTGCTTTTGCCGTAGACGTTGAGGATCTTGCCGGAGCTTGTTTCCGCGTTCCACGCGACGCTGATTTGTTTGACGCTGCCGCCGGAGGTCGTGGAGACAATGCCGGAGTCGCTCTTGTTGTTGATCTGGATCGTCAGTGCGCTCTGTTTGGTCGTTCTGATCGCAATCGCGGAATAGATCGCGCCGGACGGCTTTTCGATGCCCGTGGTCGTCGTATAGCTGTTGCCGGTGTTCAGATCGGCTGCAACGATCGCGTCGGTGACGTCCTCCCCGCCAAGCTCCCTCCACTGGGCCGCAAAGACGGTGTTCGCCGTTGGGGTGTACGTTTCGTTCGGCTGATAGACGGTATCGTCGCCGCCCTGCACCTTCCAACCCGCAAACCGCTGTCCCTCCGGCGCGGTGAAGCCGCAGGCGGGCAGCGTGAAGTCCTCGCCCGCGTAGACGGTTTCGGCGTTCATCGTGCCCGTGCCGCCGTTCGCGGCAAAGGAGACCGTGACCTGCGTCTTTGCCGCAAAATTGACCGTCAGCGTGCAGTCGCTCGTCACGTTCGACAGCGTAAAGACGTTGCCGTTTCGCGTGACCGTCGCCGCGCCTGCGGGCGAAACAGTCGCGCCTGCCACATAATAGCCGGTGTTCGGCGTTGCGGTGACCGTGCGCTCGGACACGGACACGCTGCCCCACGCTGCGTTGTTCGCGACGGCAGTGATCGTATAGGACAAGGTGTTCATCGCCTCGCCGCTCGGCGTCTGATAGTTCGAAGGCGGGGTCAGGCCGAAAACAAGCCACGCGTATTCGGGATAGTCGATGAACACGTTGCGGTTGCCCTGTACCTTCTCGCACTGGTCGTTTCGGGACATCTCCCAGGTATCGACCGGGTCTGTCGCCATCCATTCCAGCAGCGTGTCGAGCGATTCGATGACCTTGACGCCATCGTTGCCGCCGCTGTCGTTCGAGCCCTGCTTCGGGTTCGTGCTGGTTTCATAGAGGTTCGGCTCCTCCCAGCGGCACCATACGTACAGCAGGATGCGCGCAACGTCGCCCTTGACGTTGTCCTTTACCTCGACGAGTCCGTTGCCGCTCGACGTATACCAGAGCACGACCTGCCCGTCGTATACCTTCGACTCATATCCGCTGATCTTTTCGACAACGTTGCCGAAGACGTAGCTTGAGCGGGTCGAGTTGATCTGGGAATCCTCCGGGCGCAGATGGTGGATATCCGCGCCGCCGCCGCTCTCATGAAAGCTGGCGTGCGATTTCGGCCAAACGTGCTCCCGGCTGATGTTGGAGCTTGTGACCTTGTCCGCGTAGATCAGGATCGGATTGGAGGACCCGTTGTTCGCGTCGGTTTTCGGCCAGTAGTCTGTCAGGCTGTCATAGTTGATGGAGCCTGCCACCGTGTTCGTCATCAGCGTATGCAGTCGGCTGAACATGGGGCTGTTCATCGGATCGCTTGCCGACGCAGTCAGCGCGGATACAGCGTCATAGGTATAATTGCCGGTGTAGTACGCCTGTGCCTGGCTCGAAAGCGCGGTGCAGACCTGATGGCGCGTGCCGGTATTCTTGCCGGGCGTGCCGGCCGCCGCCTCCGTCGCCGGAAGGACGGCAAGCGTCAGCAAGAGGACAAGGAGAACAGAGATGAAACGATTGCAATGCCGCATACGGGTTCCTTTCCGCGCCGTGAGCGCTTTCCGTCTGTATCACAGTCAGTATACACGAATTGTTCACAAAGCACAAGCGATATCCCGCGTTTTTATACAGGATTGTCCCAAAATTGTCCGCATCGGGTTTGGAAAAATAGACGGCGCTATTCCTCTGTTTTTCTGCAAATGGACGCCTTCAATGCCGCGCGGCGCATCTGGCGCGCCGTGAGCGGCGGCGGTATACTCGATACAGAAAAGAAAAGGAGGTGCTTCCGATGAAAAGAGTGTTTCTGTCCGTACTGTTCTTTATTCTTGCTCTGACGACGATGGCCGTCGCCTGCTCCGGCGGACGGACCCGCCGTGCATCCGGCTGCGACGCGTGCAGCATCGGCTGCGCCGCCTGCACCGCCTGCACCGTCGTCAGCTGCCTTGACGACGGGTACTGAAAAGCATAAAGAAGATGAAAAACTCCGCTTATTTGCGGAGTTTTCATCCATGATTTTGTAAAGCGTCAGCAGAGATACAGCACCAGCAGCTGCCATGTGCCGTCCAGCTGTACCATCACCAGATACAGGTCGGCCACGGTTTCGCCGTTGACGGTGAGCGGACCGGTCACGGTCGCACAGGTCTCCGCCTCGAGCCCGAGCGCGCGGTTCGTCTCATAGATCTCCGAATCGACCCGGAACTCTGCGGTGAGCTGCGAATCCAGACGGAAGCCTTCGGGGAACCGCTCGTTCATCTGCGCGCAAAAGTCGTCGGCGAGCCGCGTGTAATAGCCCTTCATGACCGCGGCGGGTGAATCGCCCTCGCCGAACGTCTCCGGATGCGCGCCCAGGAACGATTCGGACAGCTTCGTCATGTCGTACAGCCTTGCCCCGTCGCCCGTTTCGAGCGCTTTGACGACGTCGTCGATCAGCGCGTCCGGCGACTCATATTTTGTCGTCCGTTTGCTGCAGGACGCGGCGCAAACGATCACGACGATCAGCACCAGGACGAGCAGCACGCCCAAAGCGATCAGCGGCGCAACGCGGCTATGCAGCTTCTTCCGGTTGAGCAGCGGTTTTTTCGCCGGGGATTCGGGCTCCTTCGGCGCGGCGGTCCCGCACTTGCGGCAGAACAGCGCGCCCTCCTCCAGCTCGAAGCCGCAGTTTTTACACTTCATAAACGCCTCGTTTCCGCGCCGGATGCGGCGCTTTCGATACCGGTATGGTATCACGCGCGGTCGGCAAGGTCAACGGAACCGCCGTTCTGTTTCCAATACTTTTACAACTCTGTGACATTCGGGCCGGTATTTTCAGGCTTGCGGTCCGCGAAATCTGTGATATACTGTAAAAAGAATGTTCGGGAGGAAAACCGTGAAGCTGCGCAGACTGATTTTGATTCTTTTGGTTCTGCTGCTCGTCTCGCTGCCGTGTATGAAAACGGCGTCGGCCGATCTCGGCGATTGGTCCGGCGGCGGCGATTACGGCGGCGGCAGCAGCAGCGACAGCGACGACTGCGAAGGCCTTGGCTGGCTGTTCTATTACGGGATCCGCCTCGGCTGCGTGATCGGCGACTGCGCCGAAAACGCCGGCTGTTCGCGCGGGCAGATCATCGTGTTCGAGGTGCTTTTTGTCGCCGCGTTCGTCGGGCTCGGCGCGCTCGTTCTCCGTCTGCGCCGCAAGAGCGGCAAGCAGGCCAATCCGACCGCGTTTGCGCCGGGTCAGTGCACCGTGGAAACCGGCGGAAGCGACATCCTTACACGGCTTCGCGCGGTCGATCCGAACTTCTCCGAGGAGGACCTTATGGAGCTCCTCAAAAACCGCTGGCTGCAGTACTGCGACTGTCGGCAGAAGGCCGATATGACGCCGCTTCAGGCATACATGACCGGGGATCTGTACGCACGGATCGAAACGGAGCTGAAAACGCTCGCGCGGGCAAAGCTTTCCGAGCACTACGAGCGCATCGGCATCCTCGACGCAAAGCCGGTCTCGCTGGCCGAGCGCGACGGCCTCCATGTGCTGCTGGTGAACCTGCATGTGCGCTGCGTGCGCTGGGCGCAGTCGACCGAGACCGGCGAGATCGTCTCCGGCAGCCGGGACGAACAGTTCCGGACGATCACGTTTGAGCTGGTCCGCCCGGTCGGCACGGTGACCGCCTCACGCGAGAGCGAAAAGACCTCGGTCCACTGCCCGTTCTGCGGCGCGCCGCTGTCGCTGAACGAAACCGGCGTCTGCCCGTACTGCGATTCGGTCCTGCCCGCGGCAAAGGACCTCTGGCTGATCCGCTCGATCCGGAACGGCTGAACATAGAACGAGAAGGAGAATGACGATGAAAAAAACTTTGCCGGCTCTGTTCCTGGTATTGCTGCTTGCAGTATTCGTGTTTGTGCCGCGTCCGAGCGGCGCCGATCTCGGCGACTTCTCCGGCGGCGGCGATTACGGCGGCGGCTACGACGGAGGCGGCTACGACGGCGGCTATGACGGCGGCTACGACGGAGGCTACACCAGCCGCAGCTCCGGCAGCGGTTCCGGCGACTTCCCGTTTCCGATCTTTCTCGGCATCGCGGCGATCATCCTGCTGGGTATCTTCTTCTCGAAGAAAAGGAACAATGGCGGTACGACCGCGCCAGGCGCAACGCGCACCGCAGCTTCCATGCTGACGCCGATCGAGCAGTACAAGGCGCACGATCCGAACTTCTCGCCCGAGGACTTCAAGGAATGGCTGCAGAACCTGTACTTCAAGATGCAGGACTGCTGCACCAAGCGCGACGTCGAGCCGATCCGCCCGTACTTTGCGGACGCGCTCTATCAGCAGTTTAACCGCCAGATGACGCAGCTCAAGGCCATGAACCGCACCAACCACGTCGAGCGCATCGCCGTGCTGTCCGTGGACCTCAAGGGCTTCTATCAGGACAAGGGCGAGGACGTCATCGTTGCCGAGCTGTACACGCGCATCACCGACTACACGACGGACGACGCCACCGGCAAGGTGGTTGCGGGAAGCAAGGACCATGAGAAGTTCATGACCTATGAATATTCGATGTCGCGTCCGATCGGCAGGACGACCGAATCGTTCGAGCCCGGCGTCACCGAGCGCCACTGCCCGAACTGCGGCGCGCCGCTGTCGGTCAACGAGAGCATCAAGTGCCCGTTCTGCGATTCCGTGCTGTCCTTCGGCGATCACGACTGGACGGTCTATGCGATCAAGGGCATCTCACAGAGAACGGTATAAACACGACTGCGGCGGGGAAGGAGTTTTCTCCGCCGCACTTTTTTCGGAGGGTTTTAAGGAATTCGATTTCACCACGATCCTCGACCGG
>JAEEGF012280611.1_pt1 | contig 19756 bp, 16 predicted proteins | sample 9134171 | NCBI WGS metagenome assembly JAEEGF01 (sample SAMN16246542, study PRJNA631951) | gut metagenome | biome: gut microbiome; feature: rumen; material: AP-attached | host: Bos | place: Iran: Karaj | collected 2018-10
TACTCATCGTGGATGTCTTCTGCATGATACCATACCCGTGCATGGGCTCCTGCAGGGCAAGAAGGATGTAATAGATCGCTTCTGTCAATGCTGCTGACGTGTTTTTCATATGCTATATTGTTTACCGATATATCGGAATCCGATACAAAGATAAGCGATATATTTTAGATTGCAAAACTTTTTTGAGAAAAGTTGGAGAAACCGCAGTCAAGTAGATTTTACAATAATCAACAAAAAGAAGAAACCATTAGTCTCTTCTTTCTTCTCAATCAAGAGCTTACAAAGACAATAAAAAAGAAAAAGCCGGAAAATCTTTCGACTTTCCGGCTGTAGTAGCGGAGGCAGGACTAACCCGCCTGTGGCGGTTTTTCCTTCTGGCGCCTCGGCAACGGAAGCGGGCTCCCATTGCACTCGGCGGCTGTGTCGGTTCGAACCTTCGGTTCTCGTCCTGCCCCATTAGAAAACAAACCAACCGACGAACGGCTGGTTTGTTTTCTAGTAGACCAAACACTCCGAGTCTCGAACCTCTCGTTTATCGAAGGGCTGCTCCGAATCCAAACCTTCGTCGATAGGCTTGACCGATAAAGATGGGATTCATCGAGGTCTTCCGAATTCGTCAAAGTTGTTCTTCAATGCAGTTTCTGTAGGAAGAATCGCGCCAAGCATAAGAAACAGCTGAAGGCCCAGGATGATGAATCCCGTTGTGCGGATCACATCAGCCTCTCTCCCCATCACAAGAAACATGAGGACAAGAGAGGCCGGTATCAATACGATGCCGCATACAAACCAAGTCTTTCCGAAATGCTTATGCGCAAAATCCCATGTGTCTTGATTCTTCATGGATCTTTTCGTCCTGTACCCGAAGGAAGTGTTGATGTCCTTAGGAGCGTTCGTCATGAACATCCAGCCGAAGCCTATCATAAACAGGGGCATCAGGAGAACCAGAATCAACATAAAATACCAGGTGGCCATACCTTAAACTCCAGTTAAAACGACTTTATGCTGCGTAAGCAAAACGGTCAAAATACCTGTTGAATGCCGCCAACTCGGAAAGATTTCGTTCGAGGAAGGCTTTGCAATAAAGTTCCCTTAAGCGGCATAGTTCTTCCAGCATGGCGGAGCGAAGCATCGGTGAGGCATCAGTGCGGCCATATTTGATGGTCAGGTCGATAAGCTCCTGAAAACGGATGAAAGCACTCTCGGCCCTGGCTTCTTTCCCTGCCTCAAGCGCCCGATAGATACGGGAAGTCTCGCTGCCGATGTTTGCCATCTGCTGCGGGAAAGACAACTCGGCCCAACGGCCGTTTTCTAAATCCTTATGTAGCATTATTAGAACTAGTTCTCGCAAAGATAACAAAAAAAGAGGACTTCCTTTCAGAAATCCTCTGTTGTAGCGGGGGCAGGACTCGAACCAACGACCTCCTAATCAAAATAAAACCCTAAACCACACAAACAGGACAACACCTTTCGTGTGACTGGTTAACTGTGTCAATGACCACTGTCACAAATATAAGCAAAAACCACCACACTTAACATAAGCGTGGTGGAAAACAGAAACTTTACTTAAAGGACTTTTCAAGCCAATTGTCCCAGAGCCTATCGAGATCAAGACACTTCCAAGACTTAATTATGCTTTCATTGGGAGCGTTCCTGTTAGGCCCCAAATAGTATTTTTGAAAACGCTCCAGTTCTCTTTTTTCTTTATCCGTCGCAACTTCCTTTTTTTTCGCACAGAAAGATTGTAGGGCAGTTTCATTATCTGATTTATTTTCAGAGTCTTGAGCAGGCGTGGAGCTCTTGGTGTAGGATAGATGAGACGGCTCTTCTTTCGCTTCTTGCACAGTATCGTTTTCACTTGGGAAAGAATACCGAATATTGTTCCACTTGTCCAAAATAGTTAACCAAGTAATAACTCCGTTTTCAGTCTGTAAATTTCCGACTGTAAACGTCTGCGATAGCTTCCCGTTATACTGGTCTCTATCTTCCAGTTTAATGGTAATTCGAGGAGCTGTGTAGAGCTCTCGACCAATTCCCCATGCGAAAGCAGCACGTTTGAATGTATCTGAGGCCAAGCTTTTCTCAGCTTCGATATTACCCTCTGAGCCTGTATCAGATTTCCATATCCACTCTCCTGTTTTTGGATGTCTGATCCCAACTTTACAAAACAATAATCCTCTTTCTTCATAATAGCCTTTCTGCCAGTTCAATGATCCGACAGTTTCATCAAGAATATTCCTGTCCACGCGCGGGGTCTTGTATAGCAGAAGTCTTACTTTGCCATTATTAGTTTCACAAGGGCGGACGTCAATCTCATCCGCCCGCAAAGAGCGGAAATTGATACGATCACTTGGGTTTGAGGGATATATCATTTCACCCTCGGGAAGATTATTTCCTCCAATCGTTGAATTGTTCATAGCAGAAATAGATTGTTTCTAATACTGTTCCGCCTCAAAATGGCGGTCCCAGGCGATGTCTTCGTCCTCATACTCATACTTGCACATGATCTCTTCCATGGCTTCTTTCCTGTATTTTTCAGCCAACTCAACAATGACTTCCCCAACAGGAAAACATAAGGCTTTCAAAACGATTAGAGCGATTCTCGAGACACGGAGTTTCATGTCTTCAGGAAGGTTGAGAAGATCGCTCTCTTTATTTATAAAATCGTTACAATAGCCGTCAAACCCTCCTTTAATTTCCTTAAACTCATCGGGATAACCCTTTACATAGTTCCTTAAGCTATCAGACCCGATACCTTTAAAGGCCGCTAGGGCAACGTCAGTGGCCTTGGGCAAAAGGACTTCGATGTCGAAGTCAATGCTGGTTGTGTCGGCTGCATTTATAGTCTGAGCCTCGACTGTCATTGTGTTCTTCATATGAAATCAGTGATTAATGGTTATTGAAATACCCACGGGGGGATAAGTGGTAATTCTGGCCTTATAAACAAATGACCACTTTTTGGCCGAATACTAATTGTTAGTGAAACTGTTTTCGCAACAATAAGCAATCTCATCTGCCACCAACATATAGAAATCGAAATTGGAAAAAGTCAGGCACTTATCAGTCTGAATAATTGAAATGATATCATCTATGCCAATTTCAACCGTTTGACCTTTCTCGTTGGTTATTTCGATTGTCTTATCACCGTCTTTCTTCTTTGCGGAAAAGACTTCATCGAAATTGAGGACGAACTTAACGGTATTATGAAACGTCTTGCTGAGAAGAAGCTGGATGGCGTACTTGGGTTGCCAGAAGATTTCGTTTCTTTCAGCCATTGCCGTTATCGTACTGAATTTGTCCGAACGAGAATCGAATTCAACTTCTAATGGAACTACGTACTTCAAGTAAAAACTGTAACTCATAACTGCAGATGTGGATCCCTGGTAGAGATTGATATATGTTTTATTGTTTTTCTCGAAGCATTCCCACATGTATAAAGGGAATTCTATACCTGCTAACTTGAGGTTAGACTCAACGTCTTTCTTCGTCCAGTAATTACCATTTGAGGGCTGGACCGTAACTGAACCATCGGGGAAGATGAATTCAATGGATTCTTTTTTTAATCTGTTTCTTGACATGTTGTTAAAGGTTAAATAATTAATGCAATGGGTGTCTGGTCACGTTTTTGACCAATATCACAAAGGTTTATTCTTTTGTTACTCTTCGTAGAAAGGTTTATAGGAATTGATCTTCCTCCTCCTCTTCCTCTTCCTCCTCCTCTTCCTCTTCCTCCTCCTCTTCCTCCTCCTCTTCCTCTTCCTCTTCCTCCTCCTCTTCCTCGTCCTCGTCCTCGTCCTCTAACCATTCTGGGTCAAAATCTGACATCATAAACAGTAGGCGTTTCCGCTCTGCTTCTTGCTCACGCTTCTGTGCCTCCTCAATCATCTGCTTTACCAGTGTTTGGGCTACTGATGGTTTATAGCCTTCTTCCTTTGAGAGTCTTTCAGCCAGGGATGCAATGGCAGTTTCTCGACCTACTATTGTTAAAGGCTCTCTAACTATCCGTCCTGCCTGGTCAATCCACTTGGCCCGAATCGCCGCTTCTTTTTTCGCACGACCTTGATAAGCCTTCTTTCCTCGTGCCGACTTTTTCGCCGTTGAGTCCAAGTCCAATGTGGTTCCGTCGTATTTGTTGATCGCCTCGATGTTGAGAGCGTAGTAGTTATGAGTCTTGCCTTTATCGATACGTTTGGTCTTAGTGATAAGCCCTCGTTGTTCAAGGTCTGGTATAACCTTTCGTAATACTTGGTCACCAGAGATGGACATCTCTTCTGAGAAACGAGTAGTGGTGAAGTAGAAACTTTGATCGTCCTCAAGGAGTTGTTGGTTGTCTCTCGCATATGTATATGTGCTGATCAGTAACGCTAAAGCTACTTTGGAGTCGCTATCTAGGTTCCTTGCTTTCAGAATTGTATTGGGAACTTGCGTGTATCTGTTCCCCCATGTATTTGATGATTCCCGATGTGCCATACTTCTGTATATTAGTGAAACAATACGAGGTATATTATCCGTACAGCTATCAAACTATGCCACAATTACTGTTAGGCCTTCCCCGCGGGTGTTTCTTAATGTTATTGAATCCATTCTTGTCTTCTATTTTTCTATTTCTTAATCTGCTTTCTTCTATTGTTATAGGTTGTACTGTGATGAGGTGTGTTTATCTGCACCAATACTCCAACATTGGTTTCTCCAAAGAGGACGACATCGTAGCATCGGTGCTGAACTGTTAACACGCTGTTTGCGACGGACTATCGACGCAGCCATGCAGGCTGTTTTTAGAAAGGCAAGTGCTCATCAATGACTTCATTACCCTTGTTACTCTTGTTATGACCATTGGGCCTTGACTTCTCTTGTAGTACCAAGGAAATAGTGCCAAATGGTGTCACTGTATGACAGTGCAGTTCATAGTTACACAAAAACTCTGGATAGCTTACGAGCGGGTTGATTAGCAGCTGGATGAAATAAACTGGATTTAGTCTTGCTATAGTTTTTACCCACCCGATGAATTCTTCAGGAGAATCCATCAGTACATTATCTTCAAACTCGGAGGTTAACCCATTAGAAGTACATGCATTGAGAGTGAGAACTAAAGGGTTTTCGGGAACGGCATCGCTCTTTTCAGCCTCTTGAAGCTTAGCATAAAAACACTCGATTGTCTTTGTTTTCAACATCTCTTGAAAGGACATTAGTGAAATCTCACATAGGTCAAGATTGGTGGCATCGTCAATCGATCTATAGGAAACCCTATCTATAGGCGAAGAAGGAGTTTGATACTCAATACAGTTTACCAGACAGAGCGTTTCGCAGTAAGACTCAGCGGCGCTGAAGGAACAAAAAGCCTTTTCAGTACATACTGGTGTTGATATGTAAGCAAAAGGATCTGTTACTTGTCTGACAACATACCAGTTTGCACCAATGAAATCAGAATATGTCCGATCTTGTTCTTTTGTCGAAGTTTCGATCATAACTCAAAATAATTGTTGTTAAACATAAAACCTGGTCTTTCGAAAGGCCTTTGCAAAGTTCGGGAGACTAATTGGCATGTGCTGTTCACACGTGTTTCACCCCTGCTTTGGTAACTGTAAACTACATCGGTCTTTCGATAAGCCTTTGCGAAGTTCGGGAGACTAATTGGTAAGTGCTGTTCACACGTGTTTCACCCATAAACTAAACTATAGCTGCTTTGTGAGAGCAAGAAAAAGTCGTAACTTAGCGTTTGAAATAGAACCAATTGTTATGGACAGTTTTTCCGCTGGTGACTTTGATAGTGTTGAGACTGTAATAAAGGCTCTCAAAGAGGCTTATGTGCATGGTGAGAAACAAATACGAATAGTGAACCATGACAGGAGCAAAGTTTCAATTGTCTCACTTCCAGAACAGGAGGAAATAGCCGCACTGCGTGAGATCTGCCTCGAATATAAGGCCCTAACAAGAGCTGGCTTTTCGTTGGAAGTCACAGATAGTGACGAGACTGTTGCAAGATTCGCCGAAGGGGTCATGGAACTCGTGGATTATGCTAGGTCTGATGAGCCCTTTAGACGTTCCAAGCAACTCGAGGACGTTAAAGGAGAGCTGAAGCACAATTTAGCAGTTTCGATCTTGGGCGAGTTTTGGGAGAGTATAAAGTTCAAGCATTCCGACAGTGGATCCAAAAAATTCCAATTAGTTCGTTATAAAACCGAGGAGTTGACACGAATCTTCCAGAATGCCGTTAAAAAGGAATACATTGACAGATTAACTCGTCAAGAGGATTTTATGTTCTTCTTTGATGAGTCGTATGATCGTGAACCTAAGGGGTTTATTATGTGGAAACAACGTCTCGGCTTACTGTCATTGTTTTTGTATAACCTTTCCTCTGATATTTTTGTGTGGGGAAAAGCGTCAAAGACCTTCAAGGTGTTTAACATGAAAACGAACCAGTATGAAATGGTAAACAAGGATAGTCTCAGGTCGCTTTTAAGCCGCGAAAAAAACGATCGAGACAACTACGGTGACGACTTGATGGGTGATTTACTTGCTTAGATTTTACCCAGTTCTCAACAATAAATGAAATGCAGGCTGAGCGAAATGTGCAACAGCCTGCATTTTGTATATCGTAACAACCCAAGTCCAGGGGTCACTTCCCGTCGGTATTTCCGTATAGTTTCTGAATATACTTCTTATCGTACGATTCCACATACTCCTTGAGCTTCTCACCTTTAATTATCCGCACGTCCGCCGCCAATCCGATTACAAACCGACTGGCGCCTTCTAAGCTTTTTATTGTCGTGTTAAGCAGCCATTTACCACCCTCTTTTTGAAGGTCTTTCTCGGCAAGGGGAAACTCTTCCAGAAGAAGATTCTTGGAACGTGTATTCAGCGAAAGCACCACATGTTCCTCCAAATCGCCAGTCATCCTGAAAACATCAGGTCTTAAGGCTTGGTGTTTTGATTGGAAAGCCCAGTCTGTGTCTGTAATATCAACCGAATGGATCCGCATTACCTTAAACATCCTGTTTCCTCTCAGATCAACATCGTAAGCCCATATGTCAATCATGTTGGCAGTGAATTCAATTGGCTCTACCAGGCGGTCTTTCGCCTCGTCACTGTGTGCGGATTCGTATTGTTTTAGAACTACTTGCTTCTTGTGCTTGATGGCGTCGGCTAAAGCTTCTATGTTGGCGGCGTTTGTGGTATTGTCAATAAAATTGGCAATGCTGGTGCTATCGTAGACGCTGGCCAATTTTCTCTGCAGGTCACGCTTCAAGGCATTGTTGTTATCAATCCCTTCAATGAGCTTGGCAGCAATGTATGCCTCCTCCTCTGTAAAGTATATCAACTTGTTGAAGTCAGAGAGCCCTCTGGCCACTTTCCCCATGGCAAACACATTCCCGTAAAGCTTATTCACTACGAAACCAGCATCTCGAATGGTATCGATGTATCGGTAAACAGTTCGCGGGGTTGTCCCCATCTCTAAGGCAAGTTGGTCTATCGTTCGACTGACATTTCCAGTGAGCAACTTCATCAGTCGAAGGAGTTTAGCTATCTTGGTCTGTTCCGACTTATTGTTGGGCTTGCTGGGCATACTTAGAAATAAAACTTAGGAAACTCTGTTGGCCATCGAAATAATCGGGTATAGATGACATCTTGTCCCTCATGAGGTAAAAACCACCGTTGGCATATTCGCTCAAGGTTTTCATCAGAATGTTGACTCCATCTTGAATAGGCATGTCACCCCGATCGATTGCGAGTAAGTCAATATCACTTTTGGCAATGAGTGCTGCAAACACATATTTTTGAATTGGTGTGTAGGTTCTCCTATTCGGAAACATCGCCAGGTTGATGCTTCCCCAGCGCTTCATTTCCATACTAAAGTCTCTCTTGGCCCCAATTAGAGGACGCCGTTTCCCAGCGTAAAGGCCTAGGAAAAAAGCGTAGATGTAAATCTCGTAGGCAGCATTGAACACCTTTCCCTTGATGTCGACTTTTTCGTCAGTGCCGCCGTGCCAATAGCAGTATCGCTTGATGATGGGCTCCAGGAATGGTTCCGACTCAAATTGTGAGCTCCTACTTTCAAGCCATGCATCGTATAAACTTTCAACTGTCCTATCCATAGCCACTAGAATAAAGGTGTAACAATTGTTTCGATGGTAGACTGGTCCTTTTTATCAAAACCTTCAAGTTTCTGAATCCTGTAGATTGGAATGTGCTTAATGCTCTGCAACTTTTTAATACCTTTATCGTCGACGGCAAAACTATCGTGGTCGTCTTTGTATAGGTAGCTCTTGGTCACGATGATACACTGTTTGTTGAGACGGGCGTTCATTACCTGGTAGAAAGTCTTGTCCTTTCCTTCATCGAACGATGAGGTCGGCGCGTCGAGAATCATAGGATACTCATTGTTCAGATTGTCCTTTGTCAACTCAGAAATCGCAAAAAGGACACTAAGGTGCATCGTCGTGAACAGCGAGGTGTTGGGGTTATCGATGAGCTTCCCGTGCCTGTCTACAAGCTGCACGGCAATGGAATTGTCACGAATGTCACGGCTAATGCGAATAACGCCTGTGAAATCGTCAACATTAAGCATATCCAGGAACTTGTTAGCAGTCGTAGCTAACTTATCCATGAATTCTTGAAGACTCTGGCTTTCCGCCCTTTCAAGAGCGGATCCAAGCATCCTATAAAACTGATTGATCTTTAGGAATTCGCGAGCAGTAGCATCAACGACGGATTTCTTGTATTTCTCCATGTTATCAGCAATCTGCTTCCGAAGCTCAGGGATGACCTTAGTTGTGATGCGATCAATTTCTAAACTGGCTTCTTCCTTAGTTTGGTACCAGTGTTTAATATTCGTCCAGCTGCTGGCCAGCTGACCAAGATCCTTTCCTGAAGAAGACTGGGAAAGAACCCTAGCCATATCTGTCTGCTTCTCGTCGATAAGCTGGGAAAGGTCGTTTATTGCCGAATAAAGCTTGTCATTCTTTTGTTTTTCCCGTTCAATGTCGAAGGAAATATCGCCTAGATTCATCCCATATTGGTATAGCTGAATGCTCATCTGGTGAATCAATTCAATATTCCGATACTTAAAAACATCTTCGACAGGTTCTTCCGCAGTTTCGCTCTTTTTAGGCTTGCTAAGATGGTCCAAGGCCTCTTGCAAATGTTTAGCTATATGCTCATAAGCAGCAGATCCCTTTTTCGCCTCTGTGCCACATACAAGGCAGCGTTCCTTTTCTAGCATGCTTTCCATGGTTTTTACATCTGGAATATACCAAGGAAGCTCAGTTAGTTTAGCCTTAAGCTCTTCAATAGTTTTTTGTTCTGCTTCTTTTTCCGCTTTTTCTCGGATGACCCTCTCACGCTCTAAGTTTATGAATGTTTGCTTCTGCTCAGACAATGTGCTCATTTTCTGGGCGAACAGTTCCAAAGTGGGCTGGAAACCATTGAGAATCCATAGTTTATCGAGCAAGTGAGTAGAATAGTTCTCATCCAGCTGATCGCGTTTCATTTCCAACTCTGCCTGAAGGTCTCTGATGGCGTCTTGCATACCATGCACGAGTTCAATCGTCTGTAAATCAGATTCGATGGCATCGATTTTTGACTGATTGTCCGAATAGGTATTCTGCAAATCAGCAAGGCGACGTTCCTCTTGCCTGAGCCTTTCTTCAAGACGCGTTCTATCTTGAAGAAGGCGTTGCGATGCATCGCTTGCGAGCCGATCCTTTTTCTGAGCAGCAGCAACTGCTCGACTAGATGTCTCCTCACCAAACTGAGCAAAAGCTTTGTACGGTCCCAAATCCTTTATATCAGAGAATAGATTGATGAGGTTCCTGAGTGTGGTTTTATCTTCGAAAATATTAAGGGCCTTTTCTCCTTTGAATAGCGAATACTTCTTTATGATGGATGGGAAAAGGCCTTCTCCCTGAAGTATTTCTCTCACAAGATAAGTCTTCCTACCACCGTTGCCGAGATTAACATATCCAACATGTTGATGACCACTGAAGGACATTGTTCCTTCCTCAGTTTTAGTCACAACAAATGAATGTTCTATCGTTCGAGGGCGGTTATCAGCGTTGATCATCTCAACCGTGACACTGACAGAATTTGATTGGCCAGGCTTCAGCTCTGCAAACATCTTCTTTGAGACACAAGGTGATAGTGAAGTGGATTTCCTTTCAAAATCAGCGTCTGTCAAAACGAAGTCGAGAGCATCGTAAAAAGTCGTTTTGCCATCACCATTAGCACCCAGAATGAGATTTAATCCCTTCTGGAACTCGAAAACTTTCTCGCCATAATAACTGCGGAAGTTCTTGATTACAAGTTTCTTGATTATCATAGCAATTACCTGGTTTTTTCGAGAATACCTACAACTTTGCGATAGATTGACTTCATGTCATTATCCTGGAGAACAGGTGTGCCCTCCTTACGTCTAATGGCCATATCCTGTTTCTGGAGCTCGTACGCCGTATTCACTTCTTTCAGGATAGTGGCTATGGCGGATACGTAACCGTTAGATGATTTGATGCCTGACACGATATTATCGTATCGTTCTGGGTCAGTTATTCCGTACTCTCGACAAAGTTGCGGATTTGAAATGACCTTGGCGAAAATGTTATCTATCTTGCTCATCGCTTAAAAGATTAAGACCGTAATAATCAACTATTTCTGATAAAGCTTCTTCCGTGTACTCAGGGTTGTCCGCAAGGGTGGCGAAGTCTTGTACCCGACGCAACTCATTTCGGATAAGAGAACGCTCCATCCTAAAAGCCTCATAAGAAAGCTCAACATATGGGGCAACAACAAGATCGTGAATACATGCCTTGGGTTTGTCTGGATGCGTTCTTAGAATTCGTCCACGACGTTGGATAAACTGGCGAGGATTACCTGTACTGGAGATGAAGATGGCATTCTCAGCGCGGGGAACGTCGATGCCTTCGTCAAGGCATCTCATAGCCACCAGCACTTGCGTTACGCCATTCGTAAAGTCTTCCAGAATACGAGGGCGATCAGTATCTTTCGACGTGAATTGTTCAACGGTGATCTTTTCATTGACCTGGCTGACAATCTTCGTGTAGATGTTAATCATCGGAAGGCCATCCTCTTCAACAAGATCTTGGTCATCAATGGCTGCATAGTAGATGTCATCTGATGGACTGACGCCTTCTGGAGCATATACCATTGTGTATTTTAACGTGCCTTTCTCCTCATACATGCGATTGATAATGCTCTCGAATGCGGGTATCTTAGCCGCAGCTTTGTGGATAATCCGCTTTCTCTTGATCAGTAATGCCGTAAGGATAGGATCGTCATCGAAAGAATCTGTATCAGGGTGGTAGAATTTTGCAATCTTACGAGAAAGAGTGGAATAGTATTCCATCTCGGTTTCATTCAAGCGAACAACGTGTGGGAAGTAAACATAGTGACACAAAACATCGTTATCAATCGCCTCCTTCATGGAGTATTCAAACGTATAGTGGTCACTAATGTTGAAATAGCGATTAATGGCCGCATTCCCGATATGGTCATACTGTCGCTTTGCTGTAGCCGACAGCCCTAATCTCATTTTCAGAGGTAAACGGTTCATGGCCTGAATCAACAGAGGAGAGCCCAAATTATGGGCCTCATCTGCTATTACAAGCGTATCATTCGGAAGCTCTTCAAGCCAGGCTAAGACTGTAGTTCTCGCAAATGAAGCGTATGTCGAAATAACGGCAAACGAGGACGTTTTGTCGAGGTATGCGCTTGCCGTAATACGGGTAATATTATCCTTCCAAGACCGCTCTTTGGAGCTAATCTTGACGATGTTTGTGAAGTTGAATTTCCTCAATTCTCGGACCCACTGCTCAACTAATGACAAGGTAGGAACCAGGACCAGGCACCTATAGCGACCATGGTTTTGGTAATAATCCAGCAAACAATTAAGAGCAGTCACTGTTTTACCAGTGCCCGTAGCCATCGCAAAGAATCCCTGGCAGCCGTTGGCTATCCAGGCATTGAGCGCCTCAACCTGGTAAGGACGAGGGCCTTCTTTGAATGGGAATGACGGGGGAGCGGACATATCAACTCATAGAGATCCCTGTTAACTTACTCTTGAATTCAGGGTCAATGTTATGGCATTGTTCCTTTATGATTCCCCTGCGATTCAATGCAGGATTCAGGCAGAAAGTCTCAAACTCATACCTGTTGACATCTTGCACTGTGCGCCAATGCGGGAAGAGAAGCTTCATGTATGCGGTGGCAATGCGTTTTACCGCTTTTGCATCGCGCATGTCAGTATTGGGGGCAATATCAACTAATTGATCGTAGATCAGGTTATAAACGTTCTGCGTCCGAAGGGCGTGAAGGATCTCAGAGAAGTATTCGACATTGATTGTCCATCCCTTGAGAATCATACTTGTATTGATGCGCGGTAACTTCCAGCCCTCAATGAAGCAGTGGAAACGGTCAAGCAAAGCGGATTCACGGAAGTTCTCAGGCAGATTGTCGAAGTAACGTTCAGAAATAGGTAGTTTCTGGGCATTCAGCGGAATATTACCCATTAACATAAGACCACATTCGGACGAGAACTCCTGATTGTCAATTGTAGTTTTACCACTCTCAAGGTAAGACTTAAGCGCAGCCTGGATCTCAGAGGGCTCCTGGAAAACAATTGTCTGAATTTCATCAAATGCAGTAAAGTCATGGTTCTTGATAATGCCATTCTGCTGCTTTTGTTTATCCCAGAAGAGCTTGGCACGAGTAACCTTACCACCGCTGACAAGCCAGCCATATTTGGTTAGGTTCCCAAATACATATGACTTACCCGTACCTTTAGGGGCCAGTTCGATAACGTTGAGTCGAGGCTCGACAAAAATGAGAAGTCGAGTCAAGAACTCCACTTTTTGGGTGAGACTTTCAAAACCATCAGGGTCGTATTCCATTGCGGAGAGCATAACATCTATCCACTCCTCCGTAGTGAAATTCTTGCGAGCATCAGCCAGATAGTTTATATCAACAGAAGAGTATGGCTTGAACGGTTTGTAATCGATCATCTCGACATGGTTCTTCTTGCCATCAGAATCTGGCATAAGGCATATTTTGATGATACCCCACATTTCACCATCAACCAACTCTCCTTTGTGCTTGTCGCATACATAGTCGGGAATCTGTCCCTCATTCAACTTAATCCCCATGTCAGGGATAGAGAAGCGCTTGACATTCTTTACCAAATCTATGTATATGATGAAACGGCACAATAGAGTGAGATCCTGTCCAGCGTATAGCTTCTCCTTCACTTCAGAAGACTTCTGGGGAATAACAATGTCCAGGAAATTGGTGAGTCCAGCACGATTGAGATTCCCGTCCAGGTCAATGTAACGCTTCAAAAGGAAGTCTTTGACAAAGGATGGAAGGTTACGACCTGAAAACAGGCTATTTGTGGAATCAGGGTCTTTGAATATGGCCATGGCAGTAAAGTTCTGCCGAATTTTATCTGAAAGTTCTTGTCTCATTTCAAATCAATTAAAAGAAGTCTGCAAACTGATCTTCTGTGGTGGTTCCAGTATTGATACTAATCTTGAATTTTTCCACGGCTTCGCCAACTTTGACGACAAATTCGTTCTTGGAGGGGTCAAGATTCGTTACTGGGGCACTTTCGTAGATATTGCCTTCGACGTTATTAAGGGTATACACCTGGCCGTTGTAAGTCAGCCTTGGTTTGTCTTTGGCATCGAGGCCAACAATTCGAACCTTTACAATGGGGTTAGTGGCAACGATTTCGTCAACCAACAGTGAGGCTTTCCAGGTTTTTGCGCTCGGAGACGAAGAGATAATGAATATCGGGACCAATGCTTCTTCTGGCGTGCAACCACCGTGAGCGCCTTGTCCCGTGTTTATTTTATTGCCAACGGAATCATAATTCAAAGAGCAGATTGTCTTCCCATCCTCCAGGGTAAGATAGTTATTGTCAGTCGTAGGTGTTCCGCTCTTAATTTTGGCATAGCGGCCGAAGTGATGGTATTCATAACCACCAAGATTCAGGCCCGAGGCCCGTTGTGGTAGGTAGGAAAGGCCATGGTCGGAAATGATTGCGACTTTCTTGCCTGCGTACTTCTGAAGTACCTTTCCGATTGCGCTAGTAACCTCTGCTATTTCAGAAACAATGTATCCAGGATATGTGTTTTTATTGCTGTGAGCCATTGAATCAATGTTTCCGACTTTCTCGAAAGTGGCGCCCTCGGGAATCATCTTCATGAAGTCTTCTTTGTTGATTGATGTTGTTGTAGGAAGAAGCGCTCTTGCAACCATCACCTCATTGAGGTATGCATGGTTCTTATTCTGTTCTTTTACTAATGAGGAAACAAGGCTTATCCAGTCTATACCCAGACCATCAATCCAGAAATAGACCTCTATGTCTTTTCGAGCACTAAGAAGCGAACGGGTTGTTTTGAGCCGCTGATACCACTTTGTGAACTCGACAGGGTTCCCATTGGCTACAGTAATAGCGGAAGAAGATTCGGGAAGAATAGTATCCGCAATCTTGGACGCTTTGTACTTATCGATATAATCCAAGGTCCATTCTGCTTCGCTCTGCACGACCGCATCAGTTTTTTGCAAGTAGGCATACAACTCAGGATAGAAGTCTTTCACTTCCTTGGCCTGAATCTTACCATCACCGACCCAACAAATGGCCAGCTCTTTTTCACGTTTTGAAATCTTGGTGAAAAGCTTGATGGCCGATGAATGGCCTTCCTCAGCTGCGATTTTCTCCAGTTTCGTTACCAGCTTAGAAATGGTATCCTCATCAAGCGCCTTTTCCCGAGCAGCCGCTTCGTTAAGGATGAATTTTCGGCATTTCATCTCATCTGGATCATCCGTGATATCCAAAGCGATACTGCAGAGCAGCTCAAGATCCATGTAAAACATGAGTTTGTTAAGTGCTCTGGAAATAATGCCATTCGGGAATTTCAGCTTGTAATAGTTGGATAGCAGCCAGCGGCTGAACTTATCATTATACTCAAACCAAAGCTTAAGGAAAGTGGCTGGCGTGGAGATATCAACAACGGAGAAGTGCTTAAACACGAATTTCTCGAAGTCAAACTTCGAGTTCATGTCCACTTCACAGGCAAATTCCTTCCAGAAGTCATCTTCTTCTTCCTGGTAGGGGATACCTGAAAGATTTAACTGAAGGCCCTTGGTGAGAAACTCATAAACATTATGGCATACACAGATGTTGAATGCATTGTCAGGCTTTGCATAGTCCCCATATGAATAGAGAGCACCAGATTCGCAAAGGATGTTGGGCTTTTCTCGCTCGCCTTCGTGCTTCCAGAAATCAATCCAAGACGCGACATCGTTGACACAAGCAAATTCTTTTGACCCCAATTTTACACCATAGTTTGTCTGGTTGGTAAGGATGAGCCGCTGATTGTTGGCCAGGTCATCCGTGTGCATATACCAGACAAAGATTTGTGAGTCATCCTTGAACGTGGACATTTTTGCTTCAAGGCCTACGATGGGAATATAGACACGCTGGTGCTTTTCCCATGCCAAATCCGAGCTCTCAATGCCCTTTATCGTGCGAATGAGTGTATCAAACTCCTTGTTGTCTTGATTGTCATAGAATCGTGCGACCTCTGAGAATGGAGTAATGATCTTATCTTTTCCTTTCAGGCTCCGAATCAGAGAATCAATTTCTTTGGCCAACCGCACATGGGTGATGAGTATGTCGGGATAGTTTTCGTCAATCCAGTTGTGAATACTCTCCTGTAGGACACTACACTCCGATATCATTCTAAGAATGAATTGATACTGGTCCTTGAAATTATCAAAGAGAACAAATCGAATAGGATAACGGTTCAACGTTGATGAGTCGGGACCGTTAGCCTCCTTGTCCAGTTTAATCTTTTCGAAGAGGGCGTCAAGGCTATCAAACTTACTGTACATACTTGAGTAGTATTTCTATGACAAATTCGCTTTCGGTTTCACAAAGAGAATCGAGGGCGCTGCGGAGTGTAGCTTCATCCAGTTCCTGAATTCTCTTCTTGGCCTTCTTGCGAACTTCAGGATCTACTGGAACGGGTTGATCATCAATCGGCGGTTTAGGCGTCGGACCAGGAATAGGTTCCACTGGAATAGGCGGCTCAGAAGGAGTCATGGTCTGTTCAATTCGCCAATTCTTGACCTGTTGTGAGACCTCATTTTCCGTCCAACGACCAATCTCTCCCTGCAGGTGTTTCTTGATGTAATCGTAAACATCATCCAATTCCTCATCCTTAACCTTGGCGACATCATCGGATTTAACAAAGGTGACAAAGCCATTCTTAAAGTTATCGCTGTTAACCAGCAACATGCTCAAGTCAAGCTCAAGGTTCTTTATCTGTGTGGCTGTCTTGCTGATGAGATCCTGGTTAGCCAGTCCGTTGGGGTCGCAAACTTTAGTGATGTTATCGATAAGCTCGCACATGTTCTCATTGCAACCATTGAACTTTAAACTCCACAGCGGATAGCCCTTACGGTTGCAGTACTCAAGGACGGCCCAGCGGGCATCTGTAAGACTGGAGACATCTTTGTAACCAGGCAAAGATTTGAGCTTAAAAATGTTGATGAATCGAGTGCAGAGAGCAGAAGCTTCTTTGGACTCAAACATAAAGTTGAGCTTGTTGCTTTTCTTGCCATCTTCCCAGGCTTTGAATACCTCACAAACGTCATCCACAATATGACGGCTCTCACGTGGCTTTCCACTTGTATCGAAGATCTGCTTGACATACTTGCGCATGCCGAATGCGACCATCGACATGCCTGCGTATGACTGGAACAATCCATACGGAGGTTTGGAAAGGGCTTCCAGTTTTTCACCAAGGTTGAACTCCTGGTTCTTATTAGTCTGTTTGAAAACAGAATCCATATATGTGCACACCTTCTTGAGCGGATGATTCGGGTCAACATCATCCTTCCAATTGAGGTTACTGTCAACGCTATCCTGGAGCAAGTACTCCACATGCTTGCCCTGCCCTCCAACCTTAGATACAATCTCTTCTTTGGTGTGGAACTGAAGAATTACGTCAACAGCTTTCCTGACGGCAGCTTTTTGCCAGTATGTCTTCGAAGACTTAGTCAGAATAATTGGTAATGATTCTGGACCACAATTGAAAATGGTGGGAGCGACACAGTTGTTAATTGTGCTAACAAACTTTGATGCCGAGCACGTGTCTTCTTGACCATTCAAGAAATACGTGAAATTGCCGCTCTTTATGCGATTCATCCATTCTTTTACAAGCTTCTTAGCGTTATCTGAACTCTTTTCTTGCTGAGGAATAAGTCCATGCACTTGGGCGCAAAGATTGTTTGCTAAGAAGTCAATAAACCTTTCATAGTTGGTCTGTTCCAAAGTGGCGTCAAAAACAGCAAGAAGCATATTACTGAGGCGACCACTTTCACTATTGGATCGTGCAACAGCTTTCAAAAAGTTGAGTTCATCGAAATTCTTCGCTACCAACACTGCTATAAAGATCTCATAGCCTTTGGCTTGTTTATAGCCGTTCTCAATCTTGTTAATGAGTGTGAACTCATTAGTCTGCTGGCTATAGACTTCAAGACGGAAGGGTCGAGCAATTTGTGCCCAGGCCTTGTTAAGTTCAGTATTGGCGATATCAGCGTATTTCGCTACTTGGTCAGTATACTTATATTGACCAGAAATAAGCTGGCCTTTATGCTTCTCAACCTCGTCAACAGGCAGTGCAGCAAACTGGATGGAGAAGATACCGTCAGGAAGACGTTGTACAATACTCTTTTCGTTAAAGTAATTGAGGATATCGGAAAGTAACGGCTCGATTTCCGTACCAACAAAAAGATTCCTTATATTCTCCTCTGATGGAGTCACGGTATCGTGATGCGCAATATTATTGAGAGCGTTCAGCAAAAGGATGCCCTTGAAAACTGCAGAATAAGCAGGCCCCATTTTTTCCACAGTTACGTGGAAATTGTTCCAACGTTCGGTGACAGCCCCGAACTTGGTACTATCCTCAACAAATGCTCCCAGGACATAATCCCATAAATAATCAGGAGTAATAGTCCGATACTCAGCAAAGGCTTGCTCGTCTTCAAAGAACTCTTTAACCGCATCACAGGCTAGAAATTCAAATACGCTACGACTTGATGATCCAGCCTCACGAGCATAGAATGTTGCGAGATTCGCTGTCGCTGGGTGAAGTGGATAGAGCTGTTCAATATTTCTTTTGGTGTCTTCTTTTTGATTGGACTCGGCGGTATAGATCTCTAAAAGGTTTGCATGCGCCTTATAGAATTCATCAACCAGTTGCTGATGTGTGTTTTCGTCGATAATATTGAACTTACGCGACATGATCTTAAAAGCCGATACTTGTGCCATATTGTATGGCATATAATGATAGCGGCCAAGTGTCTGAGTCTTTTTCTGCTCACTAAGTAGATTCAATGCAGATGGGTGAGAAATGAGTAAGAAGTAGCTATCGTTCTCTTCATTAATCATCGAATCAGCAATTTCTTGAAGTCGGCCAAGAATGCGCTCGCCAATGGCGGATTTCCCTATTTCGGTAAATTCGTCCCAGATGATTAAGAGACCATCTGCTATTTTGGCATCGCGTAATTTATTCTGGACTTCAAAGATCCACTGGCGCAAATTTTCAATCTCCAGACGAACGTCCAAACGACTTTCGCGCAGCGCCTCGTTAGCTTTGTCGAGAACACCGACTTCACCGCTGGCTAACTCAGAACGGAGTTTCTTAATATCATGTACGGCGGCTTTAAGCTTTGGTGATTGTTCGATCAGCATTTCCCAGAACTCTGGTTTCTGGTCAATATGGTTTACGTAACTGTCAAAATCAGTATGTACAGTTACATTAACGCCTGCTTTTTTCAATGCTTCTTTGATCTCGCGTTGAAGCTGGAGGGAAAGGTCTTCTTCGTGAGTAATACTCTGTTGTCCATACAGGTTAACAGGGAAGAGGCGTTTTTGCTGACGTAGAATAGAAAGATTCGTTCTCAGGATATCAAACTTTGAATCCTTATATTCGACATTAATGTAGTCCTGGATATCTTCCACGGGGTCGCATAGAAGATGCTTTAATACTGCTGCGGCATGAGACTTACCAGTCCCATACGTTCCTGCAATCCAAAGAGACTTGTGTTTCTCTGCGTCATTATTCAGAACCGCTTTAACTGCAGTGTCAAGGACAGCGTTAAACTGGTCATTCGCAATAAAGGTCTTCCAATCGGCTGGCGCCTCATCTCGAATGCTATAAACTGTCTTTGTCTTGCTCAGCTCAATAATGTCACCGTATTTTGTAGCCATAACTTAGGTATTAGCAGTTTCTAAAAAAGTAATCGATAACCTCCTGGTAAATTTTGTCTCTTGACTCCCTTTCTTGAAGTATATCCCAAAGCCCTTTTTCCAGATATGCAAATTCGGAATTAGCTCTTAAGTATTTCCACGAAGGCGAATGGCCATGTGGAGAAGGGACAAAAGGTTTCCCTGTCCACTTGATGTTGTAATATGACTCTTGCGCTAAATGGAAATATGGAAGGATAAAAGGTGACACGGATCTTCCTGGTTGCAGTTGTTGATAGAGATCGCGATAAGTATCCTGAAGAATAGTGTCATCTAATTCAATCTGATTGTCGGCAAGGTAGCCATTAGCGATACACCTCAGGACAGCGAGTAGAAACACGGGCTTTGCCTTAATGATCGTTCCGTGACTGTTACCAAGCCGAGTCTTAAATATCTCAGCGAGATAGTATTTCTCTTTCAATGGGTTCATTAGAG
>JAEEGF011788097.1_pt1 | contig 19755 bp, 20 predicted proteins | sample 9134171 | NCBI WGS metagenome assembly JAEEGF01 (sample SAMN16246542, study PRJNA631951) | gut metagenome | biome: gut microbiome; feature: rumen; material: AP-attached | host: Bos | place: Iran: Karaj | collected 2018-10
GAGAAAGGGTGACCTCCAGAGAGCAAGAGCTGGTGCTGCTAACATCGTACCTAACTCTACAGGCGCTGCTAAGGCTATCGGCCTTGTTATCCCTGAGCTCAACGGCAAGCTCATCGGCGCTGCTCAGCGTGTACCTACACCTACAGGTTCCACAACAATCCTTCACGCTGTTGTTAAGGGTGAGGCAACTGTTGAGGGCATCAACGCTGCAATGAAGGCTGCTGCTAACGAGTCTTTCGGCTACACAGAGGAGAAGCTCGTTTCTTCCGACATCATCGGTATGAGATATGGTTCACTCTTCGATGCAAACCAGACAATGGTTTCCAAGATGGACGACGGCAACTCACTCGTTCAGGTTGTATCCTGGTATGACAACGAGAACTCTTACACATCTCAGATGGTAAGAACAATCAAGTACTTCGCAGAGCTTGGTTAATTCTCAGTCCAGAGTTTAAGTTCAAAATAGAAGGCCCCGGATCTTACGGTCCGGGGTCTTTTGTTTGTTGTATTTATGAATTACTTCTGAGAGTGAGTGACCGTGCGAGCGATTTGCGCACAAGCGAAGCGCGGAGGACCTAAGCGAGTGCGGGCACTCACTCGATGGTAACAACTGACGCTTCAGGCAGGGACAGCAGCCTTATCGGGAGCGCGCCACAGCCGATGCCGCGCGAGATGAACGTGGGCACTCCTTCTATCACATGCACGCCTTCTATGACGCCCCTCTTGGGCAGCTCGTCGTGCCTCAGGAGCACGAACTCAAGGTGGAAAGGCATCTTGACCTGACCGCCGTGCAGATGCCCGCACAGGGCAAAATCGGGCTTCTTCCCGAAATGCAGCAAAGCATCAGGATCGTGCACGAGACAAACAACGGGAAGTCCCTCAGGCACCTCGGGCATCTGATGCCACACACGGTGCTTCCTTCCGGAATCCGTCACGCCTGCGAGCACATACTTCCTGCCGTTTGCAGCTTCCATCTCGAGATACGTGCCGCCGATATCGGTGAATCCGCACTCGTTGATCTGAACGCGCGGCAGGAGCGTATCGTGATTGCCGAGCACGCCGTAGAAGGGAATGCCGATCTCCTTGCAGTGCTGCGATATCTTCTTGAGATATCTGGCGCCGGCACTTCCGAACATCTTCCTCGTCGCTATATCGCCGCCGAAAACGACCGCATCGAGCCTGCCTTCCTCGTTGGCCTTGTCTATCTGCGCGCAGAGCCTGGCAGGAGATATGAAGCAGAATTCGCCGTGAAGATCGGAGAAGAAGAACAGCCTCAAGCCGCCGCCGTCTCCGGCAGCATCTTTATCAGGCAGGGATATATCAGTCATATCCAGTATGTGAGGTTCGGTCAGGGCCCATATACCTATGAGGACTATGACCGAAGCAACTATAATAAGAATAATATATAAGGGTTCCATATTGCCTCTATAAATATTTTCTTAATTATAATATGAATTGGATTATTCGTGTGCTATAATCGGATATCATAAATTATATTTTATCCGGGAGGATGGAACATGGCTAAGACTGACATTACTTTTGAGATCGTTGAGACTATCGGTGTTCTCAAAGAGAACAAGTCCGGATGGCAGCGTGAAGTTAACATCATCAAGTGGAACAACGGTAAGCCTAAGCTCGATATCCGTGACTGGGGCCCGGACCATCAGAAGGTAGGTAAGGGCATCTCCCTTGACTACGAAGAGTACAGCATGCTCAAGACTTTCTTTGACGAAGGAGACTTCTCCAAGCTGGACGTCTGATTTATGAGATCCGAGGAACGCTCAGGAATAGTTTTTATAGCAATGATTTTTTTGTGGGGGACTCTGGCAGCAGAGCCCTTCCATATTTTGACGGGTTATTTTTATAAGGGTATATTCACGGCAGGTACCCTTATCAAGCTTCCGCCCGTTGTCATATCGCTGGCGGTAGTACTGCTGTTCACGGTCTGCACCGTAATACTTCAGAAGCTCGCCAAGACCGATGCGGTCCCGTTCATACCGGGAGCGCTCGCAGTACTGACACTTATCGTATTCATCCAGAGAACGGCCGACAAGCTTCAGGTGGACGTAGGAAGAGCCGCCGCACTCATCATCCCGGTAGTAATACTCGCGGTGCTCTACGTCTTCAGGCTCAGGTTCATCCTTAACTGGATAGCGGAAGTCTACATCTTCAGCCTGCCCGTGGCACTCATTACCGCCACGCTCTTCGAGCCAATCGCGAGACTCGGCGAGACGGTGAGGAAGATCCTCTACATAACAAGATATAACGAGATGGATGTAATAACTCCGTTTGACGGACTTGCAGGCATCCCGGGGATCGCGTGGGGTATCGTGTTCTCGGTACTCGCTATCCTGCCGGTACTGTATTTCGCGACGCAGAAGAAGAAGGAGACTTCCGTATGGATCAGATAAGTCTTTTTGATATGGAGAGCGATCAGAAGCAGGAGTACCTGGATCTCGTCAAGACGCTGAACTACCATGCGGAGCGTTACTACAATCAGGACGAGCCGGAGATATCCGATTACGAGTACGATACGCTTAACAATAAGCTCAAGCAGATAGAGAAGGACCATCCGGACTGGGTCGTTCCCGAGTCGCCTTCGAAGAGGGTAGGATGGAAGGCCGAGAAGGGCGTGCTCGTTAAGCACAACGTGCCGATGTTGTCGCTCCAGGATGTTTTCTCGAAGGAAGAAGTCTATGAGTTCGTCGAGTCTGTGAAGAAAGATTTCGGCGACGAGGCGGAGTTCCTGGTGGAGACGAAGATTGACGGCCTGTCGATGGCCCTGAGATACGAAGAAGGCGAACTCAAGCTCGCAGTGACCAGAGGCGACGGCATAACCGAAGGCGAAGACGTCACGATGAATGCACGCATGATAAATGACGTCGTGAGGCGCATGCCTGATCCCGTGCCATACATCGAGATAAGAGGCGAAGTGTACATGACGCGCGAGGCTTTCGCGAAGGTCAACGAGAAAGCGGAAGAGGTCGGCAAGAAGACATTTGCCAACCCGCGTAACTGCGCTGCGGGCACGCTCCGCCAGACGGATACGAGGATCACGAGAGACAGAGGCCTGTCCCTGTTCATCTTCAATGTCCAGGAGACGAAGGGCGTTACCTTCAAGACGCACCTCGAAGGCTACGAATACCTTAAGAAGAACGGCGTCAAGGTCATCGAGAAGTATTACCTCTGCAGGACCGCGGACGAGGTCTGGGACGCGATACAGAAGATCGGTGAGGCGAGGGGAGAACTCGCATACGATATTGATGGTGCGGTAGTCAAGCTGAACAACCTCGCAGAGCGTGAGAAGCTCGGCTCTACGATCAAGTTCCCGCACTGGGCGATCGCATATAAGTATCCGCCGGAAGAGAAGGAGACAAAGCTCCTCTCGGTCGAGGTCAACACGGGGAGAACGGGAAGGGTCACGCCGGTGGCCGTATTCGAACCCATCAGTCTCTGCGGCACGATGGTGTCCCGCGCGACGCTTCACAATCAGGACTTCATCACGCAGATGGGTCTCGGCATCGGCGATACGATCCTCGTATATAAGTCGGGCGAGATCATCCCGAAGATCAAGGGCGTCGTCGAGAGCAAGAGACCTTCTGACTGGCAGCCGTACGTCATGCCGGATGTCTGCCCCGTGTGCGGACACCATCTCGTTAAGGAAGCTGATGCGGCTGACCTCAAGTGCGTCAACCTGTCCTGCCCTGCGACCGTGGCGGGAAGGATAATCAACTTCGTCTCGCGCGACTGCATGGACGTCAAGGGATTCGGCGACGAGTATATAAGAAAGCTCGTCGAGCTCGGATACCTTAAGGACATCGCGGACATATACACGCTGAAGGACAAGCGCGACAGGCTGATCGAAGAGAAGGTCCTGGGTCTCGAGAAGAACACCGACAAGCTCCTCGATGCGATCGAGAGTTCGCGCGTAAGTTCGCCTGCGGAGAGAGTGCTCGGAGGCCTCGGCGTTCCGGGCGTCGGCAAGGCTACGGCCAAGGAGCTCATCAGGACTTTCGGTTCCATCGACAGCGTCGCTTCCGCCGAGATCGAAGCGCTCGTCAACACTTCCGATATCGGCGAGATATCCGCGAATGCGATCCATGATTTCTTCCGCGACGAGGGCAATGCGGCTCTTATCGAGAGGCTTAAGGCTGCGGGCGTCAAGTTCGAGAAGGAAGCGGCGGAGAACGCTTCAGACAAGCTCGCGGGACTTACCTTCTGCATCACGGGAACGCTTCCCGGAATGGGCAGGGACGAGGCTACGGCCCTTATCGAGAACAACGGCGGCAAGGTAACGTCTTCCGTATCCAAGAAGACATCCTACCTTCTCATGGGAGCCGACGCGGGCTCGAAAGAGCGCAAGGCCAGAGACCTCGGGGTAAACATCATAGACTTAGAGCAGCTCAAGGCAATGCTGGAGGCTTAACATGAATATCAGTGAAGAGAAGCGCCTCATAAGAGACGAGATAAGAGCGAGAAGAAGAGCGATCCCAGAGACGATGCTCCTGAAGATCGGCAGAGACCTCCCGGACATGGTGCTGTCTCTTGATGATCCTGACTTTATTTCCAGGCTGGAGCGTGCGAAGACTGTCGCACTATACCGCGCGTCAGGCGGCGAGCTCCCGGTGGACGATCTTGCTAGGGCACTCATTAAGAAGGGCATCCGCGTGTGCTTCCCCAAGATCGAAGACGGCAGCATGAACTTCTACTATTGTCCTTCGCTGGAAGATAAGTATTTTGAGACGGGCGCGTATAAGATCTCAGAGCCTGCGGCAGGTCTTGAGAAGGCCGCGCCCGGAGATATCGACATTGCCGTCATTCCCGCTATTGCCTATAATGAAGAAGGTACGAGGCTCGGTCAGGGCGGAGGATATTACGATAAGTATTTCGCGCAGACGGAAGCGCTTCTTGTCGGAGTCTGCTACGACTTCCAGATATGCTCCAAACTCCCCTTCGATGAGCACGATCTGACGGTGGACATCCTTCTGCCTGTAATGACGGAAGACTATGAGGAGTAACGAAGCTTGAACTACTTCATCGCGAATCTGGCGGCACACATAGCGGTAGTGGCAGTCTTTGCCGCTCTTGCCTGCATATGTGCGACACGCAACAGGAAGAACAAGACCAAGCATGTAGTAAGCTACTTCTTTCCGTTCATATTCTCCGTGATAGCGATTGTACTCGGATGCCGTTATGCCGGCCCGAGACTGTTCGATATAGACAGTGTTCTCAACGAGAAGTATTACTCATATTCCGGCACGGTGAGCGAAGTCTCTCCGATGAAGAACTATTTTGAGATAGACGGAGAACACTATTACATGAATCCGCTGAGGAACAGCATCGAAGAAGGCGACGTGGTCAGGATCAGGTTTACTCCTTATGCCAAGTATGTAGTCGAGGTCACGCAGCTGAGCGATGAGGTTCAGGAAGCTGAAGACGCTGCCGAGTAAGATCCAAAAGTCTCATTTTTGACAAAAAAGTCTCAAATAGGGCCCCTTTTTTTGAAATCTCCCCAACTTGCCCGCACAAGGGTCAGTCAGGGCTGTACACTTCCGGTAGAAGGAGGTGCGCCATGATCGAGAAGTTATTAAGGGAGGGGAGCTCCGAAGTGGAGATGAATGTTGTCTGCTCTGACTTCAGCCTGCTCGAGAACATCAACGGAATGCTGTCCCACAACGGCGTCATAGGCGTCAGGGACGGCGTGGGGAAGATGCACTACATTGTAGACGGAAGACGGGACCGTCTCAGTGCGTCGCATACGGTTACGGCCCTGATACAGTCGCCGAACGGTTCGCAGCGCGAGGAGTATTACGATGTCTGCGCCAAGAGTGTATTCCTGGAGTACGGCATGAACTTCGCGCACACGGGAACGATAGTACTCTACGATTCGATCAAGAAGACGATCTATCAGGAGAAGGAGATCCCGATCAACATGAAGACCGTATACATGGAGGCTTCGACGCGCATGCTGCTGACGTTCGAACAGATAGAGCGCGATGTCAGATATGCGATCAAGCAGAGCTCTCTGGCAAGTCTGGGGAGCAAGGGTGCATACAGGACACTCGTGTCTGCCATCAAGAGGAGGATAATCTCGGGAGGGGAGAAATAATACAGCCGGTCCTCACGAACCGGCTGCAGGAACAATCTTAAGTCGAAGATCAGATTACTTCTTCTTACCCTTCTTCTTGTTTACGCTGTCCTTGAAAGACTTACCAGCCTTGAATGTAGGAACAGTGGAAGCGGGGATCTTGATCGTCTCGTTTGTAGCAGGGTTACGACCCTTACGAGCTGCGAGCTTCTTTGTCTTGAATGTACCAAAGCCAACAAGAACTACCTTGTCGCCTTTTGCAAGTGCACCCTCGATGGAATCGAGTGTTGCCTTCAGAGCTGCCTCGGAATCCTTCTTGGAGAGACCGGAACCAGCTGCGATTGCCTCAATAAGCTGTGACTTATTCATACGTTTTCCTCCTGTTAGCCGAAGTGGCTTGATTTGCAATTTCATTATTTACTTAAAACCCCAGTCTTGTCAAGGCTTCTGGGGCTTTTCAAAGATGTTTTACACGTCTTTTTTTGCTTATTTTTCAAATGTTTTGGAAGAGTCTTGCTATACAATGACAAAACCGCGTTCATGGTGTATGCTTGTTGGTGTTTGAATGAACTACAAATCTTATATTCGGAGGCATATTTATGATCGCTACAAAAGATACAATCATCGGAGATCTCGTTAACGCTGATGAGGGCATCGCACCCATCCTCATGTCCGCAGGACTTCACTGCCTTGGCTGCGCCATGGCATCCGGCGAGACTATCGAAGAGGCTTGCATGGTTCACGGCATGGACTGCGACGCACTTCTCGAAGAGGTCAACAACTATCTGCAGACATTAGGCTGACAGTAGGAACCGAAGTTCAAAGCAAAAGCCCGCGAGCGATCGCGGGCTTTATTACTGCTTCTCTTACTGATATTGGTATGTGAGCGGACTTCCGCACAAGCGAAGCGCGGAGGACTATAGCGAGCATGCCAATATCAGTATGTGGCATCCATCGTGACTTCGAATTCCGTACCCTTGCCGATGTCGCTCGTGACTCTGATATCCGCATTGTGGCGGTCACAGATGAGCTTGACTATGGCAAGGCCCAGGCCGGTACCCTTGATGTTGATGCCTGAGTTCTTGGCACGGTAGAAACGGTCGAAGATCCTGCTCTGCTCATCGGGCGGGATGCCGACGCCGTTGTCCTTGACGCTGATGTGCACCTTCTGCTCGGTGACCGGAAGATCCTTGCCGGTGCGCCATGCCTTGACGACGATCTCCGCCTCATCGTGCGTGTAGTTGATCGAGTTGGAGATGAGGTTCTCGAATACTCTGGAGAACTTCTTGGGGTCTGCCTTGACGATGAGCAGGTCATCCTCGGGTATGTCTATCGACAGGTGCTTGCCCGTACCTTCGAGATCGAGTGAATACATAGTGACAAGCTCATCGAGCATCTCGCATACGGACAGGTCGGTGAACATGAACTCGGCATCGCTCGCCTCCATTCTTGTCAGCTCGACGATGTCGGAGACGATACGCTCCATCTGCTCGCTTCGCCTTACGATGTTGGTTAAGTATGTGCGCTTCTGATCCTCATCCATACCTTCGGCCGTGAGCATGAGCTCGGAGTAACCCCTGATCGCCGTGATAGGCGTCCTCAGGTCGTGCGAGACGTTGGACAGGACATTCTTACGAGCCTCTTCTCCTTCCTTGAGCTTCTTGTTGGTCTCGACGAGGTCCTTGTTGATCTCGCTGATGTAACGTGTCTTCTCCTGGATCTGACGCCTCAGCGTCTCGGAGTTCCTTCTTATCTCACGCTGCTGTCTTACGAAGGCGATGATGAAGGCAACCTCCGCGAAAATAACTGCCGCCACGGCAACACTTATATATGCGGGGAATCCGCCGAGATCCGACTTGCCTGCGATGATGGACAGGTCAATGAGATATATGAAGAAACTGTAGTAGAGCGATATCATCATGGGTCCGTTCATCTCGTTAGAATAGAAGAGCAGGCACTTTAAGACCATCAGGAGCATTATGACGATGCTGAATACGAGAGCGACCATGTGCGGTGTCATCAGGCCGAAGCCGTAGTATCTGACGAGGTGGATCATGAAGATGACAAGTGCTCCCGTATATATGAGGTGTCTGTCGTATTTGAGCCAACGGTTCGCCTTGACTTTCGGTGAATCGTCATTGAGTACCGAGCAGATCGCATATCCCGATACGCTTGTAAACAGGCACAGACAGAAGAGCATGTCCACGCGCACATGTGAGTTCAGGGCGAGGAATCTGTAGTCGGTAAGGTAATAGGCAAAGATCGATGTGAAGTTGACCGTGAAGAGCAATACCGCCTTGCGCAGATGTTCGTTGCTGAGGAAGTAGAAGCAGCCGCCTATCAGCGCCAGTACGAAGAGCACGATGACGACGGACAGATGGCTCGCGGTGAGCGCGACTCTCCTGTCGGTAGCCATGGCGTTCTCGATTATGGGCGAGGATACGATGCCGGGGTTGGTGATCTTGTCGTAGCAGTATACAACGATCGTTATGTCAAGCTCGCCGCCCTCCGGCGCGAGCAGACAGTAATCGGAGAATGCTTTGTTGTTCAGGAATACGCCGGTCGCCTTGCCGATCGTTCCGGAATATGCGCCGTTGCAGTAGACCTTGGCATAACCGTTGATGTCCTTGAAGGAGAAGTATACGAACTTCAGGTTGTTCGGGCATGCAAAGTGTCCGAGGTACACGCCGGAGATAGAGCTCTCGCCGTCCACATCGTTGCTTACATAGCAGAAGTCCGCAGGCCTGTTGTACCATCTGTACTGCCAGTCGTAGTCGTACCATCCGCCGTCGCCGCTGTGGATGCTGATGTTCTCCGCGTATGTGTAATCCTTGTAGGTATCAAGAGTGAGCCTGCCTGATGCGACATCGTCTTCCGTCGCATTCGGTACGAAGACCCATCCGTCGTTGCAGTAGTAAGTGCAGCTGTCGACGGAAGACAGGTCTCCGCCGAAGGTATAGACTCCGTTCTCGTCCAGGACGGGAGTCTTGTTCAGCGCGGATGAATAGAACTGGCTTATCAGAAGGAACGCGAACATCAGGAGGACAAAGCCGAGGAATACGGCAAGTCCTACTATCGTGGACTTGTTCCCCTGAGTGGGCTTGCTTATCCTGCTGTTCTTCTTGTGGTCTGCCATTAGTCGGTCGCTTAATCTAAAATGCCCCGGCGGTCCGGGGCATTCGTCTGGTGTTATTACTTAGGTATCAGTACTGTGTGGTCATGCTGTTCTTGACCGGGGGATAAGCGAATGAATATCCGATACCCCATTCTGTCTTGATGAACGTGATCTCGGGTGCGATCTTCTCCATCTTCTTCCTGAGGTAGGAGATGTTGACCATTACGAGGTGGTTGTCGCACGGAGAATCATCGCCCCATACATGGGAATAGATCCTTGTGAAAGGAACGATGACGTTCGGTGTCTCAGCCAGGAGGCAGAGGATATCGAACTCACGGTTTGTGAGGTGAAGCGGCTTGTTCTTGAGCATGACTTCACGTGTTCTGATATTGATGGAGAGCGGCGGATACTCGATGAGGAATCCTTCACTCTTCATGTTACGCTTGATATGAACGTTGATACGGAGCGAGAGCTCAGGCAGGGAGTAAGGCTTTGTGACATAGTCGTCTGCGCCTACGTTGAAGCCCTTGATGACGTCTTCCTGCTGATCCTTTGCAGTAAGGAAGATCATCGGAGCATCCGTAAATTCCTTTATCTTGGGTGCGAGGTCAAATGCGCTTCCGTCGGGGAGCATAACATCGAGTACGAGGCACGCGAAATTGTGGACCTGGGCCTTTGCAAGGGCTTCGCTGCAAGTTGTGGCAGTTACTACCTCATAACCCTCGCCAACGAGAAAGTCACGGTTAAGTGTCAGGATATCGTTATCATCATCAACGATAAGTATCTTATGCTTAGCCATATTAATACCTCCTTATTCGCTATGAATATATTATTAATTCGGATAGCTGTTATTTTTCCGCTTATATTATAAACTCTCTTTTATCATATTAAAAGTGGAATTTTGGCGGCAAAGGTCAAAAACAGAAAATATGTTCGTTTTCGTGGTATAATGCACATATGCAGAGAATAATCTTCCATGTCGATCAGAACTGTTATTTCGCATCAGTCGAGATGATAGCGCATCCCGAGTGCAGGAATGTGCCGATGGCTGTTGCCGGCGACGTGGAGGCAAGGCACGGCATCATCCTCGCGAAGAACGAGCTCGCGAAGAAGGCGGGGGTCAAGACCGCAGAGGCGATTTGGCAGGCGAAGATGAAGTGCCCGGACCTGGTGTGCCTTCCCGCGCACTATGACAGGTACGAGTTTTACTCCAAGCGTCTGCGTGAGATGTTCGCGGAATACACGGATAAGGTGGAGCCTTTCGGGCTAGATGAGTGCTGGCTGGATATGACCGGCGTGGCGAAGGATTACGACGACGCCGAGAAGATAGCGCTCGAGATAAGGCAGAGGGTGAAGGATGAATACCGCCTCACATGCTCCGTCGGGATAAGCTTCAACAAGATCTTTGCCAAGCTCGGAAGCGACTACAAGAAGCCGGATGCCACGACCGTGTTCAGGGACACGGACTGGAAAGAGAAGATCTGGCCCCTGAAGGCGTCGGAACTCCTGTTCGTCGGCAGGTCTACAGAGGCGAGGCTGAAGAAGATCAACGTCGTGACGATAGGAGATCTCGCGAAGATCGACTACGACTATATAGTCAGTTACCTCGGCAAGCAGGGCGAGATGCTGTGGAACTACGCCAACGGCCTCGATAATTCGCCGGTCGCGCCGGTGGGCTACCAGAGGGAGATCAAGTCGGTCGGCAACTCGACCACGACCAGGACCGACATGACGTCCGTATCCGCGATAGAGAAGACGATGCACGGGCTGGCTGCGAGTGTCGCGTCGAGGCTCAGGAAGCACGGTCTTAAGGGCACCGTGATCCAGATCCACATCAGGGACCGCGACCTCAACATATCAGAGCATCAGAGACAGCTCTATGAGCCCACGGACAGTGAGCGCGTGATATATGAGAATGCGATGGAACTGTTCAGGGAGTCTTATGACTGGCACACCGGAGTAAGGAGCATCGGAGTAAGATGCGCGAAGGTGGTCGGCGCAGATGAGGCGGTGCAGCTGTCGATGTTCTCGGAGGATCATCAGCGCGAGAAGGACGCCAAGCTCGGGAAAGTGATAGACTTGATAAATATGCGTTACGGTCCCGGAGTCATCAGGACTGCGGCAGAGGCGGAAAGCGGCAGGGACAAGGCGTCGCACGACCCGTTCCACCCGGAGGAGGATGAGTTCTCTTGATCTTTGCAAGCGACTACTACAAACAGAGATTCGGACATAAGATGTACAAGGCTTCGATAAGCCTTGATGTTACCTGCCCGAACAGGGACGGCAGCAAGGGCAGGGGAGGATGCATATTCTGCTCGGCCGGAGGCTCGGGCGAATTCTCGGTAGCGCCGGGCGATGTCTCATCTCAGATAGATGCCGCCATAGCAAGAGTCGAGCGCAAAGCAGGAGATGACGCCGGATACATCGCATATTTCCAGAGCTTCACCAACACATACTGCGCGCCCGAATACCTTGACTGCGCGATCTCGCAGGCCGCATCACATGACAGGGTAGAAGCCGTGTCCATAGCGACCAGGCCCGACTGCCTCCCCGAAGACATACTTGATGTCATAAGGCGGCACAGCGCCAAGATCCCGGTCTTCGTCGAGCTCGGCCTTCAGACGGCAAGCGACAGGACCGCAGAAGTTATCAACAGATGTTATGAGACAGCAGTTTACCGGAATGCCGTGGCAGATCTTCACGCTGCGGGCGCGAACGTCATTACGCACGTGATATTCGGACTTCCCGGCGAGACGGAAGAGGATATGCTGGATACCGTGAGATATGCGGCAGACTGCGGTACGGACGGCATAAAGTTCACATGCCTGTACGTTCTTAAGGGAACGCCCCTCGAAGAGCTCTGGCGCGCGGGTAAAGTTGAAGTGCTCGGTCAAGAGGAGTATTTTGAGATTGTGGGGAAGGCACTGGAACTTCTTCCTGAAGATACGGTGGTCCACAGGCTCACGGGCGACGGACCGAAGAGCCTTCTGCTCGCGCCCATGTGGACGACGGACAAGAGACAGGTGGTCAATTACATCAACCGGAGGTTCAGACGATGAAGGCATACATGAAGGAGACAATGGCTTTTGTCCGTAAGTATATCGACGAAGAGATGCAGTCTGCTCCGGAAGAACGTACGAGGAAGGTCCTTGCAGAATTCGAGAAGAAGATATCCTTTTTCCAGCACGAGAGGCTCATCCACCTGATAGTCACTTTCTTCTTCGCGCTGTTCCTTCTCATGGAGATATATGCGCTCTTCACGCTGCCGTTCAGCTATGCTCCGGTCTGCGGCGTGCTCGTGGTGCTGTTCTTTGTCCTCGTAGTGGCATACGTGTTCCACTACTACTTCCTCGAGAACTCGGTTCAGCAGATGTACAAGATGAGAGATGAGATAACGAGGTTCCTGGATCCCGACGTTAAGGCCTGACGGCATTCCTTTCCTGGAAGGCATTCAGCTCGAAGTCAGGCATGGCAGCAAATGACTGCTCGTATACCTGGGACGAGAATTCCACAAAGGTGCTGTAGTCTCCGATATCCGTAGTGAACAGGAGCTTTACAGGTATTCCGCGGCCTTCCGAGCTGCCGGTCGATACCAGGCATGCATATTCTTCCCTGATGTGACCGCTGGCCTTGAAGCACTCCGACAGATATGTGCGGTAGAGTGAGAGATTCGTCACGCCGCCGAGGTCCGCATCTTCCGGGAACTTGCCTTCGAACAGATCCTTGTGGCGGTTGATCATCATGGCAGCTTCCCTTGCCGTCAGCGACCTTACCGAAGTCGTGTCGATGTTGAGCATCCCGCGGAACTGCCTCTTCTCGCCGTTTATCGCCTGACGGTAATTCGTAAAGGGCACGGACAGGAACGAGTACGCCGGGACGACGCTCACCGTGTTATCGAACTCGGTCACCCTTACAGAGATGAGGGAGATGTCCGTAATGGAACCCTCGACATCCATGGAAGGGATGGTCACCCAGTCGCCGATCCTGAGCAGGTCGTCTGCCGTGATCTGCACGCCTGCGACAAGGCCTAAGAGCGGATCCTTGAACACTATCGCGAGGATGGCGGCAAACGCGGACACGCCGGAGATCAGCACGAGCGGGTTCTGCCCGAGGATGAGCGATACCGCGATGGTACCGAAAACGATATACACGAAGATCTTTACTACCTGCAGAATGCCCTTGATCGAGCGCTTCTTCGCGATGGGACGCTTCGAATACACATCTCCGAAAACATCCACCGCCGTGGATATGAGTATCATCACGAGGATCAGCATCGCATACCCCGAGACCACATACACGATCTTCTCTGCGGAGAACAGATAAGGGGACAGGGACTGCAGTCCGTAGAAGAATATGAGGAAAGCAGACTTACCGCCGAGCTTGTGTTCTTTGGCAGACTTCGCGGCTTCCCTGACTGCTGCATGGTGGCCCTTCTTGGCGAGCGTATTAAGTATCACGGACATCGCGATCTTGACGATAAATGCCGCCAGACCGCAGATGGCTGTCATGACAACGGCACAGAGCAGATGGACGAGCGTGGTGTCACCGAGCGTGTTTATAAGGAATTCTTCGAGCTTAATAAACATCTTAAGGGCCCCCTCTTGTAATCAATTTTCCATAATTATAACAAATGTTAGATATGTTAATTTAATTAGTCGTGTGTAATAATTAGTGAGTCATATTATAGGAGGAAGACCTTTGACTGAATTTTGGAATTATATAGTCGTTTTCCTGATCTCGATGGTACCGCTTATCGAGCTCAGAGGCTCTGTCGTATATGCGGCGAGCGTGGGACTTAATCCTTTTATTGCTCTGGCGATAGCCGTTCTCGGCAATATGCTGCCTGTCCCGATCATCTATCTGTTCGCCAGAAGAGTGCTCGTATGGGGCAAGGACAAGAAGTTCATCGGCAAATTCTTTACCTGGTGCTATGAGAAGGGCGAGAAGGGCGGCAAGAAGCTCACTGCCAAGGCCGGAAGAGGCGTCTTCGTGGCGCTGCTCCTTTTCGTCGGGATACCGCTTCCCGGAACGGGTGCGTGGACAGGAACGCTGGCGGCTTCCTTCCTCGACTTCGGTTTCAAGAAGAGCACGGTCGCGGTTCTCCTCGGAGTGCTCCTTGCAGGCATCATCATGACCGTAGGTTCACTGCTTGCAGTCATGGGCGTTACATCAGTTTTTAATTTCTTCGGATAAACGGAGTGTTATATGAAGCTTAAAGACCTCTTAAAGTACGACAACGTAGTCATTCAGTGCCACGATGACCCGGATGCTGATGCGCTTGCATCGGGCTATGCGGTCAAGTGGTTCTTCGCGCAGAACGGCAAGGATGTCAGGTTCATCTACAGAGGAAGGAATGCCATCCATAAGAGCAATCTGCAGATCATGCTCGATAAGCTCGAGGTCCCGGTCGAATATGCGCCCGACTTCGACGAAGAGCCGGATCTTCTCATAACGGTCGACTGCCAGTACGGCCAGAAGAACGTCACCACAACAAAGGCAAAGAAGGTTGCCATCATCGACCACCACCAGAAGGTAGTTAAGGAAGGCGGCTGGTCATGCATCAGGAGCGACGTCGGCAGCTGCGCTACGGTGTGCTGGGACATGCTCAAGGAAGAAGGTCTCGATCCCAACAGCGACAAGCTTCTCGCGACTGCACTCTACTACGGTCTGTATACTGATACGAACAGGAACTCGGAGGTCTCGCACCCTCTCGACCGAGACATGCTCGATGCCCTGGTCATCAACAAGAGCATCATCACTGAAATGGTCAACTCGAACATCTCGCTCGAAGAGCTCCAGATCACCGGCAAGGCCATCCTTAACTATGAGTATCACGAGAACAACAAGTATCTCGTTATCGAGTCGGAGGCATGCGATCCGTGCATCCTCGGCGTCATAAGCGATTTCGCGATGGAGACGGAGAACGTTGACGTCGTTGTCGCATACTATGAGAGCCCCTATCAGATCAAGCTTTCCGTAAGGAGCTGCACCAAGGAAGTCCATGCGGACGAGCTGGCGAGCTACCTCACCGAAGGCCTGGGCGGCGGTGGCGGCGGTCACAACCTGAAGGCCGGCGGCACGATGCTCCCCGAGTACCTGAAGAAGTCTGCCAAGGAGACCATCGAGGAGAGACTTACCTGGTACTACGATACATACCTTGTGATCTATGCCAAGGAGACCAAGCTCAACACCTCTGACATGAGGCGCTATGAGAAGATCCAGCAGACCCTGGGATGCGTTAAGCTCACGGATGTATTCCCGTCAGGTACCCCCATCAACATAAGAACGCTGGAAGGCGACGTCGATACCATCATCGATGACGAGGCATACCTCATGATCGGCGTTGAAGGCGAGGTCTATCCCATCAAGCAGAACAAGCTCCTGAGCAGCTACCAGCTCACGAACTTCGTCTATACCCGTAAGTTCGAGTACGAGCCGAGGATCAAGAACCGCATCACGGGCGAGATCGAATATGTCATGCCCCACGCCAAGACCGCAAGGACTTCGGGCAGCTCGATAATCTTCGCCAAGCCCCTGCAGCAGCCGGTCAAGCTCTTCACGGCCTGGACCGAGGACAAGTACTACTCCGGCAATGTCGGCGACTACATCGCGGTAAGGGCGGACGACGAGCACGATATCTACATCATCAAGGGAGACCTCTTCGACAAGTTCTACAAGTCGAGATAACCCCTCTCGAAAACAAACATCGCACACAACCGGCGGAGAAGCTTTTCCGCCGGTTTTTGTTTATGGTTTTGTGTATAAGTAACAATCTGTTAATAAATATATAGGGGTTTCAGGGTGGTTTATTGACAAATTGCACAATGAAATGATTTTCATTTGGTTATTCGTGTCAGTTGTATTACAAAATCCCCGATAGTATTATTAGGCTAGCTCCAAGGAATACGGAAACAATAGTTACCGGTTCCGAGGCAGACCGCCCGAAGTGATATCGAGTTGGTGCAGGGAAGAACCAGAATCTTGCATTAGGATTTATGGCGAAGCCGAAGAGACAGAGCCGGAGGGGTAGACCGAAGGCAGACACGAAGCCTAGATAGGATCTGAGGGAATACGAGCTGGCGATTGAAGGTACATTAGGTATACAAGTCGCAGGTTGTAACAATTAGTTGATTCGGTATCGGGACCGCGAGCGGATGAGATGTCATCGTCGACAGGGAACAGCCGAGGACCGCAACAGATGTTACACCGGTTCGTGCAAACCGAGTAGCCGATACAAATGCTACCGGGACGTGAAGCCTAACTCGTGATGAGAATGGCGGAGCGGGTTGACCCGATGGCGGTAACGTCCGGCGAAGGGAGATACGAGTTGCACGGTGTGGTTGATAGTTGCAGCAAGTCAGTTAATTGAGGCAACGCCACATATAGAGCTCGGGTTGGATGCAAAAGGGTCTGGGCCGAAGAGGTAACAGCGGATTTGGATTTGGTTCGTTGGAGCGAACGGGGATCCCGTCGATCAGTATCGGCGGGATCCTTCTTTTTTGTATTTGCGGGTGTGTCTTGCCGGCTGACGGGCGTTGTGCGGCATGCTACCAAAACGGCTACCAAATTCCGGGTTTTCGTGGTCCCAAAGGTAGAATAAGACCAAAATCTACCAAAACGGCTACCAAGAACGCCAAAATGCCGGCGTGAGAGGTAGACTCATGGCTTACTGCTTCTTGATCTGCGCGATATAAGGCAGATTCCTGCCGATCTCGTCCCTGTCCATACCGTAGCCTGCGAGCCACTGGTCATTGATCTCGAATCCGTAGTACTTGACCGGGATCGTCATGAGCAGGCGGTCAGGGTTCAGCAGCATCGAACAGAGGGTGATGTCCTTGGGCTTCTTCATCTCCAGGTTCTGTATGATATAGGCTGTGGTAAGGCCTGTGCGGATGACGTCTTCTACCACGAGGACGTGCTTGTCAGTGATATCGATATCGATGTCCTTGATGATGCGCACGATGCCTGTCTTTGAAGTCGTGTTGGGGATGTTCGAATAGCCGATCATGTCGACCTTGATGGGAAGGTCGATCGCGCGGGTCAGGTCAGACAGGAAGTACAGTGCGCCGCGGATGACTCCGATGACGATGAGCTCCTCTCCGGCAAAATCCTTTGTTATCTGTGCGCCGACTTCGGCAACGCGTCTCCTGATGGTCTCTTCGTCATATACGATGTGCTCGACTCCAAGTGCATCTGCTATGTTGCTCATGTCAGTTCTCTCCGTTCTCCGCGCCGCCGAACAGCTTCAGCCTGTCGACAAGCTCCTGGAAATCTTTCTTATATACTATCCTGATGTTCGTGCCCGGATAGAGCTCGCGCACGAGACGCATCTTCTTGTTCTTCTTGGTAACGTACTTCTGATCCATCGTCGTAAGCTCAAGATACAGGTTGAACTTGGGCAGATAGAAGTCGGGCGAGATAGCCATGGTGACGTTGCCCTCGGCATCCCATTCGACAGGGAAGGTCTTGGGTTCGTAGAGCCATTCGATATTGTACATGTCGAGGATGCGTGCGAATTCCTCTTCTGTATCGTTCTTGAAGACAGCAGTCTTGGTCTGGTGATCCATCGTGCCTGAAGACAGACTCTCGGCAGCAAGCCTTGCGCGGAGGTCGTGTTTCCTGGACAGCTCGATTATCGCGTCGACGCATTCGTCTACGGTGAGCCTGTCCGTATTAATGATAAGATCGTAGAGCTCGGGCGAAGTAACGTCCTTACCGAAGAGCGTCATGACAAACCTCTTGTGCTTGCGATCACCGATGGTCAGGACATCTCTGGCCTCCGCATCTGTTATGCGGTACTTGCGCATTATCGTCTTGATGCGTGTCTCCTCGCTAGCCGTGATGCGGACGTGGATCGCGCTGGGGTGCCCGCTAAGGATCACGCTTCCGCCGAGACCTAACAGGACCAGGTCGTTGTTGTCGTTCATGGAAGCGAGGGTGCGGACTCTCTCCACAAGGATATCCGCATAAGTTCTCTGACTGCCGGGGAGCGGCGAAAGGAAGAACTTCGCACTCTCGTTAAGGCGGTCGAGCGTACCGGGAGCAATGGCACCGTAGAAATTCTCGAGGGCATATCCGCGCGAGATGACTCCCGTACCCAGGCGCGCTGCAAGGCTTGCGGCTATATCCTCACCGAGGCTGCCATTCTGCCTTGATATGGTAATTATCGCCATAGGGTGCCCTCCCGATTGAACTGATAAGATAATTATACCCCAAGTGCAGGATTTAAGTTGACATTGAGTTTGGGATTAGTTATAATCTCACGTGCTTGACCAATGCCATCTTAGCTCAGTTGGTAGAGCAGCTGATTTGTAATCAGCAGGTCGTGGGTTCGAGTCCCACAAATGGCTCCAAGTCTAAAAAGCCCGTAAACATTGCGTTTGCGGGCTTTTTGCTTTTGTGAATATTTGTTCTTTATTGACCGAAAAACGTGTTTTGGGTAACTATTGGGTAACTATTTTTGAAAAACTCGAAAAATCAACCATAGATTTACGTTCCAAAACTTTAGGCAGACTGTATTTCGCTCAGGAACTTTTCAAAGGCTTCTCGTTTGATTTTTCTGTGCGAACCAATCCAAAGAACAAATGGGCAATTCTCATCGTCGGAGATCTTGCGTATCTTGTTCCTACCGATACCAAATAACTCTGCTGCCTCGTCTACGCTCAACAGTTTCTTTTCTTTTAGCTTGCTAAGGTCATATGCTTTTTTCTCTTCCGGTTTCTCTTCGGAAGTATTGTCATTGTTGGTCTTAAGATCTTTAAGAATCTCTGCATAGTACGCTGTTCCTTTAGCTTGCTTGGTACTGTCAGCAGGGGAAAGCTGCTGGTCGATAATGATGTTGATGTCGTTCTTTTTCATATTATTATTCCTCCAGATTTTTATGTTGTTTGTGACGACTGTGACGATGTGACGGCTTTATTGCCACCGCAAGGATATCTTTCAATGATGCTGCTGCAGAGTATATAATCGTAAAATGGATAACAGCCTCCGTTCTTATTGTTTTCGGGTTCCTTTGGTGGTTGTTCGATTTTTGTAAAGGTGAAGTATGTTGCATCGCGTTTGTGATCCCTTGTAAAACTGAATCCGAGCTTTGCAAGATCATTGCGTCTGTTCCATATCTTCCCGCTGATCGACTGAGGCTTTTTGCTGGCTTTTATACGATTGCAGAACTCTGTTGCAGTACCGTCAAAAGAACCGTGTTCCTTTAAGTAATCAAGAGCTTTCTTAAGATCCCCATCTGTCTGGAAAGCATCTTCGACAGGCGTGTTTTCTTTAACAAGCTCCCAGTGGCTTAACGTGCTGTTAAATCTGATCGTAAGGATTCGTTCTTCCATGTCACGGCTGCGAAGGTGAAGTTTCACATCTGTATCAGCTGATTCTTTGCGGAAAATGAACGCTCCGTCTGATGCGCCGAACAGACCGTTTGTGCCTAAGATGTCATCGAACGGGTCAACAGATCTCATCTTGCGCGTGTGATGAACGAGCAGTATCGCTACGTTATGCTCTTCGCAGAACTTATGAAGAGGTGCGATAGTGTTGTAATCCCCTTGAT
>JAEEGF012178092.1_pt1 | contig 19755 bp, 19 predicted proteins | sample 9134171 | NCBI WGS metagenome assembly JAEEGF01 (sample SAMN16246542, study PRJNA631951) | gut metagenome | biome: gut microbiome; feature: rumen; material: AP-attached | host: Bos | place: Iran: Karaj | collected 2018-10
GGTATTGATATGTCTACCCGTATGCCAGTCGCCTTCCACGAACCAGTTGGCGTTATCGCCGCTCAGTCCGTTGGTGAGCCGGGCACTCAGCTTACGCTCGATACTAAGCACTCATCCGGTGTTGCGGGTTCTGGTGCTATCTCCCGTGGTCTTCCGCGCGTTGAGGAGCTTCTCGAGGCCCGTACACCAAAGGGTCAAGCCTTCATTTCTACTATTGCTGGCGTAGTCAGCACTTGGGAAGAAGGTCGCTTCAATATCGTCCAAGTCACTCCAGATGCTGGTAAGGCCGAACACTTTAAGCTCGAAGGTCGCAAGGCAAAGGTTAAAGATGGCGCAAGCGTCAAGACTGGCGCAGTTATCGCTAGCAAGACTAAGGGTGCCGACCCAATCATTGCTCCATTTGATGGTGTAGCCGAATTAACTCAGGACGAAATCGTTCTCGTCGCTAATGCTGGCACTCCACTCAAGGTATCCGTACCAATGGACTTCGCTCTCACCGTTAAAGAAGGTGATCGCGTTGAGCCAGGCGATCGCCTCTCCGAAGGTTCCTTGAACTTACAAGATCTCATGAAGTACAAGGGCATCGAGGAAACCGAGCGCTACATCTTGAACGATATTCTCACGATTTATGCCGCCCAAGGTCATGAAATCTCCGCAAAACATCTCGAGGTTATTATCCGCCAGATGTTCTCGCGCGTCATGATTGACGAGCCTGGCGATACCGCCTTCGTCACTGGTGACATTGTTAGCAAAGCTGCCGTCGCAGAAGAGAATGCTCGCGTCGTTGCCGAAGGGAAGACTCCAGCCGAGTTTACGCAGATGCTTCTTGGTATTTCCAAGGTATCTATCTACTCCGACTCCTTCCTCTCCGCTGCATCCTTCCAGGATACTACCCGCGTATTGATCTCCTCGGCCATCTCCGGTCGCGTTGATCATCTCCGTGGCTTGAAGGAAAACGTGATTATCGGTCGAAAGATTCCAGTAGGTACTGGTATTGAGTCTCTCGCCGAATATACCGGCGTCGAAGACGAAGCTGAAGCTACTGAAATAGCTGGCGAACCGGCTGCAGAAGAATTAGAAAACATCTAATAAAATGCGCACAAAAAGCTCCCCACTATGGGGAGTTTTTTGGTAGCGAAGTCAGCCATACTTGACTAAATAAAGTGTTTGTGCTATAATAATAATGTTCGAGTGAACAACGCGAAATTTTTTCGCAGTTCATAGGAAAGTTCTTTGAGGAGGTTGATCAAATGAGAACAAATGGATCCCGTAGCTACAGGGATTACGAAGCTCATGACAGCTATCGCAGCGCCCGCACCAGCTATCGCGCGTCAGATTATGGCGATTCTGAGGAATCGCTTGCGCGCTATAACCTGATAATTGGCGCCGTGTTGCTGTATGGGTTTTTCGTGAACTACCTGATGGTCAAGTACTGTACCCAATATTTCATCAACATGAATCCCGTCCTGATGATCGTTCTGTACTTCGTGTTGGCAATCGCGGGTACTATCATAAGCGCCCGCAGCGATAGGCCAATAATCAGTTTTCTGGGCTACAACATGGTGGTTGTACCGCTCGGTATGGTGCTTAGCGTCTGCCTGGTAGGCCAAAGTGCCGTATCTATCCTGAATGCCGCCATCGTGACCACGCTCGTAACTCTGGTAATGATGCTGCTCGGCTGGTTCTTCCCAAAAGCGTTCTTGTCTATGGGACGTGCGCTCGGCATAGCATTGATTGCGGTTATCGTAATCGAGCTGGTTTGTGGACTGATTTTCAAACTCTACATGCCGACATTCTGGGATGTTCTGGTGGCCCTGATATTCTGTGGCTACATCGGCTATGACTGGGCCAAGGCGCAACAGCAGCCGCACACGCTTGACAATGCCATTGATGCCTGCGTTGGACTCTATCTCGACATCGTGAATCTGTTCATCCGCGTCGTATCGGTCACGTCTGGACGTCGCGACGATTAACCCTGTAGTAAACCCGCCCGTAAAAAGGCGGGATTTTTCTTGCCCAAAACCAAAAGCGCAATGTTATAATAAATACGTGGATAAAAAGAGGACTGTGCGGAGGTATTGGGGTATTTTCTCTACCATCATGGTAGCGATTATCTTCGTATTCGCAATCGTTCTTGTTATAATGCGCCTCTTTGGATATTCTCTTTATACTGTTATGTCTGGCTCGATGGAGCCAGAGTATCATGTTGGTTCGCTTATTTATGTTAAACAGGTCAACACGGACGAGCTCGAAGAGGGCGACGTGATTACTTTTGTGGCCGACGAGAATAATACTGTCGTAACACACCGTATTGAAAATGTTGTAAATGAAAACGGAACGCGTAAGTTTCAAACTAAGGGCGACGCCAACGATGTCGCCGATGCAAAGTTGGTGCACAACAAGAACGTGCTCGGCACGCCAACTTTCCAAATTCCTCTCCTTGGTTATCTGGCATTTTATATTCAACGTCCGCCAGGCATTTATATCGCGCTCGTAGCGGGGACCCTCCTGCTAGCGACGATTATTGCGCCAACCTTAAATAAGGGAAAGGAGAAAACTGCGAGCGAAAAGAAAAACTAAATAATTAATAGGGAGAAAGGAGGAAAATGAAGAAAAAGATATTTGCAATTGCGCTAGCCATGGTACTCATCGGCATTTCTGGTTCTGCTTTGACGCTCTCTTACTTCACTGATTCGGATTCCGTTATTAATAATTTTACAGTGGGTAATGTGGATGTTAAGCTGTTCCGTTATCATTCCGATGTAACCAGCGAAACATACAGTTTGGAGATGGCGAATAATCTTAATGCTGGCTATGACGAGTGGCTTGGTTATTCGTCTAACATTGTGCAGGCTGGCAAACAAATTGCCATGAAGCCGTACGTGCTAAACACTGGCAATGTTGATGCTTATGTTCGCATGCGTATTTATTTACCATATGATCTATTCGAAAAAGATTATATCGTTTATGACTATGGTGGAAGTTCGAGGCTGCCAGACGATGATCCTGGGGATTCGGAGTTTATTCGCCAGTACGCAAACCGTACTATCGATGGCAAGAAGTATAAAGAGATAACTTTCACGCGCCGCGAACCTTTGCATGCTGGATATAAGACCAAGATGCCGATTTATCAGTCTATTGGTTTACGCCAAAGCATTCTAAAGGACGACAGTGTAGATTTATCTGGCTTCGTTGACGAAAATGGCAAGCTCGCTGTCAAAATCACCGCCGATGCGGTCCAGGCTTACGGATTCAGCTCGGCTCAACGAGCATTTAGCTACTTAGATAATTAATAGAAAGGAATAGAAATGACAAAGAAAAAAGTTTTAGCAATTTCCGCAGTGTTAGGCATTTTTGCGCTCGTACTTGGCGCTAATACGCTAGCATTCTTTACTGACACAAAGAGCGCGAAGAATACTTTTACGGTCGGAAACGTAGAAATTGAATTATTGGAGTCGCAGCTTCATCGTGTTAATGCTGGCATTGCTGTTGCAAACTGCAATCTCGCTACGAGTGAACTCTGTTCGACCATTGATATGGAGGGGTCAGATAGCGAGAGCGAATATGCACCTGCTGGAGCGTTTTATAAGGATGAACAGATCATTGCCGATGCGGCTACCTATCAAAGCGAATATCTTGCCGACGCTACGCTTGCACCAGGAAAGTGGTATCACAAGATGCCATATGTTCGTAATACTGGCAAAAACGATGCCTATGTACGTATTCGCGTGATGATACCTGCTTCTATTGATACGACATACCTTAATAGCAGTATATACACCTCGTCTGCAATGAATAGCGGTGAGTTTACGATGACATACGACAAGACCAAGACAGTTGAAGGCGTTGTGTATGACGTATATGAATTCACGCGGGTTAAACCGCTTGCCCCAGAAGAGATGACTTTTTGGAATGTTTGGGGTACTATCCATATGGACGATACAGTTACTAGTGAGATGATAGAAACCGCTATAACCAACGGCTGGATGGACGAAGACGGAAAGTTTGATGTACTAGTTGAGGCTGATGCTATTCAGGCCGACGGATTCGACAACGCTACAGCCGCCTTTACGGCATTCGAAGCGCAAAATTAATACGATCAAGAAATAAGAAGATGAATAAGCAGAAGATTCTCGCCATTTCAATCATAGCTATTCTTGGTAGCTTGGTTGTTGGTGGGACTTCTGCTTACTATACTTTTACCGAACGTACGCATAATATCATAACAACGAGCGGTATTGCCATTGAGCTCATCGAAGATACGGATGAAATTGGCGCCGATGGCCGCCCAATTCCGTTCACGAACATCGAGGGCGCTATGCCGGGGGATAAAATCAGCAAAATTCCAAAAGTTAAAAATATCGATGATGGCGACGCTTTTGTGCGCATGAAAGTGATTGCCGGTATCGAAAAAGAAAATGGCGAGACGGAAGAAATTCCACTCAAAACATTTGAGCTAGACATTAGCCGTAGCTGGTCGCCAAAAGATGGCTATTACTACTACATGCGCCCACTCCATTCTGGTGAAACGACTATGCAGTTATTCACGACCGTTTCAATTCCTGATAGCTTACCGGATAGATATCAACACGCAACCTTCTCGCTCACGATTTATGCCGAGGCGGTGCAAGTTGCAAATAATGGCGAATCGGCTCTTGAAGCCCAGGGTTGGCCTGAGGAGTAAAAATGAAGCAGAGAATCAAAATTGCAACAATTTTACTCTTGAGTTTAGTCTTGGCTTCGCCGGTAAGTGCTTTACGCTCCGCGGTATATTTTGAGGGCGGAGCAGATAATTTTGTTTTTTATCCTGGCTCAGAATGGTCGGATTCGGATATTTTTGGCTCGCTCAAAGATGCGATGCCGGGCGACACGCTCACTGAGGAGTTTAAGGTTCGTAATACCGCTCCGGAATATGATTATGTAAAACTATACATTCGCGCTGATGCGCACGGCGAGTCGAATCCGCTAAGTGAAGAAGTGGCGGAAACTGAAACGATTGCTAGTATGCAAGATTTTCTCTCTCAACTCAGTATGAAAGTTTGGAATCGCGACGAGCTAATATTCAACGCTTCGCCGGATCAACTCGATGGTCTTTCCGAAAATGTTTATCTGGGGACTTTCCTTGACGGCGCTTCGACGACTATCAAAATTGAACTGACCATCCCTCTATCACTCGGCAGCGAGTATATGCATCGTACGGGCGAAATCGACTGGGTGTTCACCGCCGAGGCCTACAAAGATGGCGAAATTGTAGAACCAGACACCCCGGACAATCCAACGCCGACTCCAGACAACTCTAGGACACTTGACGATATAATGCAGAATGCTTGGATTTTCGTTCTATCACTTATTGGTCTAATTATTGCTATTATTATAATTCGACGAAACCTCAAAAAATCGGCATAGAAAAAGCGCCCATCGCATGGACGGACGCTTTCAACTCTCGTTTGGTTCTCTTGGTTAATAATCGACATAGACGAAGACATGGGTGCCTTCTCGCTCGCTGTTTTTGTAGACAACGCGCATGATGTAGCCGCCATCAATCGTGTAGGAATACTCCTTATCGCCGGCGCCAGAGTTTGTCTCACCGAGGCAGTTATAGCCTTCGTCGGCAAGATACTGCTGAATATCGGCGAAAGCTTCTTCGCTAGCGATATAGGATTCCCAAGTTACGCGAGATGGCATGTCGCCGTCGAACTCGTAGGTCAAGAATCCTAGTGAATCCGCGAAATCGATGTCGCCAACCTTGAAGTAGCCGCCGCCATCGCGCTCAAAGGCGATGTCGTAGTAATCGTAGACCTGCTGATAGCTCTTGCCGGCCGCCAGTTCCACGCTCATTGGCGAGAAATTCGTTGTCGGATACCCCCAGGTGACAGACGTGAGACCATACTTCGCATCGAAGTCCCTTGTGGTTTCCGACTGACTCTTGCCACTGTTGCGCGTATCGAGCTGCATGTAGTAGCCGTACCAGTCGTCGTTACCGAGATAAATGAACGGAATCGGATGCTCATCGCAGTACTGCTGACTCATTTGGCTGATTAGGTACGGCGGTACAGTAAGCAGATATGTTCCGTCATTACAACGCACGAATGTGTGCCCCTCTTTCGTATATATCTCCAGAACGTCGCCTTTTATACGGGTATCGTTGCAGGGAGAGAAAGAATAGAGAGCGCCGTTTTCGACATGGTAACAATACATGAACATACCAGAATAGTCGAATTCCGTGCAGCTCACTACATCTACGACCATGTCGTCTTCAGTGAAATGCACGATGGAATTACCGACATAGCCATACCAGCGGTTATGCGGGTTTTCGTAGTATTCCGATGCGTCGAAAATGACATTATCCGCTTCGGCGTAGTAGTCCCAGACTTGTGTGACTTCGCCATCGACAATGCGATAGATGTAGGCCGAATCGTGAATCACGATTGTCCCAACGGTCGTATGCGCATAGTAGATAACGCCATCTGCCAGTCCTTCGGGGATTTCGCTCATGTCGAGCTTCTCGTCGACGGGGGCATTGGGATCAACTCCATCCCAACCATCGTTCTGATTGTTGTTCGTGGGGTTATCGTAGGGGACGCCTTCTTCGAGCCAAATCTGCGGCTCGGCGTCATCGTCTATGCCGCCTTCCTCTTGATTGAAATCTTCGTACTCGTCACCATTGTCAGTCTCGTCTGCGTGAGCAGTGTTAGTGATTCCACTTTCTCCGCATGCCGTCAACATCAGGATCATAACCAGGAACAGAATCGCGAACCTCTTCATAAAACCACCTCCTAATGGTCGAGAGTTCTTAAGGTGCAAAAACTTCGGGCATATATAATGCCACTACAAAAATTATAGCACAAACACTATGAAAAGTCAATCGGACGACATTCTCGTCAGGAGTGTGCATAAGTGGTATAATAATAGAGATATGGAGGATTTTGACTATTTGCGCGAGGGAGATGTATATCTTGACTCGGCGTGCCAATCGCTACGCCCGCGCCCTGTTATTGATGCACTAAACCGTTATTATACCGAGCATAATTCTTGTGGTGAGCGCGTGAAATATGCTTGGGGTCGCGAGACCGACGAGCTTGTCGAAGAGACGCGTGAGCTAGTCCTTAAATATCTTAAGCTCAAGAGCCGTGATTATTCCGTTTCTTTTACCTTAAATACGACCTATGGCATAAATTTGTTATTGAGCCAATTCAAACCTGGATTATTCAAAAAGGTCATGACTTCTGATATTGAACATAATTCGCCATTTCTCTCCACTATGACTTTTGCGCGCAAAAACAATATCGAGCGCGAAGTAATGGTACGCGAAGACGATGGTTCCATCAACATTGATAATTATGACTTCAAGAAAGCACTCGTAGTAGTTAACTGCGCCTCAAATATTGATGGCCGCAAGCTTTTAAATATTAAAGATTTAATTAAAAAGGTTCATAAGCAGGGTGGCGTCATTATCGTTGATGCTGCGCAGGCACTTGCGCACAGCCCAGAGATTCTTTATAAGACTGAGGCAGACGCAATTTGTAGCTCTGCACACAAAATGTATGGCCCATCGCTTGGTGTTATGATAGTTCGCCGTGACTTATTTAATAAAATCGACACTAGCTTTATTGGCGGCGGCATGGTTGATGATGTCGATAAAGAGTCGTATAAACTTTCGGCTGAGTCTGAGAATCATGCCTATACGAAGTTCGAATCTGGTCTGCAGGCATGGGGCGAGATTGTCGCCTTCGGTAAGGCAATTCGTTGGCTCAATAAGGTCTCAAAGAAAGATAAAAAGAATTTTGCCGAGTGCTATACACGATTGTTTGAATATCTCAATGATAATCCAAAAATTCACTTGATTAACCAAGAACCAAATCCAACCATGTCGTTCTATATCGATGGTGTAGACTCACATCTTGCGGGTGGCGCTCTTTCGAGTCGTGGCATCATGGCGCGTACTGGCTATTTCTGCGTTCATTATTATCTTGATCACGTCAAGCACTATCCGCCACTTATTCGCTTCTCACTTGGATATTATATCCGCCCAGAGGATATTGATAAAACTATTGATGTTCTCGAAAGGATGACGAAGTAATGGTTTGTATAGCCGCTTTCATCATTCTAATTATTGTCGGGATTTTTGTAGCATTTATTTCGATTTTTAAACCAAAAGTCGGCAAGCGCTATCTAAAAATCCTCAAAAAATCTTGGGGCTGTGTCGGCAAGCGCGTCACGCTTCAGAAGTGTGAAACTGGTTTTGGTGACGAAGTGAAAAATTCTATTTTAAGCCGTGTATTAATAAAAAAGCCGAAACTCGTTAAGCCGCTATCGGTTGCAATCGAGGCGCTTTCAATTCTATTAGTAATTATCACGATTTGGTCGCTTGTAGAAGGTGTTAAGGCTGGACTTGCGTTATGGTCGCTCGGTACTTGTAATGTCCAACGGCCAGAAGCTTGCTCGCTCGGCGCTGAGGTCTGTAGTATTGATGGCGATAGTGGTCCAAAAAATCCAATCGAGGCTATTGGCTATTGGTTCTCGGACTGGGGTGAAATTTTTGGCGCTATGCCAGATAAATTCCGCAGTTTTAATGTCGACGATTTTGATTTTAAAGGTATTGTCATTGGTAGCGAAGGCGACATTAAAGCCGTAGATATATTTGATCCTGGGTGTGTGGTCTGTCTACAATCATTTAGAAACCAACTAAATGCGGGATATTTCGAGACCGACGAGAAAGTATTTCTTGTGCCATTCCCAATCCAGGATACGGAAGGTAAGTTTAAATATAGCAATTCTAAATTAATAGTGGGCTATCTATTCGGCGCCGAGAAAAACGATAATCATGAAAATAATCAGGTTTCGTTTGAAATCATCAAGCGCATATATACTGAAAAAGATAGCCAGCATCGCTCTTATCAGGATCTTTTCAACGATTATTATTCCAATGAAGAAGTTGAGCAGGCGCTGCAAGAATGGCTTAAGGAATTTGGTTTTTCTGACGAGCAAATAGAAGCAACAAAACAATATGCTCACTCGAGCGAATATGATGAGTTGGTTGCGCATAATAACGATATCGTCGTAAATCAATTACATGCTAAGGGCATCCCAACGATGCTTTATGATGGTAAAAAACACACAGGGAGGTGGGAAGAATAATGCAAGGATATGAGGCTTTTTGGCTCGGCTTAACACAGGGCTTAACGGAATTCATTCCGATTTCAAGCTCTGGCCATTTGGAAATACTACAAGAGATTATGGGGGGTCGTAGCGCAGACTTCCATCTGTTTTTGGAATTCATTAATCTCGGTACTTTTATTGCATTGATTATTTATTATCGCAAACGTATCGCAGAAATCTTAAAAGAAGTATTTGTAAAACATAATTTCAAATTTGCAGGAAATATTATTATTACCTGTATCCCAGTTGTGATTGCTGGTATTCTTCTCTCGGACTTTATTGAATCGAATTGGTTTTTCTCTAATATGATTACAATCGCATGCGCGATGGCTATTATCGGTATTCTGATGATTCTAATTGAGAAGCTGCCAAAAATGAAGCCGATCAAAGACGACAAACATCTCACTTGGAAGAAGGCACTCGGTATTGGCTGCGCGCAATGTTTAGCTCTTATTCCAGGCACGTCTCGTTCCGGTTCAACAATTTTAGCCGGCCGCATTGCTGGTCTTAATAATAAATCCGCTGCAGATTATTCTTTCACGGTTAGCATTGTTGTAATGGCGGGCGTAATGTGCAAAAGCCTTCTTTCGGAGTCTTCACGTACATATATTGCAGAAAACTGGCAGATGCTTACGCTTGCAAATGTGGTCGCATTGATTTCTGGACTAATCGCAATCCACTTCGTAATGAAGTTTCTTGAAAAGAAGGGCTCGCTCGAAGCATTTGGTTGGTATCGCGTAGTGATTGCGGCTATTGTGATTATTTTCGAGCTCCTCAAATAATGCTATAATACAAAGGCATTAACAATTTAATATCAAGAGTGTAGCGAGGGACCGGCCCGACGACCTACCAGCAACCTGCTTTTTGCAAGGTGCTAATTCCGTCCAAGAAAGGAAAGATATGAAACAATTCTTATCTTCGAGCGATGGCTCAATTCAAACTAAAATAGTAACGCGCACGGCGGAATTTGTGTCGCCAAAGCATCCAGACAAAATCTGCGACCAAATATCCGACGCAATTCTCGACGCATACCTTGCAAAAGATTCGCGTGCGCGCGTAGCAGTCGATGTGATGGGTGGCCACGGCAAGCTGTATATTATGGGAGAAGTTACAAGTACGGCGAATATAAATATTGAACAAATCGCCCGTAAATATATAGGCGACGAAATGACAATCGAAATAAATATTGTAAAACAGAGTGCTGAAATTGCGCGCGGAGTAGATGCCGGCGGTGCCGGAGACCAGGGCATCATGGTTGGATATGCTTGCGCGGAAAACGAGGAATATCTACCGCAAGAATATGTCCTCGCACGGGACCTGTGTAAATATATTTATGATAAACATCAATTTGATGGCAAAACTCAAGTTACAGTCGAATTGACATACATTAACGGGCGATATATATCGACAAAAATTAAACACATTGTTATTAGCTGGCAAAATGTTTCTGCAGAAAAGTTGAAAAACATATTAAATAAATGGCTCACGCAACTAGATAAAGATGTTGAGTTGGCGGATAATTATTCATTAAGTATTAATCCAGCTGGCGACTGGGCTATTGGTGGATTTGATGCAGACTCCGGCCTAACTGGGCGCAAGATCGTAGTTGATAATTATGGCCCACGCGTGCCAGTTGGCGGTGGTGCATTTTCCGGTAAGGATCCGAGCAAAGTAGACCGCTCCGCCGCCTATATGGCGCGTAAAATCGCAGTCGACTACCTAGAAAAACATCATGCATCCGAAGTGATTGTGAATATTTCATACGCGATTGGGCGCGCGGAGCCAGTAGACGCAACGGCGTATATTGATGGCTATCGTTGCTCTATCGTAGGCTATGATTTATCGCCGCAAGGAATCATTCAAAAATTGGGCTTATTGCAACCACAATATGCCGAGCGTGCAAAATGGGGACAACAGCGTGGATAGGGTGCAGTCCTAGTTATTCGAAGCGAGCAGCGTATTCAAGTAAACTTGACAATATGCTAAAATACTAGCATGGATATAGATAAAATCCGAAATTTTTGCATCATTGCACACATCGACCATGGTAAGTCGACGTTGGCGGATCGTATGCTTGAAATTACTGGCACTGTTGAAAAACGCGAAATGAAGTCGCAGCTTCTTGATTCTATGGAACTCGAACGCGAAAAAGGTATTACGATTAAATTAACGCCGGTCCGTATGCAATATAGAGGTTACGCATTAAACCTTATAGATACGCCTGGGCATGTAGATTTTTCATACGAAGTATCTCGTAGTCTTCAAGCCGTAGAGGGTGCTATTTTGGTGGTTGATGCAACACAGGGCATTCAGGCGCAGACTTTAGCAAATGTTTATTTAGCCCTCGAGCAAGATCTTCGAATTATTCCTGTCATTAATAAAATAGATTTACCAGCCAGTGACGTTCCACGCGTGACGGCCGAAATCGTTAATCTTCTTGGTTGCGACGAGTCTGAAATTATTAAGGTGTCTGCCAAAACTGGCGAAAACGTCGATAAAGTCCTAGATGCAATTATTGAGCGTGTCCCGTCTCCAGCTAGGACGAATAGTAACGAAACGCGTGCATTAATATTTGATTCTTATTTCGACGATTATCGAGGAGTTATTCTATATGTGCGTATGTTTGACGGCGTCTTGCCAAAAAATGCAAATATCCGTATGATGGCTACTGGCTCCAATGATATTGCTCTTGAGGTGGGCGTGCTTAACCCAAAAATGTCACCACGTGACCAGTTGCAGGCTGGCGAAATCGGCTATATCGTTACGAATCTCAAAGCTACTCGTGAAGCTAAGGTTGGCGATACGGTTACATTAGCTAAGGCTCCTGCAGCGGATGCCTTACCGGGTTATAAAAATGTTCGCCCATTTGTTTATGCGGGATTTTTCCCAGTTAGCAATGATCAGTATAAAGATCTAAAGGAAGCGCTCGAGAAATTATCATTAAGTGACTCCGCCTTACAATATGAGCCAGAGAATTCGCCAGTTTTGGGCTTTGGTCTTCGCATAGGTTTCTTGGGGTTACTCCATATGGACATTATTCGTGAACGCTTGGAGCGCGAGTTTAAATTAGACCTAATCGTCACGAATCCATCGACGGACTATCATGTATTGCTCACGACGGGCGAAGAACTTGATATTCGCTCCGCATCAGATTTACCGGATATCACACGTGTAGCAGAAATTCGCGAACCATGGGCAAAGGGCGAAATAATCACGCCAAAGGAGTATATTGGCGCGATTCTAGAGCTTATCGTTAGTAAGCGCGGTGTTCAGAAAAATATATCTTATATCGACACGCGCGCCGTAATAGACTTTGAAGCGCCGATGGCTAATCTACTCACAGATTTCTATGATCAACTTAAGTCTGCTACATCCGGATATGCCTCGTTTAACTATGAGCTTAGCGGTTATCATGCCGAGGATCTCGTTCGCGTAGATTTCTTGGTTGCCGGTGAGCGTATAGATGCATTAAGCGTAATGGCGCATCGGAGCGAGGCGGATGGAATTGGCCGCACCGTTACGAAGAAACTCAAGGAAGTAATTCCGCGCCAAAACTTTGAGGTTGCCCTGCAGGCGGCAATTGGCGCCCGTATTATCTCGCGCGAAACACTTGGTGCTTATCGCAAGGATGTAACGGTCAAGATTCACACTGGCGACCGCGACCGCAAAGCAAAACTCGTCGAGAAACAAAAACGCGGCAAAGCACGCATGAAACGCTTTGGCAAAGTTGATATTCCAAGTGAAGCCTTTACGGTGATGCTGAAAAGAGATTAAAAAATTCCCCCTTGCGGGGGATTTTTTATTGGTTCAATGGAATTTCGTGGCCTTGGTCTTTCAAGGCCATTTCATAAATACCGTTAAGTACATTATTAAACACGGTTTCGCGGTCTGCATTTGCACTCACCGGAATCAGCAATTCGCGCTTACGATAGGTCTCTATTACGGGCATCGTCTTGGTAATAAACTCCTGAATGCGCGTATCGAGAATCTTCTCATCATGATCATCCGAGCGCTCACCGCGGTCTTGGAGCATCTTTGAGGCAGTCCAACGATTTTTCACCTCGGCCTCGGAAACATTGAGCAAAACGACGGCCTTAATTGAATGTCCGCTGACGTCGCAAGTTGAGATTACATCGTATTCTTCGCCTTCCCAGCGACCAACACTACTAAGAATTAAAGGAAATTCGGCTAAATCGGCACGAGTAAGATACGGCAAGACGATACTACTGAATTTTGAGGTTGGCGCTAGATTACCGGCGCTCATTTCGCGTAACAAATCTTTATCTTCACTCTCGGCGGCGCGTAAGATTAAGCCTGAACTAAGGAATTTTGCACCAAGGAGTTCTGCTAGGCGAACGCCAATAGTGTCTTTTCCAGAAAAGGGCAGACCGAAGATATTTATGCTTCCGGTCCCAAGCCATTGTTTGATAGTTATTATTCTTTGATCCATTTGATATAATAATAACATATATGGATAACCAGGATGCTAATAAAGGTTCAGGTGGGCTAGCTAATATTTCCAAGAATTTCCTGGAAGGTAAGGTCACCTCAACGGAACAGGTTAAAAAATTAACCGATGCCAGCGGCCAAATCGACAAAGATTCCGTCGTTGTTCAACCGGGTAATTTCGAAAATGTTCAATCGCAGAGTATTGTCGAAACTACACGTGAAGAGGCAAGCGAAGAGCTTGCGCAAATCAAAGCTTTTAATGAGGAAATGGAGCGTCAACAGAAGCTTCAGGAACGACGGAATAAAACTCGCCGCATTATTATTTATGTGATTCTCGGTTTCTTCGGTGCTATTGTTGCCGGCGTACTGATATGGATGCTCGTGAATGCAATTATCGCTGCTCAATCTCCGGTAAACCCAGGCGAAGATCCAGACCCAGAAAAGCCAACTCAATATGATACGGTCGATGGCTACAAATGCGAGACATCTAACTGCTACAAAGTAGTAGAGCTCCCAGATGAGCGTATTCTTATTCGCGACGAAGATTTCTATATCTACGACACGACCGAGAAGAAAGCTACGCTGACTACGATTGAAAATCAGGAATATCACAGTATTACGCCATTCAAATGGGGCGATAAGATTCTTCTTGATTTGGACCCTGAATCTGAGAAATCTGGCCTCTATTCCATTACCGACAACTCGCAGCTGATCAGCTTCAAATACGACAGCTTCTATAGAGATATTAAGGATGATGTTTATCGTGAGATGACTTGGGTAGAAGGCCAGTATATCGTTGCTAAATTAAGTGGTTCGTATCGTCTAGCGCGCATCTATGATGGCCAGGAAATAATTCGTGGCGCCGAGCGCGTGTTTATTCATGACAATTTCTGCGTTGGCTTTGAGAAGGACGGCGAACGTCGCATCTATACTAAAAATGGTAAACAGATTAAAGTTGTCGAAAAAGGTGGCAAGATTTTCATTCATGGCAGCACTGTCGTCTATGTATCTAGTGACGATTACTACTTCGAACTATATGACTCGGCTGGCGAAGAAATCTACGAGGGTCAGGAATATGACTATCTTTCAGAGATAGATTACGAAGTATTTACCGAAACCCTTTCGAAGAATAAAGTGTATTACAAAGTCTTTGATAAATAATTAGCAAACCTTGACCTTGAGTGCTAGAAAGCATACAATAGAACTATGACTGACCGTCAAAGAGAAATACTTTTTGCAATCATAGAAGAATATGCAGAGCTAGCCACTCCGGTCGGGAGTGTAACGCTGGCGAAACTTTTTGATTGCTCATCGGCGACTATTCGTGCCGAGATGGTAAAACTTGAACAGATGGGCTACATTACACAGCCACACACTTCTGCAGGGCGTGTCCCTACCGATGCCGGCTATCGCCTTTACGTCAACTCGCTACAACAAAAAATTGACGAAGAAAGCGATTTACTACCAGAACATGCCCATGCTGAGCCGGCCGACAGACCGACGCGCGCTCTTGCCACCCGAATTCAGGCTCAAACGCGAGCGGATTTTGCTATCCGTGCCGCAGTGGATAGTCTCGTGAATCTTACGGGTAATTTAGGTCTTGCAACAATTGGCGATCAAATCTATATTTCCGGCTTCGGTAATCTATTCTCTCAGCCAGAATTCTTACAAACGGCTCAAGTGCAGGCGGTCGGAAAGCTTCTCGATAATATAAAGCCGTGGCTTAATGAGGTGCAGCCGAACGAGGCCATCAATGTTTATATCGGCACTGAAAACCCAGTCGGCAAGGCCTCGAACGTTTCTTTGATTATTTCACGCTTCCGCTCGCCATATTCCGATCGTAGCTATATTGGCGTCTTGGGGCCTACTCGTCAATCTTATAAGCGCGTCATGTCGCTTGTGCGTCATGCGGGAATTATGTTGGAGGATATTATTCTATGAACGAAGATCGAGATTTTAACGAAACACCAGATAGTGAGCGTTCAAACTTAGAGAATGCCGAAAATAATGTCTCGACGGACAACTCGCCGAGCCGAGAGGGAATTGGTGAGGCCGTAATTGGTGCCGCCGAAGTAAGCGCAAAAACGGCAAAAATTTTCAAGAAGAAAAAGAAAAGCGTCGATGATGAGCAGAACGACAAAATAAACGAATTGATAAATGATCTCCAGCGAACTCGTGCTGATTTTGAAAATTTCCGCCGTCAGACCGAAATTCAGAAGAGCCAGTATGGTAATGTTGTAAAATTTACAACGGTTAAAAAAATGCTACCACTACTTGATGATATTGAGCGCGCGATAGCGGCTAACCCAGATACGTTGGCTCCGCTTACAAAAAGTCTCGAGAAGACGACCAAAGAGCTTGGCTTGACTAAGATTCCATCCGAAGCCGGTGTCGAATTTAATCCAGACTTACATGACGCGGTTATGGTAGAGGGCGACGGTGACACTGAATTGGTCGGAGAAACATTGCGTACAGGCTATTACTATGAAAATGAAGTTCTTCGCCCAACCATGGTAAAAGTAATTAAGCAATGAAAATCTCTATAATAACACTATTTCCAGAGATGTTCGACAAGGTTTTTAATCAGTCGATGCTTTGGAAAGCCCAGGATCGTGGATTAGTCGAATTTGAGTATGTAGATTTACGCCAATTTGGGCTTGGCCCACGTCATCAGGTGGACGACACGCCCTATGGCGGCGGCGACGGAATGCTTTTAAAGCCTGAGCCAATTTTTGCAGCCGTAGAAGATGCAAAGACGCGTAATTCAAATGCGAAAGTAGTCTTAATGACGCCAAAAGGTGCAATTTGGGACCAAGCACATGCTAATAAATTCGCGAATTCTGGCGAAAACTATATTTTTATTTGTCCTCACTATGAAGGTTATGACGAACGTATTTTGAGTTTAGTTGATTATCAGATATGTCTCGGCAAGTTTATTTTGACTGGTGGCGAGATTCCAACTATGGCGGTCGTTGATTCGATAGTTCGCCTAATTCCTGGCGTGCTTGGCGGAGAAAACTCTGCAGAAATCGAAAGTTTCTCTGAGGGTGATAATTATGAATATCCGCAATACACTCGTCCAGAAGAATTTCGTGGCATGCGTGTACCAGAAGTACTATTAAGTGGTAACCATGGCGAAATCGCCAAGTGGCGCGCCGAAAACGCCCCAAAAGCACCCCAAGAATAGTAAAATAAAGCTATGGATTTAGCTGCTCCGATTCAAGATATTAAGGGAATTGGACCAAAAACCGCCGAAATACTTCATAAGGCTGGCATTTTTACGCTTCGCGATTTAGTCTATCATTTGCCGCGCGATTATGAAGATTTTCAACAGGCACAAGATATTGCGAGCTTAAAACCAGGAAAAGTGACCGTAAAAGCAAGAGTCGAATCTATTTCGACGCGTAGAATGCGCCGTAACTTATCGCTGACTGAGGCGACGCTGCGAGATAAAACCGGTGCCATTAAGGCAATTTGGTTTAACCAGCCATATCGCGTTAAACAATTTGATAAAGAGAAAGAGTATTATTTTTCTGGCGCGATGGCGCTTAGTTATGGCCACTATCAAATATCGAACCCGTCCGCCACGCTCGCCTCGGACTACGACAAAGCGCTGACCGCTAAAATCCAACCAGTTTATCCAGCGCGCGGTTCAATCAAATCGCAGGATTTTAAAAAATTTATTGGTACAATTAAGAATTATATTGCACTAATCCCGGACATGGTTCCAAATTTCGAGGGACGCGCAGAAGCGCTCTTTGATGTGCATTTTCCTGAATCTCTAGAGCAGGCACGCAGTGGCCGCGAGTATTTAGCTACAGAAGAATTATTTAGCCTTCTTCTGGCTGCCCGTCTAAATAGGGAAGAAAATCAAAAGTTACGAACCGCTCCAATTAAGGGCAATATGGATGCGTTAAAACAATTTATTACTACGCTACCATTTGCGCTCACTAATGCACAACGGCGCGCAACTTGGGAAATAATTCAAGATATGGCCGAAGATGTGCCAATGAACCGCTTGCTTCAGGGTGATGTTGGCTCAGGAAAAACATTAGTGGCCGCCCTCAGCGCATTTATGGCGGCAAATGCCGGGTTTCAAACTGCACTAATGGCGCCAACGGAAGTGTTGGCAGCTCAGCATGCCGAGTCGCTGGCTAAATTGTTTGGCAAAAAATTGTCTATCGCTTTACTGACTGGTTCTACTAAGCACAAAGATGAACTTAAAAAACATATTAAGAACGGGGACGTCAATCTAGTTATTGGTACACATGCGCTCATTACCGACGACACGGAATTTGCGAAACTTGGACTCGCAATAATTGACGAGCAGCACCGGTTTGGTGTGGCGCAGCGCCAGAAATTACTCAGTAAAGCTCACACGATGCCACATCTACTCTCAATGACGGCAACGCCGATTCCGCGCTCACTTCAGCTCACAATATTTGGAGATTTGGCCGTATCGGTCCTTAATGAACTTCCTGCTGGTCGTCAGCCAATAACTACTAAGATAGTTTCGCCAAATTCTACTAAGCAGATGTGGCAAGAAGTCGAGAAAGAGCTCATTTCTAAACACCAGGTCTATTATATTTGTAAAAAAATAGATGATAAGGGAGCGAGTGAGCTGTCGAGTGTTAAAAAGGAAGTTCAAAAAATCGCCCATCAATTTCCGAATTATAATGTCGCGTATTTGCACGGCAAAATGAAGCCAGCCGAAAAAGACGAGATAATGACGCTTTTTGCGAATGGCGAGATAAATATACTGGTAAGCACAACAGTAGTAGAGGTGGGCGTAAATGTTCCGAACGCGACCGTAATGGTAATAGCGGACGCGGATCAGTATGGACTATCGCAGCTTCATCAATTACGCGGACGCGTAGGGCGTGGCTCCGATGCGTCGTATTGTTATCTTATTAATTCAAACTCCGATGCGCCAACTCGACGATTACGCGAAATTGAACGTTCGCAGGATGGATTCTATCTTGCCGAGGTTGATCTGAAACTACGCGGACCAGGCGAGCTGTATGGCTCTCTGCAACATGGCGCACTCGACTTGCGTATTGCTACGATCACCGATACGAAGCTCGTCCATAAGGCGGATTTATTGGTTAAGCAGTTTAGACAGAATGGCTATAATATGTTAGAATATAAAGAGTTAAGCGACTCTGTCCGTAAATATCAAAGATTAACTACCCTCAATTAATTTAATGTATTCAACACTCGGCGTTAACCCAAATTCTAAGCATTCCGGCGAATTGATGGGCACGCACCAAAAATTAGACAAATCTGCGCGCTGGCTTTTAAATAAAAATTTGCCAGTTGCACAGCGCAATTTTCCTTCAATTAAGGAGATTCTTCATTTTGAAGGTATTCGCGGTCCGGACGGCCTAAAGCGTAAATCGCCAGGAGTGGATGAGCCGGAACATTTTATTATTCCCGATAAAGACGATGGCGTATTGGTTGGCTATATGCGTAATCATTATTACAACTTAGTACAGGCATTGAAGAACAATAACCGCGAAAGGGCGGCTTTTGAAGCGGCTTGGTTAGCGCATGTAATTACTGATGGTCTTACGCCAGCCCATCATTATCCATATCGCAAAGTCGTCGATGAGCTCATGAGTGATAGAGATTATAAGCGTCTGTTCGGCGTAGAGATTAAGGGTATCATGCGTGGCCATAATCTTGCACAGGCGGCGCGCAACAATTGGCTTTATTGGGGCGCAGGTGGCGTGATGACGAAGCATATTGCCTTTGAATATGGCGTTGCGTATACGATTACGCCGATTCCTATCAAGCGTCTAGCCCCGAAGAATATTAAGCGTTCCGAGTTTAAAAACCCGAATTGCGAAAAAGCTTTTTATTCGGCATTAGCGAAAGTCGACGCGATGAAGATGTATGACCGTTTTCTGGAAGTTGGTTGGAACACGGAGCTAATAATAGAAACTCGCGAAATACTCATTCCGGAAATTGTCCGTGCTATTACCTTGGCATGGGCGGCCGCAGTTTTGGAGGCAAAAGATGGCAAACAATAAACTAAGGATTGTTTCTGGCATTTTTGGTGGTCAACTAATCGACGCGCCAAAAACTAGCGCTACGCATCCAATGGGGGAGCGTGAGCGGATGGCGATATTTAACAGTATTCGCGAG
>JAEEGF010046587.1_pt1 | contig 19754 bp, 16 predicted proteins | sample 9134171 | NCBI WGS metagenome assembly JAEEGF01 (sample SAMN16246542, study PRJNA631951) | gut metagenome | biome: gut microbiome; feature: rumen; material: AP-attached | host: Bos | place: Iran: Karaj | collected 2018-10
CCGAATGCCCTTTCATCCAGCTTACAACGCTTGACGAGAACAAGGATGCCAAGCAGGTCACTGCTGATTCCTGAACACTTACATCGCACATCTGACATCAGCCTTCATACATCTTTTCTCATTGTTGGCGACATTATTGTTTTATTGATATTTTCCACCGCAAAGGTACAGGGTGCCGGCTGTCTGCAAGTATCAGTCGGTACTCCTTATTTATGCACAAAAGGATGACACGCTTTCCGCATTTTCTTCTTCACGCCTAAAGCCTAAAGAAAATGTGGTTTTTCATCATTTTCCTGAAAATTCCTTGCATATGGGCAGCCTTTCACACCCTTGTCTTTAAGCAGTGTAAAAATCAAAACAAATGTCTAACAATTCAAATTTAAAGATTATGAATACAAATGTACAGATTTCAGCAGTGAAAAAAGAGTTCAAGAATGGTCAGCAGGGCTGGCAGGTATTTGTAGATGGCATGGAGGGTAGGCTCCGTTGTGAAATGAATTTCAAGAATACACTCAAAGCAATTCGCTATTGCTTCCTTCTCTCTAAGAAGTTGAATCTCCAGATTAATGATATACAGCTTGCTGCCCTCTCGCTTGATTATCAGCGTGCCAAAGCTGCAGTTGAGCAGGTCGCCGATGATGCTACAAAGGCAGCTCAGGAGGTGGCCGCTACAGCAGGTGGCTCAGAGCAAGAGCCTTCCAATGAGGAATCTGAAAGTGCTCCAAAGATAGAGGATTCCGCCATAGGTGATTCGCCTCTGTACAAGCAGTTCTGTGATTTAAAGAAGAAGCATCATGATGCGCTCCTCCTGTTCCGTAAGGGTGATTTCTATGAATGTTATGAAGAGGATGCTATCAAAGCTGCAGAAATTCTCTCCCTCACACAAGTCAATAGTAGTAAGGATAATATCACTGTTGCAGGTTTCCCTCACCATGCACTTGATGCTTATCTTCCCAAGCTTATCCGCGCAGGTCTCTGTGTCGCCATCTGCGATGAGCTCGAGGCTCCAGCCCCTGCAAAGAGAGGCAGAAAGCCCAAGGCTTCTAAGGCTCAGCCTACAAATGAGGAGTTGTTCACCAATGCGTGAACACTCCTTTTTTCAACCGAACTCTTGTATAGTTTCATTTTTTCTCCTTATCTTTGTGACAGAAAAGCCCAAAGGTAGAGGAAGGAACATGGTGGGACACATCGTCAAGTCTCTGTCGAGACGATGACAAAGTCTGTCTATACATTGAGCCCATCCTCTTGGAAAGCGGCGAGGTCTCCCCCATCTATCGTGAGGTGATGCGGACGGGAGTGGCAGTATAATGTTTAATTAAGGTGAAGAAACAAAGGGCAGGAAACCGAGGCCGAGGATATCGTCACGGATTCCCACCCTGTTTGGGAACATAGGATTTGGTATCACATATACTCTATAAATCGTTTGCGCAGTTTCAAATATCGCTCTAATTGCTTTGGGGTCATTTCTACTTTTCTTCTATCTAGATCCGATGTTGCGACTGATCTGAAATTGGTTTCTTGAGTTCCGGCCATTCAATACTCTTCGAATTCTTTTACAACACATAGTTTTTAGGTAGACCGAAATATTTGATTGCCTCCGTCGCTAAAGCAAAAGACATCAACCAAGCAAATAGGCAAACGACCAAAGCAATCACAGCCAATATGATAAAGAATATCCAATCCCAACCAGTAGCATGCAAAGCAGCACCTATAACATTCTTTCCATACATATACAAATAGAATAGCCCCATAAGCACTAACATGTACTTATCGGTCTTATCCATCTTCACCATAATTACCAATCAACCAATCCTAACAATACAAGTGTCAGAATACTTATCTACTAAAGATTGTTGACGTGTAAACACAGTGAAATCCAATATTCCAAAGAATAATATGCTCGTAATATATGCGTTTAAATTTAAGAACATCTGCAATACTACTGCCAGCAAAAATAATGCGAATAGGATTCCTGTACGTGAAACTATTTCACTATTACAGATTTCACTACCATCACTTTTCCTTATGTAACATTTAAGAATCTTTTTTCCAAATGATGCTCTGAAAAAATATTCGCAAAGGGAATAATATAGAAGATTTATCATTATGAAAATCAAGATATGTTTCTGATAAACATCTAAAGCAGTCTTATAATGCTCATATTTTATGTCGTTAATATTATATTCACCATAACCGTTTTCTTCACTAAACTTCTTGTTGTCCAAATGGGTTTCGTATAATGTTCTCTTAGATTCAATTTTCTTGTATTTGACACTTGTTAAAGCAGTGAAAGTTCCTAATTCGGCACCAGAAGGGCCAGAACAGAAAATCAATGCCACAATAACGAACAAGAATAAGATTAAAACCTTGTCTATAAGTGTTGCGGCCAAACGACGTTGTAAAGAAACTAAATTCATATTTTTAAATTTAATATCACTTTGTCTTTAGTATTCAAGAAGCTACATCAAACTTAGAAAAAGATAGCGCAACCCCATTCATTACCGTGAACAGGCCTAGCACAGCCTCAATAATCTAACGGAGTAAGTCTGCGCTATTTTGGCGCATACCCCTTCGATTATAGGTTTGCTCGTAAAATATCCTTGGTCGAGGTGCTAGTTCGTTCACGGAAAGTTGAGCAATCAAATGTCGTGTCTCTTGCGAAACACGTCGCAAATATACAAAATTACTTCCAAACTTGTATGAAAAGGACGTTTTTTTTAACCAACATCCTTCTTCGCTATCCAAACCTTATGGGAATGGCTACCACGGGTGGTGATGCCTGAGTTGGCGTCGGCCACGATTTGTCGCAGGTCTTTTGAGGCGACAGAACGGCTCTGGTTTGTGGCGTTGGCATAGTCGTGCATGTGCTGTATCACAGTTTCGTAGTCGTGCAATGTGTATGTCTGCATCTTCGGAAACACGATTTTCTTTCCGTTAGTCATCTCCTCAGGCTTCTAAGGCTCAGTCTACAAATGAGGAGTTGTTCACCAATGCGTGAACACTCCTTTTTTCAACCGAACTCTTGTATAGTTTCATTATTTCTCCTTATCTTTGTGACAGAAAAGCCCAAAGGAGGGGAGGTTTCTCTCCTCAATTTGGATTTAAGACCGATTTCTAATCGTTCCTTATTTCCCAATCCCTTATTGAAATTGCGAGTCTCATAAGGCCTTTGGGTTTTTCTTTTCTCGTCATATAAATAATCAAGGTGTTACGGTCATTTTTGTGTCTGTTTATTTGTCGTTTCCAGGATTCTTTATACCTTTGCAGCAGCATCAAGAGCAGAAGCCATTTGGCTTACTCACCAACCGAGCATTAGGATGCCACGGTGGTCAAGGTACGATGCGGAGTTAAAATTATTATTCACTCAAAAGAATCCTAAATATGGAAACAAAGATTTCAAATCCTGATTTCGCAGCAAGATTCAAGGCTGCATCAATCCAAGAATTAGTTGACATTTTCAATCAGTCCGTTGGTAATCGCGGATGGACATCTATGCGTGCCGTGCATGACCAAATACTTATCGACGAGATAATCCGCCGTGGAATAGATGTATCGGCTATCCACAAAGGGAACACCACGAACTTTTCCCGTAAGGTTGTCTATGACGAGACACAACAAAAGTTGTTGATTGCCGAAGACAAGTAATACATTTCATATAAAGCCCCTCCTGTCGTCTGCTCTTGACGGGAAGGGCTTTTGTCTTTTCTGGAGATTCTTATTTGAGGTATTTTTGCATCGTCAAAAATACATTATCTATGCTTCTGATAACAACTAACGAACAACTCACGGCACTCCTCCCAAACATAGCTGTGACGGTCAAAGGCGAAACGCCTCTCATTGACAAATTGGCCCCATTCCTCAATGCTGCAGAGCAATGGGCAGCTGACACGTTCCTTTCTTCCGTAATGCTTGCGGAGATAAGTTCCCGTTACGAGACTGATAGCCTACGCGCAACCACCACCCAGGTAATACTTAATGAAGCCTTCCGGCGTGCCTTGCCACAGTTGGATGTAATCCTTACACCCAATGGCTTCGGCATAGTAAGCAACGCGAACATAGCGCCAGCAAGTAAAGAGCGTATAGAACGCCTCCTTTCCTCCCTCCTTAACAATCGCGATGCGGCGATCTATCAGCTCCTTACTCTCCTTTGTAAACAAAACAGCTGGCTGGCCACCGAACAAGCTGAGTTCTTCCGTGGCACCATGTTCCCAACACTAAAGCATAGCCAAAGCCTGCAAGAATATCTGGAGACTCATGAAAAGCTCATTCCCATTGAAGAGCACATTGCAGAGCAATACCTCTCAATGGAGCTTTTATCCACGCTGCGGGCACAGGTGCAATCGAGCCAATTCAGTACGGCTAAGCACAAGCACATCTGCCGTGTCCTGCAGGCGGTCGAGGTGGATTGTCTGAGCAATGCCACTTCCACCACCTTATCAGCCCGGGCGCACAAGACACTTACCCAGATTGTTGAGCTTATCCGTTCCAATCCCGAGGATTTCCCTGAATGGCACGCTTCCGCCACTGCCCAATTATACACCCCACAGGTCTTTGACAATAAAAAGGATTCAAAAGCCTTTTGGTTCTAAAAATATTGTTGTAATTTTGCACCGTCGTTGAGAATCGGCGACCTAAAATCAAAAATATTATCAATTGAAAAATCGATAATTTCATTCTGTAGAGCGATGAGCCGTGAGGCTCGTCGCTTTTTCTTTCCCAAATCATTATGATTCAGAAATTAATCTATATCTTTGCAAAGGCGTTGTGAAACGCAAGAATGCTTAAAATGCGTGGGCGTTGACACTTATTCGTTGTATACTAGTCTTTGACGTTTCCAGGTTTCGGAGCATTCTGAATAATAGCGAACGCTAATTATATTTACCGTAGGAGCGATAGTCCGTGAGGGCTGTCGCTCTTTTTCTGTCTTTTCATGTCTCATGCTGCATCTATACCTTTGCGGCATGAAACAAATAATCAACATCATAATCCCCAAAGACTGGCAGGAGCTCAATGACAAACAGCTTCGCTTTGTCTATCGCTTACTTGGAAGCAACTACTCACTTCCACAGGTGAAGACAAAATGTCTTATCAAGTGGAGTGGGATAGAGGTCATCAGACGTGAGGGAGCATTGTTTGTTGTACGCTACAATAAACAAGTGTTCCCAATTTCCGCACTTCAAATCGCTGAGGCAATTCAGCAGATGGATTGGCTCGGCGATTTCCCACAGCAGCCAGTCCGACTGTCACGTATCGGCTTCCACCGGGCCGTGAGAGCGGACTTGCAAAACGTCTGCTTCGAGGACTTCATTGCGTTAGATAATCTCTATCAGGGATTCCTTCAGACACGCAATGAAGACCTCTTGCATGAAATGGCATGCATTCTTTATAAGGCTCGTTCCATTAAGCTAAACCAGGAAGAAGCCACGAGCATCTTCTACTGGTTTACCTCAATGAAAAGATACTTCGCCAATCTCTTCACGCACTTCTTTTCCAAGCCATCTGATGGTTCTGGCACGTCCCTTACCTTCGCTCAACTCCAAGAGAATATGAACACGCAGATCCGCGCGCTCACGGGTGGAGATATCACGAAGGAAAGAGACGTGCTACGGATGGATTGCTGGCGTGCGCTCACAGAACTGGATGCTAAGGCCCGCGATTATGAGGAAATGCAAAAGCATACAACAAAATAATCTTTTATCAATTATCAAAATGGACAAGGAATTTACAAAGAAACTCCAGGAGTGGCTTAATACTCCTGCAGACAAGAGAGACTTGGAGCAAGGAGCAAAGTATTTGCTTCAGCTCACAAACAATGTAGTGTTGTACAAGAACCTAAAACGCAATCTTTCGGGCCATGCTGATTTTATTGAATTCAGACTAAAGAGGTATCTTCAATACCGCCTTGCCGACCTTACGCATGAACAGGTCAGCGAAATGCAGAAGCAGGCCGACCAGATTGTCAAGCAGCATGCCTTGGATAGTGAACCAACCCCAAGTCATATAGCTCCATCTTCTCCCGACAACTCCAACGCTCGTGAATTCAACGCAGGTAAACGTCCCGACCACGATTCTCTACCTCTCGAAATCCAGGCGTTGTATTTGGAAAACGCAAGCCTTCTCCAGAAGATGCGTGAACTCCATCTTCAACTGAGAGCCCTCTCAGCTCAGGAATCCACCTGCCCGGATTCAGACCGCTATCCCTTCCTGAAGGAAATGATAGAGTTGGATAAGCGTTATCATAACAACTGGCTCCAGTACGACCGCTACCAAGTAGCGCCCGTCAATGAGTCTGCTAATGAGGAAGCAACGGCTCCCACATCAGAAAGCGTGTCAGAGCTTGACGGTGCTCCTGTCATTGCTGATAGTACACCGAACGCTCCATCCACAGAGAAGGCAGAGGCCGATGAAGAATCAGCTGCAGAGGAAACACCAGCTCCAACACATGAAAAGGTGTCAGAGCCTTCAAGTGATTCCGCAGCAGCTGATAATAGTACGGCAGGTTCCCTCGTTGACAAGGAAGCTGCACGTCTGGAACAGAAGAACATCCTACGTAAAATCAACCTGGCCAAAGGCCGCTATAAGAAAACACCAACGGATGCCCTGAAGGAGTCAATCCTTTCCCTCTACAAGCAGCTCACCGCTCCAGCTGATTCACTCACCGAGGAGCTGAAGCAGCTTGGCATCCTTTAATGTTCATCGTATATAATGAAAACGAATGCAAAAATCCAAACCGTTGTGGCAGTGGCTTCTTTCTTAGCCGCTGTCGCATTCGGTGTTGCTGGATTTACAGTCCCGCCCTCAGGTGAGATACATGAATCTGTGCTATATCTGATAGCGCAGTTCCTGCTTCTCACAGCATCCATCTTTGGCGTTGGAGCCATGTTTACAATTCATCAATCCAACCATGCGAACAATCAATGAAATCATCATCCATTGTTCTGATACCCGTGAAGGCAAAGACTTCACGGTGAAGGACATTACCTCATGGCACAAGGCCAGAGGATTTAATACAATAGGGTACCACTATGTCATCTATCGCGACGGCAGCATACATGTTGGCCGTCCCGAAGATGAACAGGGTGCCCACTGTAAGGAAGGCGGGCACAACCGCCACAGCATCGGCATCTGCTATATCGGCGGCAAGACCGCCGACGGCACAGGCTACAAAGACACGCGCACGCCCGAGCAAAAGGAAGCTATGCTTTCTTTACTCCGGCAGTTGAAAGCGCGTTATCCCCATGCCCGTGTGTACGGACATCGGGATTTTGCAGCCCGCGCTTGTCCATGCTTCGATGCACGCAGCGAATACAAGAATCTGGCTATTGGCCTGATACTTGCATTTGCAGGGTGCATCCTTTCCGGATGCCGATCCCACAGCACAACCGCGGAAGAACAGGCGGACATGTCGGTACAGCAGGCTGTATCGCAGTCTGCCATTTCTTCCGCTATGGACAAGTTCTACCAGAACATTGTCCTGAATATCGACAGCATCGTATTTACGCAGCTGTCTATGCCGCCAGTACCAGAAGCTGGCAATGATTCCAGCATTGCACAGCCTTCTGCCACCCGCAGCTCAAAGCCACACGCCGTGAAGCGCCAGGGCGCATCACCGCGCTACGGCAAGGTGGTAGTCAGTGGCATTAACATGCAAGCTGTTACATCGGATAGCTGTAGCAGCCAGCAGGTTAACACCACCGACATTCAGCAGCAATCCACTAAACAGTGGCTTGCCAAGAAGAAAGAGGATAAGAAGGTATCTGCAAAGCCCTGGCTTTCTCTTTACATTATTGTATTTATTATAATAGCCATAGCAGTGGCAGTTGCCATTGCAATGGCTAAATCCTCACCCCTTTGTGCGGCAGTCCGCTCCCTGCTACGGAAGGTGATGATATGAAGTATTGCCATCTGTAAGTGTTGGCGGCTCACGGCGAAGTGGATATGAGCCCGTACCACATTCCCTGATAGGAAAAGAGGTGCGGGCTTTTCTCATATCCTTTCCGCTGTTCACCGTTCTCCAACACACACAGATAGCACCGCGCATTCTGCGCTATACTTCATGTCACACTTTCCTCCGCTTTCCGCTCCCTTACACGCACAAAGGCTCCTCACCGCACATTCTCATTTTTAATGCTCAATACATATTCCGCTTTCAATGAGACCCTTCTCACGGACACGCGACGCAGGGCGGTCGGGGGGTGCTTAGGCAGAAATGAGGGGAAAATTCTTTTTCCCTCAACCCTTTTGCTTTGATATATAAGGAGTTACATTTTTGAGTCCTGGAAAAATCCATATTTTTCTAAAAATGCCCTTTTTGCGGGGCTTTTTCCGTCTTTTCCATAGCGTTTATAATGAGGTATTTTTGCGCTGTAATTACAAAATAACAGTACATGAGCGATTTATCATCTAAGGCAACCGTGGAGTTGCTTATCAATGGACAACAAGCACAACAGACACTTAATCAGTTACGGCAGAATGCCCTGCAACTGGAATCTGCTATCGCCAAAGCAGCATCTACAGGCAATAAGACAGACCTAAAGCGGCTACGTAAGGAGTTGGCAGATACAAAGCGCCAAATACGTGAAATAGAATCTGCTACACAACAAGTAGAAAATACTCTTCGCAATCTGGATAAGGCTACGCCTCGAGAATTGAACAAGTCCCTGCAGACGCTTACCCGTCAGTTAGACTACATAGAACGTGGAAGTGAAGCATGGAAGGCGCAGGTTGAGAAAATCCGTATAGTGAAAGCGGAAATCCATAGCCTAAATAGCGAACTACGGGATAGTGAAGGCTTTTGGGACCATCTGAATAGGAAAATTAACGATTGGCAGACCTCCATCATGGCAGGCATAGCGGCCTTGACTGGTTTGATAATGGCTGGTCGTTCTGCTGTCAGTGCTTATGCAAACATGGATGCTGAAATGGCAAACGTCCGTAAATACACGGGTATGGATGAAGAGCAGGTTAAAGAACTGAACGAGGAGCTTAAAAAGATTGATACCCGTACAGCCCGTGAGGAATTAAACAAGTTGGCGCAGGAAGCAGGTCGCTTGGGTAAACATGCACAAGAGGATGTTTTAGGATTCGTGAAAGCAGCCAACCAAATCAATGTAGCTTTGGATGATTTAGGGGATGGCGCGACGCTTACGCTATCCAAGCTGACTAACATCTTTGGTGACGAGGAAAAACTAGGTACGGAGAAGGCTTTGCTTTCCGTTGGTTCTGTTATCAATGAGCTCTCGCAGAACTGTACGGCATCGGCTCCATACCTTGCCAACTTTGCCCAAAGAATGGCTGGAGTAGGAGCGCAGGCTAATATGACAATTCCTCAGGTTATGGCTCTAGGTGCAGTGCTTGACAGTCAGGGCCAAAAGGTGGAAATGTCATCTACTGCCGTATCAAAGGTCATTATGGATATGTTTAAACAACAAGATAAGATAATCAGTGCTACTGGTTTGAATGCTAAGGTGTTCAAGGAAGTTGTTGTTCGTGATACGAATGAAGGTTTGATGATGCTTTTGGAGCAGTTGCATTCTTTGGGTGACATTGATGTACTGGCTCCTGTTTTCAAGGATATGGGAGAAGACGGAGCACGGGCAGCACAGGTGATTTCTGCCTTGGCAGGAAATCTTGACATGCTAAAATGGGAGCAGAAAGAAGCGGCAAAAGCATACGAGGAAGCCACCTCTATAACCCGCGAATATGATGTGCAGAATAATACAGTTCAAGCAGGTATTGAAAAGGCAAGAAAGCGTCTGAATGAACTGGCTGTAGAGTTGGGTGAAAAGCTGCTGCCTGTCATGAAGCATGTCTATTCATCCACCTCTCTGACGCTCAGGTTCCTGAGTACAGTCATATCCTTTATATCAGAGCATCGCAAAGCACTTCTTTCATTGACAGCTGCAATCGTTGCCTATACTGTCGCTGTGAATCTAAGCACCATCCGCCTAAAGGCTCATAATGCTTGGGTTGCAGTGACTACAACTGCATCCAAAGCATACGAGGTGGTGCTCGTACATCTGAAAGCAGCACATTACGGGCTCCAGCTCGTCGTGGCAAAGTTGACGGGCAATTATGCCAAACAAAGCTTGCTTATGACGGATATGAAGAAACATGCAGCAGCCTTAACGAATGTCTATGCACTCCTGGCAGCAGCCGTAGTAGCTGCAGGCGTGGCTATCATTGCTTCTATGAATAAGCAGACGAGAGCACAAAAGCTGATGAATGATATTGATACTGAGGCACGCAAGAGCAAAGCGGAGGAAATCAAACAGATTGATATCCTGAAATCAACAATTGAGAATGAGACACTGAGCATAGATAATCGTAGAAAGGCTATCGAGGAATTGCAGAGCATTATTCCAGACTATCATGCAAGCCTTTCTGACGAGGGTAAACTGATAGGACACAATGCTGAAGCTTTGGGGCTATATGTACAGCAACTGAAGAATACGGCAAAGATTCAGGCGGCTATGGCAAAGCTTCCAGATGCAGAGGAGCGTTTGAGAAAGATACAGAATGAGGCTCCCGAGAATTTGACAAGTGCGCTGGTCTACGAAAAACTGGAAGGTCTTTCTCCTGATGAAGCAGCAGGAAAGGCAGCAGCATCTCCAACCGCCTACAAGGTGTTCAAGAAACAATTACAGGAGGCTGACAATGAGGTGAAGATGCTGAACCGTATCATTGATGATTTGACGGTACAGAATCAGTCTCTGTCCGACCAGGCTTCATCAATTCAAGGCGGTTCAGGAGATGGTAGCGGTTCAGGTTCCGGAAACGGCGGCAGTAATGATGACAATAAATCACATGACAAATTTGAGAAGGAAAAAGAATGGAAAGAGCGCGAGGAGGCTATAAATAGAATCTCCTACGCTACAGGCCAAAAGAACTATCTGGAGTATACAAATCGTATGCAGGAGATAGAGGTGGAATACAACAAAAGAAAACTGGAGCATACTGATTTGTCAAGTGATGAGCGATTGAAGATTGAGGCAGACTATTATGAAGCAGTAAAGAAACAGTCTGACCAATCTAACAAGGTGACAATAGAAGAGGAGGAGGCTGCCTATAATGAGCGTGTAGCCATTCAGAAGCAGCGATTCATTGACAGCAAGATTTCCTATGCCGTCTATGAAGAATCAGTTGAACGCCTGGAGATAGAACATCTGAACAGAATGGTAGGTCTCTATGAGAATGGTTCTAAGGAGCAGATTCAAGTTCAGAAGCAGCTACAGGACAAACTCTTTTCTAATCAGCGTAGACATCAGAAGGAGTATGAGGATGCTGAAAAGAAGCATCAGGATGCTTTGGCCAAAATGAAGGAGAAATACTTTGGAGATAATCCGGAGGAGCGTAAGGCTAAGTTTGACGCTGACTTTGCCATTCTGTGTGAAGTGTATGCCAAAGAGCTTATTGCTGCAGGGGATAATGCCAAGGAAAAGCTCCGTATTGAAGAGGCTTTTCAAAAGGCACGTATCGCCCTGATGGAGAAGTACAATATTGAAGGAGCGCAGTCTAACAAGCTTTGGCTGCAGCAATGGAATGACGATATCATGTCATTCCTGGAGTCAGACTTGGGACAGGCTGTTGGCGGCGCTATAGATACTCTGGTGTCAGGCATGAGCGGTATCTTCTCACAGCTGACAACCATCGTTCAGGCTGAGTTGGACATTCAGACGTCAGAGATAGAGAAGAAATATGATCGCGAGATTTCCCTTGCCGAGGGAAACAACTACAAGGTAAAGCAGCTGGAGAAGCAGAAACAGAAAGAAATTGCTAAAGCGAAGAACGAGGCGAACAAGAAGATGTTTGCTATGCAGGTCATTCAGGCTGTGGCTCAGACGGCCACGAATGCCATCAATGCCTATGGTTCTGCAGCAGCTATTCCATTGGTGGGTTATATCCTGGCTCCTATAGCAGCAGCTACAGCGGTAGCAGCAGGTATGATGCAAATTGCTGCCATCAAGAAACAGCAGCAGGCATCCGAGGCGCAAGGATATGCCAAGGGTGGTTTTACGAAAAAGGGCAGACGGGATGAAGTGGCCGGAGTAGTTCATGCCGGTGAATGGGTGGCTTCTCAGCAACTGGTACAAAGTCCTGTTACACGTCCTCTTATAGATGCTATGGAATATGCTCAGCGTACTAATACCATCGGTTCGCTGAATGCCGAGGATGTTTCCCGGACCATTACAGCGCCTCGTGTGTTGGCAGACTCAGCTATCCACTCGCAAATATCACCACAGCAGATTATTGTACAGAATGAGAACAATGAACATGTCTCTGCAGCTCTAGCTGAATATGCAATGACAATGAAGCTATTAAAGGAAAGACTGGATGCGCCTTTCATGACTGTCAACTCAGTTACGGGTGAGACAGGTATGAAGCAGGCGCAGGATGAATATGAAAAGCTGATTCGTAACAAAACTCCCAAATCACGTAGAGTATGATTATCCTTATCAATAAGAAGAAAGCTGTGCTGAAGAAAGGCACGTCATTTGATTTCATATCCGAGAACCGTTTCTTTACGGGTGCCGATAGCTATACGCTTTCCATTACTTTCCCGATAAAGGGATGTGCCCAGAATATTGAAATCTTCGGGCATATATATAGGAAGGATTTTGATTTCAATACTGAGATGTTGGATTGTGAGATTCATGACCGACATTTCCATAAGTATGGTTGCATTTCCATTGTGTCGGTTTCTGAGACTGAAGTTAAGACTCAGTTCTTGGAAGGTCGTTCTGCTACGAACTTCCATTCCTCACTGGATGATATGTACATCAATGAAATGGGAATGACAACACTCCATGAAATTGCGCACTATGGTCTAGATTTCTATATGCGCCCATATAAACAGCAGAAAGCGGAAGTGGCTCAGGGGAAAGAGTACCTTGGATGGGTCATGCTCCCTTGGGTGAACAATACTTCTGGTAATATACAGAATAGGCTCCGTGCTACGTCAACAGGTTATTTCCTGACGGATGCTGCAGGCGGTGGTAATGAGGCCTCCATTGTAGGTTTTCCTTTCTTTTTGGAGGTTATATATCAGGTGCTGATAAATGCAGGCTATGAATGCGACTTGTCGGAGATAGAAAACTCTCAGTGGTGCAATCTGATTGTCTGTCAGGGATTCCCTGTTGTATGGGATATGCCGAATATGAATCAGATTCTACCTCATTGGACGGTTAGTGAGTTCCTGGAACAAGTAGAACTATTCTTAAATGGTACATTTGAGATAGACGGAAACACAAACAGAATGAAGTTTACCTTTAATGTTGATACTATCAGTCAACTGAAAGTGGTTCCTATTACGTCTGTAGTGGATTCTCACTCTGTGGAGATTGCAAAGCAAGATAATGTTAGGGATGACTATATCGAGCAGAAGAATGTGGCTTACAAGGACTGCAATCATCAGATGTGGAAGTTCTATTCTTGTGATTGGGTCAAAGGAAATCTTCCCGTATGTTCTTATGTCAATATCGCTGATATGCGTGCAATTCTTGACGGCTACCTTGATTGCCCAGGACCATATAGGTCTTGGTATTACAAGTGTCTTCATTACTGCCAAACCGAGGATACATTCTTTGTGCTTAAATGCACGAGTACATTTAAATCAGACGATGTGATACACCATTATATGAGATATCAGCCTGTGAACGTTTTTGGTCCAAAAGTGGTAAACCGTAATGAGAATGCCGAGGTGGTAGAATTAGGTATCGTTCCTGCATGTATAGACCATACTAACAAAGCACGTGGCGATATGCTTTATGTGGAATGTGGTACGCTTGGAGCCGACGAGGTGGACGCGGAGGATAAGGATGAGAATCAGACGCAGGCAGTGAATACGCTTGTTGTAGGTGAATCCAGTCATAAAGAAGAGTTCTTTGACAAGATTCATGTGGCATTCTGGGAGGGGAACAAGAATAAATACCATCCTCTGATGCCACATCCTTATATTGACATTCATGAATTTACGCAAGAGAATACATATTACAAGAATAATTGTTCTATGCGTTTGGATGGTTCCTTAATTCCATCCTCACGTGCGGTAAGGTATCAAGTTGAGCAGCGACGCAAGTTTACGTTCTCTTTCTTGTCTGATAGCATACCAGACGTGCGCAGCATCTTCCTAATTCATGGGAAGAAGTACCTGGCAGAGAAAATAACAGCGACATTCTCTGCCGAAACAGGAATGTCGCAATTATTGAAGATGGTATGCTATCGTATGAAGGAATAGCTATCGGATAAGCGAAGCAAGATTGCTGGCATGCCTCTCAATGGTGCTCTTCAATATCTTGGCATATACTTGTGTTGTTCTGATGTTGCTATGTCCCATCATTCTTGCAACATCTTCTATGGGGATGTCGTAGGATAGGGCTAGGGTAGCAAAGCTGTGACGAGCAACGTGCATAGTCAAGGGCTTGTGAATCTGACAGGCTATCTCTACAAAATCAAGGTAGTCGTTAGCCTTCTGATTACTGATGTGAGGCAGCTTGTAGTTGTACTTCTTCAACACTTCCATTGCCGGAGGTAGGATAGGAGTGAAGAAGCTGTTACCCGTCTTTATTCGCTTACCATCAATGTAAGTCTGTCCGTTGATGGTCTCTGTCATGGTCTCGTAAACGAAGTTCTGACTGTCAACGTAGGCAAGGCCAGTGTAAGCACAGAAGATGAATAGGTCACGAACACGACCTTCCTTCTGTCCTAGTTTGCATTCACGGATTCTTATCAGCTCCTCTTCTGTCAAAGGGCGACGTTCCTTGCTCTTGCCGCGCTCGAAATGACAGAGTGGGGCTTCATAAGGATCTTTCTCAATGAATTCATATTGCGCTGCAAGTCTCGTGAATTTCTTTACCACCTTATGATAGTCATGAATAGTGGGCTGTGTACGACTCGGGTCTTCTTCACGAAGGAAATCATCAAATCCCTTCACGTTCTTTGGGGTGAGGTCTGTGAATGAGTTGAGTTTGCCGTATCGTTTCAGTGCCTCCAGTACGACATATCTGCGCTTCATCGTGTTTAGCTTTAGCTGCTCCTTGGCAATCTGTTCTACAATAAAATCTATAAAGCCAGTCTTGGACGATTTCTTTTCTCTGATTTCTCGTTTCTCACGAATCTTACTAGTGTCTAATCCAAGATGTGCGTTAAGGTTCTCTATTGTCAGCTCTTCACCATTTTTCTTCATGTTTTCTACAAGATGTTTGTAGATGGAGAGTTGTGTACGCAACTCATCACTTGTCTGGTACTCCTTCCACTGAAAAGGATCACAGCTGTGAATGGTTACATACTTTCTTTGATTCATGCCAAAATAGATACGGATTTCTACTTTGCCATAACCCTTTTTAATTAGCTCCTTTTTTCTGTCATAAACAACAGTAACAATTTTATTTTGCATTTTGCATAAAATTTATGCGAATGCAACAGATTTTAACAAACGGGTAGGGATAGGAGAAGCTCCTTATCCTTGGCGAAATTAAGTTTATGTCGAGATTGTAAGTGTTAAAATAGCTTAATTTTTTGTTACTAGCTCTATTTAACCTCAAATTTCTCCATTTTTTAAATCTGGTAACAAATTTTCCATTGAATTTGGTAACAAATTTGGTAACATTTTGTCCAGATATGTCCAATAATCGCCTTCATGTCTTCCGTCTGCTCACTCGCAGGTTCAACATAATTGTTCTGCATTCCTGGATCACAATTTAAGTAAAACACCTGATTTTCAACGATTTACGCTAAGATTCTGTATAAAGAAAAAGAGCGTCGCATCGTTGCTGATGTTACGCTCTATTTCTCCTGTTTTTCAAATTCTGTAGCGCCTACGGGAATCGAACCCGTGTTCCATGCGTGAGAGGCATGTGTCCTAGCCGCTAGACGAAAGCGCCATTTGCAATTTGAGTGGCTCTCTGGCGGAAGCTGGGGGATTCGAACCCCCGGTACGGTAACCCGCACGTCAGTTTAGCAAACTGGTGGTTTCAGCCACTCACCCAAACTTCCTTCCGGCATTCCGTTTTGAACCGTTTTACCAGCTCTTTTTCTCAAATGCGATGCAAAGGTATAGCTTTTTTCCGAATCTCGCAAGTACTTTATGGAAAAATTTTGTATCTTTGCATAAAAATAATGGAGATATGAATAGTAAACCATTGGATAAGTTGCCGAGAGGGTGCAGACTGATAGAATTGCCCCTTATAGATGACAGGCGCGGATCACTGGCTTTTGGCGAGTGTGAGCGGCACATCCCCTTCAGGATTGAGCGTGTGTTCTGGACTTATAATATTATGGACGGGCACGTAAGGGGTGACCATGCGCACCGTACCTGCCAGATGGTGATTTTCCCGTTGGGGGGCAGCTTTAAGATGGAGGTGGATGATGGTGAAGCGAAAGTGGTACTGGAGATGGATGATCCGCATATAGGGGTTCTGATTCCGCCACTGGTATGGTGCCGCCTGTATGACTTTACACGGGATGCTGCCTGTGTGAGTCTGGCTTCGGAACCTTACAGCGCGGGGGACTATATTCATGACTATAACGAATTTAAGGAACTGGTGAAGAAATGACAATCATACCATATTCTATAAATAGGAAAGAGACGTGGGATGCGTTTGTGGAGAAGTCGAAGAACGGAACTTTTCTGTTGCAGCGTAACTTTATGGATTACCATAACGACCGCTTCTTTGACTGCTCATTGCTGATATATGACGGGGTTTCGCCTGATGATGAATACAAGGAGAGCCACATGACGACCAAGGACCTGGTGGCGGTGTTCCCGGCTAACTATGATGAGCATACGAAGTGTGTGTATTCCCACCAGGGGCTGACATACGGCGGACTGATAGTGCTGCCGGAGGTCACGCAGATGGAGGTGATATCCATTATGCAGGAGATTCTGTGCTACTATCGTGACTATATGCAGGCGCTGAAGGTTTACTATAAGCCTATACCTTATATATATAGTGTCATTCCCAGCGATGAGGACCTGTATGCGCTGTTCCGGGCCGGCGCCCAGTTGTCAAGGCGTCTGGTGAGTACGGCTATCAACCAGCGTAATACCCTGAAGATGCGTACGCTGAGGATGCGTCAGGCCAAGAAGGCTGTGGATCATGGCTGTTATCTGGATCATATCCCTGAGAATGACGAGGTGGGGCTGAAGGAGTTCTGGGACTTGCTGACGGATGTGCTGATGGTGCATCATAACAGCCGTCCTGTGCATACTTATGAGGAGATACTGCGTCTCATACGCATGTTCCCCAAGAACATCAGGGTTTATGTGGTAAGGCATGATGAGCGGATTGTGGCCGGTACGGTTATCTTTGAGAGCCGTCAGGTGGCACATGTGCAATATATTGCCTCGGGTGACAAGGGTAGGGAGTACGGTGCCCTGGACCTGCTGTTCAAGCATCTGATCAATGAAAGGTACAAGCAGTTTGAGTACCTGGATATGGGAACCAGCAACGAGAACGACGGAAGGTTCCTGAACGAGGGGCTGATATTCCAGAAAGAGGGATTCGGCGGCAGGGCCGTATGCTATGACACTTACGAGGTGGATCTGCGTAACTCCCAGATTGACAAGATGGCGGGTAATGAGCGCAGTACGCAGAGCCAGATTGTCAAGTATTTGGACCTGAAGTTGGTGAATGAGCATTTTGAGCCTGAACTGAGCAGCGAGGTGACACGGGTGATACGCAGCGGCTGGTATCTGCTGGGTAAGGAGAACGAGCGCTTTGCCCGCCTGTTCTCAAAATACTGCGGATGTGAATACTGTGTGCCCGTGGGTAACGGGCTGGAAGCTTTGGCTCTGATACTGAAGGCTTACAAGGAGATGCTGGGCTGGCAGGACGGGGATGAGGTGATTGTACCCTCCAATACCTATATTGCCACCATCCTGGCCGTATCATACGCCGGTATGAAGCCGGTACTGTGCGAACCGCGCCTTCAGGATTACCTGATAGACCCCTCGCTGATAGAGGAACTGATTACTGACCGTACGCGTGCCATCATGCCTGTTCATCTGTACGGAAGGGTTTGTGACATGGATGCCATCAATGCCGTTGCCGCCAGACATGGCCTGAAGGTGGTGGAGGATGTGGCACAGGCGCATGGTGTCCGTTATAAGGGCAGAATGGCCGGTAACCTGTGTGATGCTGCCGGTGTGAGCTTCTATCCCGGCAAGAATCTGGGCGCATTGGGTGACGCAGGCTGTGTGACTACCAATGATGCCGAGCTGGCCCGCATTGTACGTACAATGGCCAACTATGGCAGTGCCCGCAAGTATGTGAATGAATACAAGGGTCATAACAGCCGGATGGATGAGATTCAGGCTGCCGTACTGTGTGTGAAGCTGCCTTACCTGGATAATGATAACGAACGCCGCCGCGAGATAGCGCGTATGTATGACGCCGGTATAGTGAATCCACTGATTACCAAGCCGTTGGTAGCTGAGCATCCTGAGGAGAATGTGTATCACATTTATCCTGTAAGGTGTCCTAAGCGGGAGGAGCTGGCCCAGTTCCTGAAGGAGCGGAATATCCAGACGGTGGTGCATTATCCCATTCCGCCTCATGAGCAGAAGGCCTACAGTGAATGGAAGGGGATGAAGTTCCGCATCTCGGAACGTATTCATAAGGAAATCCTGTCCCTTCCCATCTCACCAGTCATGACGGATGATCAGGTGAATCGCGTGATTGACGCGGTGAATGCCTTTACCACGGATATTTAATCCAGTTCTACTACCGTAATGCCGGCTCCGCCGAACTGCACATGCTCATCATGTACCGAGGCTACGCCTGAAACCGTGCTGAGGTACTGACGGATAAGCTGACGCAGGGCTCCGGTTCCCGTTCCGTGCAGGATGCGTACCCGCCCGGCACTGACCAGTATGGCGTCATCTATGAAGTGCATCACAGCCTGAAGGGCTTCCTCGCCGCGCATTCCGCGTACATCTATATCCTGGTGGAAGTTGAGATGCTTCTCCCGTACCTGGTTCTGTGTCTCTCTGCCTACAAAGGATACAATCTGGACGGAATGGTCCTCCTTCTCCCTGGGCTTTGCCGGCTGCAGGCGTGACAGTTCCACCCTGGTACGTACCATACCGAAGGTTACGGTAGCCTTCTGACCGTTTATCTCCTCAATCACACCTACTGTAGTCTGCCCCTTCAGCCGAACGGTGGAACCCTTTTGGAGAGTTGAGAGTTGAGAGTTGGGAGTTGAGAGTTGAGAGTTGACAGGTGAAAGTTGGGAGTTGACAGGTGAAAGTTGAGAGTTGAGAGTTGAGGGTTGAGAGTTCCCGTTCCCGTTTTTCCTCTCCTGCTTCCTCTTCCTACGTTCCTGAATCTGCTGCATTTTGCGTTCAATCATCAGGTCATGTTCGTGGCGCTGCTCTTCCTCCAGCCGGGCGCGGAACTCGTCAATCTCCTGACGTACCTGCCGGGTGCGGGTTTTCTCAGCCTGAGCCTCCTTAATCTCGCGGATGGTCTTTTCCACAATGGCATTGCTGTCCTGCAGAATCTGCTCCGCCTGCTTCTTGGCTTCGCGTATAATCTCCTTGCGTTTCTCCTTCAGCTCAGTCATCTCCTTCTCATAACGCTGTATGGTGCTCTCCATCTGCTTCTCCTGTGAATGGATGGTCTGGCGCTTGCCTTCCCAGTAGCGTTTGTCTCGGGTAATGTCCAGCAGGTATTTGTCGGCATTCACATAGTCTTTGCCCACAATCTCGGTAGCATCGGCAATTACTTCCTCGGGGATTCCTATCTTACGGGCAA
>JAEEGF010153395.1_pt1 | contig 19753 bp, 16 predicted proteins | sample 9134171 | NCBI WGS metagenome assembly JAEEGF01 (sample SAMN16246542, study PRJNA631951) | gut metagenome | biome: gut microbiome; feature: rumen; material: AP-attached | host: Bos | place: Iran: Karaj | collected 2018-10
TTTTTCATTGTTCTCATTATATTATATAAAGTGATTTAACTATCGCATGCTCTGAAGTTATTGAAGTTCTAGGACAAACCGTGCGAGTGAAGTTTAGCCAAATGTTTGTTGTCTTACTGATTGGCCGCAATGTCATGGTCTGTGAATTACAGGAAGAAACCTTCGTAGGCCACTCCTATATTGATGCTTGGCTCGTTGTTGTAGATTGACTTGAGGAATCGATTGGAGTATTCAGCCTTGATAACCACCTGAGGCACCGGGTGATAGTTTACACCGGCAGCCATGCGCTTCACGGCGGTGTAGTCATAGGCCGTTCCCCTGGTGTTGCTGGCATAGGGGTTGTACGCCTCATAGCGACCGAAGACGTAGAGCTTTTGCTCGTCGTGATGCGCTATCTGCGAGAGCACGTCGTAGCCCGCCTCTATGCCTATGGCGTAGGCATTTTTCGACACGAAGGCCGAGTGCTTATAGGGCGACTTAGAGTTCAGGCGGTTATACACATACTTCAGCTGCTCGGCATCGCCCAGATAGCCGTAGTCAGCCTGTGCACGAACAATCCAGTTGTGAGCTTTATATGTGAAGTCAAGGGCACCGATGGCCACCGTGCCCTTGTATTGTGCATCCACGCCATTGGCGTTGCGCGGATAGCTGTTGCCTATGCTGTGGCCGTAGTATGCGCTCAACCCCACGCGCAGACCGCGAATGCTGTAGTTGTCAATGCGCAAGGCGGCTCCATACTTGTTGGCAACGTCAAACTCGAGCGGCGACTTGTGGCCTTTCTTTATCCATCCAACGTTGGTAAACTGGTCGGCATTCAAACCAGCCACCAGCAGGGCCTCATAGCGGAAATCGCCATAGCGCCCCCACAGCGACAGGCCCGTCTGATGCCATGTGCACGGCATGATGGTGCTCTCGCCCTCAGGACGATAGACGGTGAAGAAGCTCAGAGGCTCGTGGTGGGCATTGGTCAGGCCAACGGGCACTACAATGTGGCCAGCACGTAGGTTGGCAGCGCGCGAGAACGACTTCTCAATCCAGAACTGCTCCAGCTCCACTTCACCGCCCTTCTCCGTCTCCTGCTCCCATTCGCCGCCCTCCTCGTCTTCCTTCTCGTAGGCTATGCCGTTGCCCCCATGCTCCATCTCTATCTCAGTGCCAAAGGTCCAGCCCTTGCCAAAGTCGTAGCCTAAGAATACCACGGCGTGGGGAATGTCGAAACGTCCGTGGCTGGGGTCGTTCCGGTGCTCTTCGGGCTGGCTGTAGCGGCTGACGTGGTCGCTGTAGAAGTTGCGCGAGAACACTGCCTCGCCATAGCCTCCAACGCTGAAGCGCGAGGCGCCTATGCTGTCGCCGCTCCCCTGTGCCCAGCAGTTTATGCTCATAAATGCCATTAGTGCTAATCCTGTTCTTTTCATCTCGAATCGTCAGTGTTTAAAAATTCGAGTGCAAAGGTAGGAAGTTTCTAGAAATGCGGCAATACCTAAAAATGATGAAATCGACGTGTGCTCTTCCACGATTCATCGTAAATGTTTCTACCAGATATGGCTCTACGTTATCACTTTACTTTTGTCTTTCACTCACTTATTCGTACCTTTGGCTGTCGCCGAAGGTACTTCCGTTCGGAAAAACGAAAGAAAAAAGTATTTTTCTTTTGTTTTTCACTCACTTATTCGTACCTTTGGCTGTCGCCGAAGGTACTTCCGTTCGGAAAATCGAAAGAAAAAAGGCTTTTTCTTTTGTTTTTCACTCACTTATTCGTACCTTTGCAAAAACTAAATGAAAGCTATGAGGGAACGTCTCTGTTGTTGCTTACTTTAGACGGGACGGCTCCTGGCTGCCTTCGTGGTGAAGAGAGTATATGAACGCATGGCTCAAATATGGGAAGTGGATGGCAGGTCTTTGCCTTCTGTGGCTGTCGGTGACGGTAACAGCCCAGGTGCAGACCTATGATGTTGAGCAACTGACGAAAGACATGTACCGCTTGTTTAACAAGCCTGATTCACTACAAAAATACCTACAGGTGACCAGCCAGCTGATAGATATCACAAAGCAAACAAACAATGAGGATTTGCTCTATCGGGCGTGGGGTAACCAGGCCACAGTGCTCTCTTGGCAGGGCAGACGTGAAGAGGCTTTGAAAGTTGTCAAGGAGATGTCGGATTATGCCCGTGAACACGACAGCAAACTGGGGCTGTTTTTGTCAACTAACACCAATGCTCAGATAACCAGTGGCCTGCGGATGGAATATCAGGCTGAAGAGCTGTTCCTGCGATGCATCAGTTATAAGGAGCAGTATCTGCCCAGTCTAAACATTTCATACGTTTACCTTGCATTGGCAAAAATCTATTGTAACAGGAAGAAGAAAGATAAAGTGCTTGAGATGGCCGATAAGGCGCTCCACGAGCCAGATATCATACCCGAACAGCTCATACAAGCTTTGAGCTATAAGTGTATGGCGGCTACATTAGGACAGGGAGACAAGGAGGAGTTTAACCGCTACTATGCAGAGCTTGACAAGGCAAGAAGGGAAACGGGGGTGACCATGAACCTGGCTAGGAGGGTAGACTTCTATCATGCAGAATTTAATGGCGACTATGAGAAAATGCTGGAGCAGGCCCAGGACATGAGCAATCCGCTCGACAGGTTGCTGTTGACTTCACGGGCTTACACTAAGTTGGGACAATGGGAAAAGGCGTATGAACTGTTGGAAACATACAAGGAGAGAAGCGACTCCGTCAATTCGGAAGAGTTGCGAAACAATGCACTTAACCACTCTCTGGCCCTTGATGCTGCTCGGGCAGAAAACGAGTCGAAAGACCTGAAGCTGAAGAACCAACAGCTGATGTTGGAACATATTACTGACGAGCTGGCCCAGCGACGCCTGGAAGAGGAGGCGCTAAACCTCTCATTGGAGAAACAAAGCATAGAGCTGAGAAACCGCGAAATAGAATTGCAAAATGCTGCCGTACAGCTGAAAAACGACAGCCTGGACCGTCATAACAAAGACCTGCAATTGAGCGAATGGGCCTCGAAGATGGAAGCACAGAAACAAACAGAGCATGCGCAGCAGGTGTTTACCATTATGATGATCGTCATTGCCATGCTGGTCATTGCCTCGCTGGCCTTTATACTGTATCGCCGTAACAAACACTCGAAGGAAATTGAGACGGCATACGGCAAACTGGAGGATGCTTACAACAAGCTGGAAGAAACGACTACCGCCAAGGAGCGCATAGAGAGCGAACTGCGCATTGCCCGCGACATACAGATGGGCATGGTGCCGCATGTGTTTGATGCTTTCCCAGCGGAATTGGGCATCGACCTCTATGCTTCAATGACTCCTGCAAAGGAGGTGGGGGGCGATCTCTATGACTTCTTCCTGAAGGACAAGAAGCTATATGTGTGTGTGGGCGATGTCTCAGGCAAGGGCGTGCCGGCTTCGATGACTATGGCCGTGGCGGTCAATCTGTTTCGAAGTGTGGCAAAGGAGGGCTTTACGCCTGCTCAAATAGCCATGCGAATCAACGATGCACTCTCAGCCGACAATGAGAGCTGTGTCTTTGTAACTATGTTCATAGCAGAGATAAACCTTGAAACAGGACGTATGGACTTTTGTAATGCCGGCCATAATCCGCCTGTCATTGCCAACAATCACCTGAAGCCGGGAAATACTGACCGGGCTTACTACATTGACATGGAGCCTAATGCCCCAGTAGGCCTCTGGCCAGAGCTGGAGTATATAGGCGAGAGCATTGACAACATCAAAGGCTATACGCTGCTCGTATATTCCGACGGGTTGACTGAAGCAGAAAATGAAGAACAGGAGCAGCATGGCGAGGAACGTCTGCTGGAGCTGATGAGAGAGAATGTAAACGAAAGCGCAGAATCTACCGTAAATATGATACTCGGCGATGTGGCTACCCATGTGGGCAGTGCCGGCCAAAGCGACGACCTGACCATTCTTTGCCTCAGGATAAACTGATGATGGCATCTATATAGACTTTCTCCCAATAGGAAGAAATAAATGTATATGCAGAATGAGCAGTCATTGGTTGGGCTGCTCATTCTGTATTAGTTCAAATGATTATCCGCCATGAAGCGATGAAGACACTGAAATGCATCGGGTAGGCGAGCTATAACAATAGGAATGGCAGGCTTCACGCGCGCGTTTTTACGCGCGCGTGAGCGTTTGGTGCTTGCACCACTTGCACCACATCAAAGTGATGAGCCCAAATTATTACGTTGTACCCTCCTGTGAAAATTTCGCGGCCTCCTGCGAAAAAAAGTGGCCGCCAAATTTTGCTGTGAGGCCTCCGTATTTTATAAAAGTGGTGCAAGTGGTGCAAGCACCTGGCAGTCATGCGCGCGTATAAAACGCGCGCGCGAGGAAGTGTCCTCTTTTCTCGAGCGGAACGCGCTTAGTCGGAGCTGATGGCACCTAGTCAATTTGGGGCGTCGGTTGCACTTCTTTGCGGATAATCATTTTATTTCAAATAAAAAACTTGCGCTCTAAAAAGAACGCAAGTGCAAAAAGTTTCGTTAAAACTCGGCACTCAGATGTGCCAATAGAAAACTTTTCACTTTGCAAATGCACCGAATAGTGTGCCCCTGCTCAAAAAACTGTTTTTCTTTGTTCTTCGCTCACTTATTCGTACCTTTGGCTCTGCCGAAGGTACTTTCGTTCGGAAGAATAAAAGAAAAAACCGTTTTTCTTTTGTTCTTCGCTCACTTATTCGTACCTTTGCATCGAAAATTGATGGCGGTATGAAGAAAACAGGCGACGAATACTTTGACAGCGAGGAGTTTCGCGAGTTGCTGACGGAATACGAAGACTCCGTCGGCAAAGGCATGCCTGTGCTGCTCGACGCCGACGAACTGGCCGAGATAGCCGACTATTATCAGCTGAACGAACGGCTTGACGATGCCGATGAGGCCATAGACCTGGCACTGAGCCTGGCACCGGGCGCCGTCGCTCCGCTCACCTATAAGATACACGAGGCACTGTGGAGAGGCAACACCGAAGAGGCACGCGGATATCTGGAGCAGATAACCGACACCGATGATCCCGACTACGTATACGACAAAGGAGAGATACTGCTGGCCGAAGACAGAGCCGAGGAGGCCGACCGATACTTCCGCAGGGAACTGAGGAAGGTGCCACCCGAAGAGTATCAGGACTACGTTATAGACGTGGCCAATATATACGCTGACTACAACTATCCCGAGAAAGCCATGCAGTGGATGGTGCGAGCCAAGCAAGAAGATTCGCCAGAATTTAAAGAGCTGAAAGCACGAACACTGTTCGGACTGGGAAAATACAAAGACAGCGAGAAACTGTGGGGAGAGCTTATTGACAGCAATCCATTCTCAAAGCATTATTGGAATGCGCTCGCCTCAACTCAATTCATGAACGAGGACTACGGCGCATCGGTAGAAAGCAGTGAGTATGCTATTGCCATCGACCCTGACGACCCTGAGGGACTGCTCTCGAAGGCTAACGCACTCTTCAGACTGTATAACTATGAGGAGGCACTGAAATACTTTGAGCGATATAGCGAGCGGATGCCCGACGACGAGTTTGGACTGATGAACCAGGGTACCTGCCTCATCAACATGGGGCAGAGTGAGGAGGCCATAGGCAGGCTGGACGCAGCGCTCAACGTCGCTCCTGACGACTCGCCCTATCTGGCCGACATCTATCAGGAACTAGCTTTTGCCCACAGTGATGAGGGCAACGACGAAGTGGCACTCGACATGCTCGACCAGGCCGACCTCTATACCGACGACAAGGTGCAGACGCTCATCGTGAGAGGACACATCATGCTGGCATCAGGACATGTGAGAGAGGCAGAGAAATACTATAGAAAGGCAGTGGTGACCAGCGACGAACCCAACGTCACACTGTTGCGCACCATCGTATCCATATACGACAACCAGTACCTCGATGCCGCCTACAACCTCTTCCAGAAGTTCTTCCAGATAGTGCCCCCTGACTTTAACGAGGGCTATGCCTACATGGCACTGGTGTGCTACGACCTGAAGCACTACGACGAGTTTCTGAGCTACTTGAAGACGGCCTGCGAGCGATGCCCCAAGGAATGCCAAACAGCACTGGCTCACATCTTCCCCGCCGGCGTGGAGCCCAAAGACTATTACAATTATATAAAAGACCGAATGCTAAAATGAAATCTTGATACGCAAATGAACTGGTTACTGAATAATCTCACCTATCCCAACATTCTGCTGCTCATGCTCTTAGAGAGCACCGTAGTGCCCGTGCCCTCAGAGCTGGTGGTGGCACCGGCCGCATTCAATGCCGCATCAGGCGACCTGAATGTGTTTCTCGTAGTGCTCTTTGCCACCATCGGAGCCGCCATCGGTGCCAGCATCAACTACTTCGTCGCCCTTTATGTGGGGCGGCCAGTAGTCTACAAGTTTGCTAACAGTAAATGGGGCAAGATGTGCCTGCTGAATCAGGAGAAGGTGGAGAAGAGCGAACGATACTTCGACAAGCACGGTGTGGCTGCCACACTCACTGGCAGACTCATTCCCGGCATACGCCACCTCATCAGCATCCCCGCCGGATTGGCACGCATGAACTACGGTAAGTTCTTGCTTTACACCACGATAGGAGCAGGGGTGTGGCACAGCATTCTCGCCGCCTTGGGATGGTATCTGGCATCGGTAGTGAGCAAGGAAGAGCTGAATGCCACCATTGAGAAATACAACCACTACATAGTGGGGGGCATACTGGCAGTGGTGGCGCTGGTTGTCATATTCCTTGTGGTGCGCCACTATGTAAAGAAAAAGAAACAACAACAGCCGGAAGATATAAAAGAGGAAAAATAAGCAGGCGAATCCTTTGCACAACCAATATTTTTTGCTAACTTTGCACCCGTAATGCAGAACAAGCTAGGATGAAACTGATCGTCATGACACGGCCCACATTCTTTGTGGAGGAAGATAAAATCTTGACCACCCTCTTTGAGGAAGGCATGGATGGCTTGCACCTGTTCAAACCACAGACAGAGCCTGTATACTCTGAGCGGCTGCTCACCCTGCTCCCCGAAGAGTATTACAAGCGCATTACCGTGCACGACCACTTCTACCTGCGAGAGGAATACAAGCTGCGAGGCATTCATCTGGAACTGCCCGACACACCTCTGCCCTATGGCTACCGAGGCAATGTGAGCCGTACCTGCACTGACTTGAGCCAACTGAAGATGATGAAAAAACAGTCGACCTATGTGTTCTTAAAGAGCATCTATGATAGTCAGAGCAATCCTGCTGACAAACAGTCGTTTACACATGAGGAACTGAAGCAGGCATCTAAGCAGGGGCTTATTGACCGTCATGTCTACGCATTGGGAGGCATCAATTTGGAAAACATCCGCCAGATGGACGATTTGGGTTTCGGCGGCGTGGTGGTGTGCGGCGACCTGTGGAACCGCTTCAACATACACCACGGACAAGACTATAAGGAACTGATAAGCCACTTCAAAAAGTTGCAGAAAGCGGTAAGCTGAAATTGAGCTGCAACAAGTGGGGGCTGGACAAGAGTAATGATCAATTAACTACTATATGGAAGATTTATATAATACAACTGAAGTAGGTCGTTCAGACCCCAACATTCCCAACTTGAGAGGGCCGTACACGGTGTTCTCGGGCACGGCAACGAGATATTTGGCTGAGAAAATATGCCAAAGCCTGGGATGCCCCTTGGGCAAGATGCAAATGACGAAATTCTCAGACGGAGAGTTCGCCGTGTCGTATGAAGAAAGCATCCGAGGGCGCGACATCTTCTTGGTGCAGAGCACCTTTCCCCCTAGCGACAACCTCATGGAGCTGCTGCTGATGATTGACGCTGCCAAGCGTGCGTCGGCACGTACCATCAATGCCGTTATCCCCTACTTTGGCTGGGCACGTCAGGACCGGAAGGACAAGCCGCGAGTGAGTATCGGCGCCAAGCTTGTTGCCGACTTGCTGAGCGTGGCTGGCGTGAACCGCGTCATCACCATGGACCTGCATGCCGACCAGATACAGGGATTCTTCGATGTGCCTGTAGACCATCTCTATGCATCGGGTGTCATATTGCCCTACTTGCAGAGCCTGAAGCTCGACGAACTGGTCATTGCATCACCCGACGTGGGCGGTTCAAAGCGTGCCAATACTTACGCCAAATACTTAGGCTGCCCACTGGTGCTCTGCAACAAGACGAGAGCCCGGGCCAACGTGGTGGCTACCATGCAAATCATTGGCGATGTGGAGGGGAAGAATGTGGTCATTGTCGATGATATGGTAGACACGGCCGGCACCATCACCAAGGCCGCCGACCTGATGATAGCATCGGGAGCCAAGACCGTGAGAGCCTGTGCCAGCCACTGCGTGATGAGCGGTCCTGCCAGCGAGCGCGTGCAGGAGTCGGCACTCACTGAAATTGTGTTCACCGATAGTATACCCTACACACAGCGCTGTGCCAAAGTGAAGCAGATAAGCGTGGCCGATATGTTTGCAGAGACCATTCGCCGCGTCATTGCCAACGAGAGTATAAGCGACCAATATTTGGTATAACAACACTAATAAACATGACTGAAAAATGAAAAAGTTACACTATGTTATGGCAGTAGCAATGGCCCTGCTGCTGACAACAGCCTGCTCTGACAAGAAACAGAGCAACAGCTATGAGCTGAAAGGCGTCGTGGAAGGCATGGACGGCGACGCTAACCTCCTGTTAGCAAACAGTGAAGGCGAGATTCTCGACACCATCAAGGTGGTGAAAGGTGCCTTCAGCTATAGCGGAAAAGCAGACAGCGTGGCCATGTACACTCTTTTCCTGGAGAATACTCCTGGCGGCGGTTACGACTTCTTTACCGAGCCTGGCTCCATAGAGATGACCCTCATCCCCGCTGAAAGCACCCACAAGCTGAAGGGCACAGTGGCCAATGATGCTTTCAACGACTTGCTAGTAGCCATGACTCCCTACAACAAGAAAATATACGAGTTAGAACAGCAACTGAGGGACACCACCCAGAAATACGATGAGTGGGCCATGATGGAACGTTATCGCCAGCTGTATGATGGGATAATGAAGCAGATAAAGGAACATGCTCTGAAGAATGCCGACAATGAGCTGGGTTATTCCTTGCTGTGCAGGTACATCGACCTTACTGAAAACGAAGAGCTGGCGCGCCAGATTGTCGACAAGATGCCTGCTGAGATGAAGCAGCGGCCTGCCATCAAGCAGATAGAGGAACAGCTGAGCAAGGCCGAGGCTACCAGCGTGGGCAAGCAGATGGCCGACTTCACCATGGATACTCCTTCCGGCGGACAGCTGAGCGTGATGAGCGAGGTGAAGAAGAACCGTATCACCGTGCTCGATTTCTGGGCTTCATGGTGTGGCCCCTGCCGAGGTGAGATGCCCTTTATGCGTGACCTCTACGCTGAGTTCCATCCCAAGGGGCTGGGCATAGTAGGCATATCGCTCGATGAAAATGGTGACAGTTGGAAGAAGGCCATAGCCGAATTGAAGATAGAATGGCCACAGATGTCGGACTTGAAGGGGTGGGAGTGTGCTGCCGCGCGTACTTTCGACGTGAATGCCATCCCCTTCCTCGTGGTGGTCGACAGCACAGGCACCATCATAGGTAAGGGCATGCGTGGCGAACAGCTGAAAGAGTTCGTCAGCCAGCAACTACAATAGAGTTTGGAGTTAGGAATAAGGAGTTAGGAGTTGGAAGTGGAAGACGTTCAACTCCTAACTTTTAGTTTACTCGGTTGTTACGGGGAAACACCACGGAGGGCTTGAACGACTTAGCCTCTTCAAAGTCCATCAGGGCGTAGGAAATGATGATGACGGTATCGCCAACCTGCACACGACGGGCGGCGGCACCGTTTAGGCAAATGCAGCCGGAACCGCGCTCGCCCTTGATGATATAAGTCTCAAAGCGCTCACCGTTATTGTTGTCTAACACCTGAACCTTCTCACCTGCTATCAGGTTGGCAGCGTCCATCAACTCTTCGTCAATGGTAATGCTGCCCATATAGTTCAGATTGGCCTCTGTCACCTGCACACAGTGCAGCTTCGACTTCATTACTTCTATCAACACCTTATTATATATTTACGATTTACGGAATTATCTGTTTGCTGATGATTGATTAGCCTGTGTATTTGATGTGATCTATAAGGCGTATGGGAGTCTTGCCGCAGTATACGGTGATACAGCCCACTACGTAAGGTGAGTCCTCCCAGTTGGCAATGTCCTGCAAGGTGTTGCCGTCAACAATCGAGAAATACTCTACGCTCAGTCCTTCAGTAGCATTGATGTCGGCCACCACCTTGTCGTGCGTCTCTTGCAGTGAATGCGTTTTGGCATACGAGAGGCTATCCTTCAATGCCTTATATATGGTGGGGGCAATGGCACGCTCATCAGGAGCAAGCAGTGTGTTACGGCTCGACATTGCCAAGCCGTCAGCCTCACGCACTATGGGGCACTCTACTATCTGTACCGGCAGCTCTAACCGCTTCACCATGGCCTTTACTACGGCTATCTGCTGCCAGTCTTTCTCGCCGAAATAAGCCCGGTCAGGGCGCACGATGTAGAACAGGCGACTCACCACCTGGCACACGCCATTGAAGTGGCCTGGACGGTGGGCACCCTCCATCACTGTAGAGACGGGGGGGAACTCAAACTGCCGTGTGTCGGGCACAGGGTACATTTCTTCTACCGACGGTGCCAGCACATAAAGCGAGTTGGAGGTCGAGGGTTGAGAGTTGGGCAATGCTGCCTTGAAGGTTTCCTCTAAAAGCCTGCAGTCTGCCTCCAGGTCGCGGGGGTAGTTCTTCAGGTCGTTCTTGTCGTTGAACTGAGTGGGGTTCACAAATACCGACACCACCGTTACGTCGTTTTCTTTCACCGAACGGCTCACCAGCGAGGCATGCCCTTTGTGCAGTGCCCCCATCGTGGGTACTAACCCCACCGACTTTCCTGCCTTGCGCTCATCGAAGAGCGCATTCTGCAAGTCAACAATCTTCTGAAATACTTTCATTACTTTTTTGCGGGTTTGTCTTAGCGAGTGCAAAATAACAACATTTTTCTCAAACAAGGAAAAAAAAGACTAAAAATAAACCTATAAAATGTCACTTTTTCCTAAAATCGGCACACTTTATTCGGATTTATGCAAAAAAGTTCGTACCTTTGCAAAGCAATTAACGCAAAACAACACAGAGCGATGGCAAAAAAGAAAATCCTATTCATTAATCAGGAGATATCACCCTACGTTGCTGACAGCGACTTGTCGATAATGGGTCGTGAGCTGCCCCGCATCATGCAGGACCAGGGACACGAAATACGTACGTTCATGCCTAAATGGGGAACCATCAACGAGCGGCGTGGCATGCTGCATGAAGTGCAGCGCCTGTCGGGCATGAATCTTATCATTGACGACACCGACCACCCGCTCATCATCAAGGTAGCCTCTATTCAGTCGGCTCGTGTGGCCGTTTATTTCATTGACAATGAAGACTACTTCTCGAAGCGGCAGATGACCACCGACGAGACTGGCGCCGACTACCCTGACAATGGTGAGCGTGCCATTTTCTTCGCACGTGGTGTACTGGAGACGGTGAATAAACTGCGATGGGTGCCTGACATCATACACTGCCTGGGGTGGATGAGTGCCGTTGTGCCACTTTATGTGAAGACGGCCTACAAAGACGAGCCGTCCTTTGCCGACACGAAGGTGGTGACGTCGCTCTTTGCCAATGGCATCAACAAGGAGTTGGGACAGAAATTCAAGCAGTGCCTGCCATTCCGCGATGCCAAGGCTGAGCTGTTGGCTGCCTATAACGACCAGTTCGACTTTGAGGAGTTGGGCAAGATGGCCATTGACTACAGCGACGGCATTATTGAGGCCGACAAGAAAATCAGCAAGACGCTGCATAAGTATGCACAGCAGAAAGACATCCCCTTGCTGCCTTTCACCGAGGACATTGCCACTGCCTATGAGGAGTTCTATGAAAAGATATAGTAGTGAAAGACTAATGTATATGACACGTACCTTGGGTAATATGGCTGCTGCAGTTCTCATGCTGGTGGCCATTTCTTCTTGTGAGGAGGATACGCTGAACATAGGCCAGACGCTTACCGACAGCAGCGATGAGCTGGAAATGAACACTGCAACATACGATGTGAGCACGCGCACCATCATGGCCGACTCAGTGCTCTCTCTCTCAGCCGACTGCTACTTCGGTCGAGTGAGAGACCCGGAGACTGGAGCCGATGTCACCAGCGAGTTCACCACGCAGTTCCATCTTTTAGAAGACACATACATATCAGGAGAGAGCAATATCGTTGGCCGCTACAACGGACGGGCTGCTGCCGACTCCTGTGACATCATCCTCTACATACAGTCACCCTTCAGGGCGGCCGACAGTCTGGCTGCCATGAAGATGAGGGTTAGTGAACTGGCCAAGCCCATGGAGGAGGGGCAGCGCTATTACTCCAACTTCAGCCCAGTGGCGGCGGGTATGGTGCGCCAAGGCGGCATCAGCCAGCAGCAGATGTTTACATATGCCAACTTGGGTGCAACCGACAAGGAGCGGCGCAGCGACAGCTATTTTAACTGCATACGCATACCCCTTAACAGCCCCTACACTGCTAAGGACGGCACTGTGTACAAGAATTACGGCACCTACATCATGCACCAGTACTACGACCACCCCGAGCTGTTCCGCAACTCCTATGTGTTCACTCACGAGCTGTGTCCGGGATTCCTGTTCCAGATAAGCGACGGCCTGGGCTTCCATGCTGAAGTGTCGAACATAGGACTGCGCACCTTCTACACTGTAAAGAGCGACACCGCCACCACCAGCAGTCAGTTAGTGATGGCAGGTACACGCGAAGTGCTGCAGACCACGCATGTGGTCAACAATAGGCAGGCGCTGCTCGCCATGGCCGCCGAGACGCAGTACACCTACCTGAAAACTCCTGCCGGACTGTTTACGGAGGTGACACTGCCTGTAATAGCCATTAAGCAGGGACATGATAGCGACTCGCTGCTGGCTGCCAAGCTCACCTTCCAGCGACTCAACAATCAGTCGAACGACCCACGCGTACTCGGCATACCCCAGACATTGCTGATGGTGCAGAAAGACAGCCTGCACAACTTCTTCGAGAAGGACCGGGTGCCCGACAATGTCACCTCGTACTATACGGGATACAACAACCCCATACCTACCACCACCACTTACTATCAGAACGACAACACCTATACCTTCAATAACCTCTCATCGCTCATCACCTTCCTCTGGCAGAAACGCAAAGAGGGGCTGAAGAACGATGCCGACTGGGAGGCACACCATCCCGACTGGAACAAGATGGTGTTGGTGCCCATCACTTTCAGTACGACAACGTCGAGCACCACCGTCAGTAACATCCGTCACGATATGTCGCTCACCAGCACACGCTTAGTAGGTGGTGCCGATAACCCCAACGACCCCGTACGCATCAGTGTGGTATATGCAAAGTTCTGATACGCCATGGCAGACGGATACATAGAAAAACGACAGCAGGACTATGAGGCACGACGCGATGACTATCTGCGCCGCAAGCGTCATCTGGCTCCGCTGAAGCGCAGATTGCAGCGCCCTGATGACGAGGCACTGTAAACTATCAGCGTAAGTGATAGGAGATACTAAAACCGTGTTCTTCTGGTGCAGATCTTGGCAACGGACGGACACGGTTTTTAGGCGTATAGCTCATTTTGCAGGCTAAAAAGCCTTGATTTGCCAAAATCCTTTATTGCGTATTCTCTGTTTAACATAAACATTCCAAGAGATTTAGCAATGCCAAAGAAAACCCAAATGTCAGAAATATTCATAACTGAAGGTAGCTTGGTTTCTAAAAACACCAGCGTATATCGAGCTTTGAGAGAGGTTTTAGCCTGCAAAATGAGCTATAGGTCGGTTTTTATTCTGTGCTCATCCGTGTTCTTCCGCTGCAGGTCTTTGCAACGGAGGGACACGGTTTTTCTTTCGTGCTCATCCGTGTTCATCCGTTGCATGTGGCTAACTGAGTAGTGACCAAAAGCCAACAATATAATTAAAAAAACTTAATGCTGCGAAAATCTCTTGGTCATGTGAGGTGATAATCGAAATAAAAGTTGTAATTTTGCAGCCGCAATACGGCAACGAGGTGTAGCGCAGTTGGTAGCGTTCCTGGTTTGGGACCAGGATGTCGCAGGTTCGAGTCCTGTCACCTCGACTAACACACACAACCGTATATAACAAAGACGCGCCTTCCTATGCAATGGGAAGGCGCGCCTCGTTGTAGTTATGCCTGAATCTTAGTCCATATCGGCCAGCTTGTTGTCAGAGCCGAGCACGTCGATGATCTTGTGCTTGTACATCTTCTCCATCTCGTCGCGAGCGGGACCGCAGAACTTGCGGGGGTCAAACTCACCGGGTTTGTCGTGCAGTACACGGCGCACGGCGGCGGTGAAGGCCAGACGTGAGTCAGAGTCAATGTTAATCTTGCAGACGGCGCTCTTCGAAGCCTTGCGCAGCTGCTCTTCGGGAATGCCGATAGCATCGGGCAGCTTGCCGCCGAGCGAGTTGATCTCGTCCACATACTCCTGTGGAACGCTTGACGATCCATGCAACACGATGGGGAATCCGGGCAGCTTCTCCATCACGGCGTCGAGCACGTCGAATGCCAGTGGGGGAGGTACGAGCTTGCCTGTCTTTGGGTCGCGTGTGCACTGCTCGGGTGTGAACTTATAGGCACCATGCGAAGTACCGATAGAGATGGCCAGTGAGTCGCAGCCAGAGCGCTGTGAGAACTCAATCACCTCTTCGGGCTTGGTGTAGTGGCTCTCAGCAGCCGACACCTCGTCCTCAACGCCGGCGAGCACGCCGAGCTCAGCCTCTACGGTGACGTCGAACTGGTGTGCATACTCCACCACCTTTTTCGTCAGGGCAATGTTCTCCTCGAAGGGCAGGTGGCTGGCATCAATCATCACTGACGAGAAACCGTAGTCGATGCAGCTCTTGCAGGTCTCGAAGCTATCGCCGTGGTCCAGGTGGAGCACTATCTCGGGGTGCTTGCAGCCCAGTTCCTTGGCATACTCCACGGCTCCCTGTGCCATGTAGCGCAGCAGTGTGGCGTTGGCATAGTTGCGGGCGCCCTTCGACACCTGCAGTATGACGGGGCTCTTCAGGTCGCTGCTGGCCTTGATGATGGCCTGCAGCTGCTCCATGTTGTTGAAGTTGAAGGCGGGAATGGCATAGCCGCCGTTGATGGCACGCTTGAACATCTCACGGGTGTTCACGAGGCCTAAAGTTTTGTAATCTACCATAATTGATATTGATTTTAATTAAAGTGATAAAAAGTGTTGATACTTTTCTTTTCTATGGTGTAATCCTTATTATTCATTGGCAACAGCCGCTTATCCTCCGAAGTTGTCATACATAATGCTCTCCGGCTCTACTCCGAGCGAGTCGAGCATTGATACGACAGCCTTCGACATGGGGCCGGGGCCGCACATGTAGTACTCCACGTCTTCGGGAGCCTCGTGGTCCTTCAGGTAGGTGTTGAGCATCACTTGGTGCACAAATCCTGGTGTGTACTTCACGCCAGCGGCATCGGCAGCGGGGTCGGGGCGGTCGAGTGCCAGGTGGAAGTGGAAGTTGGGATATTCCTTTTCCAGGCCGAGGAAGTCATCCAGATAGAATACCTCGTTGAGTGCACGGGCCCCGTAGAAGTAGTGCATCTCACGGTCGGTGGTGTGCAGTGTCTTCGTCATGTGCATAATCTGTGCGCGCAGCGGAGCCATGCCAGCGCCACCGCCCACCCAAATCATCTCCTTCTTCGAGTCGAAGTGCGGGTGGAAGTCACCGAAGGGTCCGCTCATAATCACCTTGTCGCCAGGCTTCAGCGAGAAGATGTAGCTGGAAGCTATGCCAGGGTTCACCTCCATGAATCCGCTCTTGTCGGCCTTGAAGGGTGGGGTGGCGATGCGCACGGTGAGCATGAACACGTCGCCCTCGGCGGGATAGTTGGCCATGGAGTAAGCACGTATGGTGGGTTCGGGGTTCTTACACTTCAGGTCGAACATCTTGTAGCGCTCCCATGCCGAGACGTACTCCGGTGTAATGAGGTCGCGGTCGAAGTCGTTATAGTCCACGCAGTCGAAGGCTGGAATCTTTATCTGAGCGTATGAGCCCGGTATGAAGTCCATGTGCTCGCCCTTGGGCAGCTGCACCTTAAACTCCTTGATGAATGTGGCTACGTTCTTGTTTGAGATGACGGTGCACTCATACTCCTTCACTCCGAGTATCGACTCGTCGACGTGTATCTTCAGGTCGCCCTTCACCTTGCACTGGCAGCCCAGGCGCCAATGGTCCTTTATCTGTTTGCGGGTGAAGTGGGGCTTCTCTGAGTCGAGTATCTCTCCGCCGCCCTCCAGCACCTGCACCTTGCACTGTCCGCAGCTGGCCTTGCCGCCGCATGCCGATGGCAGGAATATTCCGTTCTCGTTGAGTGTAGCCATGAGGTTGTTGCCCTGTGGCACATTGAGTGTACGGTCGCCATTCACCACTATGTTTACGTTGCCCGACGGCGAGAGGTAGTTCTTTGCCACGAGCAGTATGATGACAATGGCAATGATTGTCACCAGGAAAACTAATATGCTGTAAAGAATAAACTGTATCATATAGCCGGGCTTTTAAATGTTTAGTCCGCTGAAGCACATCATAGCCATGGCCATGAGTCCTACGGTGATGAATGTTATACCCAGTCCCTGCAGCGGCTTGGGCACGTCGCAGTACTGCATCTTTTCACGGATGGCGCCCAGCGATACGATAGCCAGTGTCCATCCTATGCCCGATCCTATGGCATATACCATTGCATCGAAGATGCTGTTGATGGCCTGTGTGTTGGTGGGTTCCATGAGTATGCGCTGCTGCATGAATAGCGAAGCACCCATGATGGCGCAGTTCACAGCTATGAGTGGCAGGAATATGCCCAGTGCTGCATAGAGCGACGGGCTGTACTTCTCTACCACCATTTCCACCAGCTGCACTATGCCTGCTATGACGGCAATGAAGAGTATGAAGCTGAGGTAGCTCAGGTCCATGCCGAATATTCCGTCGGCGCTCAGCACCTTGGTTTGCAGCAGATAGTTCACGGGCACTGTGACGAAGAGCACGAAGGTGACGGCCAGTCCCAGTCCCAACGATGTCTTCACCGTCTTCGACACGGCCAGATAGGAGCACATGCCGAGGAAGAAGGCGAATATCATGTTGTCGACGAATATCGACCTGAAGAATAGACTTATTGCGTGTTCCATAACTTATTTCTCCTTATAAAAGTATGCACGGTGAATCCAAATGACGCAGCCCACGAGTATGAGGGCCATAGCCGGCATGGTCATCATGCCGTTGTTCATGTAGCCGGCCTCGTATGCTCCGTCGGGAACAATCTGCAAGCCCAGGAGCGTGCCGCGCCCCAGGAGTTCGCGCACGGCTCCCACGATGACGAGTATCATGGCGTAGCCCAGTCCGTTGCCCACACCGTCGAGAAACGACGGCCATGGCTTGTTCTGCATGGCGAAAGCCTCGAGGCGTCCCATCAGTATGCAGTTGGTGATGATGAGTCCAACGTATACCGACAGCTGTACGCTGACGTCATATACGAAGGCCTTGAGCACCTGGCTGACGATGGTCACAAGTGCTGCCACCACCACCAGCTGCACCACTATGCGTATGCGGTTGGGAATGGTGTTGCGCAGTATGGATATAATCACGTTGGCAAAGGCAGTAATCACCGTCACGGCCAGTCCCATCACAATGGCGGGCTTCAGCTGGCTGGTCACTGCCAGCGCCGAGCAGATGCCCAGCACCTGCATCAGTATGGGGTGGTCGAGGTTCAGCGGGTTGGTGAATGCCTCTTTATTCTGTTTGCTTAGTAATGCCATAGATGTTTTCGATTTACGTTTTTATTCGATTTACGATTGTAGCCTGGTGTCACTCGTTATATTCGCCGTCGGCATTTGGCTCGCTCCTGTCGTCGAGTATGCGCTGCCACTGCTCGTCCTTGAAGGTCTGGGCATAGGCTGCAAATCCCTTCTGCAGCATGTCGCTCACACCGTTTGAGGTCAGCGTGGCTCCCGTCACGGCGTCCACCTGGTGTTCGGGCTTGTTGACAACCTTCACCACCTCAATGGCCACGTTGCCGTCGGCATCAAACACCCTCTTGCCTATGAACTTCTCCTGCCATTCCTTCGAGTCCTTGATCTCGGCTCCCAGGCCGGCCGTCTCGCTCTCGTGGTTGAAGTAGGCACCATACACCGTGTTCTTGTCGTCGTCGAGGGCCACGAAGCCGCTGATGCCGCCCCACAGGCCCATGCCTTTCAGGGGGAACACATACTTCGTGTCGCCGTTCTCCAGCTTGCACACATAGATGTTCTGCTTTTCGTCGTAGCTCACTATCTTCTGGTAGAGGGCGTGCGCCTCGCTGTCGCTCTTGTCGCGCAGGTTCAGCGAGTTCAGTATCTGCTTCTCCTGGTCCAGCGCCACGTTGGCTTCCTGCTTCTCCTTCAGCGACGATGACACGAAAGCCAGCAGGAAGGCCACCACAACCACCAGTATCGCACTATATATTATAATGTACGTGTTAGAGTTTGTATTCATTTTCATAGCTGCCGTCCTCCTTACTCATTCACTTTTTTAGTTCTTTTCAGTCGCTTGCTGATGTTGCGCTCCACCACGAAGTGGTCAATGGTGGGAGCAAACATGTTCATCAGCAGTATGGCTAGCATCATGCCCTCAGGATATCCGGGGTTCATCACGCGAATGACGATGGCCATCACGCCTATGATGAAGCCATATATCCACTTGCCCGTCTCCGTGCGAGCCGAGGTAACGGGGTCGGTGGCCATGAACACTGCGCCGAAGGCAAATCCGCCCAGCACCAGGTGCTCATACCAGGGAATCACCGTTGAGCCAAGGCCGGCGAAGAGGGCAGCCGTGAGCGAGCCGCCCACAAACACGCTGAGCATGATTTTCCACGAGGCTATGCCCGTGATGAGCAGCAGCAGTCCACCCAGGCCGATGGCTATGACCGATGTCTCGCCGATGGAGCCGGGTATGAAGCCGCAAATCATATCGCAGAGGCTGGTGCCTGCATCAATGGGGTTAATGCCCTGTCCCACCTCGGCCAGCGGTGTGGCCTGTGTGAAGGCATCCACATGCAGCGTCTCGGCCAGGTTGTTGCCCAGGCCCAGTATCTTCTCGTCGGCCACCCACACCTTGTCGCCGCTCATCATCGAGGGGTAGGCAAAGAACAGGAAGGCACGGCACACCAGTGCGGGGTTGAAGATATTCATGCCTGTGCCGCCGAATATCTCCTTGCCTATAATCACGGCGAAGGCCACGGCTACGGCCAGTATCCACAGCGGGCAGTTCACGGGAACTATCAGCGGTATGAGTATGCCGCTCACCAGGAATCCCTCTTGTATCTCCTCACCCTTCCATTGTGCCCAGGCAAACTCTATGCCCAGACCCACTATGTAGCTCACCAGAATCTTAGGCAGCACGGCCAGGAAGCCGTAGAAGAAGATGCTGAAGAATCCTGCCTCGGCCAGCGTCCCCGCTGCAAGGTAGTTCTGGTAGCCCACATTATACATGCCGAAGAGCATGGCAGGCATCAGTGCCAGCACCACCACGCTCATGATGCGCTTCGAGTCGATGGCGTCA
>JAEEGF010867663.1_pt1 | contig 19748 bp, 14 predicted proteins | sample 9134171 | NCBI WGS metagenome assembly JAEEGF01 (sample SAMN16246542, study PRJNA631951) | gut metagenome | biome: gut microbiome; feature: rumen; material: AP-attached | host: Bos | place: Iran: Karaj | collected 2018-10
TTTTCCATCTGATTACGCACTTGTTTACAGCGGAGTACTGACTCTTTTAAGCGTCCTGGTGATGTCGGTCATCACCCTTCTTCTGGGCAAACTGTCAGACAGACTTGATATCGTAAGTACAAAAGAAACCGTCGCTTTCAAGATAATGTATTCCGTTCTTATAGTGCTGATCATCGCAGCGGGCGTCTATTACCGCATGGACATACTCTCGAAATCCACGGGTGACATCGTCGGCAAGTACAGCCTTTATGAGAACGCCATGATCGGCGGCACCAACAAGGTTCCGGAGCATGACCTTCTTTCCATCATTTATTCAACGATCCTTGAGGCAATACTGTTCTTCACGGGAAACATCGTATCTGTACCATTCGTGTTCCAGATCGTATGCTTTACGATCTTCATGGTATGCGGATTTTTCACAGTCAAAAAACTTCTTGGCATGGCAGCATCTGTGGTATTCACAGCCTATGTGGCCTTCATGCCTGTTTTCACATACAAGTTTACAGGTCTCATGCTCAGCACGGATTCCCTGTTCATGGCTATGTTCGGAATCGAACTTCTTGTAATGGCTCTTTTCCTGCAGGGCGCCTACAGAAAGGTGTATAAATCCCCGGCATTTGTGCTCTGGTATTTTCTGGTTGGCGCAGTAGTGGGCTTCATGGCCTATGTCGATGCGGGGACTATAATAATGATCCTGCCGTTTCTTGTGGCAGTTCTGTTCCTCTACGGAACTTCACCCAGAAAAGAAATTGGAAGACTTCTTTTTGTGCTTTTTGGCGCAGTTATGGCCTTTGCAGCAATGATAGCCCAGGAGCAGGGCACGATGATGGCCCACGCAACCCTTTCAAAGTGGGCGTCTTTCTACTTCCACAATCTCAATACCTTCAGCATGTTCTGGACCTACACCGACCACAAGATCATATATCTTCTCACTGCGATCGGTATGTCCGGCGTGATCATTGGATTCTGGAAAAACAGGAAGGTTGAGAATATCTCACCCTGGCTTTTGTCCATGCTGTTCATTTTCGCGACAGTTCCGTTTATGGGTGCAACAAGGATGAACACCCAGGTATTCGTGACTGTGTACTACGCATTTATTCTTGCCTGTGTGGCTGACCTGATCACAACGCCTGCCAATGAATCCGGTGAGGATGCAATGGAAGCGATCGAAGAGATCGAGGCTGACGACAGGGGAGATAGCGCTGCTGACGGAAAAGAGCTTTCGGAGGACGAAGAAGCTGTCGACGAATCCAGAATTGTGAGACCGGAAGTTGTAACGCCGGAAGTCGCAGAACAGGAAGAAACAGAACAGGAAGCAGAACCGGAAGAAGCAGAGCCTGAAGAAACGCAAGAAAACGTTGATGAAGAGACTGCTGAAGAAGAGACGAAAGTAACTGAGTTCGCAGAGTATTATGATGAAGAAGATCAGGATGAGCCTTCAAAAGAAATTCCTGAAGAGAAGGTGGATGTTGCGGAAGAAGCGCCGGAGAGTCTTGTTGAAGAGTCTTCTGAAACCGAAGAGAAGACAGCAGAGTTTACAGACTATTATGACGAAGAAGATGACGCTGCAACAGTAGCGGAGGAATCAAAGCCGGCAACTGAAGATGAGATAGCTTCACCTGCACCGAAAAAGCCCGCTCCCGGCCCACGCTTCGTTCCCGAGGGCATGGTCCTTCCGGAGGACGACGATGACGCAGACCTTACACCGCGCATGAAGATGCCCGAGTTCCGTGCACCCATCGGAGCAGACGGCAAGGCAGAGAAGCTTAAAGTAAAGAGCTTCACCAATGATACAAAAGAAACTGCAAAGCCGCCGGCAGATGACTTCGACATCCAGTTTAAGCCCGGCGACGACTTTGACATTTAAAGGGGAATACAATACATGAGATAAGAAGATCTTTCTTCATATGAGATCATTGAAAAGAGAAGAATAGAGGACCTCAATTCGGAGAGTTACCTCATGAGACATAAAAAGACAGGAGCAAGAGTAGCTCTTTTGTCCAACGACGAGGAAAACAAGGTATTTGCCATAGGCTTTAGAACACCGCCCAAGAACTCTACGGGTGTTGCACATATCATTGAGCACACGGTTCTTTGCGGATCCAGGAAATACCCGGTGAAGGACCCGTTTGTTGAGCTTGTAAAAGGATCGCTTAATACTTTCCTGAACGCCATGACCTATCCAGACAAGACGGTCTATCCTGTCGCCAGCTGCAACGACGCTGACTTCCAGAACCTGATGGACGTCTATCTGGACGCCGTTTTTTATCCCAACATCTACCAGTCTGACAAGGTTTTCAAGCAGGAGGGCTGGCACTACGAGATGGAGGATGAGAATTCCGACCTCACCATCAACGGTGTTGTATACAACGAGATGAAGGGTGCTTTCTCATCGCCTGATGATACGCTCAGCAGGGAAATCCAGAACTCTCTTTATCCTGACATTACGTATGGAATAGAGTCGGGAGGAGTACCGGAAGTTATCCCCGAGTTGACTTATGACGAGTACCTCGATTTTCACAGGAAGTACTATCACCCATCAAACAGCTATATCTACCTCTATGGCAACATGGACATGGCAGAGAAACTGGATTACATCGACAAAAACTACTTGTCAGCCTTCGAGGAGATAGATGTAGATTCTGAGATTGGTACCCAGAAGGCCTTTGAGGAGCCCAGGGAGGTAATAAAGCCATATCCTGTTCTCTCAGCAGATGAGCTGTCAAAGAGTACCTATCTTTCCTATAACTGCAGCGTTGGATCAACACTGGACAGAAAGCTCTATATTGCTTTTGACATCCTTGACTACGCCCTCTGTTCCGCACCCGGTGCGCCGATCAAGAAGGCACTCATCGATAAAGGGATCGGTCAGGACGTTTTCAGCCAGTACGATAATGGCATCAAACAACCCGTTTTCTCGATCATCGCAACTAACGCAGACCCTTCACAGAAAGAGGAGTTTGTGAATACCATCAGAGAGGTACTTAAGGAGCAGATAGAACGGGGCATTGACAAGAAGTCTCTTCTGGCCGGTCTTTCCCACGATGAGTTCAAGTACAGGGAGGCGGATTTCGGAAGATTCCCAAAGGGCCTTTTGTATGGCCTTCAGCTGTTGGACAGCTGGCTGTATGACGACTCCAAGCCCTGGATCAACGTTGAGGCTAACGAGACCTTTGCTGAACTAAAGAAAGAGGCGCAGGGACGCTACTTTGAGGATCTTGCTGAGAAATATCTTTTAAATAATACCCACAGGACAGTTGTTGTCTTAGAGCCTGAGTGCGGTCTTACCGAGAAAAAGGACGAGGAACTGAGACAGAAACTCGAAAACTACAAGAATTCTTTATCCAAAGACGAGATAGGAAACATTGTCAGGGAGACAAAAGAACTCAAGGAATATCAGGACCGTGAAGACGACCCCGAGGATCTGAAGAAAATCCCGCTCCTGACTCTCGCCGACATGAAGAAGGAGGCGGATAAGTTCATATACGAGCTAAGGGATGCAGAGGGGCAGAAAGTTCTTTTCCATGATATCTTTACAAACGGTATCATGTACCTTGACTTTGTGTTCAACATGCAGGGAGTTGATGCGAAACTTCTTCCCTATGTTTCATCTCTGAAGAAGGTCCTTGGAATGCTCAACACAGAGCACTACGAGTACGGCGACCTCTACAACGAGATCAACATTAAGACCGGTGGAATCGGCGGCTCCATCAGCACCTACACGGATTCTGATGATGTTTCAAAGTTCGCCACCATGTTCGAGATAAACGTCAAAGTCCTTAAGGAGAACCTGCACTGTGCCTTTGATCTGGTAAAAGAGATCATAACAGCAACGAAGTTCGATGACGTTAAGAGACTCAGGGAAATCTTTTCCGAGCAGTATGCAAGATACCAGACGGACCTTGCTGCAGGAGGACATCAGACTGCAGCTGTCCGCGCCATGAGCTATGTATCACCTTCGGCAGCTGTTTCTGACAATGTCAATGGAATCGGCTATTTCAGACATCTGGAGAAGCTGAACAAAGACATTGAAAGCGATGAGGGTTCAAAAGATATCATCGACAAGCTGGTAAGTCTCAGCAAGCAGTTATTCAGGAAAGAAAACCTCCTTGTGGATGTGACCTGTACTGAAAAGGAATATGACGGAATTGAGAAAGAGGTGACAGAGTTCGCTTCAGCTCTCTATGACTGCGATATAGAAATGAATGATTTCAAGATGGTCGTAGAGAAGAGAAACGAGGCGTTTAAGACCGCCGGCCAGGTTCAGTACGTCTGCCGCGCAGGAAATTTTGCAAATAAAGGGCTTAAGTACAACGGAGCGCTCAGAGTTATGAAGGTCATGATGGGCTACGATTATCTCTGGAAGAACATCAGGATCCTGGGTGGCGCCTATGGCTGTATGAGCAGCTTTGCCAAGAACGGTGATTCCGCTTTTGTGACCTACAGAGATCCCAATCTGAAGAACAGTATTGATATTTTTGAGAAGGCATCCGAGTACCTGAGGAATTTTGATGCGGATGACAGGACTATCCTTCAGTATATAATCGGAGCAATCTCAGAACTTGATACGCCCAAGACGCCTTCAACCAAAGGGGCATATGGTCTGACTGCGTATCTGTGCAATGCCAAGATGGAGAATGTCCAAAGGAACAGGGATGAGCTCCTTGCAACAAACAAAGATACAATCCGCAAGCTGGCAGATTATGTTGACGCATTCATGAAAGATGAGTGCCTCTGCGTCGTAGGTTCAGCCGAGAAGATCGACGAAGTGGGCGATATCTTCGACAATGTGGAGCAGCTTGTCAGCAGATAAAATTTTTGGAGGGGTGATCATGAAAAAGAGATTATTACATTCCGGAGTTTTGGCGGCTATATGCGCCGCAGTGGTTTTGACAGCGGGGTGCGGATCATCAGGAAACTCAGCATCAGCGCCTGCCTATGAGAGCTCATACGACAGTGCGGGAAGCGCAAAGGTAGCTCTTTATGAAGAGTCCGCCATGGCTGACGAAGCTTATGACAGCGGCAGCGGAAACGCTTCTGCAGGTACCGTTCAGGATACATCAAGAAAGCTTATAACCACAATGAACATAAATGCTGAGACCGACGACCTGACTGTTACCGTGTCAAAGGTTGAAAACAAGGTCAAGGAGCTGGGAGGCTACATTGAGTCCAGCAACATCAGCAACAATGCAAGCTACTCATCAAAGATTTCAAGGAGTGCAAGCCTTACAGCCAGAATTCCTGCGGATAAGCTTGATTCTTTTGTGGGTCTGATCGAGGGCAGCACCAACATTACTGACAAGTCAGTTAATGTGGATGATGTGACGCTGAGTTATGTGGACACCGAGAGCCGCAAGAATGCCCTTAAGACAGAGGAAAAGAGACTTCTCGAAATCCTTGAGAATGCAGAGACCGTAGAGGATCTCATTACTGTTGAGTCAAGACTCGCTGACGTGAGATACGAGCTTGAGAGTATCGAATCACAGCTTCGAAGCTACGACAACAGGATTGAGTACAGCACAGTATACCTCTACATCGACGAAGTCGTTACCTTTACTCCCGTTGAGAAGGAGAGCGTATCATCCCGAATGGGCAAGGGCTTCATGAAGAGCGTGGATGAAGTTGTGGAAGCGATAGTTGAGTTTGCGATATGGTTTGTAAGCCATATTCCTCAGATACTGCTGTTTATTATTATTGTTGGCCTGATCATTGCTATTGTTAAGGCTGTAAGCGCAAGCAGCAAAAAGAAGCGAATCAAGAAGATGCAGATGATGCAGATGAATCCGCCCATGCAGGCACCGGTAAACGCCATGCCTCAGGCAGCACCTGTAGCACCCGCACCTCAGGCACCGGTTCAGAACGCGCCTGCGCAAAACAATGAGCCTATTAAGAACAATGAGCCTGCTAAGAATGAGTCCGCACAGAAAGAGCCTGAGAAACCACAGAAAGATAACGTAGATGGAAATAAGTAATTTCAAGACTGGATTTATAACTTTAATAGGAAGGCCCAATGTAGGCAAGTCAACACTGATGAATCACCTCATCGGACAGAAGGTGGCCATAACCTCCAGCAAGCCCCAGACCACAAGGAACAGGATCATGACTGTGTACACTGATGATGAGTGCCAGATGATCTTCCTTGACACGCCGGGACTTCATGACACCAAGAACAAGCTTGGGGAGTACATGACGAAGGTGGCCAGGTCCACCATCGACGAAGTTGACGTGATCATGTGGCTGGTCGAGCCCAGCACCTACATCGGTGAGATGGAGAGATCCATCATCGAGACCTTAAAGAGCAGCAAAAAGCCGGTAATCCTGGTTATCAACAAGATAGATACCGTTTCCGCAGAGGATCTGGATAAATTTGAGCAGGCCTACTGCAAGGAGATGGATTTTGACAGAGTAGTTAAGGTTGCGGCCCTCAAAGGCACCAATATTGACGAATGCCGCGACGCGATAAAGCAGTTCCTTCCTTTCGGACCTCCTTTTTATGATGAGGAAACCTTGACTGATCAGCCCGAGAGACAGATAGCAGCTGAGATTATAAGGGAGAAGGCTCTAAGGCTCCTGCAGGATGAGGTGCCTCATGGAATCGCAGTGACCATCGAGACTATGAGAATGAGGGAGAAGGTGCAGGCGCCTGCCAAGAAGAAAAGACATCAGCACCCACCCAAGAAGAGTGCGCTGGAGAAGCAGATGGCGCAAATAGCTCAGCAGGATGAAGATCTTGAGGATGGCCCGGTTGTCTTTTCCATGGATGGAGAGGAAGGTGACGGAGGCTACGATCCCAATGGCATTATGGACATTGAGGCGACCATCATCTGCGAGAGGGATTCCCACAAGGGCATCGTGATCGGCAAGGGTGGATCAATGCTTAAGAAGATCGGCTCCGCAGCGAGAAAAGACATCGAGGAGATGGTGGGATGTCAGGTCAACCTACAACTCTTTGTAAAAGTTCGAAGGGACTGGAGAGACGACAACAACCAGCTGAAGAACTTCGGCTATAACACAAAAGATTTCAGGTAGGAGCTGCCCATGGAAGATATCATTACCGTGAGAGGGATAGTGATAAAACACAGTCCCGCCGGCGACTACGACTGGGTTGCCACGATTTTTACCGCGGAGAGAGGCAAGATAACGGCCTTTGCAAGAAGCGCAAGAAAGCCGGGGAACAGGCTCTCGGGAACCGTTGAGCCCTTCTGTTTCGGGACTTTCAAGCTTTATGCAGGAAAGAGTTCCTACAACATAGTAGAGGCAGACATAGACAACTACTTTGAAGGATTCAGAGGAGACTTGGAAGGTGCCTGCTACGGCACCTTTTTCCTTGAGCTGGCGTCTTACTACACAAGAGAGAATGTTGAGGATATAGAGCTCCTCAATCTCCTGTATCTCTCTCTGAGAGCTCTTTTGAAAGAAAACATACCTAACAGGCTGGTTAGGTGCATATATGAGCTGCGCGCTCTGCAGATAGAGGGCGAATATCCCGGAATTCCGGAGGATATGAAACTTCTGGATTCCACCAGATATGCGCTGGACTTCATCGCAGAGACGCCGCTCGAAAAGCTCTACACTTTCTCTGTCACAGAGGAAGTTCTAAATGAACTCTGCGCAGTGACGAGGGGGTATCGCGGCAGATTCATCGACAGACCGCTTAAGAGTGCGGAAATGCTTGCTACCTTTGACAATGCCATATAAATGAGGATATAATATTTTAGTTTGTGAGGTGATGAGGTGGGAAAAGCATATTTAAAGAATTCACTGATTGCGGGCGTTGCAGCCTCGATGGTGGCATTGACACTTACAGGATGCGGAGGAGACAAGACTTCCGAAGTGACTGCGGTGTCCATCGACAAGGACGGTCATGTCAGCAACGTGATTTATGAACAGTTTGATAAGGATTACTACGACCTGGAGGAACTCTCCAAGATGGCTGAGGACGAACTCGAAGAGTATAACTCTGAGTATCTGACTCCCAAGATCACTCTTGATAAGGTTGAATCGGTTGAAGACGGAGATTATGTCAGGGTAAGCATGAATTATGACAGCGCATCTGACTACAGCAACTTTAACGAGGAGACACTGTTTTACGGCACCATCGAGGAGGCTGAGGCCGCAGGTTATAAGGTTTCAGATGGCCTTGTTGACAGCAAAGGAGAGAAGATCGACAGCTCTTTTGCCGCAGATCATCCTGAAAGGCACATCATAATAACTAACGACAAGTCGAACATCATAGCTCCCTTTAATATAGAATACACGACAAAGGGCGTTTCACTAGTAGGAAAAAAGGAAGCGAAGCTCGCCGACGCGACAGCCGAGAGCATTCAGCTGCTTCTTTCAAAATAATAAGATTCAGAGAGGATTCATTATGGACAAATCAGCTAAGACAATGGACAAGATTGTAGCTCTGGCAAAGGCGAGGGGCTTCGTTTATCCCGGTTCCGAGATTTACGGCGGCCTTGCAAATACCTGGGACTACGGTAACCTGGGTGTGGAGTTCAAGAATAACGTAAAGAAGGCCTGGTGGCAGAAATTCGTGCAGGAGTGCCCCTACAACGTAGGTGTTGACTGTGCGATTCTGATGAACCCCCAGACATGGGTCGCTTCAGGACATCTTGGCGGATTCTCAGATCCTCTTATGGACTGCAAGGAGTGCCACGAGAGATTCCGTGCAGATAAGATCATCGAGGACTACGCTGCTGAGAACAACATCACTCTTGAGAGCTCAGTAGACGGCTGGTCCCATGAAGAGATGGAGAAGTTCATTAACGACAACAACATTCCCTGTCCTTCATGCGGAAAGCACAACTTCACAAGCATCAGAGAGTTCAACCTGATGTTCAAGACTTTCCAGGGTGTTACAGAGGATGCTAAGGACACTGTATACCTTCGTCCCGAGACAGCCCAGGGTATCTTCGTAAACTTCAAGAACGTACAGCGCACATCCCGTAAGAAGGTTCCTTTCGGAATCTGCCAGATCGGTAAGAGCTTCAGAAACGAGATCACACCCGGTAACTTCACTTTCAGAACAAGAGAGTTTGAGCAGATGGAGCTTGAGTTCTTCTGCAAGCCCGGAACACAGACAGAGTGGTTCGAGTACTGGAGAAAGTTCTGCTACGAGTGGCTTCTTAAACTGGGCATCAAGGAGGAGAACTTAAGACTTCGTGACCACGATCCCGAGGAGCTTTCATTCTACAGCGATCACACCACGGATATTGAGTACGCTTTCCCATTCACAGACTGGGGCGAGCTCTGGGGTATCGCATCAAGAACAGATTACGACCTCACACGTCATCAGGAGACTTCAAGCCAGCCTATGGACTACTTCGATGACGAGACCAACGAGAAGTACATTCCTTACGTTGTTGAGCCTTCACTTGGCGCAGACCGTGTAACTCTTGCATTCCTTTGCGAGGCATACGACGAGGAGAACCTTGGCACAGAGGACAAGCCTGACATGAGAACAGTGCTTCGTTTCCATCCCGCCATCGCTCCCGTTAAGATCGGTATCCTTCCTCTTTCCAAGAAACTCGGTGAGGGTGCGGAAAAGATCTATGCCCAGCTTTCAAAGAAATACAACTGCGAGTACGACGACAGAGGAAACATCGGAAAGAGATATCGCCGTCAGGACGAGATCGGAACACCTTTCTGTGTAACATATGACTTTGACTCTGAGACAGACGGCAAGGTTACTGTTAGATTCAGAGACAGCATGGAGCAGGAGAGGGTTGCAATCGACGAGCTGGACGCATTCTTCGCAGATAAATTTGACTTCTGATGATTTTGGAAAAGAGATTTTGATTTTTGGAGGACTAAGATGAAACAATTTACAGCTGATGAGCTGCGCAAAGCCTGGAAGCAGTTCTATATAGACAGGGGACATGTGGACTGCGGCGCCGTATCACTGGTTTCCGACGGATCAACAGGCGTTATGTTCAACATTGCCGGAATGCAGCCCCTTATGCCTTACCTTCTTGGCAAGAAGCACCCCATGGGAACAAGGCTCTGCAACGTTCAGGGATGCGTTCGTACCAACGACATCGATTCTGTAGGCGACAAGAGCCACGGAACTTTCTTCGAGATGATGGGAAGCTGGTCTCTTGGAGACTACTTTAAGAAGGAGCGCTGCCAGTGGAGTTTCGAGCTTCTGACACAGCTCTTTGGCTTTGATGCCGATCACCTTGCAGCAACAGTATTTGCAGGTGACGAGAATGCTCCCAGAGACGAAGAGGGCGCAAAGTATCGTATCGAATCAGGTTTCAAGCCTGAGAACATATATTATCTTCCCGCCGAGGACAACTGGTGGGGACTTGAATATGGTCCCTGCGGTCCCGACAGTGAGATGTTCTATGTAAAAGATGTACCGGACTGCGGCCCGGACTGCGGCCCCGGCTGCCACTGCGGCAAGTACACAGAGATCGGTAACGACGTGTTCATGCAGTATGAAAAGCATCATGACGGAACACTGACACCATTAAGCCAGAAGAACGTTGATACAGGATGGGGACTTGAGCGTATCCTTGCTTTCCTTAATGGCGTTGACGATGTTTATAAGATCGACCTTCACGCACCTGTTATCGCATACATCGAGAAAGAGAGCGGAATCAAGTACGAATCTGACGAGAAGATGACAAGGTCCATGAGAATCCTCGCAGACCACTCACGTACAGCAGTTATGCTCATCGGCGATGAGGCCAAGCTCCTTCCTTCAAACACAGGAGCAGGCTACATCTTAAGAAGACTTATCAGAAGAGCTGTAAGACACGCAAGAGCTCTTGGCCTTAACAAGGCTCAGATCCTTGGCGTTGCAACGATCTACCTCGATGAGTATTCAGAGAGCTATGCAAACCTTGTAAAGAACCGTGAGTTTGTTCTTACGGAGCTTGGAAGAGAGATAGACCGTTTCGAGGCTACTCTTGAGAACGGCATGAAGGAGTTTAAGAAGATCCTCGACAAGACTTCGGCATCAGGCAGGAAGGAAATCGAAGGAAAGGATGCATTCTTCCTTTATGATACCTTTGGATTCCCTGTAGAGCTGACACTGGAGCTTGCAGAAGAGGAAGGCTGCAGCGTAGATGAAAAGGGCTTCGCTGAGGCTATGGAAGAGCAGAAACAGAAGGCAAGGGAAAACCAGAACTTTGTTGCAGACCTGGAGTCGGGCGTATCTGCTTTCGATAAGCTGGATGAGTCTGTGACCTGCACCTTCATCGGATATTCAGATATTGAAGGAAAAGGCAAGATCGAAGCTATTTCAGACGGCACAGATCTTTGCGATGAGCTCACAAAGGGCTCAAAGGGAACAATCATCACAGATACCACACCTTTCTACGGAACCATGGGTGGACAGGTTGGAGATATCGGTGTCATCGAGATGGCGGGCGCTAAGTTCGAGGTAACCGACACGATCCATGTTGCAGGCGGAAGAACAGCCCACGTAGGTCAGGTTCTCGAGGGAAGCTTCAAGGTTGGCGACAGCGTTGACCTTAAGGTAGACGCCGAGAACAGAGCAAAGACCTGCAGAAACCACTCTGCAACCCACCTTCTCCAGAAGGCACTCAGAGAGGTTCTCGGTGACCACGTTGAGCAGGCAGGTTCCTATCAGGATCCCGACAAGACAAGATTTGACTTCTCGCATCATCAGGCAATGACCAAAGAGGAACTCCAGAAGGTTGAGGACCTCGTAAATGAGAAGATCGCTGAGGCACTTCCTGTTGTTACAGAAGAAATGACAATGGAAGAAGCCAAGAAGACCGGCGCTATGGCTCTCTTCGGAGAGAAGTACGGCGACAGAGTCCGCGTAGTAAAGATGGGAGACTTCTCCATCGAGCTTTGCGGTGGTACACACGTTGCCAACACAAGTCACGTCGGAATCTTCAAGATCGTATCAGAGAGCGGTGTTGCCGCAGGCGTTCGTCGTATCGAGGCCCTGACAGGCAGCAATGCAAGAAATTACTACAAAGATGTTGAGGCAAGACTCGATGACGCTGCTAAGGCATTAAAGAGCAACCCTGCTGATATAACAACACAGATCAAGAAGCTCCAGGAAGAGCTGAAGGCTCTCAGAAGCGAGAACGAGTCCTTAAAGAGCAAAGAAGCCAAGGCAGCTCTTGGAGATGTAACAGATCAGGTTAAGGAAGTAAAGGGCGTTAAGCTCCTTGCTGTATCCCTGAAGGGCGTTGACATGAACGGCCTCAGAGACCTGGGTGACCAGATGAAGGCCAAGATCGGAGAGGGCGTAGTTGTCCTTATCTCTGAAGCTGACGGCAAGGTTAACCTCGTTACCATGGCTACCGACGATGCAATGGCAAAGGGAGCTCACGCAGGTAACCTTGTAAAGGCAATCGCACCCAAGGTTGGCGGTGGCGGCGGCGGACGTCCCAACATGGCCCAGGCCGGCGGAAAGAACCCTGCAGGCATTGCAGATGCTCTCGCTGAGGCAGAAACCGTACTTGCTGATCAGATTAAATAAAAAGTTCTTGACGTATAGAGTTTTTATGCTATAATTGTTAATGTTATGTGAGCTAAAAGGCTCAAAACATAGCAAATAACCCAATCAGTCATGTACTTGAAGGGACTGAAGGGAGGGTAAGAGAAGAGATGTCAACTGTAGTTGTAAAAGAAAACGAGACTTTGGATAGCGCACTGCGTCGTTTTAAGAGAAGTTGCGCAAAGGCTGGTATCCAGCAGGAGATCCGTAAGAGAGAGCACTACGAGAAGCCTAGCGTAAGACGCAAGAAGAAGTCTGAAGCAGCAAGAAAGCGCAAATATAACTAAATTATGTTTGAAAGAATCCTCGGTTTATACCGGGGATTTTTTTATTCATATCACCTTTTTGAAGTTTTTTCTTTTTCTATTATGTGCTAAAATACAACTTGTTGTTTTGATTTGGATTGAAAGAAAGATTATATGTGGATATACATCGTAATAATCGCAGTAATTATCATAGCCGCCATTACAGCTGTCATCTGGCATGACATCCACAACTTTGTGGTAAGGCGCTATGAAGTTAAGACCGACAAGATTAAGGGTGACATCACCTTTGTTCTTCTTGCGGATCTTCACAGCTATACCTATGGAAAAGACAATGAGAGGCTGATAAAAGCTATCGATGAGATAAAGCCGGACGGGATTCTCTGTGCCGGAGATATGATGGTTGGACGGAATGCAAAAGACAGTGAGGATGCATTTAAGCCCGGAGCTAAGCTTTTGAAAAATATGGCCTCCAAGTATCCTGTCTATGTTGCAAACGGCAACCACGAGCACAACATCAAGATTAGTACTGGTACTTACGGCAATCTTTATGACAGATACAAGAGTTCACTGACCAGAGCCGGCGTTACATACCTGGACAATGAATCAGCTCTTTTTTCTGATAAGAACATCAGGATCACAGGTTTGGACATTGAGCAGGAATATTTCAGGAAAGTTGTAAAAAAGAAAATGGATGACGACTACCTGAACAGGAAGCTTGGTGAGCTGAAGGCGGGGGATAGAGAGAAGTTCCAGATTCTCATTGCCCACAATCCCCAGTACTTCCCGGAGTATGCAAAGTGGGGCGCAGACCTCACGGTGTCGGGACACGTACACGGAGGAATCATAAGGCTTCCACTTATTGGAGGCGTGATTTCGCCTGCGTTAGTTCTTTTTCCTAAATATGATGGCGGTAAGTTTGAAATAGACGGAAAGACCATGGTACTCAGCAGAGGGCTGGGAACCCATACAATTCACGTGAGATTCTACAATCCCGCGGAGGTTTCGGTTATAAATATCAAGGGAGTTTGAAATGTCACTGGAAGTTAAGCTTCAGGTGTTTGAGGGGCCTTTGGACCTTCTTTTGCACCTTATCGACAAGAATCAGATAGATATATACGATATTCCCATCGTGACAATAACAGAGCAGTACATGGAATACATAGGCGCCATGCAGAAGGAAGACATGGAAGTTACGTCCGAGTTTCTTGTGATGGCGGCCACCCTCATGAACATCAAGTGCAAGATGCTGCTTCCCAAGGAAGTCAACGAGGAGGGCGAGGAGGAAGATCCCAGAGCAGAACTGGTTGAGAAACTCCTTGAGTACAAGATGTACAAGTACATGGCTTTTGAGCTGCGTGACAGGCAGATGGATGCTGAGCTTCAGTGGTTCAGACACAAGGATCTGCCCAAGGAAGTGAAGGAATACGAACTTCCTGTGGATTTTGAGGATCTCATTGGCGATATGACGCTTGTCAAGCTCAACGAGATATTCCAGGAGCTTTTAAAGAGGCAGGAAGACAAGGTCGACCCCATCAGAAGTAAGTTCGGAAATATCGAAAAAGAAGAGATCGACATGGATCTCAAGACCCAGTTTATCAAGGCCTACATCCGTGAACACAAGCGGTTCAGTTTCAGGCAACTTCTGGAGAAACAGTCGAGCAAGACCGAGATCATCGTGGCATTTCTGGTGGTTTTGGAAGAGATGAAGCTGGGCGAGATCGAGATCGAGCAGGAAGAGACCTTCGGGGATATAATCATTAATTCAAGAAAGGCTGATTAAAGATGACAAGAGAAGAAGGCGCAGGAATTGTTGAGGCGATTCTTTTTACCATGGGAGAGTCAGTGGAGCTTACGGCTCTGGCAAAGGCCATGGATACAGATGTTAAGCACGTTAAGGACTACGTCGCTTATTTAAAAGAAAAATACGAGGGACCACAGAGTGGAATAGGGCTTTTGGAATTGGACAAGGCTGTGCAGCTCTGTACCAAAAAGGAAATGTACGAGTATCTTGTTAAGATCGCAAAGGCTCCCAAGAAACCGGTTCTCACGGACTCACTGATGGAGACCCTTTCAATCATCGCATACAAGCAGCCTATAACAAGGCTGGAAGTGGAGAAGATTAGAGGCGTTAACAGCGACCACGCGGTGAACAGACTTGTGGAGTTTGGACTGGTTCAGGAGCTGGGAAGACTGGATGCTCCGGGAAGACCTCTTTTGTTCGGAACGACAGAAGAGTTCCTTAGGAGTTTCGGCGTAAAATCCCTGGAAGAACTGCCTGTTATAGGCACTGTGCAGGTTGAGGAGTTCAAGGCACAGGCAGAGCAGGAGATAAACTTAAAACTTGATATCTGACAATGGCGGCAGAATGTGAATTATTTGGCATTCTGCCCTTTTTTTTAAGGATTTTTGTGGTATACTATATTCTGACTAACGTTGCGGACTTATGCATAAAAATATACTTACGGAGGTAAAGAAATGAGTAGTTCTTCACAAGCGAGTCAAAGAATCAATGCTTTGCTCGATGAAAACAGTTTCGTTGAAATCGGCGCTCTTGTGACAGCAAGAAGTACAGATTTCAATCTGAAACAGGAAGAGACACCATCTGACGGCGTTGTGACCGGCTATGGTGTTATCGACGGTAATCTGGTTTATGTATACAGCCAGGATTCGTCAGTACTTGGCGGCTCCATCGGCGAGATGCATGCCAAGAAGATCGTTCGTCTGTATGATCTGGCCATCAAGACAGGCTCACCTGTTATCGGACTTATTGATTCAGCAGGTCTGCGTCTTCAGGAAGGCACAGATGCTCTCAACGCATTCGGAGAGATCTATCTTAAGCAGGTGGAGGCATCAGGCGTAGTTCCCCAGATTACTGCAGTCTTTGGCGCGTGTGGTGGCGGACTTGCACTTATTCCTTCTATCACAGATTTCACATTCATGGAGTCAGAGAAGGCTTCACTCTTTGTAAATTCGCCCAACGTTCTTGAGGGCAATTACAAGGAGAAACTTGACACTTCCTGTGCGAAGTGGCAGGCAGAAGAGGCAGGAAACATCGATGTTGTGGCTGATGAGGCTACAATCTATGCTCAGATCAGAGAGCTGGTTTCCCTTCTTCCTTCCAACAACGAGGACTCTGACAACTATGTAGAGTGCACAGATGATCTCAACAGAGCCTGCGAGAATCTGGACGGAGCTGCAGCAGACCCTTCACTGGTTGCAAGACAGCTCTCAGATAACGGCGTATTCTTTGAGGCTAAGAGAGATTATGCAAAAGAGATGGTTACCGGCTTTATCAAGCTCAACGGAGCTACAGTAGGCCTTGTAGGTAACCGCACAGCAGTATTCGACGAGAACGGAAAAGAAGCTGAGAAGTTCGAGGACAGACTCACAGCACATGCCTGCAATAAGGCAGCTGAGTTCATTAACTTCTGCGATGCTTTCGACATCCCTGTTCTTACGCTTACAAATGCAACAGGCTTCGGCGCTACAAAGTGCGATGAGAGACATGTTGCAAAGGCTGCCGGCAAGCTTGTATTCGCACTTGCCAACGCCACAGTTCCCAAGGTTAATGTCATCACAGGCAAGGCCTTCGGAAGTGCTTATGTGATCATGAACTCCAAGGCCCTTGGCGCTGATATTACAATCAGCTGGCCTGATTCACAGATCGGAACAATGAATGCAGATCTTGCAGCCAAGATCCTTTGTGACGGCAAGGATGCTGAGACAGTAGCTCAGACAGCTGCTGAGTATGCAAAGCTTCAGAACAACGTAAAGAGTGCCGCAGCAAGGGGCTATGTAGACGAGATCGTAGAGCCTGCCGACACAAGAAAGTATGTTGTCGGAGCTTTCGAGATGCTGTTCACCAAGAGAGATGAGCGTCCTGCCAAGAAACACGGCACAGTTTAATGAAGGGAGCACTCAGAATGAAGCATAAAATATTTGTTTTGGGCGTGATGATCTGTTCCCTTTTGGGATTATCTGCATGTGGAGCAGAGACCACTTCAAGGTCCATTGACGGAAGCAGATATCACCCTGAATTATTCACTCAGAATTCCATTACAGATGCCGCTGTATATTTTGAGGATGATGTCTTCGAGACATGGTATCTGAATGGGGTAACGCCTGAGAACTTCGAGCAGCAGGTATATTTCAACCTAGCTATGAAGTTCAACAACCAGACCGGAGAGCTTACGTTCAACGACGAAAACTACAAGGTTTACGAGTCAGGTTATGACAGCTGGTACAAGTCCATCACAGACATCGGATACAACTCTCTTGAGACACTTCAGCAGGACGTCAACGTTACAGACGTTCAGTATGAGCTCAACGATGACGGCGTTCTGGTGATCGATGCAACAGTAGAGGGTACCATCCGCTCAGCTATTCTGAAGATCTATATGGGAAATGACTTTAATCCCACAGATATCGGTGTGACAGTAAACAGATCCACCGGAGAGAAGCTTGAGAATGCAGGCCTTAACACCCTTCTTGGAATGGGCATGGCTTTCGCCATCCTGATCATCATATCCCTGATAATATCTCTTTTCCCTATTCTCTTTAACGGAAACAGGAAGAAGAAAGAGAGCGATCAGGAGATCACACAGAAGGCAATCGAGAACACAACAGCTCAGATCGCCGACAAAGAGGATGTTTCAAATGATGCAGAGCTTGTGGCAGTTATCGCCGCAGCAATCGCAGCATACGAAGGAAGCGGATCCACAGACGGATTCCGTGTAAGATCCATTAGAAAAGTAAATACAAATTGGAAAAAGAACAGATAAGGTATTCGTCGAAAGGAGACACAATGAAGAATTATACAATCACCGTTAACGGAAACGTATATGAAGTTACAGTAGAGGAAGGCGCAGGAACAGGTGCAGCTCCCGTTGCAGCAGCAGCTCCCGCTCCCAAGGCTCCCGCAGCACCTGTTAAGAAAGCAAGTGCAGGCGCTGGATCAGTTAAGATCGAGGCAGGCGCAGCAGGAAAGGTTCTCAGAGTTGATGCAAGCGTTGGCCAGGCAGTTAAGAAGGGCGACACAGTTATCACTCTTGAGTCCATGAAGATGGAAATCCCTATGGTTGCTCCTCAGGATGGAACAGTAGCAAGCATTGACGTAGCAGCAGGCGATGCTGTTGAGGCAGGAAGAGTTCTTGCAACATTAAACTGATCAGTCAGAGAAACTTAACGTTTGAAAAAACAGAAAGAGGATACGAATGGATTACATAGTTAATACATTATCTAATCTCTGGCAACAGACCGCATTTACAACTATGTCACCGGGCAACTATATAATGGTTGTGGTTGCACTTGTTTTCTTGTATCTTGCGATTGCCAAGGGATTTGAGCCTTTGCTCCTTGTACCGATTTCCTTCGGTATGCTATTAGTTAATATTTATCCCGACATCATGGCTAAACCGGTGGGAGATGCCGCAGGCGGACTTCTGCATTATTTCTATATTCTTGATGAATATGCGATCCTGCCTTCATTGATCTTCCTTGGCGTAGGCGCCATGACAGACTTTGGTCCCCTCATTGCTAACCCTATCAGCTTCCTGATGGGCGCCGGAGCTCAGTTCGGTATTTTTTCAGCCTACTTCATGGCTATCTTTTTCGGATTCAATGATAAGCAGGCTGCTGCTGTATCAATCATTGGTGGTGCTGATGGCCCTACATCTATTTTCCTGGCATCAAAGCTTCACCAGACATCAATCCTGGGACCTATTGCCGTAGCAGCTTACTCCTACATGGCGCTGGTTCCCATGATTCAGCCACCTATCATGAAGCTTCTTACAACTGATAAAGAGAGAAAGATCAGAATGCAGCAGCTCAGGGAAGTTTCCAAGCTCGAGAAGATTCTTTTCCCTATCATCGTTACAATTGTTGTAAGCATGATCCTTCCCACAACAGCACCCCTTATCGGTATGCTGATGCTGGGTAACCTCTTCAGGGAGTCAGGCGTTGTTCGTCAGCTCCAGGAGACAGCTTCAAATGCACTTATGTACATCGTAGTTATCCTTCTTGGAACTTCAGTTGGTGCTACAACAAGTGCTGAGGCATTCCTTAACACAACAACACTTATCATCGTGGTACTTGGTCTTATTGCCTTTGCCTTTGGAACTGCGGCGGGATGCCTTCTCGGTAAACTGCTGTGTCTTATCACGAAGGGCAAGATCAATCCGCTTATCGGTTCGGCAGGAGTTTCAGCCGTTCCAATGGCTGCCCGTGTATCACAGAAGGTCGGCTCGGAGTATGATCCTTCCAACTTCCTTCTCATGCACGCTATGGGACCCAACGTTGCCGGCGTTATTGGTACAGCCGTCGTAGCCGGTACTTTCATGGCAGTATTTGGTGTCTAAGTGATCACCTGGCGGAGTGATCCGCTTATACATTACATTTCTTAAACTATCGATTTTAGAAAGGACTAATAGATATGGCAGAGTTAGAGAAAAAACCAGTTCGCATTAACGAGACTGTTCTCCGTGATGCACATCAGTCTCTCATTGCCACCAGAATGCCTACTGAGATTATGCTTCCTATCATTGAGACAATGGATAAGGTTGGCTACAATGCAGTAGAGTGCTGGGGCGGTGCTACATTTGATGCTGCAATGAGATTCCTCAAGGAAGATCCATGGGAGAGACTTCGTAAGCTTCGCGCAGGCTTCAAGAATACCAAACTTCAGATGCTCCTTCGTGGACAGAACATCCTTGGATACAAGCACTATCCTGATGACGTTGTAGATTACTTCGTACAGAAGTCAATCGCCAACGGTATTGATAATATTCGTATTTTTGACTGTCTTAACGACCTTAGAAACCTTGAGGCTTCAGTTAAGGCTACCAAGAAAGAGGGCGGACATGCTCAGATTGCCCTTGCTTATACACTTGGAGATGCTTACACACTTGATTACTGGATGAACATTGCAAAAGAAATCGAGAGCATGGGTGCAGATTCCATCTGTATCAAGGACATGGCAGGACTTCTTCTTCCTTACG